>CDYI01038737.1_pt1 | contig 314849 bp, 267 predicted proteins | sample 557711 | NCBI WGS metagenome assembly CDYI01 (sample SAMEA3182054, study PRJEB8094) | gut metagenome | biome: human; feature: gut; material: Stool; isolation source: human stools | place: Canada | collected 2012-11-13 | reverse complement strand
GTCATGTATCAGCAGCGTTACCAGACCGATAAGCGGAAACAGGACTGCTATATCTGCGGGAACTACAAGAAGCGCACCCATGACTGCACCGCACATTTTATCCGCACCGACCTTTTGACTGCGGGCGTTCTCTCCAATCTACGGAAAGTGACGAGCTATGCGGCAAAGCATGAAGCCCGGTTTATGAAGCTGCTGATCGAGCAGAACGAGGACGGCGGCAAACGCCGGAACGCCGCCAAGAAAAAGGAACTGGAAGCTGCCGAAAAGCGTATTGGTGAACTTTCCGCTATTTTCAAGCGGCTGTATGAGGACAGCGTAAGCGGTCGCATTTCTGACGAGCGTTTCACGGAGCTTTCGGCAGACTATGAAGCCGAACAGCAGGAATTGAAAGAGCGTGTTGCCAGAATACAGGCGGAGCTTTCCAAAGCACAGGAAGCTACCGTAAACGCAGAAAAGTTTATGAACATTGTCCGCAAGCACATGAACTTTGAAGAACTGACCCACACCCTCTTGCGTGAGTTTGTAGAGAAAATCGTTGTGCATGAGTGCAGCTACGATGAAAACGGCACACGCAGACAGGATATTGAGATTTACTATTCTTTCGTCGGCAAAGTGGACTTGCCCGAATGACCGCCCGCCCTATCCGATATCAAAGGCAAGTATCGGATAGGAAAGGCAAAATTTTTTACACTTCTATTACTTCTTTATCACACATAAGCAAAGACGCAGTGCTGATCGCAAAGCCGATCATGCGCTGCGTCTCACTTTTTTGAGAGGAATGTTTCTATGAACGCAATTATTTACACCACCAATACCGGCAGCACAGAGCATTATGCCAAGTTGCTGGCGCAGAAAACCGGACTTCCGGTGTATTCCCTTGCAGAAGCGAAGAAACGGGTCTTTGCTGGAGCGGAGGTTATCTACCTTGGCTAGATCATGGCAGGCTCGGTCAAGGGCTATGCCGAGGCCGCAAAGCGCTATCAGGTACGCGCCGTCTGCGGTGTCGGCATGGGACAGGCCGGAACGTAAACGGACAGCGTGCGGAAAAAGTCGGCGATTCCAGCTGTCCGCTCGGATGGAGGCGGTGCAGTTCCCCACGCAGGCCATTAAGGAGTGCCGAATTGCCGATGAAGGGAAAATATACCTGTTTACCGGAAGCAAGTCCACAGGTGGGTTCTGCGTAACAAGACAAGGATTGCTGCTGCCCTCCAAGCTCGGCCATATTCTGGCCGAAACTCCGGAGCTTTTGCATTATGAAGCGCCGATGGGGACGTTTCTTCCTTACAATACAAGGGGCGCTTCTATTGTTGGACTGTAATTTCAGAGTCGGGTGAAATCAGGCTGACAGAGGAAATGATGAAATTTCTTCATCTGAAGCCGCAAATGCAGCCTCTCTCCATCCGCAGCAGCGATATTGCCTTTACCATGGGCGCAAAAGGCCCGCTTTGGGAGAGGGTAAAGCATTTTGACGGTGAGATTCCGTTGTTCAGAGAAAGAGAGACAAGAAAAATGAAAGAATCCATTATCTATGTTCACGGAAAGGGCGGCTCGGCGGAAGAAGCCGACCATTACAAGCCCCTTTTTCCGAATTGCGAAGTCATCGGCTTCGACTACCGCTCCCAGACGCCGTGGGAGGCCAAAGAGGAATTCTTGGCTTTTTTTGCGCAGAAACGGCAGCGCTGTGATCGCCTTATACTGATTGCGGGCAGCATCGGCGCGTTCTTTTCCATGTCCGTACTGGATGAAACGCTGGTGGACAGAGCTTTGCAAAGCGCAAGCAAAACATCGGGGTTTTGATCGAGTGACACTGGATGTCTGGACATTCAATGAGTCGGCGCAGAAATTCTATGCGGCAGCAGGCTTTCAGCCCTATCGGTGCTTTTTGGAAAGCCAAACTTGATAAGCACAGGGAGCGATAAACCTATATGAGCATCATTCCCTATGTGATCGAACAAACCAGCCGCGGCGAACGGAGCTATGATATTTTTTCCCGGCTCCTCTCCGACCGAATCATCTTTCTCGGTGAGGAAGTAACGGACGCATCCGCCAGTTCCATCGTCGCGCAGATGCTGTTTCTGGAAGCACAAGACCCAGACAAGGATATTCAGATCGTCACCGAGCAGATGCAGAAAACCAAACAGCGGATGACCCGCATTCTTTCCGAGAATACGGGAAAATCCTTTGCAGAGGTTGCCGCTGATACGGAGCGCGACAACTACATGTCGGCGCAGGAAGCCCTTGCTTACGGGCTGATCGACAAAATCATTGGCAAGAGATAAGGAGAACCACCATGTCAGAAAAGAAGATTACCATTCGTTTGGAAACCAAAGATGACTATCGCAATGTTGAAAACCTGACCCGCGAGGCCTTTTGGAATGTCTACCGCCCCGGCTGCATGGAGTACTATGTGCTGCACTGCTATCGGGATGACCCGGCATTTGTGCCGGAGCTGGACTTCGTCATGGAGCTGGACGGCGAGCTGATCGGGCAGGTCATCTATGTGTGGTCGGAAATCGACTGCGATGACGGAAGAAAGGTGCCGATCATGACCTTCGGCCCCATCGGCATTGCGCCCGCATACAAGCGGCAGGGCTACGGAAAGAAGCTGCTGGACTATTCCATGGAAAAAGCCAAGGAAATGGGTGCAGGAGCACTTGCCATCACCGGCAATATTGACTTTTACGGCAAGTCCGGCTTTGTGCCTGCCAAAATAAAGGGTATCCGCTATGCCGACGACCCTGAAGCGGATTATTTTCTCATCAAGGAGCTGACGCCCGGTTTTTTGGACGGTATCTCCGGCACCTACAAAGACCCAGTGGGATATTTTGTCTGTGAGAAAGACCCGGAGGGCTTTGAACGATTTGAAGCGACTTTTCCGAAGAAGGAAAAGCGGAAGCTGACGGGGCAACTGTTCTGAACAGGAGGAAAAAATGGCATCCGGTAAAGAGTATCTTCATTTCATTCTGGAACAGCTATCCGATCTGGACGATATTTCTTACCGTCCTATGATGGGAGAATTTATCCTCTATTACCGAGGTAAAATCGTCGGTGGAATCTATGATGATCGACTGCTTGTAAAGAAAACAAGATCCGCTCTGGAACTTATGCCTGCGGCAATCTGTGAGCTCCCGTATGAGGGAGCGAAAGAAATGCTGCTGGTGGATGAAGTTGATAGCAAAGTGTTTCTTACAGAGCTCTTTGAGGCAATGTTCGATGAATTGCCATCGCCAAAACGAAAGAACAACGGCATTGGAGGAATAACCGATGAACTATATTCGGATCACAGTGGCAGACATATCCGACTGCGGGATCAATCTCATGTACCTTCCCTTTGAACCGTCCGCACAGATGCCAAAGTTCCGGGAAGGCGCGAAGCATCCGGCGATTGAAGATAACGGTTTTGTTCTGTATTACACCGATCAGTGTCCCTACACCTATTATTGGGTACCAAGGGTGCAGGAGGTGGCGAAGGAACATGGTATCCCGTTCAAGGTCATCCATGTCACTGATAAAGAATCTGCGCAGAATGTACCCGCACCGATCACGACCTATGCCCTGTTCCGGGACGGTCAGTTTCTGACACAGAGCATTCAGTCAGAAAAAAAATTCCTGGCACTGGCGGGCTTGTAAAACTGATTGTAGCGCGATGAATGGAGGATAGTACATTGGAGTGTGAAGAATGAAACCGACCGTTATCGACCAAAAAATGACCACTCGTGCGGCGGCGTTTGATATTTAGGTGAGTACGCCGAACCCTATGGTGACTTTTTTCAAAACGCTGGATGTCACACCGCTTGTGAGATTCAGCCGCAAGCGCGGGCTGAAATTCAATATGCTTCTCTGCTGGTGTATCGGCAAGGCTGCCAGCGAGATCAAGGAGTTTTACCTGCTCCCTGTTGGACGCGAGCTGCTGCAATATGACAGCATCGCGGTGAACACCATCGTAAAAAACAAAACCGGCGAGATCGGCTCCTGCGATGTGCCGTTTTCCACCGACCTTGCGCAGTTCAGCGCTGACTACCTGCGGCTGACACATGAAGTAGCGGAAAGCTGTGAAAATCACGATCTGACCGACAGCATGGTCATCGGCACCTCCGCCATCGTGGATACCGAGATCGACGGCGCCGTCGGCATGAACAGCGGCATTTTCAACAATCCATTCATCATCTGGGGCAAATATCATATCGCCATTGAAAAAGCCTACTGGGGGCACGGCGTCGGAAGAGCTCTAACACTTGCGTGCATCGAATGCGCGAAGCAAGCGGGATACCTGCAAATAGAGCTGGAGGTCGTAGCAGAGAACGCGTCTGCTGTCCGGCTGTATGAATCGGTCGGATTTCAGGAATATGGTCGCAATCCAAGAGGTTTCCGTGCAAGAAGCGGCTGGCAAACGCTTGTTCTTATGAGGCTTGAACTCGATTCTTAAGCACCCCTCGGTTTCATAACCCCGTCGGTGCCTTTCGCAGAAAGGCGGATTATACCTATGAAGCTGCCATTGGAAGACCATTTGTAAATTTTACTCCAGACGGATTGACAATGTGCATTGTGCGTTGTATAATCTCGATTATACATAATGTGAGTTATAAAACAGAGGTATGCGTATGCCCGCCAAGGCAAAAGTTACAAAAGAGATGATCGTTGATGCGGCCTTTGCGATTGCCCGCGAAGCGGGAGCGGAAAACATCAACGCAAGAACTGTATCGGAAAGGCTGCATTGCTCCACGCAGCCCGTCATGTATCATTTTGCGACGATGGAAGAACTGAAAAGAACAGTCTATGCGAAGGCAGACCTTTATCATTCGGAATACCTTATGACCATGAAGAAACCGCCAAAGGGTGCTGCCCTTGGAATCGGAATGAATTATATCCGCTTTGCCATCGAAGAACCCCACCTGTTCCGCTTCCTTTTCCAGTCGGATTATTTTAACGGAAAAACCCTGCTTGAACTGATCGATGCGGAGGAGCTTATCCCCGTTCTTTCAGCGATGCAGAGATCCTTAGGAATTGGCATGGAGCAGACGAAAATGGTTTTTATCACGGTGTTTCTGTTTGCCCACGGGTATGCAAGCATGATTGCCAACAATTCGTTGAAATACGATGAGGACACGATCAATTCCCATTTGGAGCGGGCATACAGAGGTGCAATATTGGCAGCGCAGGAGGAAATGGCATGAAAGAATGTGCAGACGCTGCCGGCACATTGGCAGACAACTGCCTTGCCGTCAGGAAAGCTTAGATTGTATGGAGGTAGGATTATGAAAAGCACGAATCAACTGATCGGCTGCTGCGGACTGGACTGCGAAAAATGCGATGCCAGAATCGCAACGCTCACGAACGACAACGCCCTGCGCAAAAAAACTGCTGCCCTGTGGACAAAGCTCAACGGGGTAACGATCCTACCTGAAATGATAAACTGCACCGGCTGCCGCACAGAGGGCGTAAAAACGCCGTTCTGTGACAAGCTCTGCCCCGTACATAACTGCGTCCGGGAAAAGGGACTGGATACCTGCGCCGACTGCGGACAGATGGATGGATGTCCAACGCTGGGGCGCATCGCCGTAAGGGGAAAATACGAAGAAAGGAAGTTTTGAAATTGAATAACAGCTTGTTTGTCATAGAGCGCGCACGGGCAGAGGATGCCGCGGCACTCTTGGATTATCTGAAAATCGTGGGCGGCGAAACCGAAAATCTCAGCTTCGGTGCGGAGGGAGTGCCCCTCGACCTTGAAACGGAGCGAGACTATCTGCGTTCGCAGTGCGAATCAGCGGACAATGTGCAGTATCTCGCCAAGGTATATGGCGAGATCATCGGCACGGCAAGCCTGAACCGCAAGCCCCAGCGTATGAGCCATCGCGGAGAGTTTGGCATCAGTCTGAAAAAAGCGTGGTGGGGCTGCGGTGCGGCGTCTGCGCTGACGGAAGCTGTTCTTGCCTTTGCCAAGGAAAACGGCTTCGAGCAGTTGAATCTGGAGGTGCGCAGCAGCAATGCCCGCGCCATCAGGCTTTATGAAAAGTACGGCTTTCGGAAGCTGTGTGTGTTTCCCCGCTTTTTCAAGATCAATGGAGAATATATTGATTTTGACCTGATGAATCTCGAACTGAACACAGCAGACGACCACATCGAGGGAAATATGAGATGAAAGCAATTACCGTAGAAGCATTATCAAAAACATTTTCCGGAGGAACCGTTGCGGTTGATGGAATCAGGTTCTCATTGAATCAGGGAGAGATTTTCGGGTTCTTAGGGCCAAACGGAGCGGGAAAAACTACGACCGTGAAACTGCTTTGCGGTATGCTGACCCCATCGGGCGGTAAATGTCAGGTGCTGGGAATTGACCCCACCCAAAACCCGGAGCAGCTGCATGAAAAGGTCGGCGTAGTAACAGAACATGCCCAAATGTACGATCACATGACGGCTTGGGAGAATCTGCAATTTTACGGCACTCTTTTTGGCATGAGCCGTTCGGAATGTGCAGATAGAACAAAACTGCTCCTACATCGACTGGAACTGGCAGATGTGATGGATCGCAAGCTGGCCACTTATTCTACCGGTATGCGCCAGCGGCTTTCTTTGGCCAGAGCATTGCTTCACCGTCCACAGATTTTGTTTCTGGATGAGCCGACCTCTGGCCTTGACCCCGAAAGTGCTCAGAATGTAAATTCTCTGATTCAGGAGCAGGCTGCCGAAGGAATCACCGTATTTCTTTGTACGCATCAGCTTCGGTATGCGCAGGAGATCTGCACGACATACGGACTTATGGATAAAGGGCATTTGTTCGCTACGGGAAATATTACCGAACTACGCGCTATGGTAAGCAGAAATCGCAGGGTTCGTGTGAAAGCAAGCTGCTTGCCAAAGGACATGGTATACAAAGAGGTTGGCGATCACATCTATGATGTGGATGTGGCCTCAGAGCATGACATCCCGCTCATCGTAAAAAGGATTGTAGAGGCCGGTGGTGATTTGTACCATGTATCGGAACAGCAGATGTCATTGGAAGAAATCTACTTTTCTCTGATCGACCGGGAACATGCGGAAACGGAGCGTGAAAATACATGAATGTTGGACAGTTCGCCTTAATAAAGAAAGATATTCGTGGCATTACATCAAATAAGCAGATTTTCGCAGTTCTTCTTATCGTGCCGCTTGTGCTAACTATTGTCCTGCCGTCCATTTTTGTGCTTGTAATATCATTTGCTCCCGATGCTGCCTCAGATTTTCAGAAACTATTGGATATGCTGCCTGTTCCCAATGGGGAGTACAGCCAGCAACAGCAAATTTTTAGCCTGATATTGAATCAAATCATGCCATCCTTCTTTCTGATCATCCCCATCATGGCATCGTCTGTCATGGCGGCAAGCTCCTTCGTGGGCGAAAAAGAAAAGCACACCTTAGAAACATTGCTGTATTCACCGCTGTCCCTGCGGCAGTTGTTCCAATCCAAAATATTGGCCGGGCTTTCGGTTGGAATGATGATTTCCTATATCTCGTTTGCTGCCATGCTGTTGGTAGTGGAGATAGAAGTGTTCTTCCTGACCGGCAATCTGCTCCTTCCCGCAGCGAGTTGGCTGGCAATCATGCTTCTAATCGCACCGGCGATCTCTCTGGTTGCAATTGCTGTAACCGTGCGGAGTTCTGCCAAGGCACAAACTATCGAAGAAGCACAGCAGCGGGCGGTATTCCTGATCTTCCCGATTCTCGCTTTGCTCATCGGACAATTCACGGGCATTATCCTAATCAGCGCGGGACTTCTCTGGGGAGTGGGTATTGTTCTGGCAGCACTTGCTATATTGCTTGTAAAAGGGGCTGCTGGAAACTTCACTTACGAAAGACTGCTGAAATAGCGGCTCTGTACAAAATATAATCCTTATGAGCATGAAGTCACTCTGCGGAGAGCCTATTTCCATGTGGCTGCCCGAAAAGTACAAAAAGCCGAACACCTCTACCTATGTGCAGGGCGTGGAGGTCGAAACCGATTATATGGGGATGATCCCGGAGGGCTTCGACACCATTCATCTGCCAGAGGCGGAATATCTCCAGTTCCAAGGTCAACCCTTCTGCGAGGAGGACTATTGCGAGGCAATCCATACCGTGCAGGTATTCATGGACAGCTACGACCCGGCATATCTCGGCTACCGCTGGGACGATGAGAACCTGCGCATCCAGCTCGAACCCCGTGGCGGGCGCGGCTATATCGAGCTGCGGGCTGTCAGGAGGGTTCAGAAATGGGCGAAGCGATTTTTGTTGAAGGGCTGACGAAAACCTATGCCGGGAAAACCGTGGTCGATCATCTGGAGCTTTCGGCAAAAAGCGGAACGGCATTCGGACTGCTGGGTGCAAACGGTGCAGGAAAAAGCACCGCGATTGAATGTATGCTCGGCACAAAACAGCCAGATAGCGGAACCGTGCGTCTGCTTGGAAAAGGCCCAAAGAAAAACGCCGCACGCTGTTTCAGCGGACGGCTGCTGAGCTGGGCATCCGGCATAAGCTGATTCGCCCGTATACCCCGCGGCACAACGGTAAGGTGGAGCGCAGCCACCGTGAGGACCAGAAACGCTTCTATTCCTGCCACGCATTCTATTCTCTGGACGATTTCGCAAAGCAGCTTGCGGTCCACAACCGCCGCTCCAACAACTTCCCTATGAGGCCCCTCCACTGGCTCTCCCCAGCGGAGTTCTCTGTCCAATATGTTTGACAAACCTACATGCCGGGTGGAACTTCCGGGTTTTCCGGGTGTGCGCAAGGACCCGGCTGCGTCAGGAGCGCAGCCGGGTCCTCTGTCCCGCAATTTCCCGCTCCTGTCCCGGCGAAAACGGCCCCAAAAGCGGGACGTCCCGCCCTGTCCCGGGACAGAAAACCGGGCCGTTTATGCATTGGCCGTTTTCCCGGCGGTGCAATAAACCACCTGCTTGGGGATGTGCGCATGCACGGTGACCGTGCCAGCCTGGCGGTACTCCGGCTCCGCCGCAAGACCGACCGCCCCCTGCCGCGGCTGATACACGTCATACCGCTGAAGCCGGAAGGCGTACTCATCAAACCCAACACCTATAAAATAGGAAACCCGGTCGCTTCGTTCATCTTGTGGGAACGAAAACGTCCCCCTCCCCATAAGCGACCGGACCGCATAGCTCCCGTCGGCTCCGGCCCATGCGCTGACCGCATCCTTCATTTTCTCGTCCGGCTCTCCGGAAAAGACGATGGTCCCCGTTGTGGTGACCCCATGGGGCGCGCTCTTGGTCTGCCCTCTGCTAAGGGAGAGCAGAAGTCTGGCATCGCTGACATTCCTGGAGTCGTATTGGACGATCCGGCTGGAATCCACACAATAATACGAAAACAAATAGCCCGATGTCTCGCTCTCCGCCGCAAGGGCGGAGTCCACAAACCGGGTGGCCTGGCGGCCGTCGATCACCGCCCGCTCAAAGCCCCGGCTCACCATAGAGGGCCCTTTTTGAGTGGAGCACCCCGCAGGTAGGATGGCAATTATGCAGAAAACAACTGCCAGCAAGCCGGTGGTAATTCTTTTTCTCACGTTGTCATCTCCTTTTTTACATGGCTGTTTGTTATTTGATATCTTCTTCTGGTTTATTATTCGAATACCCCGTTAACAAAATCATATCATCTCTATTTTCTCATGTCAACATGTATATCAATAGTTCATAATTCTTAATAAGTTTATGCAAAGTGCCATATTTCTCAGTGGATTGACGGAGAGGCGGGAGGTGTGCTATACTGGGGGCAAATCCAATTTACGGAGGGAAACCATCATGGAAGTTACCCAGCGTTTTCTGAAATATGTGTCCTTCGACACCACCTCCAGCGAGACATCGGACACCGTGCCCACCACCGCCCACCAGCGGGTGCTGGGTCAGTATCTGGCCGATGAGCTGGCGGCCCTGGGCCTGGAGGGGGCCCACCTGGACGACAAGGGCTATGTGTACGCCGTGCTGCCCGCCACCCCCGGATGCGATGCGCCGGCTCTGGGCCTGATCGCCCACATGGACACCTCCCCTGCCGTCAGCGGGGCCGATATCCATCCGGAGATCGTCACCTATCAGGGCGGGGACCTGCCCCTGAAGAAAGCCGGGAGCCTGAAGGTGAAGGACTTCCCCTTCCTGGAGCGGTACATCGGCCAGGAGCTGATCGTCACCGACGGCACCACCCTGCTGGGGGCCGACGATAAGGCGGGCGTGGCGGAGATCGTCACCGCCTGCGAATACCTGCTGGCCCATCCGGAGATCCGGCACCGGGCCGTGGCCGTGTGCTTCACCCCCGACGAGGAGGTGGGCAAGGGCGCCGATCACTTTGATCCGGAAAAGTTCCCCGCCAGGGTGGCCTACACCGTGGACGGCGGCGAGCTGGGCGAGATCGAGTACGAGAACTTCAATGCCGCCGCCGTGACCCTGACGGTGGAGGGCGTGAACATCCATCCCGGCTCCGCCAAGAACAAGATGAAAAATGCCATCCTGCTGGCCAACCAGTTCATCTCTCTGCTGCCTGCGGCGGAGGCTCCCGCCCACACGGAGGGCTACGAGGGCTTCTACCATGTGACGGACCTGGCCGGAAACGAGAGCCAGGTGGTGCTGCACGCCATCATCCGGGACCACGACCTGGAGAAGTTCAACGCCCGGAAGGCCTTCGTGCAGCAGCTGGTGGACTATCTGAACGCACGGTGGGGCCGGGGCACCTTCCGGCTGGAGATGCGGGACAGCTACTACAACATGAAGGAGAAGATCCGGCCCCATATGGAGCTGATTGAAAACGCCAAGGCCGCCATGGAGGCCGTGGGCGTGGAGCCGGTGATCGTTCCCATCCGGGGCGGCACCGACGGGGCGCGCCTGTCCTGGGAACAGGATATCCCCTGCCCCAACCTGTGCACCGGCGGCGCAAACTTCCACGGCGTCCATGAGTTCATTCCCGTGCCGTCTATGGAAAAGATGGTGCAGGTGCTGGTGGAGCTGGTAAAAGCGTAAGACAGAACGTAAAATCCCCCAACCGGCGGCTTGAGGTGCCGCCGGTTGGGGGATTATTTTACTTTTCGATGACCACCTTGTCGTCCTTCAGACGGACGTGGGCGGTGTCGCCGGACTGGAGCTTACCGTCCAGCATCTGCTCGGCCACCACGTCCTCCACCTCGGTCTGGAGGGTACGGCGCAGGGGACGGGCGCCGTAGCGGGGATCGAAGCCATCCTTGGCCAGAGCGGCCACGGCATCGTCATCCGCCTGGAGGGTGATGCCCTGGGCGGCCATGCGGCTGCCGATGGTATCCAGCATCCGGCGGGCAATGCTGCGGATGTTCTCCTCCGTCAGCTGGTGGAACACGATGATCTCATCGATACGGTTCAGGAACTCCGGACGGAAGGTCTGGCGCAGCTCCGCCATAACGGCGTCCTTGATGCGTGCAAACCGCTCCTCCTCGGTGCGCTTAGCCGCCTCGCCGCTGCCGTCAAAGCCCAGAGGCGTGTCGGCGGCGGTGATGTTCTTGGCCCCCACATTGGAGGTCATGACGATGATGGTGTTCTTGAAGTCCACCCGGCGGCCCTGGGAGTCGGTGACAATGCCGTCCTCCAGGATCTGCAGCAGGATGTTCCACACATCGGGATGGGCCTTTTCGATCTCGTCGAACAGCACCACGGAATAGGGCTTACGGCGCACCTTCTCCGTGAGCTGGCCGCCCTCCTCGTGGCCCACATATCCGGGAGGCGAGCCCACCAGACGGGACACCGTGTGCTTCTCCATGTACTCGGACATGTCGATGCGGATCATGGCGTTCTCATCGCCGAACATGGCCTCGGCCAGGGTCTTGCACAGCTCGGTCTTGCCGACGCCGGTGGGGCCCAGGAACAGGAAGGAGCCAATGGGCCGCTTGGGGTCCTTCAGGCCCACACGGCTGCGGCGAATGGCCTTGGCCACGGCGGTAACAGCCTCGTCCTGACCCACCACGCGCTCATGCAGGACCTTTTCCAGCTGCAGCAGCCGCTGGCTCTCGTCCTGGGTGAGCCGGGTGACAGGGATGCCGGTCCAGCCGGCCACTACCTTGGCAATGTCGTCCTCGGTGACGCTGCCGCGATTGGCGGACATCTGCTTGCGCCACTTGTCGCGCTCGATCTCCACCTGCTCCTGATAGTCCTTCTCGATATCCCGCAGCTGGGCGGCCTTCTCGAAGTCCTGAGCGGTGACGGCCTCTTCCTTCTCCCGGTGCAGGGCAGCGATCTTCTCCTCCAGGTCCTTCAGATCGGGGGAGGCGGACTCGGCAGCCATACGCACCTGGCTGGCGGCCTCGTCCATCAGGTCGATGGCCTTGTCCGGCAGGAACCGGTCGTTGATATACCGGCGGGACAGCCGCACAGCGGCCTCCAGGGCTCCGTCGGTAATGGTCAGGTGATGGTGGGCCTCGTACTTATCCCGCAGGCCCTTCAGTATCTCCAGCGTAGCCTCGGGAGAGGGCTCTCCCACGGTGACGGGCTGGAAGCGGCGCTCCAGAGCGGCATCCTTCTCAATGTACTTGCGGTACTCGTTGAGGGTGGTGGCGCCGATGACCCGGATCTCGCCCCGGGACAGAGCGGGCTTGAGGATGTTGGCGGCGTCCACCGCACCCTCGGCGGAGCCTGCGCCCACGATGGTGTGCAGCTCGTCGATGAATAGGATGACGTTGCCGGCCTTCTTCACCTCGTTGATGGTGTTCTTGATGCGCTCCTCAAATTCGCCCCGGTATTTGGTGCCGGCCACCATACCGGACAGGTCCAGGGACAGGACCCGCTTGTCCAGCAGCTCCTCGGGCACGTCGGCGGCGGCGATGCGCTGGGCCAGGCCCTCGGCAATGGCGGTCTTGCCCACGCCGGGCTCACCGATCAGAACGGGGTTGTTCTTGGTGCGGCGGGACAGAATCTGGATGACCCGGGCAATCTCCTTCTCCCGGCCGATGACCGGGTCCAGCTTGCCGCTGCGGGCGGCCTCCGTCAGATCCCGGGTGAACTCCGCCAGGGCGCCGCCCTTCTTGCCGTCCTCACGGGAGGGAGCGGCGGAATTGCCGCCTGCGGCGGCTGCGGCCCGGGGCGCTTCGTTGATCTTCTTCACCACGGCGCTGTACAGCTTCTTGGGGTCGATGCCCACGGTGCGCAGCACCCGGATGGCCATGTTGTTGCCCTCACGCAGCAGGCCCATCAGCAGATGCTCGGTGCCGATATAGCCCGCACCGGTGCGGGACGCTTCGGACACGGCCAGCTCCACGGCGCTCTTGGCCCGGGGAGTCAGCCCCTGGGAGGGAGCCGCGCCGGAAAGGCCGGTGCCCACGCTGCGATGCAGCACATCGCAGATCATATCATCGGTGAGGCCCGCTTCCTCCAGGACCCGGTGGGCAATGCCCTCCTCCTCACGCATCAGGCCCAGCAGCAGGTGCTCACTGCCCACATAGCCGTGGCCCATTTCCTCGGCGGCCTCCTGGGCCAGCCGCAGGGATTCCTCCGCACGGGGGGTGAATTTATTTTCCATCATAGTTTACACTTCCTTTCGGTTGATCGGCGTAACGCTTACGCCTGGGGCAGGGACCGCAGCTGATCCCGGAGCTTGGCGGCTTCCTCGAAGTTCTCGGTTTCCACGGCGTGGCGCAGCTGGGTCTCCAGGGCGTTGCGCTGGCGCTGGCGGCTGAGCTTCTCCCGCTCGTCGCCCTGGACCAGGTTGTCCTCCCGGGGCTCCTCCGCCGCGCGGCGGGCCTGCTGGGTCACGTCCACGGGTTCCGGGAACTCCGTCAGCAGGCGGCTGCCGAAGCCGCCCAGCAGGGGCTCCAGCATCCGGAAGGGACGGGTGAAGAAATCGTCATCGTCCCAGAAGCTGCTCATCATGGGGCGGCGCATATCCTGCACCAGGCCCAGCTGACGGGCGCATTCGGGGCACAGATGGCTCTCCATGACCCGACCGTTGATGCTGCTCCTATAGTAAAACGTTGCTTCGTTCTTTCCGCAATTCTGACATTTCATAATGATTGCCTCCTTATTGAAAACTCAAACCAGGTGAATGAGCACCTGCTTGAAAATACTGGCCCGGAGATTGTCCCGCCGGTCCTTGGGAACGGAGCGGAGGGAATTGTCGGACACGGCCCACAGAAGGGTCTGCGCCACGTTCCGCTCCACCGCCTGGGACTGGACCAGGTTTGAAAGAATGGCCCGGGCGCTGGCCAGGTCCAGCGTATCGCCCACGGAGTTGATGACGTGCATCAAAAGCGTGTGGCGGTCCACCTGCACCCGGGTGATGCGGATGTAGCCCCCGCCGCCCCGGCGCGACTCCACAATGTAGCCGTGCTCCGGGGAAAACCGGGTGGACATCACATAATTGATCTGGCTGGGGACGCAGCCAAAGCGTTGGGCCAGGTCGCTGCGCTGCAGCTCCAGAACCCCGTTGGCCTCCTCCAGCTCCGCCTGGATGAACCGGGCGATCATATCCGATGTACCCAAGCCCTTCACTTCCTTTCTGTTTCGATTCGGTCTGTCTGACTTTGCCTTTCTTTGACCTTTGGCTATAGTATACCACCGGGTTTCAAAATGTCAATAGGGAATTTTGACTTTCTTTGACCTTTTCTGTAAACAAATTGTAAACGAGAAAACCGCCGCCTGCGGAGGCAGGCGGCGGGGAGACTGTCGAAAAACTCGAAAATCTTCCGCCATCGGAAAGGAAGATAGTTACGAAAGAAACCCATCAGGGGTGTCTTTCGTTTGCAATCACAGGTTTTTCAGAACTTTTTAAGTTCTGAAAAACCGCACTCAGCTTGTCAAAAAAGATTTTTTTGACAAGCTGACCGCCGCCTGCGGAGGCAGGCGGCGGGGGGTTATTCGGGGTTTTCCACAAAATAATCGCGAGTTTGTTGGATATTGCGCTGGATTTCAGCCTTCAGCTCCTGGGGCGAGGCGAATTTCCGCTCTGGGCGCAGGCGGCGGCAGAACTCCACCCGGATGGTCTTGTCATACAGGTCCCCGTCGAAGTCCAGCAGGAAGGTCTCCACCGACACGGCGTCGCCATCGCTGACGGTGGGCCGGGTGCCCACATTGGTGACGCCGGGAACGCTGGAGCCGTCCGGCAGAAACACCCGGGTCACATACACGCCCCGCTCCGGCAGCAGCACATGGTCCGGCGGCGTCAGGTTCACCGTGGGGATGCCGATGGTGCGTCCAAAGCGGCAGCCGTGGGTGACGGTGCGGGTCAGGCAGTGGCGGTGGCCCAGGAAATCGGCGGCCCGCTCCATCTGTCCGCTTTCGATAAGGGTGCGGATATAGGTGGAGCTGACGGTGATGCCGTCCCGGGTCACCTGGGGGATGATGTCGCAGCCGATGCCCCGCTCCCGGCAGCGGGACAGGAGCCTCTCCGGGTCCCCCTGGTTCCGGTGGCCGAAGTGATAGTCGTGGCCTGCCACCAGGTGCACCGCGCCATAGGTACCGATCAGCAGATCGTCGATGAAATCCTGCCAGGGCATGGTCATCATGGCGTTGTCAAAGGGGGCAATGATGACCTGACGGATGCCGTACAGCCGCTGCATCAGATCCCGACGGTCCTCCGACGTGTTGATGAGGCCCACCGGGCGGCCGGTGACCACCTCCTTAGGCGGACGGTCGAAGGTAAAGGCAGCAGGTACGGCACCCAGCTCCCGGGCCCGGCGGACGGTCATTTCCAGCAGAGCCCCGTGGCCCCGGTGAACGCCGTCGAAAAAGCCCAGGGCGATAACAGTTCGATTCAAGGTATTCACGCTCCGAAAAAGTTTTTAAGGGAGGTCATTACGCCGCCCTCCAGGCGGCTGAGGCAGAGAAATTCGCCGCTCTGACCATATACCCGGTACACGCCCTCCGGCAGCTCCTGGCGGACGGTGAAGGGGTTCCCGTTGCGGCACAGGGCGTCCACCCGGGGATGCCGGATCCGGTAGGCCGGGTGCTGGCGGAACAGTGAGTCCAGCGGGGCCAGCAGCGCCTCGCCCTCCTCCTGGACCCGGTCCAGGGTCACGGCCTCCTCCAGGGTAAAGCCCGCAGCCACGGTGCGCCGCAGGCTGCTCATGCAGCCGCCGCAGCCCAGAGCCTGTCCGATGTCGTGGCACAGGGTGCGGACGTAGGTACCCTTGGAGCAGCGGATGCGCAGAGTGTAGTCCCCGGGGCCGGTCTGGTCCAGCAGCTCCAGCTCATAAACGGTAACGGGCCGGGCAGGGCGCTCGATCTCCCCGCCCCGGCGGGCGATCTGGTAGAGCTTCTGGCCGCCGATCTTCACGGCGGAATACATGGGGGGCACCTGCTGTATCTCGCCGGTGAACCGGGGCAGCAGGTGCAGCAGGTCCTCCCGGCCGGTGAGCACCGGGTGGGTGTCCAGGGTCTCGCCGGAGGTGTCCTGGGTGTCGGTGGTGCGGCCCAGCCGCAGCCCGGCGATATACTCCTTCTCCCCGTCCTCGGCGAAGGACACCGCCCGGGTGGCCTGTCCCACAAACACCGGCAGGACGCCGGTGGCCATGGGATCCAGGGTCCCGGCATGGCCCACCTTCTTGGTTTTCAGAATGCCCCGCAGCTTCGCGCAGACATCCATAGATGTCCAGCCGGCGGGCTTGTCGATGATGATGATTCCGTTTGCCATGGGTCGCTCCTTGTATAAGTCTGCGCGAACCGCGCCGAATGGCGCGTACAAGCGTTTTGCGCAGTAAAACCTTGCCGCAGGCGGAATTTACTTCCGCCGGAGGAAATGAAAATCAGTGCGAGGGGTCCCCGCAAAATGCTCCGTCATTTTGTGGGGACGGGCAGACATCCATAGATGTCCAGCCGGTGGGCTTGTCGATGATGATGATTCCGTTTGCCATGGGTCGCTCCTTTTGTCAATCCTCCCCCGCCACCATGTCGATGGCCTGGAGCACGGCCTGCTTCACCTCGCTGAGGGTGCCGTGCAGCGTGGCGCCGGCAGCAGCCGCATGGCCGCCGCCGCCCAGAAGGGCACAGACCTCCGTGGCATTGACCCGGGGGCCGGTTCGCAGGGAAATTTTCACCCGGCCGTCCTTCAGCTCCCGCAGGGTCACGCCGCAGTCGGTGCCCTCCACCAGGGCAGCCAGACTGGACAGCTCCTCCACGTCGGCCTCCGTGGCCTTGTAATCCAGGCACAGGGACAGGGGGATCTGCATGACGACCACCCGGTCGTGGTCATAATACTCCGCCCACTCCGCCATCCAGGCCTCCATAGCCAGACGGGTGCGGCTCTTGGTGCGGAACAGGGCCTTATTCACCGGGGCCGCGTCGATGCCGCAGTCCATCAGGGCGGCGGCGATGCGGTGGGTGCGGGCGGTGGTGTTGGAATAGACGAAGCAGCCGGTATCCGTGGAGACGGCCACATACAGCGGCAGGGCGATGTCCGGCGTCACCGGAGTCAGGCGGGTGATGATGTTGTACACGATCTCGCCGCAGGCGGCGGATTCGGCCTCCAGACAGGTCTCCCGGGCGAAAAACTCCTGGGAGGGGTGGTGGTCGATGGCCAGGTCGATGCGGTCCTGATAGGGCCGGGCGTTTTCCGGCAGCAGGGACAGGGCCGCAATGTCCACCGACACCACATGGCGGGGGACGAAGCCCTCCGGGGCGGCGTAGGGGGCGGCATAGGGGGCGTAGGTGGCGGTCAGCTCCGGATTGGGCAGCAGATACGCCGTCTTGCCCCGGTCCCGCAGGGCCTGGCACAGGGCGGCGGCGGAGCCCACGGTGTCGCCGTCGGGGCGGACATGGGTCAGCAGCAGCAGCTCGTCCCAGCCCAGCAGCAGCCGGGCGGCTTCAGCGGTGGTCATAGCACAGCCCTCCTCAATCCTCCCGGTCCTCGGGCAGAACGATGTCTGCGTTCCGGGGATCGGCGGGCTTCACATGGTTCAGCATATCCAGAATGTGTGCGCCGTAGGCGATGGAGTCGTCGATAAAAAACTGAAGCTCCGGCGTGTAGCGCAGGTCGACGCGGCTGCCCAGCTCGCGGCGCAGGTAACCGGCGGCGGACTTGAGGCCCTTGAGCAGGCCCTTCTCATCCGGGCAGTTCAGGGCGCTGACATAGACCCGGGCATAGCGCAGGTCGCTGGTAGTGTCCACATGGGTGATGGTCAGCATACCCTCGGACACCCGGGGGTCCTTGACGGTGCGCAGCAGGGCGGAAAGCTCCTTCTGGATGGCGTCGTTGATGCGGGCGATACGGTTGGATGCCATAGGCGGTCTCCTTTCGTTTTCGATAAGATGAAAAGAGGGCAGGCGAAGCGCCCGCCCTCTGGGTTATGTGATTCGGATTTACTGGGGGATTTCCTCCATGGTGAAGGCTTCAACAATATCCCCTTCCTTGATGTCGTTGAACTTCTCGATGGACAGGCCGCACTCGTAGCCTGCGGCCACCTCCTTGACGGAGTCCTTGAACCGCTGCAGAGAGGCCAGGACACCCTCGTGGATGACGATACCGTCCCGGACCAGGCGGACCTGGCAGTCCTTGCGCTGGAGCTTGCCGTCCTGGACATAGCAGCCGGCCACGGTGCCCACGCCGGAGACCTTGTAGGTCTGGCGGACCTCCGCATGGCCCAGCAGAGCCTCCCGGAACTTGGGGGCCAGCATGCCCTTCATGGCGGACTCAATCTCGTTGATGGCGTCATAGATCACGCGGTACATCCGCATATCCACATGGGCGCGGGCGGCGGAATCCCGGGCAGCGTTGTCGGGGCGGACGTTGAAGCCCACGATGATGGCCTGGGACGTGGAGGCCAGCATCACGTCGGACTCGTTGATGGCGCCCACGCCGCCGTGGATGACCCGGACCCGGACCTCGTCGTTGCTGAGCTTCTCCAGAGACGCCTTCACGGCCTCCACAGAGCCCTGAACGTCGGCCTTGACGATGATGTTCAGATTCTTCATCTCACCGGCCTGGATCTGGCTGAACAGATCCTCCAGGGAGACCTTGGTAACAGGGGCGTTGGCCTTGGCCTTTTCCTCGGCCTTGCGCTGCTCCACCAGCTCACGGGCCAGCTTTTCATCGGCCACGGCATTGAAGGTGGCGCCGGCGGAGGGCGTCTCGGACAGGCCGGTGATCTCCACAGGCACGGAGGGACCGGCAGAGGTGATCTTCTGGCCCTTGTCGCCCACCATGGCGCGGACACGGCCCACGGAGGTGCCGGCGATGATGATGTCACCCTGCTTCAGGGTACCGTTCTGCACCAGCAGGGTGGCCACGGGGCCCCGGCCCTTGTCCAGACGGGCCTCGATAACGGTTCCCTGGGCGGCGCGGTTGGGGTTGGCCTTCAGCTCGCTGACCTCGGCGGTGAGGGTCAGCATCTCCAGCAGGTTATCCACGCCCATGCCGGTCTTGGCGGAGATGGGGCACACAATGGTGTCGCCGCCCCACTCCTCGCACACCAGGCCGTATTCCGTGAGCTGCTGCTTGATGCGCTCGGGGTTGGCCTCGGGCTTATCCATCTTGTTGATGGCCACGATGATGGGGATCCCGGCGGCCTTGGCGTGGTTGATGGACTCCACGGTCTGGGGCATGATGCCGTCCTCGGCGGCCACCACCAGAATGGCGATATCCGTTACCATGGCGCCCCGGGCGCGCATGGAGGTGAACGCCTCATGGCCGGGGGTGTCCAGGAAGGTGATGGGCTTGCCGTGGATCTGGACCTGGTAAGCGCCGATGTGCTGGGTGATGCCGCCGGCCTCGCCGCTGGCCACATGGGCATGGCGGATATAGTCCAGCAGGCTGGTCTTGCCGTGGTCCACGTGGCCCATGACCACCACCACGGGGGCACGGGGCACCAGGTCCTTCTCCTCGTCCTTGTGGTCGTCGATGAGCTTTTCCTCGATGGTGACCACCACTTCCTTCTCCACCTTGCAGCCCATCTCCTCGGCGATGATGGCGGCGGTGTCGAAGTCGATGATCTGGCTCAGGGAGGCCATGACGCCGTTCTTCATCAGGCACTTGACCACCTCTGCGCCGGTTTTCTTCATGCGGCTGGCCAGCTCGCCCACGCTGATCTCGTCAGGGATCTGCACGGTGACGGGGGTCTTTTTGATGACCTCCAGCCGCAGGCGGCGCAGCCGGTCGGCCTCCTCCTGCTTGCTCTTGTTGCTCTGGGGACCGCTGCGGCGGCCCGACTTGCTGCGGATCTTCTCCTTGCCCTGGGTCTGGCGCTGGTCCCGGCGGCTGTTGCCGGTGCGGGCGTCGGCCATATCCTGGAGCTTCTCGTCGTACTTGTCCATGTTCACGGCCGTGGCCTTCCGGGTGTCCACCACCTTGGTCTGGGGCACGCGGCTGACGGGCTTCTTCTCCGGCTGGGGCTGCTGTGCCTGCTGGCCGGGCTTCTTCTCGGCCTCGGCCTTCCTGGCGGCAGGCTGCTGCCTGGCAGGCTCCGCCTTCTTCTCGGCAGGCTTGGCGGCGTCGGCGTAGATCGCCTGGATGCCGGAGACCTGGTTGTGCTGGGTCAGGCTCTCAAAGATCAAAGACAGCTCCCGATCCCCCAAAACCTGCATATGGTTTTTGGGCGTCTCGGCATACTTGGTCAAAATCTCCGTGATCTGCTTGGTGGGGACGCCGAAGTCCTTCGCTACCTCATGCACTCTGTATTTGTTACCTACGCTACCCAAATAGAGCCACCTCCATCTTTGTGATTCGATTCCTTACTTACTGGTTTTCGGGGAGCCCTTGCCCTTGTGGACCGAGCGGGAGCCCGCAAAAAGGGGCATGTTCCCCTGGGGACGCGGCCCGGGCCGCCGGGGACGGCGGGCGGGCTTTTCCGGCTTCTGCGGAACCTCTGCCGCGGGAGCCTCCTTGACCGGGTGCTTTTTCTTCTTGCCCCGGCGCAGATTCTTTTCATGCTGGGCCTGCTCCGCCCGGCGCTGGGCGGCCCGGCGGGCCTTGATCTCCAGCCGCTCCGCCGCAGGGGCGTAGCGCTCCGGGTCCAGGGCCGCCAGCTTTTTGACGATGGCCTCGGCAAAGCCGATGTCCGTCACCGCTGCCATGGCGCAGCTGGTGCGGCCCAGGGCACGGCCCAGCCGGTCCTTGTCAAAGGGCACCGTCAGGCACAGGCACGCCCCGGTCTGACCGAAGGACATGGCCCGGCGCACGGAGCCGGGCGCGGCGTCCTGGGCCACCAGGATGACCCGGGCGTCCTTGGCCCGGGCGGCGGCGCCCACCGGCTCCTCGCCGATGGCCACCTGTCCGGCCTTTTTGGCAAGGCCGATCATGGATAAAATGTGTTCTGTCATGCTTCCGTTTCCATCTGGCGCTCCAGCGCCTCATACACCTCGTCGGGGATGCCGGTCTCCAGCATCCGCTCCAGCGCCCGGGACTTCCGGGCCTTCTTCAGGCACTGCGGGTCGCGGCACACATAGGCGCCCCGGCCGGACCTTTTGCCGGTGGCGTCCAGCACCAGCTGGCCCTCCGGCGTGCGGACCACCCGCAGCAGGTCCTTTTTGTCCCGCTTTTCCCGGCAGCCCACGCACATGCGCTGGGGAATCTTCCGCGGCTTCTGCATGATGGTCCTCCTTCCCCAATGCCCTTACTCTCCGGTGTAGGAGGCGGGCTTGATGTCGATCTTATACCCGGTGAGACGGGCGGCCAGGCGGGCGTTCTGCCCCTCCTTGCCGATGGCCAGGCTCAGCTGGTCGTCGGGCACGATGACCCGGCACAGCTTGCCCTCGTCGGACAGGCGCACCTCCACCACATCGGCGGGAGCCAGAGCGGCGGCGATGAACTGGGCGGGATCCTCGGAATACTTGATGATGTCGATCTTCTCGCCCCGCAGCTCCTCCACCACGGCGGCCACTCGCTGGCCCTTGGGGCCCACACAGGCGCCGATGGGATCCACATTCTCGTCGGAGGACCAGACGGCCATCTTGGTGCGGCTGCCGGCCTCCCGGGCGATGGAGCGGATCTCCACGGTACCGTCGTAGATCTCGGGGACCTCCAGCTCGAACAGGCGCTTCACCAGGCCCGGATGGGTCCGGGACACCATCACCTGGGGACCCCGGGTGGTGCGGCGGACCTCCACCAGGTAAACCTTCACCAGCTGCCCCTCGGTGAGCTCCTCGCCGGGGACCTGCTCGTTGACGCCCATAAGGCCCTCGGTGGCCTCGCTGCCGGAGCCGATACGCAGGTGAACGGTGCCCCGGGGGTCGATGCGGTGGACGGTGCCGGTGAGGATCTCGTGCTGCTTGGAGCCCCACTCGTCATAAATCATGCCGTGCTCCGCCTCCCGCAGGCCCTGGATAATGACCTGCTTGCCGTTGCCGGCGGCGATGCGGCCGAACTCCACATTTTTCACGGGGATATTCACCACGCCGCCCAGCTGATACTTGGCGGACATGGCCCGGGCGTCCTCCAGCGAGATCTGGGAGCCGGGGTTCTCCACCTCCTCCACGATCTCCTTCTGGACGTACATCCGCAGATCCTTCTTCTCCTCGTTGACGTCCACGATGACGTTTTCCACGCCCTCGTGGTCCTTCTTATAGGCGGCGGTCAGAGCCTGGATGATCTTGCCCATCATGAAGTCCTGGGGAATGCCGCGTTCCTTTTCCAGCATTTCCAGCGCGGCAAAGATTTCTTCGCATTTCATGGTATTTCTCCTATTCTATACTGTTTCGTCAGAATTCCACACGCAGACGGACCAGGGCCAGCTCCGGCTTTTCAAACCGCAGAGGCTCCGCCCCGCCCATATCCAGCAGCACGGCCCCATTGTCGTACCCTGCCAGGGTCCCGGCAAACTCCTTGCGCCCGTCCTTGGGCTTGTAGGTCTTCACCAGCACCGGATGGCCCAGGAACCGCTGAAAATCCGACGGGCGCTTCAAGGGGCGCTCGGCCCCGGCGGAGGACACCTCGAAGGTGTAGCTGCCCTCGATGGGGTCCGCCTGGTCCAAAAGGTCGCTGACCTTGCGGCTGACGGCCTCGCAGTCCAGAATGTCCACGCCGCCGTCCTTGTCCAGGTACAGCCGCAGATACCACTGCCCGGCTTCCCGGACGTATTCCACATCCCACAGGGTGCAGCCCTGCTCCGCCACGGCGGGGGCGGCCAGCTCGGCCACCAGCTCCGTTACCTTTTTCATGCCCGGCCTCCTGTCTTTCCGAAAATTTTAAGGGGGCAAATTTGCCCAAGAAAAAGAGCGGACAAACTGTCCACTCTCTGTCAACACTTCCTTACTATGCAGTAGTTTACCACAAAAACACTCCTAGCGCAAGAGTTTTTTCCCGGAAAATGGCGGGATTTTCCGGCATTTTTGCGTCGAACGGGGGCAAAGCAGGCGGCGCGCCGGTGCGCGCCGCCTGCTGCGGCGCATTTATCCGTTCAGCAGGGCCAGCTGATAGAAGGCCACGGCGCTGGCAGCGGCCACATTCAGGGAGTCCACCCCGTGGGACATGGGGATCTTCACCGTGTAGTCGCAGGAGGCGATGGTGGAGGAGGCCAGGCCGTCGCCTTCGGTGCCCAGGACCATGGCCAGCTTCGGCTCCGCCAGCAGGCGGGGATCGTTCAGGGCCAGGGAGTCCTCCCGCAGGGCCAGGGCCACGGTTCTGAAGCCCAGATCGTGGAGCAAGTCCGTCCAGCTCTCCCCCTCCGGCAGATACGTCCAGGGCACCAGGAACACGTTGCCCATGCTGACCCGGGCGGCCCGGCGATACAGCGGGTCGCTGCCGGCGGCGGTCAGCAGCACCGCGTCCACATTCAGAGCGGCGGCGGAACGGAAGATGGCCCCGATGTTGGTGGGGTTCATGATGTTCTCCAGCACAGCGATGCGCCGGGCTCCGGCACAGACCTCCTCCACAGAGGGCAGCCGGGGCCGCCGCATGGCGCACAGCATCCCCCGGGTCAGGTGAAAGCCCGTCAGTTGGGTCAGCACCGGCAGCTCCGCCGCATACACCGGAATATCCGCCGGACAGCGGGCCAGCACCTCCGCGCCCTTGCCGGTGATATGCTTGCGCTCCATCAGGAACGACACCGGCGTGCACCCGGCGTCCAGAGCCCGGCCGATGACCAGAGGACTTTCCGCCACAAACAGGGCGTTATCCGGGTCCGCCCGGTTCACCAGCTGGTTTTCCGTCAGGCGGGCGTAGATATCCAGCTCCGGCGCGGAAAAATCGGTGATGTCAATGATCCGGGCCATGTTATCTGACTTCCCGGGCCCGGCGGGCAGCCTCTTCGCGCTGGCGGCAGATCTCCGCCCAGCTGGGGATCTTCTTCAGCTCCTCGTCCAGATCCCTCAGAACGGTGGGAATGTCGATGTTCTGGGGACAGGCCCGGGTGCACTGGCCGCAGCCCACGCAGGCGGCGGGACGCTTGTCCTCGGGCAGAGCCTCCACCCGCATACCCACGTTGGTGCAAGGAGAGAACTTCATCTCGTTATACACCTGCAGCAGCATGGGAATATTCAGCCCCATGGGACAGCCGTCGCAGCAGTAGCGGCAGCCGGTGCAGGGCACCGCGCCGTACATGCCCTTGGCGATGTCCAGCAGAACCCTTTCCTCCTGCTCCGTCAGGGGGCGGCGCTCGGCAAAGGTGCGGACGTTGTCCTGCATCTGCTCCGGGGTGGTCATGCCGCTGAGGATCATCTGGACCCCCTCCACCCCCTGGAGGAAGCGGAAGGCCCAGGCGGCGACGGACTCCTCCGGGTGCAGGGCGCGAAGCCGCGCCTCATCCTCCGGCGTCAGGGACGCCAGGCGGCCGCCGCGGATGGGCTCCATGACCCAGATGGGAATGTTATAGCGGCGCAGCAGCTCGCACTTGGCCTTGGCGTCCTGCATGGTCCAGTCCAGATAGTTCAGCTGGATCTGGCAGAACTCCATGTCCTTGCCATACTGAGACAGGAAGCGCTCCATCAGCTCCAGGCCGCCGTGGGTGGAGAAGCCCAGATGGCGGATGCGGCCCTTTTTCTTCTGCTCCAGGAAATAGTCGATGATGCCCCAGCGGGGGTCCGTATACGTCTCGATGGACTTTTCGTACACGTTATGCAGCAGGTAGAAGTCAAAGTAGTCCACGCCGCACTTTTCCAGCTGCTCCTCGAAAATGGCAGCGGGATCGTAGTGGCTGCTGAGCTGGTGACCGGGGTATTTGGTGGCCAGATAGAAGCTGCCGCGGTCGTAGTCCTTCAGCACACGGCCCATGACCCGCTCGGACATGCCGCCGTGATAGGGATAGGCAGTGTCGAAATAGTTGACGCCATGCTCCATGGCATAGCGGACCATGTCCGCCGTGGTCTTTTCGTCGATGTCCGCCGGGGTGCCGCCGGGAACCAGCGGCAGACGCATGGTGCCGAAGCCCAGCAGGGACAGCTTTTCGCCGTGAAAGTCGGTATAGATCATGTAAGGTTCCTCCCTATCGGATATATATGCGATATTATAGCATGGGGCGGTCTGGCTGCGCAAGAGGTCACTTCCTGGCGGACTTCATCCGCTGGCCGATGGTGCTGCCGCCGGACTGGTGCATCCGGGCGATAAACGCCTGGATCTGGTCCGACGCCTCCGCCACCTGGCGGCCAAACTCCGCCGAGGACATGCGCATGACCCCCGTCCGCACCGCCGACAGCTGGATCAGCCCGTCGGAGGTCACCACCCGGACGTGGTCGTTTTTCCCCACCTGCTGCAAAAACCGCTCAATGTACATATCGCCGGTCTCCCGCTCCCGGGTGTATACCACATGGATGCCGCGATAGTCGAGCTTCTCCCCCAGGCTGCCGGGGACCTTGTAGCCGTCGAACACCAGAACCACCTGGGTGTGGGTAAAGGCGGCCCAGCCGCAGAGGGTGTCCATCAGCCGCTCCCGGGCGGCGGACAGGTCCCGGTCCGCCAGGGCGTGGAGCTCGTCCCAGTCGAAGATGACGTTGTACCCATCCACCACATAGTACCGCTGGCCGATCTCCCGCAAGCCGGTGTCCGGCAGCGTTTCCCGCTTCTCCGGCGCACGGTACAGGGGACGGCGCACGGGGCCGAACTCCCGGGTCATGATGGCCTCCAGCTCCGCGTCGTCCAGGCGGATGCACCGGCGGCGCACCGGCGCGTCCTCCCGGGGCTTTTCCAGGCAGCCGGGCAGGTGCATATACTCCGGCACCTTGTCCCACTTCACGGTGAAGCCGCCGCCGTGGGCGCAGAACACGGAGTCCGGCGTGTTGTCCGGGTCGGCCTCCGGGTCATAGTCCGCCGCCGCGATCACGGCGTCGGGGTTATGACAGGGTCCGTAGCCCGCCGGTTCCAGGGACAGGCGGCCCCGGCCCCCGGTATAGGACGCCACCTCCTGGGCATAGTCGTCAAACTCCGTCACCGGCACCCGGCCCCGCAGCAATGTCAGGTCCCCGGACTCCTCCGGGGTGTCGAAGCTGCCGCTGCGCAGGCGCACATCACTGATGGCCCGGCCCAGCTGCTCCGGCGGCACCTCCAGCCGGAAGGCGTAGTACGGCTCCAGCAGGCGGCTCCGGGCCTGCATCAGCCCCTGGCGCACCGCCCGATAGGTGGCCTGGCGGAAGTCGCCGCCTTCGGTGTGCTTGATGTGGGCCCGGCCGGACATCAGCGTGATCTTCATATCCGTAACAGGGGAGCCGGTCAGGACTCCCAGGTGGGTCTTTTCCTGCAAATGGGTCATGATCAGCCGCTGCCAGCTCCGGTCCAGGTCGTCCTCGGGACAGCGGGTGGCCAGCACCAGGCCGCTGCCCTGGGGCAGGGGCTCCAGCAGCAGGTGGACCTCCGCATAGTGGCGCAGGGGCTCGTAGTGGCCCACGCCCTCCACCGGGGCGTCGATGGTCTCTTTGTATAGGACCCGGCCCCGGTCCAGCTCCACCTCCACGCCGAAGCGCTGGGCCACCAGGCTCCTGAGGATCTCCGCCTGGACGCGGCCCATCAGGGAGACGTGAAGCTCGCCGTCCCGGGCCGTAAAGCGCAGCTGGGGGTCCTCCTCCTCCAGCTGGCGCAGCTGAGGCAGCAGCACCCGGCTGTCGCAGTCCGGCGGCAGGGCCATCCGATAGCGCATCACCGGCTCCAGCACCGGGCGCACCGCCTCCTCACGCTCCCCCAGGCCCTGGCCGCCCCAGGTAGCCGTGAGCCCCTGGACGGCGCATATGCCGCCGGCGGGAACCTGGTCCACAGGCCGGAACCGGCCTCCGGTGTAGATCCGCAGCTGGGCGGCCTTTTCCTGGCGGCCGCCGTAGGAAATGGCATCCCGGACCCGCAGGGTCCCGCCGGTGACCTTCAGGTGGGTCAGGCGCTTGCCCTGGGCGTCGTGGCTGATTTTGAACACCCGGGCGGAGAAGGCGGCGGGATAGGCCGGAGGCTCCACATACCGGGCCAGGCCCTCCAGAAATTCGTCGATGCCCTCCAGCTTCAGTCCCGAGCCGAACCAGCAGGGAAAAACCAGCCGCCGCCCCACCAGCTGCCGCACCAGCTCCTCCGGCACCATGCCGGTATCCAGATACGCCTCCAGAGCGTCCTCCCGGCAGGTGGCCAGCTGCTCCATCCGCCGGTCCCGGGCGGTGGGAGTGAAGTCGACGCACCCCTCCCCCAGTTCATGGCGAAGGCTCTCCATCAGGCAGTCCCGGTCGCGGCGGCCGAAGTCCATTTTCGTCACAAACAGAAACGTGGGCACCCGGTACAGCTCCAGCAGCCGCCACAGGGTGCGGGTGTGGGCCTGGACCCCGTCGGCGCCGCTGATGACCAGGATGGCATAGTCCAGCACCGACAGGGTCCGCTCCATCTCGGCGGAAAAGTCCACATGGCCCGGGGTGTCCAGCAGCGTCACCTCCATGTCCCCCAGAGGCAGCTCCGCCTGGCTGAGAAAAATGGTAATGCCCCGCTCCCGCTCCAGCAGATGGCTGTCCATGGCAGCACTGCCGTGGTCCACCCGGCCCAGCTTCCGCAGCTGACCGGTGCGGTAGAGCATGGCCTCGGCCAGGGTGGTCTTTCCCGCGTCCACATGGGCGGTGATGCCGATGACCACCCGGCGAGTCTCCTTGTTGTTCATCTCCATACGCGAAAACCTGCTTTGCTTCGTTTTCCTCTATTATGGCAGATGCGGCGGCGTTGTTCAAGGCCGGATTTTTCCTTGCCCGGCCGGCAGATTCGTGCTATGATGGGAGAAACTTTGCGCCATGGGAGGATACCGTCATGAATCAGAGGGAGCTAAACGAGCTGCGGCGGCGGTTCAAGCCGGACCGCACCGCTATCAGCAAGGTATACGGCTGCTATGTCAGCAGCAGCCGCCAGATCATCTCCTATGTAGACGCCCCCCTGGGGCTGCTGTCCCAGGAGGAGCAGGAGATGTACCTGAATCTGCTGAAAAAGAGTCTGTCCGGCGCCCTGGGCCGGAACCTGATCGACATTGAGTTCTCCACCCGGCAGGTGGCGGACAGCGACGAGCACCGGCTGCTCCAGACCCTGCGGCAGACGGAGCTGCAGGACGCCAACGCCCGGGAAAGCCTGTACCGCCGGATCATCGACGCCATCGACATGGGCGAGAGCAGCTATCTCATCCTCCTGGCCGCCGACACCTACGACGTGCCTCACCGCAGCCGGGACGATCAGGAGGTGCCAGACGGCTCGGACACGGTGTTCCGGTATTTCGTGTGCGCCATCTGCCCGGTGAAGGACCCCACCCTGGCTTTGCAGTACAGCGACCAGGACAAGGAGTTCCGGGGCAGCTCCACCGGACACATCGCCCTGCCCCCGGTCCTGGGGTTCCTGTTCCCGGCCTTTGACGACCGGTCCGCCAATATCTACAACGCCCTGTTTTACAGCAAGGACACTGCTCAGCTGCACCAGGAGGTCATCGACGCGGTATTCTGTATCCAGAATGCCCCCATGTCGCCTCAGGAGCAGCAGAATGTGTTCACCTCCGCTCTGACGGAGACGCTGGAGAAGGATTGCAGCTACGACGTGGTGCAGGCAGTCCACGAGCAGCTGCGGGGCCGCATCCAGGAGCACAAGGACAGCCGGGACCCGGAGCCGCTGACCCTGTCCGTCCGGGAGGTGGGGGACGTGCTCACCGGCAGCGGCGTGCCGGAGGAGAAGGTGGAGGCCTTCCAGGACCAGTGCCGCAGGCAGTACGGCCAGGACGCGGCCCTGAACCCCCGGAACATCATCGAGGCCGGCAAATTCCAGATCACCACCCCGGAGGTGAAGATCACCGTGCCGCCGGAGTACAGCTATATGGTGGAGACCCGGATCATCGACGGGCGGCGCTTCATCCTCATCCCCGCCGACGACGGCGTGGAGGTCAACGGCATCCCCGTCACCATCCCCAATCCCCAGGCGTGACACGCGCCCCATACGCATAAAAATGCGTATGGGGCAATTTTTTGTATTTTTATCCAGATAATGCTTGACATGGCTGAAACGATGTGGTAGTATCTTTATCCGTAATCGCATTTGATTTTCGATTTTTATTCATGGAAAGGGCGTTTATATGGCTATGTATACCGTTTTCCGACGACGACCGTGGGGTACACTTTGAATCGATCCACCACATAAAGCAAAAGAAACGGAGAATGAATATGAAATATTTTACCAAATTCCTGTGCCTGTTTTTGGGCGCGGCGATGATGCTGACTATGGCTGCCTGCGGCAGCAAAAGCGATACCGATGCAAACGCCGGGGCAGACGGCGAAAAGAAGCAGCTGGTGGTGGCCACCAGCCCGGACTTCCCGCCCTTTGAGTTCCTGGATGGCAGCCAGATCGTGGGTATCGAGCCCGCACTGATGCAGGCCATTGCCGACAAGCTGGGCATGGAGCTGGTGTGGGAGCAGGTGGACTTCGATTCCATCATCCCCGGCATCCAGGCCGAACGCTATGACGTAGGTGCGGCGGGCATTACCATCACCCCGGACCGCCAGAAGAACTGCGACTTCAGCAACCCGTACTTCCTGGCCAACCAGGTCATCGTGGTGAACCCCGGCAGCGATATTCAGGGCAAGGCGGATCTGGCGGGCAAGACCATCGCCGTTCAGACCGGTACCACCGCCGAGGAATACTGCATGGACAACGGCTATTCCGTTCTGTCCTTCGCCTCCAACAACGACGCCCAGGCTGCCCTGACCAGCGGCAAGGCCGATGCCTGGGTGGTGGACAACGAGGCAGCCGCCAGGATGGCCGCGGACCAGAGCCTCACTGTGCTGGATGAGGCCATGACCAGTGAGCCCTATGCCTTTGCCTTCGCCAAGGGCAGCAGTCTGGTGGACCAGGTGAACACCGCCCTTCAGGAGCTGCTTCAGGACGGCACCGTGGAGAAGCTTTTCCAGGAGTACGACACCGTGTATGTGTCTCCCCTGAGCTGATGAGTATTTTTCAGCAAATCGGTCAGTTTTTTGCCCGCTGGCTGGCCCAGCTGGAGGCCACCTTCATCGAAAAGCAGCGTTATCTCCTGCTGGTGGACGGGCTGAAAAACACGCTGGTCATCACGCTGTGCGCTCTGGTCATCGGCGTGACCATCGGCGCCCTGGTGGCCATGATCAAATACTGCGGCCAGGGCAGCCGCCTGCTGCGGCCTCTGTGCTGGCTGTGCGACGTGTATACCACGGTGATCCGGGGCATTCCGGTGGTGGTGCAGCTGCTGATCTTCTACTTTCTGATCCTGAAGTCCTCCGACGGGCTGGTGGTGGGCATTGTCACCTTCGGCATCAACTCCGGCGCATATGTGGCGGAGCTGATGCGCAGCGGCATTGCCGCCGTGGATCCGGGACAGATGGAGGCCGGACGCAGCCTGGGCCTGTCCCGGCTGCAAGCCGCCTGGCACATTGTGCTGCCCCAGGCCATGAAGAACATTCTTCCGGCCATCGGCAACGAGATGATCGCCCTGCTGAAGGAGACCGCCGTGGCGGGCTATGTGGCAGTCCAGGACCTGACCCGGGCCGGGAACCTGATCCGCAACAACACCTACGACGCCTTCAATCCCCTGCTGCTGGTGGCGGTGGTGTATCTGCTGCTGGTCATCGGCATGACGCAGCTGCTGGGGCTGCTGGAAAGGAGGCTGCGCAGAAGTGATCAGCGTTAAGGATCTGCATAAGAGCTTCGGCGGCGTCACCGTGCTGGACGGCATCTCCACCCAGGTGGAGCGGGGCGACGTGGTGTGCATCATCGGCCCCTCCGGCAGCGGCAAATCCACGTTTCTGCGCTGCCTGAACCGGCTGGAGACTCCGGACAGCGGCCAGATCCTCCTGGACGGCGTGGACCTGACGGACCCCCGGACGGACCTGGACCGGCAGCGGATGAAAATGGGCATGGTGTTCCAGCAGTTCAACCTGTTTCCCCACATGACGGTGCTGAAAAACCTGACCATGGCTCCGATGCTGCTGAAAAAGGAGTCCCAGCAGACGGCGGAGCAGCGGGCCATGACGCTGCTGGACCGGGTGGGTCTTGCCGACCGGGCGGGAGAATATCCGGCCCGGCTCTCCGGCGGACAGAAGCAGCGCATCGCCATCGTCCGTGCCCTGTGTATGGAGCCGGAGGTGCTGCTGTTTGACGAGCCAACCTCCGCCCTGGACCCGGAAATGGTGGGCGAGGTGCTGGATGTGATGAAGGAGCTGGCCCAGAGCGGCATGACCATGGTGGTGGTCACCCATGAGATGGGCTTTGCCCGGGAGGTGGCCAGCCGGGTGCTGTTTATGGATCAGGGCGTCATCATGGAGGAAAACCGCCCCGGCGCCCTGTTTGAAAACCCCCAGTCTCCCCGCCTGCGGAGCTTCCTGTCCAAGGTGCTGTAAAAACGTCCCGCACTCCGGCGCAGATGTGCCAGAGTGCGGGACGTTTTTTATGCATTGTATTCTCTCACTGCCCCAGGATCGTCTCGGCGAAGCCCCTGCCAAACAGGCGGGCAGCCTGCAGGGCCTCCTCCAGGGAGTTCCCGGCGGCCCCTACCTCCACCAGCAGACTGCCGGGAGCGGCGAACTGGTTATAGCGGTAGTTCAGCAGGGTGATGGGCCGCATCAGGGTGGGCGACTGGGTCTCCAGCTTCTCCTGCACGGCGATGGCCAGGCGCAGATTATCCTGCCAGCCGTCGTGGGCCACGCCCATGATCAGGCTCACCTGGGCGGCAGAGGGGTCCTCCGCCGTCACCAGCTTATACTGGGTGCCGTTGGCATCCTGCACCGCGTCCCGGTGCAGGTCCAGCACATAGACGATGGAGGGGTACTTGGCCAGATAACTCTGGATCGACGCCAGGCTGTTTTCATAGGCGTCGTTGTAGGACTGGCCGTCGTGGAGGGTCCGGTCGTGGACCACGGAGATGCCGTAGGCCGACAGAGCCGCCGCCAGCTCATCTCCCACCCGCACCATGTTGCAGGAGCAGTCCGCCGTGCGGAAGGTGCCGGAGGGCACATACTCCCGGCCCGGCGGCATGGTGTATGCTTCGCTGGCGTGGCTGTGGACAATGAGCACCTGAGGCCCCTGCCGGGGGCAGGCCACGAACTGGCGGTCCCCCAGCACCGCCGGGTCCAGGGTGCGGCTGGACTTGTTCTTGATGTACACCCCGTTGATGATGCTGTAGCCGTCGGTGGAGCGGGGGTCCACCGTCTGGGCCGGGACGCCGTTGTCTGCCCCGGGCTGGGGATCCTGTTCCTCCGGCGGAGCGGGTGCGGGGGCCTCCGGCGCCGCCGGCTGGTCCGGGTCCTCCGGCTGGGGAGCCGCATCCCGGACAGCCAGGGTCCGGCCCGCCAGCAGCACCGGCGACTGGCCCAGGGCCAGTACCGTGGGGGCGGACAGACCGTCCAGCCCCAGAATGTCCCCCAGCTCCCAGCGCAGCAGTCCCCGGGATACATTGGGGCGGCGGGACACGGACTGCCACAGTGCGGCGGCGGAGTCGGCCCCGCCGCCTGCCAGCACCGCGCCCAGTGCCGCCGCGGCCAGCAGCAGCGCCAGCCCCCGCCGCAAGATCACCTGTTTCAAAGCGTTCACCTCTTTGAGACAAGCCTATGCGGCAGGGGCTGGGGTTATGTCTCCATCACCGGGGGAATATCCACAATTTGCAGCCCCCGGCGCATGGCGTATTCCATGGTGCGGCGGGTGCCGCCGGGCTGGCCGTTGTGGACCGCCAGCAGCAGGGACGCGTGGTCCACCATGTAGCGGTTGCGCCGCTGCATGCAGCCGGGACTGTAGGATGACTGCACCAGTGTCTCATAGTCGCAGGCCGCCACCAGGCGGCGATAGCGCTCCTGCTGGGGCCGGGGCCAGCCGTCAGCCTGGGTGGGGCACGGAATAGCCGCCTCCACGCTGACGTCCCCGTGCCGCTGCCGCAGGGCCAGGGCCAGCTCACAGAAATACAGGTCGCAGCCCTGGGCCATGCCGCAGATAAAGTGGCGATAGCCCGCCTCATAGGCGGCGTCCAGCGCGTCCCGCAGCCGGGCCTTCAGCGCCCGGCAGCGGGGATCGTCCTCGTCCTCCCCCCAGGGGAGCTTGGCCGGACGGTGGCCGGAAAAGCAGCAGCTGATGGGCCGTGCGCGCATGACGCAGCCCTCCCTTCCCATATACTGCTTTCATTATAGAACATATTTTCTATTTTGTAAAGAGTGATTTTCCCTTGTCAGGGGCCCCGGGATACGGTATACTGAACGGAAAGGGAGGTGCGCCTATGAAGCTGTATTTCAAGCAGCGGTTTTTCTCGTGGTTCGACAGCTACGACATCTACCATGAGGACGGCAGCGTGGCCTATACCGTGGAGGGAAAGCTCTCCTGGGGTCATTGCCTGCATATTCTGAACCCCCAGGGGGAGCACATCGCCACGGTGCAGCAGCGGGTGCTGACGTTCCTGCCCAGGTTTGAGCTGTACGTCGGCGACCGCTGCGTAGGAGAGATCCGCAAGGAGTTTACTCTTTTCCGGCCGTCGTTTTCCCTGGACTTCTGCGGCTGGACCGTGGACGGCAGTTTTATGGAGTGGGACTACACCATCCAGGACGGGCCCCGGACGGTGGCTTCTATCAGCAAGGAGCTGTTTAACTGGACGGATACCTACACCATCGACGTGGCGGACCCCGGCGACGCGCTGTACGCCCTGATGGTGGTGCTGGCCATCGACGCGGAGAAATGCTCGCGGAACTGAAGCAAACTGCCCCGGGAGGGCGCTTCGCAAGGAAGCGCCCTCCCGGATTTTTTTGCCCGCAGTCCCCTTCCCGCAAATGTATTCCGGTGATTTTTCTTGAAAAATCCAGGGTTTTGTGGTATCATAAGCTGATTCTATATGCACATCACACCCGGGCAGCGGGCCTTATAGCCCGCAGCCCCCACAAAAAGAAAGAGGAACCCCCATGGAATCCAAGGTTTTTGAGATCATTGCAGCCGAGCAGGCCCGGCAGAACGCCAACATCGAGCTGATCGCCAGCGAAAACTTTGTCAGCGAGAACGTCATGCGGGCCGTGGGCTCCTGCCTGACCAACAAGTATTCAGAGGGCTATCCCGCCGGGCACCGCTCCGGCAACCGGGGCCGGTACTACGGTGGCTGCGGCTGCGTGGACGAGCTGGAGGAATACTGCTGCGGCATGTGGCAGCAGGTATTCGGGACGGATTATCACGTCAATGTCCAGCCCCACAGCGGCTCCTCCGCCAACCTCGCCGCCTACATGAGCGTGCTGAAGCCGGGGGATACCATCCTGGCCATGAGCCTGAACAACGGCGGCCACCTGACCCACGGTTCCCCGGTGAATTTCAGCGGCAAGCTGTACAACATGGTGTTCTACGGTGTGGACGACAGGGGCTTCATCGACTACGATGACATGCGAAGAAAAGCATCCGCGTACAGGCCGCAATTGATTCTGGCCGGCGCATCCGCTTATAGCCGCATCATCGACTTCGGGGCCTTTGCAGCTGCTGCACAGGAAGTCGGTGCATACTTCATGGTAGATATGGCCCACATTGCCGGGCTGGTGGCGGCCGGGGACCATCCCTCCCCCTTCGGCCTGGCGGACATCATTACCACCACCACCCACAAGACCCTGCGGGGCACACGGGGCGGCCTGATCTTCTGCCGGCCGGAGCTTGCCAAGCAGGTGGACAGCGCCGTTTTTCCCGGAATCCAGGGCGGCGCATTGCAGCACGTGGTGGCCGGGAAGGCCGTCACCGCCGAGGAGGCCTGCACCGAGGATTTCAAGCGCTACATCCACGCGGTGGTCCGCAACTGCAAGGCCATGTGCGATGCGTTCCTCCAGATGGGCTATAAGGTGGTCACCGGGGGAACGGACAACCACCTGTTCCTGCTGGACCTGACGGACACGGGCCTGACCGGCAAGGCCGTTCAGGAGGAGCTGGACCGCCATCACATCACCCTGAACAAGAATTGTGTCCCCAACGATACCCGGTCCCCCCAGCAGACCTCCGGCGTCCGCATCGGAACGGCGGCCATGACCACCAAGGGCTACACGGAGCAGGATTTCATCGATACAGCCCGCCGGATCGACCGCATCATCCGGGATATGCAGAAGGAGTGAAACAAACGTGTACTTAAAACAGCTGGAAATTCAAGGCTTCAAGAGCTTTCCCGATAAAACGGTCCTGAATTTCGGCGCGGACATTACCGCCATCGTGGGGCCCAACGGGTCCGGCAAGTCCAACATCTCCGACGCCATCCTGTGGGTCATGGGCGAGCAGAACAGCCGCCAGCTCCGGGGCGCCAAAATGGAGGACGTGATCTTCGGCGGCACGGAAAAGCGCAATCAGATGGGCTTTGCCCAGGTGACGCTGGTCATCGACAACACCGGCCACATCTTCCCCCGGGACGAGAGCGAGGTGGCCGTTACCCGCCGGTATTACCGCAGCGGGGAGTCGGAATACTATATCAACCGCCAGTCCGTGCGGCTCAAGGACGTCAACGAGCTGTTCATGGACACCGGCATGGGCCGGGAGGGCTATTCCATCATTGGTCAGGGGAAGATCGACGAGATCCTGTCCGTGAAAAGCGGCGAGCGCCGGGAGGTGTTCGAGGAGGCGGCGGGCATCAGCAAATACCGCCACCGCAAGGAAGAATCGGAGCGGAAGCTCCAGCGCACGGAGGAGAATCTGGTGCGCATCAATGATAAGATTGCCGAGCTGGAGCTGCAGGTGGAGCCTCTGCGCCAGCAGGCGGAAACAGCGAAGAAATACCTGGTGCTGCGGGACGAGCTGCGGGTGCTGGAGATCTCCGTGTGGCTGGAGAATCTTCAGGCCCTGCGGGCCGGGGCGCTGAAGCTGGAGGCCGACCTGCGCACGGCCCAGGAGGACCGCCAGCGGGCCCAGGATGCCCTGGACGCGGTATATGCCGCCGGGGAGGAAAGTCTGGCAAAGATCCAGGCCAACGACGTCCGGGCCGAGGAGCTGCGGGGACAGGCGTCCGGTATCGACGCCCAGGCCCAGCAGGAGAGCTCCGCCATCGCCGTGCTGGAAAACAGCCTGTCCCACGACCGGCAGACCCTGGAGCGGCTGGCCCGGGAGCTGGCAGACACCCAGCAGCGGGCCGGAAATCTTCAGGAGCAGGCCGACGCCCTGACGGACCGCATGGCCCGGATCGACCGGGAGACAGAGGACCTGGGCAGTGAGCTGTCAGTGCTGATGGAAAGTCTCCGGCAGCTGGCCCAGAGCGCCGGAAGCGCCCAGCAGGAGGCGGAGGCTTTGCGGGCCCAGGAGACCCTGGCCGTGGCCGCCGCCGCTCAGGGGCGCACGGAGCTGGCCGCCCTGGACGCCACCGACGCCCAGGCCCAGGCCCGGCAGACGGCCATCGCCGCCGACAGCGCCGCCGCCAACGAGAAATTGGACCAGTGCCGCCGGGAGGCGGCAGAGAATAACGCCGCCCTGGATGCCGCCCGGGAGGACCAACAGGCTGCGGCCAACATCATCCAGGGCCACAGCCTGAAGATGGAGGGCAGACGCCGCCGGGCCCAGGAGGCCGCCCAGCAGGCGGACCAGCTGCGCCGCCAGGCCAACGCCATGGAGGACCGCATCCGTCTGCTGACGGAGATGGAGAAGGAATACGAGGGCTTTTCCCGGGCGGTGAAGGCCGTCATGCAGGCGGCGGACCGGAGCACTCTGTCCGGTATCCGGGGACCTGTGGCCAGCCTGATGAGCACCCAGCCCCAATACACCGTGGCTCTGGAGATTGCCCTGGGGGCGGCCCTGCAGAACATTGTGGTGGACCGGGACACCGATGCCAAGGAGGCCATCTCTTTCCTAAAGCGCCGGGACGCAGGCCGGGCCACCTTCCTGCCCATGAGCGCCATCCGGGGCGACATGCTCCGGGAGCCCAGGCTCTCCCAGGAGTACGGCTTTGTGGGCATCGCGTCCCAGCTGGTGACGTATGATCCCCAGTACGACAGCATTTTCCAGAATCTGCTGGGCCGCACCGTGGTGGTGGAGGATCTGGACTGCGGCGTGAATATGGCGCGGCGGTATCAGAACCGGTTCCGCATCGTCACCCTGGACGGCCAGGTCATCAACCGGGGCGGCTCCATGACCGGCGGCAGCGTCAGCCGCAGCGCGGGCGTCCTGTCCCGGGCCAGCGAGCTGGCGGGGCTGCGGGAGCAGCTGGGGAGCCTGAAATCGTCTCTGGCCGAGGCCGCCCGCCGGGCGGAGGACCTGGGCCGGGACCTGCAAAAGGCCCAGTATGAGCTGGACGTGGCCCAGGATCAGCACCGGGCCGCACAGCAGCAGGTGCTGGCACTGGAGACCCGGGAGCAGCACTACGATAGTCTGCGGGAGTCTCTGGAGGAGACGCTGCGGGCATTGGATACGGAAAATCAGCAGCTGACCCGCCAGACGGCGGACTGCGCCGCCCGGCGTCAGACTGCGGAGCAGGAGATCCGGCGCCAGGAGGACCGGGCCGCCCAGCTGCGGCAGCAGGCCCAGGAGCGTCTGGCCGGACAGAGCGAATTGCAGACGAAAACCGGCGGCATCTCCGACGAGATCGCCCGCCGCAAGGAGCAGCAGGCCGCCCTGGCTGCCGAGCGTCAGGGCGCCCAGAGCCGCCTGGAGGACCTGCGGCAGCTGATGGAGGACCTGGCCGGCGACTGCCGCGGCCGGGAGGACCTGCGCCGCCAGCTGATGGAGGCCCAGGCCCAGTCTCAGGCCCAGATCACGGACCACCGGGCCCGGGCAGAGGACCTGCACCGTCAGGCGGAGGAGCTGCGCACCCGGCTGCAGGGACTCCAGCAGGAAAAGCTGACCCTGGAGCAGCAGCGCACCGCCCTGAACCGGGAGACCCAGAGCCGCAACGACGCCGTTCTTGCCGCCCAGGGGGAGCTGTCCCGTCTGGAGCAGAAGCGCAGCGCCGCCGCCATGGAGGAGAAAACCATCCTGGACAAGCTGTGGGAGCGGTATGAGCTGAGCCATTCCGAGGCCCAGGCCCAGCGGGTGGAGCTGGAGAGCGTTCCCAAGGCCCCCCGCCGCATCGGCGAGCTGAATCGGGCCATCAAGGCCCTGGGCACCCCCAACATCGGGGCCATTGAGGAATATGACCGGGTCAACGGGCGCTACACCTATCTGTCTGACCAGCGGGCAGACGTGGAGCAGGCCAAGGGGGAGCTTACCGGCGTTATCGACCAGCTGACCCGGCAGATGACGGAGATCTTTGCGCGGCAGTTCAAGCTCCTGAACGACAGCTTCCAGGAGACGTTTCTAGAGCTGTTCGGCGGCGGCAAGGCCCGGCTGGAGCTGGAGGACGAAAGAGACATCCTCAACTGCGGCATCGAGATCAAGGTGCAGCCCCCGGGCAAGCAGCTGAAAACCATCACCCTGCTGTCCGGCGGCGAAAAGGCCTTCGTGGCCATCGCCCTGTACTTTGCCATTCTCAAGGTCCACCCCACGCCCTTCTGCGTGATGGACGAGATCGAGGCCGCCCTGGACGAGGCCAACGTGGTGCGCTACGCCCGCTATATGCGGCGCATCGCCGGAAAAACCCAGTTCATCGTCATCACCCACCGGCGGGGCACCATGGAGGAGGCCGACGTGCTGTACGGCGTGACCATGCAGGAGCGGGGCGTCAGCCGCATCCTCACCATCAACCTCAACGACATGGCAAAAGAGCTGAATATAAAGTAAGGAGATACGACTATGGGACTGTTCAAAAAATTCCGGGACGCATGGTTTGCGCCCATGTCCTTCGACTCTCTGGACGACGATTTTTACGACCGGCTGGAGGAATCCCTGATCCTGGCGGATGTGGGCATGGACGTGGCCCTGGATGCCACGGAGAAGCTGCGCCGCCGGGCCTATGACGACCGTCTGCTGACGGCGGACCAGGTAAAGGGCGCTCTGCGGGAGATCCTGGCGGAAAAGCTGGAGGTGGGCGACAGCCGCCTGGACCTGTCCACCCAGCCCAGCGTCATTCTGGTCATCGGCGTCAACGGCGTGGGCAAGACCACGTCCATCGGCAAGCTGGCCTATCAGCTGAAAAAGCAGGGCAAGAAGGTGCTGCTGTGCGCAGGCGATACCTTCCGGGCTGCCGCCGCCGACCAGCTGGAGATCTGGGCGAACCGGGCCGGGGTGGACATCGTCCGCCAGAACGAGGGCGCGGACCCCGGCGCCGTGCTGTTCGATGCCCTGGCCGCCGCCAAGGCCCGCCGCAGCGACGTGGTGCTGGTAGACACCGCCGGGCGGCTGCACAACAAGGCCAACCTCATGAAGGAGCTGGCCAAGCTCCGGAAGATCATCGACCGGGAGCTGCCCGGGGCCGCCAAGGAGACCCTGCTGGTGCTGGACGCCACCACCGGCCAGAACGGCCTCATCCAGGCCCGGCAGTTCAAGGAGACGGCGGGGCTGACGGGAATCGTGCTGACGAAGCTGGACGGCACCGCCAAGGGCGGCATCGTCATCGCCATTGCCCAGGAGCTGCAGGTGCCGGTGAAGTTCGTGGGCCTGGGCGAGGGGATCGGCGACCTGGCCCCCTTTGATGCCAAGGAATTTGTGAGCGACCTGTTCTGATGGGAGGGACGACCATGATCCGCGCTGACGGAAGATCCTGCGGCGAAAGCCGCCCGGTGGAGATCACCACCGGATTCATCAAATATGCCGAGGGCAGCGCCCTGATCCGCTGCGGCGACACGGTGGTGCTGTGCAACGCCTCGGTGGAGGACCGGGTGCCGCCCCATGTGCGCCCGGGCTGCGGCTGGGTGACGGCGGAGTATTCCATGCTGCCCCGGGCCAACCGGGAGCGGTCCCGCCGGGACGTGGACAAGCTGAAGCTGTCCGGCCGCAGCGCGGAGATCCAGCGGCTTATCGGCCGCAGCCTCCGGGCGGCGGTGGATATGCGCCGCCTGGGCGAGCGCACCATCACCGTGGACTGCGACGTTTTGCAGGGAGACGGCGGCACACGCACCGCCTCCGTTACCGGGGGCTTCGTGGCCCTGGCCCTGGCCTGCCGGGGCCTTCTGGAGCAGGGGCTGGTAAAGGCCATGCCCATCCGTCACTATGTGGCCGGTATCTCTGCCGGTATCGTGGACAACGTGGCCATGCTGGACCTGCAATACTCCGAGGACAGCCGGGCCATGGTGGATCTGAACTGCGTCATGAACGAGCAGGGCGGCATCATCGAGCTGCAGGGCACCGGCGAGGGCCGCGCCTTCACGCCCCGGGAGCAGCAGGAGCTGGTGGCTCTGTGCGCCCAGGGCAACGCACGGCTCATCGAGCTGGAGAAAAATATACTGGGGGAAATTCTATGAAATTCGTTTTGGCATCCCACAATCGCAAGAAGCTGGCGGAAATGCAGGAGATCTTAGGTGAGCTGGGGGTGGAGGTGGTCCTCCAGTCCGACGTGGGCCTGGACCTGGAGCCGGAGGAAAACGGAACCACCTTCGCCGAGAACGCCGCCATTAAGGCCATGGCTGTGATGCAGGCCAGCGGCCTGCCCGCCATCGCCGACGACTCCGGCCTGTGCGTGGACGCGCTGAACGGCGCACCGGGCATCTATTCCGCCCGCTACGGCGGCGTGGACAGCGACCAGGCCCGGTATCGCCTGCTGCTGGAGAATCTCCGGGGCGCCGGGGCCCGCACCGCCCATTTCCACACGGCCATCGTCTGCTGCTTCCCCAATGGGGACCGGCTGGACGCCGCCGGGGACTGCTTCGGTACCATTGCCTACGCCCCCCAGGGGGACAACGGCTTCGGCTATGACCCGGTGTTTTTCGTGCCGGAGCTGCGCAAGACCTTTGCCCAGCTTACGCCGGAGGAGAAAAACGCCATCAGCCACCGCGGCAACGCCCTGCGGGCCTTCGCGGCGGAGCTGAAAACCTATCTGGAAAAGAACTGAGGAGCATCTATGGAACTGACAAGCAAGCAGAGAGCCCAGCTGCGGGGCATGGCCGCCAACCTGGACACCATCGTCCACGTGGGCAAGGACGGCATCGGCGACAACCTGGTCAAGCAGGTCAACGACGCCCTGGAGGCCCGGGAGCTGATCAAGGGCCGGGTGCTGGAAAACTCCATGTACACCGCCCGGGAAGCGGCGGAGGAGCTGAAGGTAGCCGCCCGCTGCGAGGTGGTGCAGGTCATCGGCAGCAAATTCGTTCTCTTCCGCTATCAGCACAACAAGGACAAGCGGAAGATCGAGCTGGAAAAAGACAGGAAGCGCAGCGTATGAGGATCGGCATTTACGGCGGCACCTTCAATCCCATCCACCGGGGCCACCTGACGGCGGCCCGGGCGGCTATGGACGTCCTGGGGCTGGACCGTCTGCTGCTGATCCCTGCCAGCGTTCCGCCCCACAAGGCCCTGCCCCAGGGCAGCGCCGAGCCCGCCGACCGGCTGGAGATGACGGCCCTGGCCTGCGCCCAGCTGGGCCCCGGGGCCCAGGCTCTGGACATTGAGCTGCACCGCACCGGCCCCAGCTATACGGTGGATACCCTGCGGCAGCTGCGGCAGATGTATCCGGAGGATGAGCTGTGGCTTCTTATGGGGACGGATATGTTTTTGTCTCTGGAGCGCTGGTATCATGCGGCGGACATTCTGTCCCTGGCCCACATTGGGGCCTTTGACCGGGTCCACCCTCAGCCCGGCGGCGATCTGGCCGCCCAGAAGCGGCGCCTGGAGGAGACCTATGGGGCGGATATTGCCATCATTCCCAATGAGCACGTTCTGGACCTGTCCTCCACCCAGGTGCGTCAGGCCCTGGCCCAGGGCGGCGGGCAGGAGCTGGTGACGGACCCGGTGTATGGCTACATCCAGCGCCGGGGGCTGTACGGCGTCCATACGGACCTGCGGCGCCTGACCCCGGACCGGCTGCGGCCCATCGCCCTGAGCTATCTGAAGCCCAAGCGCATGCCCCATGTGCTGGGCACGGAGCAGGAGGCCGTCCGCCTGTCCCGGCAGTATGGGGCCGACGAGACCCAGGCCCGGGTGGCCGCCCTGCTCCACGACTGCACCAAGAAGCTGGATATGGAGGGGCAGCTGGCCCTGTGCGTCCAATATCACATCCGGCTGGACGACCTGGAGCGGCACGCCCTGAAGCTGCTGCATGCCAAAACCGGGGCGGCCATCGCCCGGGACGTGTTCGGCGTGGACGATGCCGTGTATTGGGCCATTTACTGGCACACCACCGGCCATGCGGACATGACCCTGCTGGAAAAGATCATCTATCTGGCGGACTATATCGAGCCCAGCCGGGATTTTCCCGGCGTGGAGGATCTGCGCCAGGCGGTACACGCCGACCTGGACGGGGGCCTTCTGAAGGCACTGAACGACAGCATCCAGGACATGCGGCAATGGGGCAACCCCGTCCACCACAACACACTGGACGCCCGAGACTATCTATTGAGAGGTAAACATCTATGAAAACTGCGAAGGAACTGGCCCTTATGGCGGCCCGGGCCCTGTCCGACAAAAAGGGCCGGGAGATCCAGGTGCTGGAGATCGGCGACCTGACCACCCTGGCGGACTATTTCGTCATCGCCACCGGCTCCTCCAATACCCAGATCAACGCCCTGGTGGACAATGTGGAAAAGATCCTCCGGGAGGAGGCGGAGGAGGAGCCCCTGCACCGGGAGGGCTATCGCGGCGGCACCTGGGTGCTGCTGGACTACGGCTGCATCGCCATCCATGTCTTTAACGCCGAGGCCCGGGAGTTTTACGGCCTGGAGCGTCTGTGGCGCGACGGCAAGCCCCTGGACCTCACCGGCATCGTGGACTGATGGCCGCGAAGCTGGTAGTCCAGGACCTGCAAAAGCGGTTCGGTGACCAGGAGGTGCTGCGGGGCGCGTCCTTCACCTTTGAACAGGGAAAGATCTACGGTCTGATCGGCCGCAACGGCGCGGGAAAGACCACGTTTTTCAATTGTCTCAACGAGGATCTGCCCCGGGACGGCGGCTCCTTCCACCTGGTGGACGACGGCGGGAACCCCCGTCCCGTCACCGCAGACGACATGGGCTATGTGCTGTCCACCCCAGTGGTGCCGGAGTTTCTCACCGCCCGGGAATTTCTGCAATTCTTCCTGGAGATCAACCGGGACAGGATTCCCTATCCCAAGGCCCCGGATGTGTATCTGGACTACATGTGCATTGATGAGGCCGACCGGGGAAAGCTGCTGAAGGACTTCTCCCACGGCATGAAAAACAAAATGCAGATGCTGGTGAACATTATGGCAGATCCCACCGTGCTGCTGCTGGATGAGCCGCTGACGTCCTTCGACGTGGTGGTGGCCGACGAGATGAAGGCTCTGCTGCGGCGCATCAAGGGTCAGCACATCATCCTGCTGTCCACCCACATCATGGACCTGGCCCTGGACCTGTGCGACGACATCGTCATCCTGCACCATGGGGTCCTGCAGGAGGTACGGCGGGAGGACCTGGCCGACGAGGCATATAAGGACCGCATCATCGCCGCCCTGAAGGAGATGCCGGATGTGGTTTGACACCCTGGTTTTGCAGCTGCGGCTGCACATGGCCTATCGGGTCAACGGCATTCTGTACCGGCTGCGCTTTCTGAGCCTGTCCTATGAAAGCGGCTTCGCCAAGACCCTGGGCCTGGTGCTGGCCATCCTGCGGGAGCTGCTGGGGCTGCTGCTGGGAAAGCTCCTGTATATGGCGGCGTTCTTTGCCGCCCCCCTGCTGCTGTTCCCGTCCGAACCGCCTGCGGGGCTGTATGGCCACCTGCTGCTGTTTCTGACGCTTATCGGCGGCATTTTCAACAGCAAGCTCCTGGATGCGGAGCAGGACGTCTATTACGCCGTGTTTCTTCTGCGGATGGATGCCCGGCGCTATGCTCTGTCGGCATACGGGTATACGCTGCTGAAGGATTTTATGGGCTTTCTGACAGCGGCGCTGGTGGTGGGGCGGTTGGCCCTCCAAGCACCACTGGCCCTGTGCCTGCTGACGCCGGTGCTGGTGTGCTCCGTGAAGCTCACCGCCGCCGGGCTGGAGCTGGCGCACTTTACCCGCCGGCGCAGGCTGGCCAGGGAGGCAAAATGGTTCCCGGTGCTCCAGGGCCTCGGCCTGCTCCTGCTGGCGGCGGCGTATCTGCCGCCCATGCTGTTGGGCTGGGCCATCCCAAGCGGGGCGGCGTATGCCGCCTGTGGGCTTTTCGCCTTCTGCGGCGCGTGGGGCGCCTGTGTTCTGGTGCGCTTCCCCTCCTTCCGTCAGCTATACCACCGCATCTTCACACCGGATAACCTGGCCCTGCTGACAGGCGATACCAATCCTGCCGCCAAGGAAACCCAGGCTCAGTATCGGAGCAAGCTCACCCTGGACAGCGGCCCCGAAAGCCGCAAAACCGGCTGTGTCCGGTTCAACGAGCTGTTCATGCGCCGGAACAGGCGGCTGCTGATGCGTCCCGCCCGGCGGACCGCCGTCATTGCCGCTGTGGTGCTGGCGGCAGGCTGCGCCGCGTGTCTGATCTCCCCTGCCGCGGCGGCCGCTGTCAATGGACTGGTGGTCCAGGCCCTGCCCGGCATGCTGCTGCTTATGTACTTCATCAATCGCGGCAATACCGTGACCCGGGCCCTGTTCTTCAACTGCGACCGCAGCATGCTGTGCTACCGGTTTTACCGGCAGCCCCGGGTGATCCTGGGGATCTTCACGGCCCGGCTGAAATCGCTGACAGCCATCAATCTGCTGCCCACCACCGTTATCGCTCTGGGGCTTCCTCTGCTGCTGCTGTGCAGCGGCGGCACGGACACGCCATTGGACTATGCGGTGCTGGCCCTGTCCATTCTGGCCATGTCCGTGTTCTTCTCGGTACACTATCTGGTGCTGTACTACCTGCTCCAGCCCTACACTGCGGGCTTGGAGAACACCAGCTATGCCTATCGGATCATCACCGGTCTGACCTACGTTGTGTGCTACCTGATCTCCGCCAATGTCCGCGGCTCCACTGCCTTCGGCGTGGGTGTGGTCCTCTTTGCCGCCGTGTATGTGGCCGCAGCTCTGCTGCTGGCCTATCACCTGGCCCCCAGGACCTTCAAGCTGCGGACCTGATTTTGTGCATGTAAACTCCGCCCCCTGACCACAGGTCAAGGGGCGGAGTTTATTTCCCTGTCTCAGCCGATCTCCACTGCCGTGTCGGTGAAGGTCAGCACAGCCTCGTAGCAAGCGGTGACGGCGCGGACAAAGTGGGCCACGTCGCGGCTGCCCATGGTCTCGAAGCAGGAGTGCATAGCCAGCTGCGCCATGCCGATGTCCACGGTGTTCACCGGCAGTTTGGTGTTGGCGATGTTGCCCAGTGTCGCGCCGCCGGCCTGGTCGGGCCGGTTGGCATAATGCTGGGTGGGTACCTGGGCCCGGCGGCAAAGCTCCTGGAACGCGGCGGCAGACACCGCGTCGGTGGCATACCGGGGCGAGTGCTTCACCACCACGCCGCCGTTGAGCACCGGGGCCTCGTTGGCGTCCGCCAGCTCCGGATGGTTGGGGTGACGGGCATGACCGTTGTCACAGGACAGCAGGAAGCTGTTGGCCACCAGCCGCCGATAGTCGCCGTCCGTAAGTCCCAGAGCGTCCACGATGGCCTGAAGGGTTTCCGGCAGGAAGGCAGAAGCCGCGCCCTGCTTGGTCTCGGAGCCGATCTCCTCGTTGTCAAATACGCACAGCACCGGGATGGCGGTGGTCTCCCGGGCAGCCAGGAAGCCCTGGGTGCAGGCAAATACACAGGCCAGGTCGTCCAGCCGGGGTGCGGACAGGAATTCTCCCGCAGGCCCCCACACGGTACCCGGCTGGTTGTTGTACAGGAACAGATCCCGGGCCACGATGTCCTCCGGCTGGCATCCGGCGGCAGCGGCGATCTCCCGGTCAAAGCAGCCCTTCTGCTCTCCGCCGGCATACAGCGCCACCAGGTCCTGAGCGGGATTGTACTTGGTGCCATTATTGCCGTCCCGGTTCAGATGGATGGCCACACGAGGGATCAGTGCCATGTCCTTTTTCAGATCCACCAAACGTGTCTCCAGACCGTTGTCCCGGCGCACCAGCACCCGTCCGGCAGCGCTGAGGGGGCGGTCCAGCCAGCAGTCGTTGATCATGCCGCCGTAGCGCTCGGCGGAAAGGCGCACAAACTCACCGGCCAGCTCTGCATGGTCCCGCAGCCGGAAGCAGGGAGAATCCGAGTGACTGGCCGTCAGCACAAACCCGGTTGGGGCACCCTGGGGCACCCGGAATGCCAGCAGCGACGAGCCGTTCTTGGTGATAAAATACTTGCCGCCGGGGGTCAGGCTCCACTCCCCTGCCGTCAGCTGGGTATACCCCTCCCCCATCAGCCGCTGGCGGAGATTTTCCACCGCGTGGAAGCAGTCGGGGCTTTTCTGGATGTATTGCAGCATGGATGAAATCATGATGGTCCTCCCATTTTCTATTGTAGCAGCGCAAAAAAGGGCGTCCTCCCTTTGGAGGACGCCCTTTCAGGCATTTTGGTTCCTGTCCTCAGCGGAACAGAAGCGTCAGGATCAGAATAAAGACGCCAAATCCCACCAGGTAGGCCGCGCCGATCAGCAGCGATGCCTTCATGGTGCCTAAGAAGAACGCATGACGGTCCTGCTTGCTCAGGGAGTCGTCCACCCAGGGAGCTGCCTTCCTGGGCTCCTGCTCCTCCGGCTTCTCCTCCCGTTTATAGACGCTGCCAGGCAGATTGCCGAACAGCGACGGACGCTTCACCTGCGACATATCCGCGATGGTGCGGCCGTCGTCGTCCTCCCAGTGTTTTTCCTTCACGGCCATTATTTCTGGTCGTACAGGTGGCAGACCACAAAGTGGCCGGGCTCGATCTCACGCTGCTCCGGCACCTCGGTCTTGCACTGCTCCATGCACTGGGCGCAGCGGGTGTGGAACTTGCAGCCTGCGGGAGGATTGGCCGGGGAAGGAATGGAGCCCTCCAGCACGATGCGGTTCATCTTGGCCGTGGGGTCCGGCACGGGGATGGCGGAGAACAGAGCCTTGGTGTAGGGGTGCAGAGGATTCTTGAAAATGTCCTCGGTAGCGCCGTATTCCACCAGGTTGCCCAGATACATAACGCCCACGGTGTCGGAGATATGCTCCACCACGGACAGATCGTGGGAGATGAACAGATAGGTGAACTTATACTGCTCCTGCAGCTCCTTCAGCAGATTGATGATCTGCGCCTGGATGGACACGTCCAGGGCGGACACGGGCTCATCGCAGACGATGAACTCAGGCTTCAGAGCCAGGGCCCGGGCGATACAGATACGCTGACGCTGGCCGCCGGAGAACTCATGGGGATAGCGATCCTTGTGGAAGGACTGCAGGCCGCAGTCGTCCATGACCTTATCGATATAGTCGTCAAATTCTTCCTTGGGCACCAGACCGTGCTCGCGGACAGCCTCGCCGATGATCTCGCCCACGGGCATACGGGGCTGCAGAGAGGAGAAGGGGTCCTGGAAGATGATCTGCATCTTGGTGCGCATATCGCGCATTTCCTTGGCATTGAGGTCATAGACCTCCTGACCGTTGAACAGCACCTGGCCGCCGGTCTTTTCGCCGGACAGACGAAGGATGGTACGGCCGGTGGTGGTCTTGCCGCAGCCGGACTCGCCCACCAGACCCATGGTGGTACCGCGCTTGAGGTTAAAGGTGACGCCGTCCACGGCCTTCACATAACCAACGGTCTTGTTGAGCATGCCGCCCTTGATGGGAAAGTACTTCTTCAGGTCCTTGACCTGGAGGATGTACTGAGGATCGTACTGGATCTTCTCCTCAGCGGTCTTTTTGACATCAGCCATTCTGAGCGTCCTCCTTTCCGTAGTAACGATAGCAGCTGACCATGTGCGTGGGGGACAGCTGGATCATGTGGGGATACTCACCCTGGCAGCCGTCCACGCACATTTCGCAGCGATCCTTGAAATAGCAGTAGTTGGGCATGTTGATGGGGTTGGGGACCTTACCGGGGATGGAATACAGCTTATCCACCTTCTTACCGACCATGGGCTTGGAAGCCATCAGGCCGATGGTGTAGGGGTGCGCGGGATTGGCGAAAATCTCCTGGGCGGTGCCCTTCTCCACCACGCGGCCGGCGTACATGACCACCACGTAGTCGGCCATCTCGGCGATAACACCCAGGTCGTGGGTGATCAGCATGATGGAGGAATTGATCTTGTCCTTCAGGTTGCGAAGCAGGTCCAGGATCTGGGCCTGGATGGTCACGTCCAAAGCCGTGGTGGGCTCATCGGCGATGATCAGGCGGGGATTGCAGGACAGAGCCATAGCGATCATGACACGCTGGCGCATACCGCCGGACAGCTCGTGAGGGAACATCTTGTAGACGCCCTCGCTGTTGGCGATACCGGCCATCTCCAGCAGATGGATGGAGCGGGCCTTGATGTCCTCGGCGGTCTTGCCTTCACCGTCGTGCAGGGCAATGACCTCATCCAACTGGGCGCCGATGCGGAACACCGGGTTCAGGCTGGTCATGGGCTCCTGGAAAATCATGGACATGTAGTTGCCGCGGAGCTTCTGCATCTGCTCAATAGGAGTCTTGGTGATGTCATAAGCCTTGCCGTTGCCCAGATTCAGGCGAATCTCGCCCTCCACGATCTGGCCCTGGGGCCGCTGAAGCAGCTGCATGATGGACAGGCTGGTAACGGACTTGCCGCAGCCGGACTCACCCACCACGCCCACGGTCTTGCCGATGGGCACATCAAAGGAGACGCCGTCTACCGCGCGGACGGTACCCACGTCAGAGAAGAAGTAGGTGTGCAGATTCTCGATCTCCAGGGAGTTGTTCTCGTCGTGCATCTTGGTGAGGAATTCCTCCTCGGGCACGTTCTTGCGCTTGTGCAGCTTTTCAAACTGATCCGTGATTTTGCGGTTCTCCCGGGAAATCCGGCGGGATTCCTTCGCGGACAGATAGCCGTTTTCGTTTTTCTTAGCCATGTGATCTCCTCCTTCCTCAGCGCTTCATCTTCGGGTCAAAGGCATCCCGCAGTCCGTCGCCAACCAGGTTGAACGCCAGAACCGTCAGCAGCAGCAGCACGCCGGCGGGGATCCAGATGAACCAATAGGTGGTCAGAACGTGGGTGTTGTTGACGTCGCTGATGATGTTGCCCCAGGAAGCGAAGGGGAACTTAACGCCCAGGCCCAGGAAGGACAGGGTCGCCTCCATGATGATGACGCTGCCCAGGCCCATGGTGCAGGTGACGATCAGCTGGGGAACGACATTGGGGATCAGGTGCTTGAAGATCCGGCGGGACACGCTGAGGCCGCAGGCCTCGGCGGCAGCCATGTACTCCTGCTCACGCAGAGACAGGATCTGGCCGCGGACCAGACGGGCAATACCGGCCCAGCCCAGGAAGCCCAGAATCAGCATCAGGTAAACCATTCGGATCGTCGGGTCCACACGGGAGGCATCCATGGCCGCACCCAGAATAATGATAACGGGCATGGAGGGGATGCAGTAAAAGATATCGACGATACGCATGATCAGGTTATCCACCCAGCCGCCGAAGTAGCCGGAGATACCGCCGAAGATCACGCCGATGACGGTCTCAATGATGATAACGATGAAGCCGATCAGCAGGGACACGCGGCCGCCGTACATCAGGCGGGTCAGCATATCCATACCGTACATATCGGTGCCCAGCCAATGCTTCATATTGGGGAAGGAGTACTGGTCGTACTGACGGCTGGACTTCTCCTGCAGGATCTGCCAGCTGTTGGTAGCGGCCTTGAACTCCAGATCATACTCCGCAGTGGCGGTGTCGGACGTATCGTCCTGCTTGGGGGCATTGGGGTCCTCCGTATTGATGCCGGAGGTCTGACCGTCGGCGTTTTCGCCGTCCTCGGTCTGCTCGGGCTCATTCATGATCAGGGACTCGTCGGTGTAAGTAAAGGTAGCCTTGCCGTCCTGGGCCGTGGCAATGGTAGCCAGCAGCTTGTCCTTGAAATCGCGGCTCAGGAACACGTCGGGGGAGATGGCCTGAACCAGATAGCGGCTGATATAGGCATAGTCCGCCCCGTCCAGGGTGACGCCTCCGTCCTCAGCCAGGGCATAGGTCACGCCGTCGGCGGTGAATTCCTTAGCACCGGTGGCGTAGGCGGTCAGGGCCTGATAGTTGAACTCGAAGGACAGCTTCTGGTCCGCGGCATCCGCGTTGACCATGTCCTTGGCGGCATAACCCACCATAACGCCGTCGCAGGAAATGGTGAACATTTCATCGCTGACCTTGTTCATGGTATAGTTATGATTGGAGAAATTGAAGGTATCCTTGCCCTGCTGGATGGCCAGCATGGCCTTGGCCTGTGCGGTGAGCCCAAACAGCTCATCGCTGTTGCTGCCGTAGCGGAACTCGGTGTTTTCCTTGGCCTCACCGAAGCTCTTGCGGATGGTTTTGTCGGTATAGAAGAACTGATCCTGCCCATAGGGGGAAACCAGGCCGCCGATAAAGGAAAAGACGAACATGAAAATCAGGATGACCAGGCCGGTAACAGCCATACGGTTGCGGATAAAGCGCTTGGCCACCAGCATACCGGGAGAAAGAACCTTAACGCGGCGGTCGTCGTTCAGAGAATAATGCTCCTCCGCAGGCGTCTGGTCGGCATTCTTCATTTCCTCGCGAATCTCCTCGCGGAGTTTCTGCTCAGCCTGCTGCTCATTGATGTTATCTTTGCGATCTGCCATTTTCTTTCCTCCTCCCTTCTTAAGCGATGCGTACCCGCGGGTCGACCACGGCGTACAGAATATCAGAAATCAGGTTGCCCAACAGGGTCAGCACGGCCATGAACACCAGATAGAACATGGAGAACGGAATGTCGCCGCCCACCATGGACTGGTAGGAAATGTAGCCGATGCCGGGGATGGAATACAGCGTCTCGGTGATCAGTGCGCCGGAAAACAGGCCGGGCAGAGAACCGCCGATGATGGTAACCAGGGGGATCAGGGTGTTGCGGAACGCATGGTGATAGATGACCTTGCGCTCGGACAGACCCTTGGCCCGGGCCGTGCGGATAAAGTCTGCGTTCAGCACCTCCAGCATGTTGGTGCGGGTGTAACGCATGAGGGAACCGACGCTGATGACCACCAGCGTGACGATGGGCAGAACCAGATGATGTCCCATGTCCATGAGCTTCCCGAAAGCGGACAACTGCTGGTAATTACGTCCCGTCAGGCCGTACAGGTCAAACCAGCCCAGTCTCACGGAGAACACCAGCTTCAGCAGGGAAGCAAAGAAGAAGGTAGGCAGGGAAATACCGGCCAGCGCCAGCACAGAGATGACATAGTCCGTCTTGCTGTACTGCTTGGTGGCGGCAACCACGCCCAGGGGGATCGCGATGATGATCTGCAGGACGAATGCGATGAGGCCCATAAAGAAAGAGATCCACACACTGTCGTTGAATACTTCCGTAACAGGCTTGGTCCACAGCCAGCTGTCGCCGAATTTGAAGGTCAGCATCTGGCCCAGCCACTTGAAGAAGCCGGGGATAATGCCCACATCCAGGTTGTACATGCGGGTGAGCTGCTCCATCCACTCCTCAAAGGACTTGGAACCGGGCTGCATGGACTTCTGACGCGCCATCGCCTCCACGTAGGACGTGGGGAGACACCGCATCAGCGCGTAGATAACGAATGCGACGAAGAATAGGATGACGATTGAGATTAGAATTCTTTTGATGATGTATTTGCGCACTGATAACCCTCCGATCTGATGATACAGTGATGCAGATTGGCGGAACACGTCTGTTCCGCCCCTCCCTATAAACTACCCACTGCACATCAAGCAGCGCCCCAGGCCCCGCCAGGGGCGCTCCTTGACATGCAGTCGGGGTACCCCCCGGCGGCCTTGGCCGCCGGGGAGCACCTTGTGACTTAACCTATGTGCACAGGTCTTGGGTCCAAGCTTGTCAGTTCAGCTCGACGTTCTGGATCTCGCTCAGCCAGCCATAGAAGGTGGTGATATCGGGAGTGACCGTCTCCATGTTCACCCGCTCGGTGGAGAAGATGACGGCGTTCTGGCGCTGATAGACAGGAACCTCAACGGCCCAGTCAACGATGATGTCCAGGCAAGCCTTGTACATGGTCTTACGATAGCTCTGGTCCAGAGAAGCGCGGGCATCCAGGATCAGCTTGTTCAGCTCGGCATCATTGATGTCGTACATGTAGTTGGAGCCGCCGGCAGCCTTGCCGTCCATGCCGGAGAAGTAAATCTGGTACATGTCGGGGTCAACGGTAGCACTCCAGGCAGCAGCAAACATGTCAGCCTGATCGGCCTCGATGGTATCCCACAGCTGCGTGCTGTCGGACAGGTCGGTGACGATCAGGTGCACGCCGATCTTCTCCAGAGCCTTGGAGGCCTCGGTCAGGATCATGAAGGAGGGGTGATCGCCCTTGCCGTCGGCGGGGATCAGGGCCTCACGCTCGATGGCGTAAGCATCGGTGTCCTTACCGCCAGCGGGGTTGGTAACGACCTTGCCGTTCTCCACCTTGCAGCCGGCCTTCTCAAAGAAGCCCAGGGCGGCCTGCAGAGCAGCCTCGTACTTCTGATCGGCAGTCATGTCGGAGGTGTAGATGTCCTTGCCGTCAGCGTCCACAGAGAAAGCGACCTTGTAGCCGGGGTCGGAAGCCTGAGGAGCAGCCCAGGAGGTGTTGGAGATGGGGTAGTTGATGACGGAAGCACGCTCGCCATAGTAGGAGTCGATGGCAACGTCACGATACGCAGCCAGGACGGTGGCGAAAGCCTTACGATAGGCCTTGGAAGCGTCGGAGCCGGGCTCGTTGTTGACGTTCATGGTGTTGGCGCTCATGCCGATGTAGCCGTAACCCAGGTTATCCACGGTATCGGTGGTGATCTTGGGGCCGTTGATGTCATCGTTGGCGTTGGCCTTCTTGATGGCGTCCACGGTGTTGGCGCTGAAGGTAGGATCGGCGATATCCACGGTGCCGGTGATGACGCCGTTCAGCTTATCGTCTTCCTGAGTCTGCAGGAAGTTGACATACTTGGTCTTGGGGGCGCCCAGATAGTAGGAATCGTTAGCCTCGAAGTTAACGGTACCATTCTCGAACTTCAGGAACTTGTAGGGGCCGGCGCCCATGGGGGTGGTGGTCTTTTCGCGGACATGGCTCAGATCGCCCTTGGTGAAGCCGAACTGATTGTTGTCGTAGTCATACTTGGCCTTGTCGCCATAGTAGTGCATGGGGGCGATGGTCACACCCAGCTGATAGATGGCGGTAGCGTCCACCTGGGACAGGGTGACGGTCATGCTGTAATCGCCGGTCTTCTTGATGCCGGAGATGTTGGCAGCGGACTCGCCGGTCTGGATAGCGTTGGTATAGGCGGCGTAGTCGTTCATCAGGTCGGCGAACGCAGTGCCGGCAGATTCCTTGCCAACAGCGGTGGTGATGTTGTCATAAGCGGCAACGATGGCGGCGAAGGCGTCAGCCTTGGTGGCGTCCTCGGGCAGCTCGAAGCCCCAGTTCTTCAGGCAGGCGGCCACGGAATCGCCCTCGGCATTGGCGCCCTGAGCGATGCAGGAGTCCATGATTTCCTGAACGAACTTGTCGGCAGCCTGGTCCACGTCAGCCCAGTAAGCATCCTGCTGCTCCTTGGTCCAGCCCTTGGTGGGGTCGTCACTAAAGTTGGTGTTGTCGCGGCCGGCGGCATAGATCAGGTTGAACAGGGTGTCCATGCCGGAACGGTAGGCGTCCATGCCCTGGATGGGAACAGCAAACAGGGTGCTGTTGCCGTCGTAGGAAGGATCGCACAGGACGTACATGGAGAAGATGACGTCGTCGATGGTGATAGGCTCACCGTCGGAGAACTTCAGGTCCTCGCGCAGCTTGAAGTTGTAGTCCACAGTGCCATCGGTGTTCTCCACAATCTCGCAGTCAGCGGGACCATAGTAGGTGTAGTCGGTGCCGTTGTAGGACTTGGTCTCGCCCTTGATACCGTTCATGATGATGGAGCCCTGACGGTCGCTGTTCAGCAGGCCGATAGCGGTCATCGTCCAGACGTCCTGGTCATAAGCGGTCTCGGAGAAGAAGGGAGAGAATTTGCTGTTGAACGGGGAATAACCCACGACCAACGGGGTGTCGCTGTTCTGCTTGCCTTTGTTGCCGCAGCCAACGAACAGGCCCAGGCACATGACAGCGCAAAGTACCAGAGCCAAAATACGGGTAGCTTTCTTCATTGGAATCCTCCTTAAATATTTTTGAACGCGGGCTTTCGCCCGGAGTTCACAAAGGAAATTGGGTCACGCCTGGGGTTCATCCAGGTCGCGGGCGGGGAGCTTTTCCCATTTCAGGATCAGCATATACCGCCACAGGAGCCACGCTCCCCCGGCCACCAGCGCCTTCAGCGCCAGATAGGTGATCACGGAGGCCACGCGGCCGCCGGAGTCGTTCATCACCAGGTACAGCACCATGGTCACGAAGCCCAGCCCCGCGAAGATCATGCACAGCATAGCCCGGTGGGGCAGCGGCTGCACGCTCTTCTTGTAAACATACTCCCGGATGGGGTCCTCCGCCTTGCGCAGTCGGGCCACCGCCCATATCACGCTGACCGCCGCGGCGGCCTCGCAGATATAGGGCAGGATCACGTACCAGCAGTTCAGCATGGCGGGCGCGTCGCTGCATCCCCCAGCCACAACGGCCAGCAGAATGGCGATGCTCAGTCCCCACAGCTCCCGCTGGACCCGGTCGCGGCTGCGGCCCTGGTCCACATAGGTGTAGTGGGCGCCGGTATATACATAATCACCGGCAAGATTGACGTGGAAATCATTGAGATGGGCGCGGCGTCCGCCGCGCTTTTTGTTTTTTTCTGCCATGATCATTCCTTGCGGTGCGGCGGTGTGTGTCCTTGGCTCACTGTCTACACCGCACCAGTCTGTTCGCCCAAGGCGGACGCTTTTTGTGCAATTTTCTCATCGCCGCTCGGGATTAAAATGTTTTCTTAATTCTATCATGAAACTATGGATTTTTCAACACCAAGATTGAACTTTCTGTGAATATTCCAAAAAAAATGACAGATATTCACATTCTTTGTATTTTTATTCTCTTGCAGTTGAATTTCTGCGGTTTTTATCCGCTAACATTTGTCGGAAATTTACGCCTGAAAGATACAAATAAGTGTGGTTTTCGGCGAACGGTTAGGTCAATTCGATCATGTTGTGGCAGAGCTGATAGTACTTTCCCTTCTGCTCCAGCAGCTCCCGGTGGTCGCCCCGCTCGATGATGCGGCCCTGCTCCAGCACCATGATGGCATTGGCGTTGCGGACGGTGGACAGTCGGTGGGCGATGACGAACACCGTGCGCCCGGCCATCAGGGCGTCCAGCCCCTGGCCGATGAGCTTTTCCGTGCGGGTGTCCACAGAGGAGGTGGCCTCGTCCAGGATCAGCACCGGAGCCCGGGACACCGCCGCCCGGGCAATGGCCACCAGCTGGCGCTGGCCCTGGCTGAGGTTGGCGCCGTCGGAATACAGGACCGTGTCATACCCCTGGGGCAGGTGAGAGATGAAATAGTGGGCGTCGGCGATCTTGGCGGCGCGAATGCACTCGTCGTCGGTGGCCTCCAGACGCCCGTAGCGGATGTTCTCCATGACGGTGCCGGTGAACAGGTGGGTGTCCTGCAGCACCATACCCAGGGAGCGGCGCAGGTCGTCCTTGCGGATGCGGCGCACGTCGATGCCATCGTAGGTGATAGAGCCGGACTCGATATCATAGAAGCGGTTGATGAGGTTGGTGATGGTGGTTTTTCCGGCGCCGGTGGAGCCCACAAAGGCGATCTTCTGGCCGGGCTTGGCATACAGGGACAGGTCGCGCAGCACCGGCTTATCCGGCACATAGGAGAAGTCCACATGGGCAAACCGCACGTCCCCCCGCAGGGGCACCAGGGCGCCGTCCGGCAGACGCCAGCTGTAGTCATCGCCGTTCTGCTCCAGGGTCACCTGACCCTGATCCTCCTCCGACGGCAGGTCCAGAATGGCGAAAATCCGCTCCGCTCCGGCCAGGGCCATCATCAGGGCGTTGAACTGCTCAGAGATCTGGCTCACCCGGTCGGCGAAGGTGCGGACATACTGCAAAAAGCCGATGAGGATGCCGCCGGCCCCCTCCCCCGTCAGCCACAGCACGCCCACCGCGCAGGTGATGGCGTAGAAAATGTGGGACAGGTTGTTGAGGATGGGCCCCACCATAGAGGTGACGGTGGTGGCGGTAGTGGACGCCTTACACAGATCCCGGTTGATGACGTCGAACTGCTCCATGACCTCCTTTTCGTGGGTGAACACCTTCACATCCCGCTGGCCGGTGATCATCTCCTCCATATAGCCGCTGACGGCGGCGGTCAGACGCTGCTGGCTGGCATAGGTGCGCTTGCTGATCCTGGTGGTGACCCGCACCACCAGCACCACAATGGCCCCCAGCACCACCATGATGGCAAAAAGCCGCATGGACAGAGCCAGCATCATGCCGATGGTCCCCAGCAGAGAGGTGATGGAGATGGCCAGCTGGGTGATGCTGTGCTGCAAAAGCTCGTTGGTGGCCTCGATGTCGCTGGTATAGTAGCTCATCAGTGCGCCGGTCTTGTTCTCGTCAAAGAACCGCACCGGCTGGCGCTGCATGGTGTCGAACAGCTCCGTGCGCAGCTGCTTCATGATGATGGCGCTGCACTCCAGCATCAGCCGGTTCAGCAGATAGTTGGTCAGGGCCGACAGCAGGTACAGGCCCGCCAGGCCCAGGATCAGACTGATGTACTTGGCATACGTCTCGTTGGGAGCCGCACCGCTGGCCTCCAGCAGGTTTGTCAGGGGCTTCATGCAGTAGGCAGCCCCGATGGTGGCCGCCACATAGGCCAGGATCGACAGCATCGCCGCCGTCAGCAGCAGGCGGCAGTGCTTGAAGTAGCACACCAGCCGCCACAGGATGGCAACGGGGTTCTCTACCTTCTTATTGTATTTCTGCAGGTCAACACGCGGCATCGTCCACGGCCCCCTCTCTCATCTGGCTTTCATACACGTCGCGGTAAATGGGGCTGCGGGACAGCAGCTCCTGATGGGTACCCATATCCGCCAGCCGCCCCTGGTCCAGCACCACGATCCGGTCGCAGGACATGATGGAGTTGATGCGCTGGGCAATGATGATCTTGGTGGCCCCGGGAAGCGCCGTCCGCAGACAGCGGCGGATATGCTCGTCGGTGGCCATATCCACGGCGGAGGTGGAGTCGTCCAGGATCAGGATCCTGGGCTTTTTCAGAATGGCCCGGGCGATCAGCAGCCGCTGCCGCTGGCCGCCGGACAGGTTGGCGGCGTTCTGCTCCAGCACCGTCTCATACCCGTCGGGGAACCGGTCGATGTACTCGTCGGCCCGGGCAATGGCGCAGGCCGCCTGCATCTGGGCCAGGGTGGCGTTGGGGTCCGCCCAGCGCAGGTTGTCGGCAATGGTACCGGAGAACAGGGACCCGTTCTGCAATACCATGGACACGCCGCTGCGCAGATTCTCCAGGGTATACTCCCGCACATCCCGTCCGTCCACCTTCACCGTGCCGGACAGGGCGTCGTAAAACCGGGGAATCAGGCTTACCAGGGTGGATTTTCCCTCGCCGGTGCCGCCGATAACACCGATAGTCTCTCCGGAGTCAATGTGCAGGGTCACATGGCGCAGGGCCAGCTTGTCAGGGTTTCGGGTATAGCTGAAGCACACGTCCTCAAAGTCCACGCTGCCGCTTTCCACTGCGGCGTCGGAGGGCCCGTCGGTGATGTCGATCTCCTCGTCCAGCACCTCGTTGATCCGGACCAGGGACGCCTGGGCCCGGGACAGGGACATCACCAGCCAGCTGATCATGGACAGGGAGTTCACCGCCATACCGGCGTAGTTCACCAGGCTCACCAGCTGGCCGGTCAGCAGGCCGGTGGTCCGGAAAATGATCTCCCGGCCGCCGAAAAACAGGATCAGCACGCTGCACGTCCACATAATGCCCATGGTAATGGGGCCGGACAGGGTAAACAGCCTCCCTGCGCCCAGCTGGGCCTGGCGCAGGTCATCGGTGGTCTTGTCAAACCGTTTGGACTCATACCCGCCCCGAACGTAGGCCTTCACCACCCGGCTGGCCACCAGATTTTCCCGGACGGCCTGGTTCATGCCGTCCATCATCTTCAGCATCCGTTTGAACCGGGGCTGGCCCACCTTCAGCAGGATGGTCATCACCACCGCCAGCAGTGGGATACACGCCAGCAGCAGCGGAGCCAGCCGCGGCGACACGATAAAGCTCATCACCGTGGCCAGGATCACCATTACCGGCGCCCGGTACAGGGTCACCAGGGACTGACGCATGGTGTCCCGCAGGGTGTTGATGTCCGTGGTGGCCCGGGTGATCAGCTGAGGGGTGGAGATGTGGTCGATGTTGGCAAAGGAAAAGCTCTCGATCTTCCCCAGCAGGGTGCCGCGCATGTTCCGGGCAAAGCCCTGGGTGGCGATGGCAGAGCACCGCGCCGCCAGCACGCCCATGGCCATGGACAGGCAGGCTACCCCCACCATGATGGCCCCCACCGTCAGCACAAAGCGGTTGCGGTTGGCGATAAGCTCCGGGGAAAACCACCCCTGAAGCATGAAGGTATCCTCCCGGTACAGGCCGCCGTCCACGATGGTGGACATGAGCATGGGGATCAGCAGCTCCAGCACCACTTCGGATACGCCGAAAATCAGCGCCGCCGCCGTCCATCCCTTATAGTGCCCCAATACAGGGCCCAGATGCCGGAAAAGTCCCGGCTTTTTCTGTGTCTTGATAAGACGTCACCTCTGTTTCTCTTATGCAGGGAATTGAAAGTTATACGCGGCTATTATACCAGATGCCGCCGGGTTTCACAAGCCGAAAGATTTCATGGCTTTTCTTCCGCCAGAATCCCCAAAATAGCGCAAAAATGCTGCAAGCCGTAGCTTGCAGCATTTTTTATTCCGTTGGATAAAGCTTACTTCAGCTCGACCTTGCCGCCGACTTCCTCGACCTGCTTCTTCAGAGCCTCGGCGTCCTCCTTGGACAGGGCTTCCTTCATGGTGGTGGGAGCGCCCTCGACGGCAGCCTTGGCCTCGGCCAGGCCCAGACCCATGACTTCGCGGACGACCTTGATGACCTTGATCTTCTGAGCGGCATCGAAGCCGGTCAGGACCACGTCGAACTCGGTCTTTTCCTCGGCAGCGGGAGCAGCAGCGCCGGCAGCGGGTGCAGCCATGGCGGCGGCGGACACGCCGAACTCTTCCTCCAGAGCGTGGACCAGCTCGGACAGCTCCAGAACGGTCAGGCCCTTGATTTCCTCGATCATAGCAGTAATCTTCTCGGACATTTTGATAAGCCTCCTAATTGTAAGATATTTGTTTGATTTGAGTGGGACGCCGTGCGCCCCGGGGGTTCGCCGGGTTTACTCGGCGGCGGCTTCCTCGGCGGGAGCGCCGTCCTTCTCGGCGATCTGCTTCAGCACGCAGGCCAGAGCAGAGATGGGAGCCAGCATGGTACCCAGAACCTGGGCCTGCAGCACGGGCAGAGCGGGAATGGAAGCCAGAGCATTCACGGTCTCCAGGGAGACGACCTTGCCTTCCATGAAGCCGCCCTTGATCTCGAACTTGCCATTGAGCTTCTTTGCATAGTCAGCGATGACGCGGGCAGGGGCGACGGGATCGTCCATGCACACGGCCAGGGACGTGGTGCCGTTGAGCTGATCGTCCAGCTCGTTGAGGCCCACGTTGTTGAATGCAAAGCGCAGCAGGGTGTTCTTCACAACAGCGTAATCCACGTTGTTCTCGCGGCAGTCCGCGCGCAGAGCAGTGTCCTCCGCCACGGTGATGCCCTTGTAGTCAACGATGAGGCCGGCGGCTGCATTCTGCAGCTTCTCGGTCAGCGCCGCCACGATGGCCTGCTTTTCAGACAGAACTTTTGCGTTGGGCATTCTTTGATTTCACCTCCGGAAAATTTGTCGGTGCGTTCAAAAAGAAAACCGTCCCTGTATCCAAGGACACAAGGACGGTGTAAGCAATCAAAAACGATTTGCCATCCTCGGCAGGACTTACGGCTTGCGCCACCTGCTGTCTTTGGAACGCATCTGGTATTATATCAGGGGTTCCGCAGTTTGTCAACCACGGAATCGCATGATATCAGGAAAAATGCTTGCTGTGTTACAGCTGCTTGTTGGCGTTCATCTTGACGCCGGGGCCCATGGTGGAAGCGGCCACGCAGGACTTGATATACTGGCCCTTGGCGGCGGCGGGCTTGGCCTTGATGATGGCGCCCAGCAGAGCGGTATAGTTCTCATACAGCTTGTCCGCGCCGAAGGAAACCTTGCCGATGGGGCAGTGGATGATGTTGGTCTTGTCCAGACGATACTCCACCTTACCGGCCTTGACTTCCTTCACGGCCTTGGCCACGTCGGGAGTGACGGTGCCGGCCTTGGGGGAGGGCATCAGGCCCTTGGGGCCCAGCAGCTTACCCAGACGGCCCACAACGCCCATCATGTCGGGGGAAGCGACGACCACGTCGAAGCCGAACCAGTTTTCCTTCTGGATCTTCTCGACCATATCCATATCACCGACGAAGTCGGCGCCGGCCTCGCGGGCAGCGTCGGCCTTGTCGCCCTTGGCGAACACCAGGACGCGGGCGGTCTTGCCGGTGCCGTTGGGCAGGACGATGGCGCCGCGGACCTGCTGGTCAGCGTGGCGGGAGTCGACACCCAGCTTCACATGCAGCTCGACGGTCTCGTCGAACTTGGCGGATGCGGTCTTGCAGACCAGCTCCAGACCCTCCTTGGGATCATACAGGGTCCCGCGGTCGATCTGCTTGGCGCTGTCTTTATACTTCTTACCTCTAAACATCTCTTACACCCTCCTTATTCGCCCACGACGACGCCCATGGAGCGGGCGGTGCCGGCGATCATGCTCATGGCGGCTTCCAGGGAAGCAGCGTTCAGATCGCGCATCTTCAGCTCGGCGATCTTCTGGACGGAGGCCTTGGAGATGGTGGCCACCTTGGTCTTGTTGGGCACACCGGAGCCGGACTCGATGTTGCACTCCTTCTTGATCAGCACAGCCGCGGGAGGCGTCTTGGTGATGAAGCTGAAGGAACGATCAGAATACACGGTGATGACCACGGGGATAATCAGGCCCATGTCATTCTTGGTGCGCTCGTTGAACTCCTTGGTGAAAGCGGCGATGTTCACGCCGTGCTGGCCCAGAGCGGGGCCAACGGGGGGTGCGGGGGTTGCTTTGCCTGCAGGGATCTGCAGCTTTACATAACCAACAACTTTCTGTGCCATGAATAGGCACCTCCTTCATAAAAATGTGGTAGCGGCCGGCCAATGCCGGAAACCGCTTTTGGCGAGACGGGGTCCGTCTCTCCCACTTGCGCCGGAGGGGATGCTCCGGCCTGCCGCGCAGATACTGCTGCGCCTCAGTGCAGGACCTCCACCTGATCGAGCTCCAGCTCGATGGGAGTTTCTCTGCCGAACATGGAGACCACCACCCGAACCTTGTTCTTCTCGGGGTCGATCTCCTCCACGGTACCGGTGAAGCTGGCCAGGGGGCCGTCCGAGATCTTCACGGTGTCGCCCACGTTGTACAGCACCACGATCTCGTGCTTTTCCACGCCCAGGGCCGCCACCTCGTCCTCCGTCAGGGGGATGGCCTTGTTGGCCTCGCCCACGAAGCCGGTAACGCCGCGGATGTTGCGGATCAGATGCCAGGTGTCATCTGTCAGGATCATCTTGATCAGGACGTAGCCGGGAAATACCTTGCGCTCCACTTCCTTCATGACGCCGGACTCGGTGACCTCGGTGACAGTCTCCATAGGGATCTCCATCTTGAGGACCATGTCGGACATGCCGCGGTTGACCACGGATTTCTCAATGGCCGCCTTCACGGCGTTTTCATAGCCGGAATAGGTGTGGATCACATACCATTTCGCGTTATCAGCCATGCTGCACTTCCTCAGCCGGTGAACGCGCCGATGAGGGTCTTAATGAGCAGCATCGCCACGCCGTCAAAGATCCAGATGCAGGCGCCCACTGCCACAGAGCACAGCAGCACCGTTCCGGTATTCTTGGCGGTGGTCTTGGCGTCGGGCCACACGACCTTCTTCAGTTCGCTTCTCATTTCGCGGAACCACTTGCCGTGGTCCTTCTTGACCTTTTTTTCCTCTGCCATCGTGCTATCTCCTTCCAATTACTTGGTCTCGGTATGGACCGTATGCTTTCTGCAGAAGGGGCAATACTTGTTCATTTCAAGACGGTCAGGGCTGTTCTTCTTGTTTTTCATCGTGTTGTAGTTTCTCTGCTTGCACTCGTTGCATCTCAAAGTGATCTTCACGCGCATCTAACGGCACCTCCTTATTAGATTGGCGGCCGAAGGCCGCTCTCTGCCTCCCTGCCGGATAGGGCGTCTTTTCCAGCGCCGAAGCGAAAAGCGCGCAAAAAGAAAGCCCCATGCTCACAGGTAAGGTTAAGTTTACCACATGTGCAAGGGGCCGTCAAGGACTTTCCGGCAGAAAATTTGTATTTTTTGCGGGAAATACCGCCCGGGCCCATCCGGCCCGGGCGGCAGCGTTTATTGCAGAGGGAACAGCTGGCCGATGTACTCCACCGGCAAAGCCGTGCCGCCGGAGGCCACATAGTCCTCCGTCATCAGCGGGCTGCTTCCGGCGGTCTTTCCGTCGGGGCCGTAGAGGGTCAGCTGGGCAGAGTCGGCACTGTTCTGGTCCAGCATGGCCATCAGCTTCCCATCCTGATAAGCGGCCATCACATAGTGGTACCGGTCCCATACACCCTCCTGATACAGGACCTTGCCCACCAGAAGGACGTCGCCATAGCTGCCGATGACGCTGGCCCCCAGATAGCTGTCCTCCGTGTGGGACACGCCGTCCGGAAGCGGGGCGCTCATAGGCGACAGGTCCAGCTGCCGCACTTCGCCGGAGGCAGGGTCCATCAGCAGGATGCTCTCCCCTGCCGCCAGACACACCTGGCCGCCGGTATACAGCGTCGTGCCGGTGAAGATCGTGCTGACGTAGCATTCGGCGCTGTCGCTGATCTGAGCCTGCACCCAGGCCGCCTGCTCCGGATGTCCCAGGGGATAGCGGCCCACGCTGACGGTAAGCGGAGCATCATCGCCTGCATAGCTCATATACACCACCACCGCCGTGTCACCGTCCGCCGCAGCGCACTGGAGACTGCCCCGGTCCTCCGTGGTTTCCGGCAGCGGCTCCCGGCGCTCCTGCCCCTCCCGGATATAGGTAAAGCTCTGGCCGTCAAAGGTGGCTCGCTCCTGCCGCCAGCCGTCGGGCACAAAGCCGTAGCTGGTGCCGGTGTAGAACAGCTGCCCCTGGGTCAGGGTATTGCGCTGGATGTTCCAGGTGGCGGAATAGTATTGAAACACCTGGCTGCCGGGCTCGCCGCAGGTGTAGGTCAGCAGCAGCGGAACGCAGCCCGGTTCCGCCTCCGGCAGGCCCTGCGCCTTCACCGGGTTCGGTTCGTTCTGCCCCTTCACCGGGGTCTTTGGCTTGGTCCCGCAGCCTGCCAGGGAAAACAGGGCCGCCAGACACAGCAGCAGCGCGCAAATCTGCTTTTTCATAAGAAAGCCTCCTTATAGGTCGTGTTTCCTGTAGGTCGTGTTTCCTATAGGTCGTGTTTCCTTGAGCTGTCTGCATGATAGCATACATCCCCGAACCATGCAATAGATTTTTGTATATTGTGTCCAAACTGTAATCGTTTTGAAACCATTTTGTATCACTTGTTACAAAATGTAACCTTTGGCGCAGAAGCGACGCCGCATCTGCGCCCTTTGCTCCCCTGTCAGCAGCCATCCCCTGTGGTGTTCCCGTCCTGTTTTTCTCCACAGATTGTATGTTTTGCAGATTAAAATGTACGCGCATGGTACATATTGCAAAAAAAGATTGACAAGTCGCTAATTTTCATCTATAATTCGGAAATAGGACCCAGACACAATTGGATAAGACAGAAAGGAGACTCCCATGAACGACGCATTGATGATCATCACCTGTATGGTCTTTCCGTTTTTGCTGGCCTGGCTTATCAAGTCCGTGGTCCGGCTGGATGATGAAAAAACGGCGTCCCCTGTCCTGCCGTGTATTCTGATGGGCATTGACCTGTTGATTCTCCTGTCCGCATTCCGCTGGTACTTCTGACCTGCACCTGTCAAAAAAGCAGACACATAGTGAAAACTCCGCATCCAATGGATACGGAGTTTTCATTTGCTTTGTCAGGCTCAGCCCATGCGCCGGGCGGCGATGTAGTGGGCGGAATAGTAGGGGTTGCCGTTCAGCGCCGTCAGCAGCACGCCGCCGCTGCCATAGGTGGAGGCGTGGACAAACTGATCGTTGCCCACATAAATGCCGCAGTGGGAGGCGGGGCTGGTGGAATAATTGTCGTCGTGGAAAAAGATCAGGTCCCCGGGCTGGAGTTGACTGCGGTCCACGGCGGCGCCGCAGCGCATCTGATCTGTGGCCCCGTGGGGCAGACGGATGCCGAACCGGCCATAGATGTACATGGTAAAGCCCGAGCAGTCGAAGCCGCCGGGACCGGCCCCGCCGTATACATAGGGGGCCTTGCCCACAAAGGACCGGGCCAGGGCTGCAATATCGGCCCCGTTACCGGAGGCGGGCACGCTGGGCGCAGGCGCAGGAGACGGCGCGGAAGCGGCGGGCCGCGCGGCGGCCAGTGTCAGATAATCTCCGGACATGTAGCCGGTTTTCCCGCTGTACTGCACCCGGAACCAGCCGTTTTCAAAGCCGGACACATCCACATATTCGCCCCGGGAGGCGGAGGCCAGCACCCCGCCGGACGTACCGGCAGCGGGCCGCAGGTTCAGCCCATCGGACGTGACCCGGGCCACGCACCGCAGGTCCCCGGCAGAGGCGCGCAGGGTCACATAGGCGGCGGCCATATAGCCGGTCTTACCGTCGTAGTTCACCCGGTACCAGTCGCCGTCCCGGCCCAGAACAGACACGGCTGTGCCCTGGGACAGCTCCGTCAGAATAGAGCTGCCGGTATTGGAGCCGGACCGCAGGCGGACGCTGTCCGCCGCAATGCCCACAGCCAGAACAGACGTGGAGGAGGCAGGTACAGCCGGTGCTGCGGGAGCGGTTTCCTGGTCGGCGGCAGCCTCCTTCTGCGCAGAAGATCCGGCAGACTCGGCAGCCTCCTGCTGATCGGAAGCCTCGGCGGAGACAGTCCGGGCCGGAGGCGTGTAGTCGGGCTCGTCCACCGGCCCACCCGCCGCCGGGATCAAGTCCCGGGCAGGCAGGGTGTCGATGTTATAGGTCATGGCGTCCATCCCCGGACGGCCCCGGGCGGGCAGAACGGAGATGACGCACAGAGACAGGGTCAGCGCCGCCGTCAGCATGATAACGGCGACCTTGCGGCTGAGCTTCATGGACAGGACTCCTTATCAGGTGTGGATTTTCGGCTTATTTACCGGCCAGAGCGCGCTCCAGCCAGATGCAGCCCACGTCCATGGCGGCGTAGAGGCTGTCTTTCTCGGACTTCTTCACCACCCGGTCCCGGGACTTCAGATCCGGATCCGTCAGCTGCAGCTGGACGGACACGCGGGTGGCCACGTCCATATCCTGTTCCTTTTTGGTATCCAGAATTTGCAGCAGAACGATATACTTATCGGCCATGCTGCCATAGTAGATCAGATTGTCGATGCGGCGCAGGGGATGATTTTTATAGACAAGGCCGTTGCCCTTTTTCACTTCAGACATAGTTCTTCTCCTTTTTTACAGATAAATGTAACCAAATTATAACACATGGCATCCGAAATGTCAAATCAGCCCCTGCGGCTGTCCGGCGGATACAGCTTGCACATAATACACCCGCCCCGGCCTCTCAGGCTCTTTATGCCCCCGGCTGTGCCGCCGCCCGGTAGGCACTGGGGGTCATAAGGCGGTATTTCAGGAAGCTCCTGTTCAGGGTCTTGGCATTGTGATACCCCACCTCCAGGGCGATATCCAGCACCGTCATGCGGGTGGTGGTCAGCAGCTGGCAGGCGCGGTTCACCCGGACCATGGCCAGGAAATCCTCAAAATTCTGCTCCACCTGGCACAGCAGGGTGCGGTTGAGCTGCTGCACGGAAATGCCGAAGGACCGGGCCACCCCGGCGGCGCTGAGGTCCTCCCGGTAGTGGCGGTAAATGTGGTTCACCAGGCTGCACCCCAGGCGGCTCTCCTCCAGCTGGCAGATGTTCTGCACCTTCTGATAGGTGGCCCGATATTGGCCGATGCGGGTGCCCAGCCGGGCGGCGAACACCTTGGAGATGTGGGACTCGTCCACATAGCCCAGGATCTCTGCCAGCTCCTTCAGGGTCAGGTCCGTGTACAGCAGATAGTCGGCAGTCTTGCCGATGCGCATTTCGTTGAGCAGGTCGAAAAAGGACAGGCCCGTCATGGCGGTGATCCGGGCGCTGACGGTGGACCGGCTGCACCCGAACACATCCGCCAGCTGCTGGAGCGTCAGCTTCTGGCCGCAGTGCAGGTACATGTACCGCAACAGCTCCCGGTGGTCGGGCCCCTGAGCGTCGGCGGGACGGTCTGCCGACAGGGCCTGTCGGGCAAACAGCACCGTCAGCTGCACCAGCAGACTCACGGCATTGAGACTGGAAAACAGCTGCCCCTCCTCCTGAAGGGACGCAAGACCCAGCTCCCGGGCCAGGCCGTCAGCAATGCGTCCGGCCTCCGCCCGCTGCTGGGGGGACAGCTCCAGCACCGGCACCGTCTCCATCAGCCGGGCCATGGGCATGGGCTGGCCATCCTCGCCCCGGAACAGATGGGCGGCCCGGGCCACGGTGTCAAAGTGATAGGCCATGAGGCTGTAGGTGACGGGCTCGTCCACCCGGGTGATCTCGCTGATCTGCCAGGGCAGGATAGCCGCCAGCGTCCCGGGGGCCAGAGGATACTCCCGGCCCTGGATCCGCAGGATGCCGCTGCCGCTGCGCACCAGGAGAAAACGGGCGTCCCGGTGGATCACCGGGGCCGTGGGCCGGGCAGCAGTAAGCTGGTCATAGGAAAACAGGCTGCTCTGGTCCAGCTCGGAGCGGCCAGGCGTTTGCAGGGCAATGGTCTGCTTCATGGAAATTCCCCCTTTATGGGGGCTATTGTACCACGGCGGGTCTGTCTTGCCAAGAGATAATCGGACATTTCGCGAAAAAAATCTTGTACAAAATAATGATATTTTCCCTGGACGGCACATCAAAAAAACGCATGAACTTACAGGGGGGACCGGCGGGGAATGAGTATTATTACAATAAAGTGTCAAAGTGCAGAAGGAAAACACCGGTTAAAATACAAAAATCGGCCCGCCGGATGGTGAGAAAAGGGCGCAGAAATCTGGTAAAATAGAGTGCAATCGGAGAGGAGGAAATTCCATGCCCATTTGCGTGAAAAGCGAGATCGGACCCCTGAAGCGGGTGCTTTTGCAGCGGCCCGGCCGGGAGCTGGAGCATCTGAGTCCCAATACCATGGGGCAGCTGCTGTTTGACGATATCCCTTATCTGTATGGCGCACAGCGCGAGCACGACTGCTTTGCCCAGATCCTGCGGGACAACGGAGCCGAGGTGGTATACCTGGAGGACCTGACGGCTCAGGTACTGGCCAGCGACGAGGTCCTGCGGCGTCAGTTTGTGGCCGAGACCATCCGGCGGGCCGGCAGCACCGCCATGGGCTACCGGGCAGATCTGGAGCGGTATCTGCTGGACATTCAGGACCCGCTGCTCCTGGTGCTCAAGACCATGGAGGGCGTGTCGTATCAGGATGTGTTCCCCAATGAGCAGGGACGGCTGTCCAGCCTGGTACATACCGGCGTGCGATTCCTGATGCCGCCGATCCCCAACCTGTATTTCACCCGGGACCCCTTTGCCTGCATTGGCCGGGGCGTCAGCCTGAACCATATGTTTACGGCCACCCGCAACCGGGAGACGCTGTATGGCGATTACGTGCTGCGGCATCACCCGGACTACGCCGGCCAGGTGCCCCTGTATTACACGCCGGACCAGTATTTCTGCATCGAGGGCGGCGATATCCTGAACCTGAGCCGCCGGGTGCTGGGCGTGGGTATTTCCCAGCGCACCCAGCCGGAGGCCATCGAGCAGCTGGCGGCCACTATTTTTGCCGACGAAGCCTCCGAGATCGACACGGTGCTGGCCTTCGAGATCCCCAGCACCCGGGCGTTCATGCATCTGGATACCGTGTTCACCCAGGTGGACGTGGATAAATTCACGGTGCATCCGGGGATCCTGGGCACCCTGCGCATTTTCGAGCTGACGGGCCGGGGACAGGGCAACGTCACCACCCGGGAGGTCAGCGGTTCCGTGGACCGGGTACTGGCCGGATATCTGGGCCTGGACCGGGTGCAGCTGATCCGCTGCGGCGGCAGCAGTCAGATCGCAGCCGAGCGGGAGCAATGGAACGACGGCTCCAATACCCTGTGCATCGCCCCCGGCGTGGCGGTGGTGTACGACCGGAACTATGTCACCAACCAGATCCTGGAAGACAGCGGCATCCGGGTGCTGAAAATGCCCAGTGCCGAGCTGTCCCGGGGCCGGGGCGGCCCCCGCTGCATGAGCATGCCCCTGTGGCGTGACGGGATTTGAATCCATCCAAATTTCATTTTATCAATAGAAAGGGAGAACATCATTATGGCTGTGAATATCAGAGGCAGAAGCTTTTTGAAGCTGCTGGACTACACCCCCGCGGAGATCCGCTATCTGCTGGACCTGTCCCGCAATTTCAAGGACATGAAGCGCGCCGGTGTGCCCCACCGCTGGCTGGAGGGGAAGAACATCGTGCTGCTGTTTGAAAAGACCTCCACCCGCACCCGCTGCTCCTTCGAGGTGGCCGGTATGGACCTGGGCATGGGTGTGACGTATCTGGAGCCCGGCAGCAGCCAGATGGGCAAAAAGGAATCCATTGCCGATACCGCCCGGGTGCTGGGCCGGATGTATGACGGCATCGAGTACCGCGGCTTCAGCCAGGATCTGGTGCAGGAGCTGTCCGACTACGCCGGCGTGCCCGTGTGGAACGGCCTCACCGACCAGTTCCACCCCACCCAGATGCTGGCGGACCTGCTGACCATCGAGGAGAAGCTGGGCCGGCTGAAGGGCGTGCGCTTCACCTATTTCGGCGATGCCCGCAACAACATGGGCAACTCCCTGATGGTGGCCTGCGCCAAGATGGGCATGCACTTCACCGCCTGCGCACCCAAGGAGCTGTTCCCCGAGGAGTGGCTGGTGGAAAAGGCCCGCTCCATCGCCCAGGAAACCGGCGGCAGCGTGACCCTCACCGAGGATGTCACCCAGGGCGCCACCAACGCCGACGTGATCTACACGGATATCTGGGTCTCCATGGGTGAGCCCGACAGCGTGTGGGCCGAGCGCATCCGCCTGCTGACCCCCTATCAGGTCAACGCCAAGGTCATGTCCATGACCGCCCCCGGCGCCATCTTCATGCACTGCCTGCCCTCCTTCCACGATACCCGCACCACCATCGGCGCCGACATCGCCAAGAAGTTCGGCATCACCGAGATGGAGGTCACCGACCAGGTGTTCGAGAGCAAACAGTCCGTGGTGTTCGACGAGGCCGAGAACCGGATGCACACCATCAAGGCCGTTATCTACGCCACCCTGCACTGAGAAAGGAGCACCCCATGGCTTTTGAATTCCCCGCCTATCACCACCCCGACTTTACCCAGCCCGCCCTGCTGAACGCTCCCGACGCCCGCTGGGAGGCGGCAGAGAAGGACGGCGTGGCTCCGGAGGAATACCACAGCACGTCCATGTACCCCGAATATTTCAAGATCAACGGCAAGTGGACCCTGGCCGAGGAGAGCCGCATGGACAGCTGCGTGGTGCTGGAGGATGACGGCACCCTCTCCGTGGTGGAGAGCCGCAACCTGAAGAAGGGGCAGCGGGTCATGCTGGGCCGCACCGAGCACGGCGAGGACGGCATTTATATGCACTGCAACGGCTTCTCCCAGGAAAGCGAGACGCTGGAGGATCAGTTCGTGTTCCGGCAGGGCCGCAGCCGCGAGACCTCCTATGCCAAGGATTATGACCGGCTGGTGGAGCTGCTGCGCCACGAGAAGGAGCACGGCAACATCGTGTGGGTCATGGGCCCCGCCTTCGCCTTTGACGACGGCGCACGCAAGGCCATGCAGGCCCTCATCGACAATGGCTACTGCCACGGCCTGCTGGCGGGCAACGCTCTGGGCACCCACGATCTGGAGGGTGCTCTGCTGCACACGGCACTGGGCCAGGATATCTACACCCAGCAGTCTCAGCCCAACGGACACTACAACCACCTGGATGTGCTGAATAAGGTCCGCCGCTGCGGGTCCATTCCCAAGTTCATCGAGGAGTATCACATTGACAACGGCATCATCTACGGCTGTGTGAAGAACCATGTTCCCTTTGTGCTCACCGGCTCCATCCGGGACGACGGTCCCCTGCCGGAGGTGTATGCCAACGCCTACGAGGGCGCGTCCGCTATGCGGGAGCTGGTGCGCAAGTCCACCACGGTGATCTGCCTGGCCACCATGCTGCACACCATCGCCACCGGCAACATGACCCCCTCCTTCCGGGTAATGCCCGACGGGTCCATCCGCCCGGTGTACCTGTACGCGGTGGACGCCGCAGAGTTCGTGGTGAATAAGCTGCTGGACCGCGGCAGTCTGTCCGCCACCACCATGGTCACCAATGTCCAGGACTTCATCGGCAAGGTGGCCGGGGGCCTTGGCCTCATCTGACAAGCCCTATAATAGCAGCAGGTCCGGCGCATTGTGCGCCGGACCTGTTTTCATGCCCGCTGCGCTCTGCCGGCATCCCAGCCTGCTGCCGGATGCCGGGGAGCTGATCTATAGCCTGCGTCAACGACAGGCCTGCGGAGAGTCTGACGTTTGTGCTTTGGAAAGATTTCGCGGTATATGAGCCGCAGCACTTGACGGATTTTTGCACCTGTCGTATAATCATGGCTGCCTACCGGCCGCAGACCGCGGCCTATTTTCAGAAAGATTGGTGCAAAAATGTCTCCTTTCCACAAGCTGCGCGGTCAGATGTCCGAATCCATGCTGACTGCTTCCTTTATCATTCTGTCCGGCGGCCTCCAGGACGCCTATACTTACCTTTGCAGGGACAAGGTATTTGCCAATGGCCAGACCGGCAACATCGTGCTGTTCAGCGCATATCTGTTTGACGGTGCGTGGGACCAGTGCCTGCGGTACCTGGTCCCGGTGCTGTCCTTTATGACGGGCATTTTTGTCGCCGAGTGCATCCACCGCCGGTTCAAGGCCATGGAAAAGGTCCACTGGCGGCAGCTGATCCTCTTAGCGGAGATCGCGGTGCTGTTTGCGGTGGGCTTTCTGCCCCAGACGCTGAACACCGTGGCCAATGCCCTGGTGTCCTTCTCCTGCGCCATGCAGCTGCAAACCTTCCGCAAGGTCCGCGGCCACGCCTATGCCAGCACCATGTGCGTCGGCAACATGCGCAGCGGCACGGAGGCACTGTGCGCCTATTTCCACACCCGTGAGCCGGAGGCACTTCGCAATGCCCTGACGTACTTTGGCGTCATCGGTCTGTTTGCCCTGGGCGCAGGGCTGGGTGCCCTGCTGTCCGGCGCGTTTTCCGTCCGGGGAATCTGGGTATCCTGCGGCCTGCTGGCGGTGAGCTTTTTGGTCATGTTCGTTCACACCGAGCTGGAAAAAGGCTGAGCGCATCCCCCCATAAACGATTACAGCCCCTCCGGCATGGCCGGAGGGGCTGTGTGCTTTGCTTATTTCTTATACGGAACGTGCCAGATGGTGTCGGCATAGTCGGCGATGGAGCGGTCGGCGGAGAAGATGCCGCTGCGGGCGATGTTGTGCAGGCTCATGCGGTTCCACTTCTCCCGGTCGGCATAGGTATCCACCACCCGGTGCGAGGCAGCGCAGTAGGAAGCGAAGTCCGCCAGCAGCAGATACTGATCTGCCGGGCAGTCTGCGCCGTACAGCAGGCGCTGGTACAGGTCCTCGTAGCTGACGCCGTCCCGGAAGCCGGTTTTCAGCTGGTCCAGCACCCGGTGCAGCACCGGGTCACGGGTATACAGCAGATAGGGGTCGTAGCTCTGGCGCAGGCGGGCGGCCTCGTCAGCGGTGAGGCCGAACAGGAACATGTTGTCGTCGCCCAGCACCTGGTGCATCTCCACATTGGCACCGTCCAGAGTGCCCAGGGTCAGCGCGCCGTTCATCATAAACTTCATGTTGCCGGTGCCGCTGGCCTCCTTGCCGGCGGTGGAGATCTGCTGGCTCATCTCGCTGGCGGGCATCAGCATTTCCGCCATGGACACCCGGTAATTTTCCAGAAACACCACCTGGAGCTTATCCCGGCAGACGGGGTCGCTGTTGATCTGGTCGGCCAGGGAGTTAATCAGCCGGATGATGCGCTTGGCCACGGCGTAGCCCGGGGCGGCCTTTGCCCCGAACAGGAAGGTCTGGGGCCGGAAGTCCATGTCGGGATTGTCCTGGAGCTGCTGGTACAGGCTGATGATGTGCAGCACGTTCAGCAGCTGGCGCTTGTACTCATGGAGCCGCTTGACCTGGACGTTGAAGATGGCGTCGGTGTTCAGAGTGACTCCCTGCTGGCCCTTGGCCCAGCGGGCAAAGGCCAGCTTGTTGTTGTGCTTGATGGCCTCCAGCCGGTCCAGCACGGCCTTGTCTCCGGCAAACCGGTCCAGGCCGGACAGGCATCCGGCGTGGGTAAGATAGCCCTCACCGATGCAGTCCCGGATCAGGCCGTCCAGTCCGGGGTTGATCTGGCTGATCCAGCGCCGGTGGTCCACGCCGTTGGTGACGTTTTTGAACTTATCCGGCTCCATGCCGCAGGCGTCCCGGAACACGTCGCGGCGGAGAATGTCAGAGTGCAGAGCGGACACACCGTTAACGGCCATCCCCCCCGCGATGCAGAGGTTGGCCATGTGGACCACGCCGTCCCAGATAACCGCCATTTTCTCCGTCTTTTTGGGGTCGTGATAGAAATCGTCCACCTTCTGCTGCCAGCGCCGCGCGATCTCCTGCATGATCTGCCAGATGCGGGGCAGCAGCGTCTCGAACAGCCGCTGGGGCCAGCTCTCCAGTGCCTCGGCCAGCACGGTGTGGTTGGTATAGGCCACGGAATGGCGGGTGATGTCCCACGCCTCGTCCCAGCCCAGTCCCGCATCGTCGATGAGGATGCGCATCAGCTCCGGGATCACCAGCGCCGGGTGGGTATCGTTGATCTGGATGACGTTCTTTTCGTGGAAATTCGTCAGGGTGCCGTAGGTCTGGATATGCTGGCGCGTGATGGATTGCAGGGTGGCGGACACGAAGAAATACTGCTGCTTCAGCCGCAGGGACTTGCCCTCGTAATGGTTGTCCTCGGGATAGAGAATGGTGCTGATGGAGTCGGCCATGGCCCGCTCCTCGTTGGCCTTCAGATACTGCCCCTGGCTGAACAGCTGCATGTCGATAGGCTTGGGGCTCTTGGCGTCCCACAGACGCAGGGTATTCACATGGTCCGTGTTGTACCCGGCCACCAGCATATCGCAGGGGATGGCCAGCACCCGGGTATAGTCCTCGTGAACCACCATCAGGTGCCCGTTGTCCCACCGGGTGCGGACCTTGCCGCCGAAATGGACCTCCTCGGCCTCCTGGGGCTTGGGCATCAGCCATGCATCGCCCAGGTTCAGCCAGTCGTCGGGCAGCTCCACCTGCTGACCGTCCACGATCTTCTGCTTGAAGATGCCCAGCTCATAGCAGATGGAATAGCCGGTGGCGGGAATGTCCAGGGTGGTCATGCTGTCCAGATAGCAGGCGGCCAGGCGGCCCAGGCCGCCGTTGCCGAGACCTGCATCCGGCTCCATGTCGAAGATGTCCGGGGCGGAAAAGCCCAGCTCCTCCACGGCCTGGGTCAGCTGGGGCAGAATGCCCAGGTTGTATGCGTTTTTCATGAGGCTGCGGCCCATGAGAAACTCCAGGGACATATAGTGCACGCGCTTTTCCTGGCGCTCCTGGGTCTGCTCCTGGGTGTCCACGCTGCGCACGGCCATAATGTCCCGCAGGGCCAGGGCGCAGGCCTTCATGATCTCCCCGTCGGTGGCCTGCTTTTCGGTGCAGCCGTAGTTCAGGCGCAGCTTCTGTTGAATTGCCTCCTTCAGGGCATCCTTGGTATAATACGTCATTTAGTGGTTCCTCCGTGATAGATCTTGGTAAATACGCCGGTAGGCCCCGGCGCTGCGGCCCCAGCCGAAGTCCTCGGTCATGCCCCGGCGGCGCACGGCGTCAAAGCCCAGCCGGTCGCCCCGGTACAGGCCCACCGCCTGGCCCAGGGTCTGGCACAGGTCATGGGCCGTGCAGGCTGAGAATACATAGCCGTTGCCGTCAGGCTGACCCACCTGGCAGGAGCGGACGGTGTCGTTGAGGCCGCCGGTCTGGCGGACGATGGGCACCGCGCCGTAGCGCATGGCGATCAGCTGGCTCAGGCCGCAGGGCTCGCTGCGGGACGGCATCAAAAACAGGTCCGCCGCGCCGTAAACCCGGCGGGAAAGGTTGTCGGAATAGGTGATCTGGGCGGATACGCGGCCCGGCCAGCGGCTCTGGGCCCAGCGGAAGGTGTCCTCAAACTGGGGCTCGCCCTGGCCCAGCACCACCAGCTGGCAGCCGGTGGCCATGATGCCGCCCAGCCCCTGGCACACCAGATCCATGCCCTTGTGTCCCACCAGGCGGCTGACGATGGCGGTAAGGGGGGTGTCCGGCTCCTGGGCCAGACCCAGCTGCCGCTGCAGCTCCCTCTTGCACACGGCCTTGCCCTCCATATGGTCGGGGTCGTAGGTCTGGGGCAGGGAGGCGTCATGGGCCGGGTCGAAGCTCTCCATATCCAGGCCGTTGAGCACGCCGGAGAGCTTGTAGTCGATGAGCTGCACCACCTGCTCCAGGCCGCAGGCATAGGCCGGATCGTGAAGCTGGCGGGCATAGGTGGGGCTGACGGTGGTCACGGCGTTGGCGGTGAGCATAGCCGCCTTCATCAGGTTCACGCAGCCGTCCATCCGCAGGATGCCGCCGTCGTACCAGCCCCGGTTCAGACCGAACAGGTCCTCCACCGTCTCGGGGCCGTATTTGCCCTGATACTCGATGTTGTGGATGGTGAACACCACCGGCAGGTCGTTTCCGGCGTCCCGCAGGTACACCGGCACCAGAGCCGTCTGCCAGTCGTTGCAGTGGATCACGTTGGGATACTCCGCCAGGTGAGGCAGCAGTGCCTCCGCCGCCTTGGAGAAGAAGGCAAAGCGCTCGCCGTCGTCCATGTCGCCGTACAGGCTGCGGCGGCGGAAATACCGCTCGTTGTCCACAAAGTACCAGGTGACGCCCCGGTATTCCAGGGAGAACAGGCCGCAGTATTCATGCCGCCAGCCCAGGTCCACATAGATGTAGCAGCGGAAGTTCATCTTCTCCCGCCAGCGCTGGGCGATCTGGCCGTACAGCGGCAGCAGCACGAACACCCGGTCGCCCTCCGCCGCCACGGCGGGGGGCAGGCTGCCCAGCACGTCCGCAAGTCCCCCGGTTTTGCAGAACGGAGCCGCCTCGCTGGTGATATACAGAATATTCATATGCTTACCTCCGCTTCAGACCGTGACGTCCCGGGCGATCACCAGGGGGTAGTTCTCGTGGCCCATAAGGGTGCGCCCCTCCTGAACGGTGACGTATTTGTCTGTGATAACGCCCCGCAGGACGGCATTCCGGCGGACCACGGTGCCCTTGAAGAGAATGCAGCCCTCCACGTCGGCGCCGGGCTCAATGCGGACGCCCCGGAACAGCACGCAGTTTTTCACCGTGCCCTGGATGTCGCAGCCGTCGGCCACCAGGGAGTTGACGCAGGAGCCGTCCATATAGGACGAGGGCGAGTCGTTCTCCTTGGCCAGGATCGGCCGCTGGGGCGTGAACAGCTCCATGCGGATCTCCGGCCGCAGCAGCTCCATGCTGCGGCGGTAGTAGGACTCGATGGTGTCGATGCGGGCGGCGTAGCCGTCCCAGACATAGGCCCGGAAATGCAGGGCATCCTTCCTGTCCTGGAGAATATTGTGGCGGAAGCTGTACTGATTGTGCGCCATGCAGTCGGTCACCAGCTGGATCAGCAGATCCCGGCGCAGCACGAAGATGTTCAGGCAGCGGAAGCCCTCGGGGGTGAACACGTCGTGGGCCACGTCCACGATGCGCCCGGAGTTATCCAGCTGGAAATAGGTGTCACTCTCCAGGCCCGGCAGCGAGGTGCACACCGCCGTCAGGTCGGCGCCGGAGTCAATATGATCCCGCAGCACGTCGTCCAGGGGAAGATTGATGACCAGGTCGCTGTCGGTCAGCACCACATAATCCTGACGGATGTCCTTCAGATAGTCCATGACGCAGCCCAAAGCCTCCACCTTGCCCCGGAAGCGGCCGGCGTCACCCCGCCGCTCGGCATAGGCGAAGGCCGGCAGCAGGGTAAGACCGCCGTGGTTGCGGCTCAGGTCCCAGCTTTTGCCGGTGCCCAGATGGTCCAGCATACTCTGGCACTTGCCGTGCATGATGACGCCCACGTCCCGGACGCCGGCGCCCACCATGTTGGACAGCATAAAGTCCACCACGCGATAGTTGCCCCCGAAGGGGATGGAACCGTGGATGCGGTGCTCGATGAGCTCCCGCAGCCCGGTTTTCTTCTCATAGGAGAAAATGATGCCGTGCATTCCGTTCATGCTTCCACCTCCCCGTGATGACGGTCCAGCAGAGCCTTGGCAGGCACCACCTCGCCGGGGGCGATGACGGTGTCCGGCCCCAGGACGGCGATGCCCCACTCGGCGGGGTCCTGAGCGGTTTCCGGCGGCGCGCCTACCTGAGCGCCCCGGCCAACCCGGCAGCGCTCGCCGATGATGGCATACTGCACCACCGCGCCCTCCTCAATGACGGCCCCGGGCATGACCACGGAGTAGCACACGCTGGCCCCCTGGCCCACCTGGGTGTTATAGCTCAGCACGCTGTTTTTCACCTCGCCCAGGATGCCGCAGCCCTTGGCCACGGCGCTGTTGCCCACGTCGGCGTGGGGCCCCAGAAAGGCCGGCGGGCAGGAGGGGGTCCGGCAATAGATGGGCCACTTCTTGTCCAGCAGGTTCAGCCCCGACCCCGGGGCCAGCATGTCCATGTTGGCGTCCCACAGGGAGTCCAGGGTGCCCACGTCCTTCCAGTAGCCCTCGAACCGATAGGCGGACATGACCTCTCCGGCCTCCAGCATGGCGGGGATGATGTTCTTGCCGAAGTCGTTGTCGGAGGTGGGGTCGGCCTCGTCCGCCAGCAGATAGGCCCGCAGCTTCTGCCAGGTGAAGATATAGATCCCCATGGAGGCCAGGTTGCTCTTAGGCTCCTTGGGCTTTTCGGCGAAGGCGGTGATGCGGTCATGCTCGTCCACGGACATGATGCCGAAGCGGCTGGCCTCAGACCAGGGGACCTCCATCACGGAGATGGTGCAGGCAGCCCCGGCGTCCTTGTGGTGCTGGAGCATCCGGGAATAGTCCATCTTATAGATGTGGTCCCCGGAGAGCACCGCCACATACTCCGGGTCGTACAGGTCCACAAAGCCGATGTTCTGATAAATGGCGTTGGCGGTGCCCTTGTACCAGGAGGCGCCGGAGGCGCTCTGGTACGGCGGCAGAATGTGCACACCGCCGTTGAGCCGGTCCAGCTCCCAGGGCTGGCCGCTGCCGATATAGCTGTTGAGCTCCAGGGGGCGGTACTGGGTCAGCACACCCACGGTGTCGATGCCGGAATTGGTGCAGTTGGACAGGGGAAAGTCAATGATGCGGAACTTTCCTCCAAAGGGCACCGCAGGCTTTGCCATGTCGCCGGTGAGGACATACAGGCGGCTGCCTTGTCCCCCGGCCAGCAGCATGGCCACACATTCTTTCTTCATGTCTGTTCATTCCCTCCAGTCTGTCGATTACTCCTTGGTTTTTCTGCGCCGGACCCTCCCCTGCAAAAATACAGCGCCCAGAGGCGGCACCCGCAGGGAAATGGAGGTGTCCCGCCCATGGGATGGGATGTTTTCCACAGGAATGGGCCCGGTATTGCACACACCGGAGCCTCCCCAGGCGGCGTCGTCGGTGTTGAACACTTCCTCGTAATACAGCTTCCCCGGGACGCCGAAGCGATAGCCCTCATGGGCCTCCGGGGAGAAGTTCACCACGCAGATCAGCTCCCGGCCCTTCCGGTCACGGCGCAGGAAAACCAGCACGTTGTTGTGGTTGTCATCGGCCACCAGCCACTGGAAGCCGTCCCAATCCTGGTCGTTTTCCCACAGGGGATGGGATTTCTTGTAAAACCGGTTCAGTGCCCGGATGCACTGGTGGGTGCGGCAGCAGGCGTCATTGTCCAGCAGGTACCAGTCCAGCTGGCCCTTGAAGTCCCACTCGTGCCACTGGCCCAGCTCTGCCCCCATAAACGTCAGCTTTTTGCCGGGATGGGCCAGCATATAGGCCGTAAAGCTCCGGACCCCCGCCAGCTGCCGCCAGTCATCCCCGGGCATTTTGCCCCGGAGGGAGCCCTTCATATAAACCACCTCGTCGTGGGACAGAGGCAGCACGAACCGCTCGGAAAAGGCGTACATCATGGAAAACGTTACGTCCTTGTGGTGGAACTGCCGGAACCAGGGGTCCATTTTCAGGTAGTGACACACATCGTTCATCCAACCCATGTTCCATTTCAGTCCGAAGCCCAGACCGCCGTCGGCAATGGGCCAGGTGACCTTGGGCCAGGCGGTGGATTCCTCCGCCGCCGTCAGTGCCGGGGGATCCATAGACGCCGCCAGCCGGTTCAGGTCCTGCAAAAACGAGATGGCCTCCAGATTTTCATGCCCCCCGTGAACGTTGGGCCGCCACTCCGTGCGGCCATAATCCAGGTACAGCATGGAGGCCACAGCATCCACCCGCAGACCGTCCACATGGTATTCCTCCATCCACCAGCGGGCGGAGGACAGCAGAAAGGACCGCACGTCGTCCTTGCCGAAATCAAAGACCCGGGTGCCCCAGCCCTCATGCTCCCGCTTCAGGGGGTCGGCATATTCATACAGGCTGGTGCCGTCGAAGTCGATGAGGCCGTGGGCGTCCTTGCAGAAGTGAGCCGGGACCCAGTCCAGAATCACCGCCAGGCCCGCCCGGTGCAGCCGGTCCACCAGATACATGAAGTCGTGGGGCTCGCCATAGCGGCTGGTGGGGGCAAAATAGCCCACGCACTGATAACCCCAGGAGTCGTCCAGGGGATATTCCGTCACCGGCAGCAGCTCCACGGCGTTATAGCCCATGTCCCGGACATAGGGGGCCAGCCGGTCTGCCAGCTGGCGGTAGTTGAGAAAACCGCCGTCCTCATCCCGCCGCCAGGAGCCGGGATGGACCTCATAGATGTTCAGGGGGCCGTCGGTCAGCGGCGTTTCCCTCCGGCGCTCCCGCCACACGTCGTCGTGCCAGCGGAAGCCGGACACATCGTACAGGCGGCTGGCGGTGTCAGGCCGCAGCTGGGCATAGGTGCCATAGGGGTCTGCCTTCCAGCGGACCTGACCGTCGGCGCCGGTGATGACGTATTTGTAGCATTGACCGGGCTGGGCATCGGGAACGGTGAGGACCCAGTCGCCGCCCTGGTGCTGCATGGGGGCAGGCTGCCAGCCATTGAAGTCACCGGCCAGAGCCGCATCCCGGGCATTGGGGGCATAGACCCGGAAGGTCCAGCCCTGCCCCGCCGGGTGCGCGCCGTAGGTACGGTAAAGCTGGGTGTTTTCAAGCAAGTTCATGGAAAAATCTCCCTATATGTTATCATAACCGCCCCAAATCCCGGGGCATAATACCGCATTCTGGCCCTATTGTACCGCAAACTGCCCCCAGCGTCAAGGAATCCGCCGTTACCGGGAACGTCATTTATACGAAACATAGGACGCTGTCCTCCGGCCCCCTCATTGCCGGGGCAAGAAGATCACCCGAAGGGGGTCGCCCTTCGGGTGATGGGATCATCGGAACACCTGGCCGTCGGCGTCCAGCAGCTCCCGGCGGCGGACGCGGACAAAGTCCGGAGTCAGCTCCGGCAGGTACCGGGCGATGGCCTTTTCCAGCAGCTGGGGATTCAGGCCGGGGTTCTGGGCCTGCACCGTCACGGCGGCCCGCAGAACATTTTCTCCCTGGGTAAAGGAAATGTCCCGGATCATAGGCGCGATGTCCACCTCCGCCAGCTGCTTGCGCTTGGTGCGCTTCTCGATCAGCAGCTCCTGCCGGTGGAACAGCTCCTCCAGGGCCTGCACGGCCCCCTCCGGCACCCCCCGGTCATAGTCCAGCTCCACCTCCGCCCGGAGATAGGCCAGCTCCCGCACCGGCCGCAGGGCGGGATAGCAGTCCAGGATCCGCAGCCCCTCCGGCAGGCCGCCGTTGAGCTTTTCGGCCAGGCCCGCCCCGTCGGTGTCCTGGGTCACCTCAAAGTCCAGCAGCTCGCAGTCGCTGGACTGGCACACCGGCAGCGGCAGCACGATGGAGATGATGGGATGGGGATGGAAGCCCTGGGAGTGTTTGATATCCAGCTCCGTCCGGGGAAAGGCCCGCTGCACCGTCCGCAGCAGGTCCAGATTGGAGATATAGGCCGCCGGGCCCTCCTTCACAAACAGCAGTCGCAGCTTAGACATCGCATTTCCCTCCTACCAGCCGGTTGGCGCCGCAGGCGTTGCAGTGGGTGCGGCAGTCCGGGGTGGTGACCCCGGCAAAGGCCCGTTCCCGCTCCCGCCAGAGATAGCTCTCCGTGACGCCGCTGGAGATCATGGCCCAGGGCATCAGCTCGTCCCGCTGCCGGATGCGGTTGGCGTAAAAGTGTGGGTCCAGCCCGCACTGGTCAAAGGCCTCCAGCCAGCGGTCCAGGGAGAAATACTCCTCCCAGGCGTCCAGCTTGGCCCCCTTGCGCCATGCGGCCTCCAGCACCCGGCCCATGCGCCGGTCCCCTCGGGCCAGCACGGCCTCCAGGAAGCTGGTGTCGGAGTCGTGCCAATTATAGGTGACGGTTTTTGTTTTGATGGCCTCCCGCAGCAGATTCACCCGGCGCTCATACTCCTCCTTGGCGATTTGCGGCTCCCACTGAAAGGCCGTATGGGGCTTCGGCACGAACCAGGAGGTGGACACAGTGATGCGGACGCCGCGGTTTTTGTTGCTGGCGCTCTCCCGCCAGGCGTGCATGACCCGGGCCGCCAGATCGGCGATGCCCAGCACGTCCTCGTCGGTTTCCGTGGGCAGGCCCAGCATGAAATACAGCTTCACGGCGCTGTAGCCCCCGGCGAAGGCCGTCCGGCAGGAGGCCAGCAGGTCCTCCTGGGTGACGTTTTTGTTGATGACGTCCCGCAGCCGCTGGGTTCCGGCCTCCGGGGCGAAGGTCAGGCCGCTTTTGCGGCCCTTGGCCAGCCGCTCCATCAGGCTCATGGAGAAGTTATCCGCCCGCAGACTGGGCAGGGACAGATTCACGTGCCGCTGCTGGCAGAAGGGCTCCAGCTGGTCGCACAGCTCCGTCAGCGGGGGATAGTCGCTGGTGGAGAGGCTGGACAGGGTCACCTCCTGATATCCGGAGTCGTTGCAGGCCTCCACGCCGTACCGGGCGCAAAGCTCCCGGCTGCGGTTGCGGACGGGACGATACACATACCCCGCCTGACAGAACCGGCACCCCCGGATGCAGCCCCGGAACAGCTCCAGCATCACCCGGTCCTGGACGATCTCCGTGGAGGGTACAATGGTTTTCGTGGGAAAGAAGGACTTGTCCATATCCCGGACGATGCGCTTGGTCACCACCGCCGGGGCCCCGTCCCGGGGGGTGATGGCGGCCACGGTGCCGTCGTCGTGATACGTCACGTCGTAGAGGCTGGGGACATAGATCCCCGGCAGCCGGGCGGCGGCCCGAAGAAACTCCTCCTTGGACCAGCCCTCCCGCCGGGCCTGGCGGTGCAGCTCCACCAGCTCCACGGTGAGATCCTCCCCCTCGCCCAGGCTCACCAGGTCGATGAAGTCGGCGATGGGCTCGGCGTTGTACATGGCGGTGCCCCCGGCAATGACCAGTGGGGTCAGGGCCGTGCGGTCGGCGCTGTGGATGGGGATTCCCGCCAGGTCCAGCATATTCAGGATGGCGGGAAAGGCCATCTCATAGCCCACGGAGAAGGCCACGATGTCAAAGTCCGTGATGGCCTCGCCGGACTCCAGGGCGAACAGGGGCATCCCCGCCCGGCGCATCTCCTCCTCCATGTCGCCCCAGGGGGCGAACACCCGCTGGCACCACACGCCCTCCATGTTGTTCATCACGCCGTAGAGAATCCGCATGCCCAGGTTGGACATGCCGATCTCGTATGTATCCGGGAAGCAGAAGGCAATCCGGGTATCCACCCGGGCCGGGTCCTTCTTCACGGCGTTGTATTCCCCGCCTACATAGCGGGCAGGCTTCTGCACCCGGGGCAGAATGCGTTCCAATCGTTTATCCACGGTAAGTTCTCCTTTATGTATGCTTTTTGCGGCGGAGGAAGGACCAGTCGCCCTCCATGATGAACAGGCTCAGCAGCATCAGCGCCGCGCCGATATAGCCCCGCAGAGACAGGACCTCGCCGGTCATGACAAAGGCCACCATGGAGGCAAATACCGGCTCCAGGGTAAAGATCAGGCCCACATGGCTGGCGGTGGTATACTGCTGCTGGACAGACTGAATGACGAAGGCAATGCCGGAGCATACCACGCCCAGAAACAGCGCCGCCGCCCAGGTTTTGCCGGAGGTGGGCAGATGGATGGGTTCCCCCAGCACCAGAGCCAGGGCCAGGGTCACGGCGCCCACCACTGCCAGCTGGCACACGCCCAGGCCCAGGGGGTCCACCCGGGAGTCCCGGACGGCCTTCTCCGTAATCAGCAGGTCTGCGGCATAGCACAGGGGCGTGATGATACAGATCAGGTCCCCGGAGGCGGGCCGCAGCTCCCCGTTCAGGGTCAGCAGGGCCATGCCCACCGTGCACACCACCAGCGCCGCCCCCAGCTTCCAGCCGGGCCGCTGCCGGAAGAACAGAAAGCCCAGCAGCGGGGCGAAGATCACCTGCAAGGCGCAGATGAACGCGGCGTTGGAGAGGGAAGTGCGGGTAATGCCGTAGTTATACGCCACATAGGTCCCCGCCAGGGCCAGACCCACGATGAGGCTGTACCGCAGGGTGATGCGGTTCACATGGACCACGTGCTTCCAGAAAATCAGCCCCAGAACCACAAAGGCCACGATGAAGCGAAAGGCATTAAGGGTCATGGGCGGCAGATCCGCCAGGCAGATATCCGTCAGATAATAGCTGGCGCCCCAGAAAAAAGTGGTCATCACCAGCAGCAGGTCCGCGCGGCGTTGTTTGTTCATCTTGGCATTCTCCTGTCGAAAAATCTTCACTAATACTTCATTATACCACAGATCATCCGGCAAGAAAACAGTTATTTTCCCTTTTCAGGCTATTTCCACAGCCCCACATAGCCCTGGTCATGGAGCTGCTTGACGAACAGCAGCGCCACAGGCAGCAGGATCATGCCCGCCACGCCGAAGGCCCGGAAGCCGGCGTACATAGCCGCCAGCGCCGCCAGGGGGGGAAGGCCCGCCTGGGCGGCCATGACCTTGGGCTCCAGAAAGCTGTGCACAGCGGAGATCACCGCATACAGCGCCGCAAGAGCCACCGCCCGGGGGGCCTGCCCCAGCAGCAGGCACGCCGCCGCCCAGGGCAGCAGCACCGTCCCCGTGCCGAACACCGGCAGGGCGTCCACCAGCGCAGTAACGGCGGCCAGCAGCAGGGCGTATCGCTGGCCCATCAGCAGAAAGCCCGCCAGCAGTTCACAGAACGTAACCCCCAGCAGAATGGCCTGGGCCCGGAACCATTTCCCCAGGGTGGACAGGAGATTCGCCTTGACACCCCGGGCCCTGTCCAGCCGTGTCCCCAGCTGGCGGCGGAAGAAGGCCATGATCCGGGGATAGCTGCCGGTGGTGAAAAACACCGCCAGGGCCGTGGTGCCGCAGAACAGGAACACCCCGGGCAAAGCCGCCGCCAGGGCCCCCGCCGCTGCAATACACGCCCCGCTGGCCCGCTCCGCCAGCACCGCCGCCTGGGTCCCCAGCAGGGTGGGGATCTCCTCCAGCCAGCCCCGCAATCCCTGGGGGCAGGCGGCACAGAAGTCGTCCAGCCGCTGCCGCAGGGCGGCGGTCATTCCCGGCAGCCCTGCCAGCAGGGTGGGCAGGCGCGTCAGCAGCTCCGCCGCCTGGCGGATCAGCTGCCACACGATGACGGCCGCCAGCGCCAGAATGGCCGCCGTAACGGCGATGGTCACCACTGCCGCCGTGAATCCCCGCTTCAGGCCCATCCGCCGGCGGCACCAGGCAATGACAGGCTCCACCAGCGCCGCCAGGCCCAGGGCAAGGATAAACGGCAGCAGCCACCGCAGCAGATACCGCACCCCCAGCCACAACAGCGCCGTCCACACGGCCCAATATGCAGTCCGCACCAAAAATGCACGCTGCTTTTCCTGCATTTTTGTAAGCTCCTTCCCATGAAAACAGTTGTATTTTGTCAAGCCACATGGTATGATAAAGGCTAAATGAAACGGCGGAGGCACGCTTCCGCCGGAAACATCAGCGGAGGTTACGGCCATGAGCAATCAGAAATATTACATCGTATCGGCAGAAGCCCTGCCGGAGGTATTCATAAAGGTGGCGGAGGCCCGCCGGATGCTCCAGGTGGGCGAGGCGGCTACCGTGGGCGAGGCAGCCCGGATGGTGGGCATCAGCCGCAGCGCGTTTTACAAGTACAAGGACGCGGTGCAGCCCTTCCAGGACATGAAGGCCGGTCACATCATCACGTTTTACGCCCTGCTGAAGGATAACCCCGGCGTGCTGTCCAACTTCCTGTCTATTTTTGCCAATTCCGGCGCAAATATACTCACCATCAACCAGACCATCCCCACCAACGGCTGCGCCGGCGTCACCATTTCCGCCGAGACCAGCGAAATGGTGGAGGATCTGGAGGCCATGATGGCCCGCGTTTCCGGGGCCGAGGGTGTGCTGAAATTTGAGGTCCAGGCCGCCTGACCATAATATATGCAGGCAGTATCAGCAAAAAGAGGGTCCCGCCATCCGGCGGGACCCTCTTTTTGCCTATTTTGCTGACGAATGGATCTGCATTCTTCAATTGAACCGGTTCATAGCCCGGTCTATGCCGTCGGAAATCAGGACCTTGGCCGCCTCGCCGGCCCGGTCCAGGGCCTCCATCAGGGCCCTCTGATCCTCCCCCATGGGCTTGCCGATGACCCAGTCCACCATGTCATAGTCCGCCTGCTGAGGAGAGCCTACCCCCACCTTGATCCGGGGGAATCGGTCGGTGCCCAGATGCTGGATGATGTTCTTCAGCCCGTTGTGCCCTCCGGCGCTGCCCCCAGCCCGGATGCGCAGCTTTCCGGCCGGCAGGGACACGTCGTCGCTGATGACCAGCACATGGTCCGCCGGGATCTTGTAAAACCGCGCCGCCTCGCCCACAGACTCGCCGGACAGATTCATATACGTCTGGGGCTTCATCACCAGCACCTGCTGATCCCCCACCTTCCACTGAGCCGTCCAGGCCCGGAAGCGCAGCTTGTTAAAGCGGAAGCCCTCCCGGTCCGCCAGGCCGTCCAGGGCCAGAAAGCCCATGTTGTGCCGGGTGCTGGCATACTTGGCCCCGGGATTCCCCAGGCCCACCAGCAGCCAGCTCACCCCGCCGCCGCTGCGATGAAAAAACATAGCGTCACATCCTTTGTCGCCGGAAAGCTCCGGTGCAAAAATATAGTCGGGCGCTTCTGCGCCCGACTATTATAGCACAGCTTTTCTCAGTTGAACAGCTTGGAGATGGAAATTTCCTGATAAATGCGCTCAATGGCCTCGCCGAACATGGGAGCAACGGACAGATACTTGATCTTGCTGCACCCGGCGCCCTGGGTCTCGGGAATGGTATTCAGCAGAGCCAGCTCCGTGATGCTGCTGTTCTCCAGCCGCTCCAGAGCGGGACCGGACAGCACGCCGTGGCTGGCGCAGGCATACACGCTCTTGGCGCCACCCACCTCCACGATGGCCTTGGCGGCGTTGCACAGGGAGCCGGCGGTATCCACCATGTCGTCGAACAGGATGCAGTCTTTTCCGGCCACGTCGCCGATAACGTTCATGACCTCGCACTGGTTGGCCTTCTGGCGGCGCTTATCCACGATGGCAAGGCTCATATGCAGCTTCTGGGCAAAGGTGCGGGCCCGGGCCACGGAGCCCACGTCGGGAGAAACCACCACCATGTCCTCGGCGCGCTCACCGAACTTCTTGGCGTAGTAGTCTACAAACACGGGGTTACCCAGCAGATTGTCCACAGGGATATCAAAGAAGCCCTGGATCTGGCTGGCGTGCAGGTCCATGGTCAGCACGCGGTCCGCGCCTGCGGCCACGATCATGTTGGCCACCAGCTTGGCGGAGATGGGGTCGCGGCTCTTGGCCTTGCGGTCCTGACGGGCATAGCCGAAATAGGGAATCACGGCGGTGATGCGGCCGGCGGAGGCGCGGCGGCAGGCGTCGATCATGATCAGCAGCTCCATGAGGCTGTCATTGACCGGCTTGCAGGTGGAGTTGATGAGGAACACGTCGCTGCCGCGGACAGTCTCATACAGGGAGACGGACACTTCGCCGTCGGCGAAGGTCTTGACCTCGGACTCGCCCAGCTTGGTGCCGATGACCTGGCAGATCTCCTTTGCCAGGGCGGGGTTGGAGTTACCGGTGAACACCTTGATGTCCTTGCCATGAGAAATCATTTTCTACACACTCGCTTTCTATCTTACTCAAAAAAATCTCTCTTGGTATTGATGTATTTGAGACGGCTGGCGCCGATACTCACTGGTTCTTTTTCCACAGGGCCCGCAGCCGGTCGGCCCAGCCCTCCTTGTTGGTCTGCCGGGCCCGGGCAATGGCCAGGGCTCCGTCGGGCACGTTGTCGGTAACGGTGGACCCGGCGGCGGTATAGGCCCGGTCCCCCACGGTGACCGGCGCGATGAGGTTGGTGTTGCAGCCCAGGAACACGTCGTCGCCGATGGTGCAGCGGAACTTCTTATGCCCGTCATAGTTGGTGGTAACGGTGCCGCAGCCGAAGTTCACCCGCCGGCCCACGTCGCTGTCGCCCACATAGGTCAGATGGCTGATCTTGGTGCCGTCGCCGATGACGGAGTTCTTCACCTCCACAAAGTCCCCCACCCGGCAGTGGTCGCCGATGCGGCAGTTGGGCCGGACATAGGTAAAGGGCCCCACGGTGGTGTGGCTGCCGATGGTGCTCTCATTGACCTGCGAGGCATTGATGGTGGTGTCCTTTCCCACGATGCAGTCCCGCACCATGGAATTGGGGCCGATCTCGCAGCCCGCAGCGATGGCGGTGTGTCCCCGCAGGATGGTGCCCGGCAGCAGGGTCACGCCGGGAGCCACGGAGCAGCGAGGGTCCACATAGGTGTTGACGGGGTCCACCACGGTGACGCCGTTGGACGCCATGCGGCACATCAGCAGCTCACGGGCAGCGGGCATGGCGGCGTTCAGCTCCGCCGCCGAAGAAAAGGCCCGGAACGCAGGAGCCTGCTCCCGGGGCTGCCACAGGGCGCGGACGCCCACGGCTTCCGCCGGGCAGTCGGTCAGGGACGTACCCTCCCGCAGCCGGGAGCGCAGCACCGCCGCATCGGCGGCGTATACGTTCCGGTCCTCCGGTCCGTATACTGGTACCACAGGCCCGGGAACTACCATCACGTCCTCCTCGGCGGCAGAAAGCGCCGCCGGGACATCGTCGAAAAATTCTGCGTCGAAGCCCTGGAGCGCCTCCCGGACCTCCTCCCGCCAGTTTTCCCGGCAGACAATAAAATACCGCTGCACACCGCAGCACATCAATTCCTGCGCCATCCAGGTCAGCACCGGACAAAACAGGACAGGCTCCAGCATCAGCGGTTGATCCTCGGGGGCCAAAGCGCCCTTCAGGTCGAAAATCGCAATTTTACAGTTCATGGGAACCATCCCCCTTTCTATAGTTGATTCCATTATATCATGCTCTGCGTGAAAATCCAGTATTTTTGCGTTTTTTTCTGGCAATAATTTTCCAGTGCCGCAAAAAACAAGAAAACCCTTACAATTCACCTGTATATTTTTGTACTTTTAAGAAAAAATACCCAGAATTAACAATTTCCAGTTGCATTCTTTAGGGAATTGCATTACAATAGGCTGGTCATGTCAGGCAGGTGCCGAAGGGAGCGACGGAAAGATGGTGCATATTGTTCTGGTTGAGCCGGAAATCCCCCAGAACTGCGGGAATATTGCCCGCACCTGTGCGGCCACCGGCTGTGATCTGCATCTGATCCGCCCGTTGGGCTTCGACATCTCCGACCGGGCGGTGAAGCGCGCCGGCCTGGATTACTGGCACCTGGTCCGGGTATTCGACTATGAGAGCCTGGACGATTTCTTCCGGAAGCACCCGGAGGCGGCGGACGACCTGTGGCTGGCCACCACCAAGGCCCCCCAGGATTACTGTCAGGCCCGGTTCCGGGAGGGCTGCTGGCTGTTCTTCGGCAAGGAGACGGCGGGTCTGCCGGAAGCATTCCGCACGGCCCACTATGATCGCTGCATCCGCCTGCCCATGGTGTCCCCGGCCCGGAGCCTGAATCTCAGCAACTCCGTGGCGGTGCTGACCTATGAGGCGCTGCGGCAGCAGGAGTTCCCGGGGTTGATGCGCTGCGGGGAAATGGCAAAGTGAGTATAAATTGAGTATTATTTTCATAAAGGAGCGTACCGATATGAATTACAATAAGAAAACCATCATGGACGTGGACGTGGCAGGCAAGAAGATCCTGCTGCGCTGCGATTTCAACGTGCCCCAGGATAAGGAGACCCACGCCATCACCAGCGACAAGCGCATTGTGGCCAGTATTCCCACCATCCGGTATCTGCTGGAGCGGGGCGCGGCGGTCATTGCCTGCTCTCACCTTGGCAAGCCCAAGGGGCAGTGGAAGGACAGTCTGACGCTGCGGCCTGTGGCGGAGCGGCTGAGCCAGCTGCTGGGCCAGGAGGTCATTTTTGCCAAGGACATCGTGGGCGAGGATGCCAAGGCCAAGGCTGCGGCCCTGCAGGGCGGCCAGATCATGCTGCTGGAGAACCTGCGCTTCGACCCCCGCGAGGAGAAGAACGACCCCGAGTTTGCCCGGGAGCTTGCCTCTATGGCAGAGCTGTATGTTTCCGACGCCTTCGGCACCGTGCACCGGGCCCACGCCTCCACCGCCGGTGTGGCGGCCTTCCTGCCTGCCGTGTCCGGCCTGCTGGTGGCCCGGGAGCTGGAGATCATGGGCGGTGCTCTGGAAAACCCCAAGCGTCCCTTCGTGGCCGTGCTGGGCGGGGCCAAGGTGTCCGACAAGATCGGCGTCATCAACAACCTGCTGGAAAAGGCCAACACCATCATCATTGGCGGCGGCATGGCCTATACGTTTGCCCGGGCACAGGGCGGCTCCATCGGCAAGAGCCTGTGCGAGCCGGATAAGCTGGACTATGCCCTGGAGATGCTCCGGAAGGCCAAGGACCGGGGCGTGCAGCTGCTTCTGCCCACCGATACCGTGGCCGCGGCGGAGTTTTCCGCCGACGCCGACAGCCTTGTGGTGCCCACCGACGCCATCCCCGACGATATGGAGGGCCTGGACATCGGGCCGGAGACCATCCGCACCTTCTGCGCCGCCGTCCGGGGCGCGGGCACCGTTGTGTGGAACGGCCCCATGGGCGTGTTCGAATTTGAAAAGTTTGCCGCCGGTACCCGGGCTATGGCCCAGGCCCTGGCCGACAGCGGCGCCGTGACCATCGTGGGCGGCGGCGACAGCGCGGCGGCGGTGGAGCAGATGGGCTTTGCCGACAGGATCACCCACATCTCCACCGGCGGCGGCGCGTCCCTGGAGTTTCTGGAGGGCATCGAGCTGCCGGGCGTGGCCTGCCTGCTGGATAAGTAACGCCAGGGGAGGAACCCCTTCCTCCCTTCGAGAATATATTATTAGGTAAGAGGAGTAACAAGCATCATGAATCGCAGATATCGCAAGACCATTATCGCCGGCAACTGGAAAATGAACATGACCGCCAGCGACACCAAAAAGTTTGCCGAGGACATCAAGGCTATCATGCCCCGCGCCAAGTGGTGCGACGTGGTGGTATGCGTCCCCTTTGTCAACATTCCCACCGCTCTGAAGGCTTTCAAGGACCTGCGCATTTCCGTGGGCGCTCAGAACCTGTTCTATGAAAAGTCCGGGGCCTACACCGGTGAGGTGTCCGCCGATATGCTGAAGGACCTGGGCGTCAAGTACGTCATCATCGGCCATTCCGAGCGCCGCCAGTATTTCGGCGAAACGGATTTCACCGTCAACAAGAAGGTTCTGGCCGCTCTGGAGGCCGGGCTGCACCCCATTATCTGCGTGGGCGAAAGCCTGGAGCAGCGGGAGCTGGGCATCACCATGGAGCTCATCGCCCTGCAGGTGAAGTCCGCCCTGGCCGGTGTGCCTGCCGAAAAGCTGCGCAAGTGCGTCATCGCCTATGAGCCCATCTGGGCCATTGGCACCGGCAAGACCGCCACCGCCGAGCAGGCCGCCGAGGTCTGCACCTCGATCCGCACCACCGTGCGCCATCTGTACGGTGCCCGTATCGCCCGCTCCATCACCATCCAGTATGGCGGCTCCATGAAGCCCGGCAACGCTGCCGAGCTGCTGGCCCAGCCCGATATCGACGGCGGTCTCATCGGCGGTGCGGCCCTGAAGCCCGCCGACTTTGTGGAGATCATCAACGCCGCCAACCAGGACTAAGCGAAACGACAGGAGGTTCCGCAATGAACAAGGCGCCTACTACCCTGATCATCATGGACGGCTTCGGCCTGACGGACCCCGGCCCCGGCAATGCCGTCAGCCTGGCCCAAACGCCCCAGCTGGACCGGCTGTTTGCCGAATATGCCCATACCACCCTGTCCGCCAGCGGCCTGGACGTGGGTCTGCCCGCCGGGCAGATGGGCAACAGCGAGGTGGGCCACACCAACATCGGCGGCGGCCGGGTGGTGTTCCAGGACCTGCCCCGCATCTCCCGCGCCATCGACGATGGCAGCTTCTTTGAAAACGCCGCCTACAACAAGGCCATGGACGACTGCCTGGAAAAGGGCTCCAGCCTGCACCTGTACGGACTGCTGTCCGACGGCGGCGTCCACTCCCACATCCAGCACCTGTATGCCCTGCTGCAAATGGCCAAGAACAAGGGCCTGACCCGGGTGTATGTCCACGCCTTCCTGGACGGCCGGGACGTGTCCCCCACCAGCGGCAGGGACTTCGTCTCCGCCTGCCGGGACAAGTGCCAGGCCCTGGGCGTGGGCAGGATCGCCACCGTCATGGGCCGGTATTACGCCATGGACCGGGACAACCGCTGGGAGCGGGTGCAGCTGGCCTACGACGCCATGGTCTATGGCGAGGGCATCCAGAATCCCGACCCGGTGGACGCCGTGGCCCAGTCCTATGAAAACGACGTCACCGACGAGTTTATGGAGCCGGTGGTCTGCGACCCGGACGGCACCATTTCCGACAACGACAGCATCATCTTCTTCAACTTCCGCCCCGACCGGGCCCGGGAAATCACCCGTGCCATCGTGGACCCGGAGTTTGACGGCTTCCAGCGGGAGTTCTTCCCCACCACCTACGTCTGCAACACCGAGTACGACGCCTCCATGCCCAACGTGCTGGTGGCCTGGCCCCGTATCCCCGTGAAAAATGGCCTGGGCGAATACCTCAGCGCCATGGGCATGACCCAGCTGCGCATCGCCGAAACGGAGAAGTACGCCCATGTCACCTTCTTCTTCAATGGCGGCGTGGAAAAGCAGTACCCCGGCGAGGACCGGGTGCTGGTGCCCTCCCCCAAGGTGGCCACCTACGATCTCCAGCCCGAGATGAGCGCCTATGAGGTGTGCGACAAGTGCATCGAGCGCATCAACTCCGGCGCGTATGATGTGATCATCCTGAACTTCGCCAACTGCGACATGGTGGGCCACACCGGCGTTCTCCAGGCGGCTGTCAAGGCCGTGGAGACGGTGGACACCTGCGTGGGCCGTGTGGTGGAGGCCACCCTGAAAATGGGCGGCATCGCCATGGTCACGGCGGACCACGGCAACGCCGAGGTCATGCTCCAGCCCGACGGCAGCCCCATGACCGCCCACACCACCAACCTGGTGCCCTTCATCCTGTGCGGCGCAGGCAACGAGCTGCGTCCCGGCCGCCTGGCGGATATCGCCCCCACCATCCTGGATGTGATGGGCCTGGCCACTCCCCAGGAAATGGACGGCAAGACCCTGATCGTCAAGTAAACAAGCGGCAATCCACACAGCAAAACCCCCGGCCACCGGCCGGGGGTTTTCTGCTTGTCAAAAAACCTTTCCTGATACGATCACTCGCCGGACAGCGAGGCGAACAGCGCCTTCAGGGTGTCCTCGGAATAGACAAAGGCGGAAATGCCGACGTGTGGGTTGCTCTGCATATCGCCCGCTGCCGCCAGGCTCTCCGCCAGCAGCTTATCCGTCCCCTTCACATTGTCGCTCAGCTCCGCCATCAGCCCACGGTCCCGCAGCTGAGCGGCCGGCTGCCCCAGTGTCGCGGAGCCTGGATTAGCCCTCAGCTCCTCATAAGTCATCAGGCCGAAGCGGTCCACAAAGTAGCGGCTGCCGTCGTCTGCGTTCGCCACGTACATCATGGTGATAAAGGAGCAAACATTCACATAGGCGCCCGGATATTGTATATATGCTTCGCCCCCGTCTGTCTGAGTTTGATCCAGAAACAGCAGCAGCTGGTTGCCATAGGTATATAGTGGGTAGTCCTCATAGGTTGATGAGGATGCACCGGACTGCATCAGTGTAAAATGGGCGGGGATATCACCCTTGTAGCATTCTAACGCATCGGCTTCGTAATAGGTATAGGGGAACCCCTCCGTCTTTTCCCCCAGCCAGTTCCCTACCTGGACCAATGCCACAACGTCAGCCTCCTCAAAGGCCTCCGTCAGAGAATACGACCTGGAAAAGCAGGCATTCCCAGTACCTTCCCCGATACGGACAGGAGGACGCACCACGCCGCCGCAAGCGGTCAGCACCAGGAGCATGCCCGCCAGCAGCAAAACAGAGATCCTACGTTTCATGGATGTTCTCCTTTCTAATATTTTCACTTACATTATCGCAGATAATCCTCTGGTAGTCAACCGTTATATTTTATTTACAAAAAAATACGGCAGGAGCCGCGATTTTTTTTACGTTTTTTCTGCCGCCCAGCGTCTCTCCCCGCTCGCCTTCCACCCCGCAGCACAGCAGCTTTCCTATATACCCCCCTATTTTTCTTATTTAATAGGACTTTTATAAGAAATAATTCCCATATATACCCCGTTTTCATCGTCTTACCAGTGTGCTATGATATTCCCGAGGTGAGAAACGATGAAAAACAGACTCTGGACACGGAATTTTACCCTGCTGATCGCCGCCAGCGGACTGGGCGCCGTAGGCGGCATCGCCGGCGGCTTTGCCATGTCGTTTTTGGTGTTCGACGAGACCGGCAGCACCCTGGCCTCGGCGCTGGTGCTGGCGACGGAGCTGATCCCGGGCTTTCTGCTGCCCCTGTTCATTGCCCCGTGGATGGACCGGATGCCCCGCAAGCCCTTCCTGGTGGGCGGCGACATGCTCAACGGCGTCATGTATCTGCTGCTGGGGGCGTATCTTCTGCGGGGTACGTTCTCCTATGTGGGCTACCTGGCCTTTTCCCTGGTGCTGGCGTCCCTCAGAGCCTTTGACGAGCTGGCGTACAACAGCATTTTCCCCATGCTGCTGCCGGAGGGGGCGGAGCAAAAGGGCTACGCCGTGGCCTCCACCCTGTACCCCGTTCTGCGGGTGATGATGCTGCCCCTGTCGGCGGTGCTGCTGGACGCCGTGGGAGCGGCATGGCTGCTGGTGGGACAAGGAGTTCTGTCCCTGATGGCGGCGGCGGTGGAAAGCGGCATCCGTATTCACGAGGAGCGCCGCCCGCCGGAGGAAAGCTCCTCCCTCCGTGCCTGGTGGGCGGATGTGAAGGAGGCCGCCCGGTACCTGCGGCAGGAGAAGGGCCTTATGAACATCTATGGCTACATGGCCGTCACCAACGGCGTGGCCAGCGGATATTCCCCCATTCTGGTGGCGTTCTTCCGGACGTTTCCCGGCATGACGGCGGCCATGTACTCCCTGTTCTCCGTGGCGGAGTTCCTGGGCCGCACAGTGGGCGGCTTTGTGCAGTACCGGATGGAGATCCCGGAAAAGAAGCGGTACGGCTTCGCCTTCCTGGTGTACATGGTGTACGAGGCCACGGACATGCTGCTGCTTTGGCTGCCGTATCCCCTGATGCTGACCAGCCGGGGCCTGTGCGGATTTTTGGGGACCAACAGCGCCACCATGCGCCAGGCGGCGGTGCAGCGGTATATTCCGGAAAGGCTCCGGGCCCGGGTCAACGCCTTTGAATCCATGCTGTATACCGGTGCGGCCGCCGTGCTGTCCCTGGTCATCGGGGCGCTGGGGGAGGTGCTGGACTACCGCCTGTGCGTCACCCTGTGCGGCGGGTTCTCTATGGTCGTGTGCCTGGCCACCATCTGGCGGGGCCGGAAATACGTCCGGGCCGTGTATGAGCAGAGCGGTGCATAAAAAGGAAGGGACCTGTGCGGTCCCTTCCTTTTTATGCACCAATGTCCGCCCGGTCCCCCGGGCCGAAATCTCCCATCATCAAAAGGCATATTTCATGCGCTTCCTCCTTAATACGCGTGCTTTTCCAGGTCCTGTGCGCCCTTCCAGGCGGGAATCACCCGCACCACGGGCCGGGCCTCATTGTCCCGGCTGCTCTCGGGAACGTCCCGGGGCTGTCCCAGGGTCAGCGCAGCCAGCAGCAGCCCGCACAGGGCCAGCCCCGCCGCCACGAACCAATGCGTTCTCTTTTTCATAAGCTCCTCCTTGTATTCTATCCCATGCTGTCCAGCAGAAACACCGATCCCATGTGGATCAGCGCCAACTCCGGCGCCTGGATATACAGCGTCTCCATCTGCCGGGGCGTCAGCCGGTACACCCCCCGGTGGTCCGGGGCAATGCCCTGCCGCGCCAGAGCCGCCGCCGTCCGGCGGCACAGGCCCGCATCCTCCACCACGGGGACGCTCTCTCCCGGCAGCTGCCGGTAACGCATTTCCGTCTCCTTGCGGGTCTCCTCCTCAAATACGTCGGTGCCCTTGGTGCCTAAGGTGAAAACCAGGGTCTGGTCCTCGCTGCTCACCAGCTCAGGGTACTCCCGGTAAAATGGCGGCGGCTCAGGGACCGCCTGGGGCAGCGCCAGGGTCGCCCCCGCCGCCAGCAGCAGGCATGCGGCCAGTCCTGCCGCCGCCCGGGGCCACTGCACCTGCCGCCGGGGCCGGATCCGCTCCATGACCCCCGCAGCGAAATCCGCCGGAGGGTTGATGCCGGTATCCGCCAGCACCCGGTCCGCCGCCAGGGCACCCTCATAATATGCCCGGCACTGGGGGCATCCGGCCAGATGCTCCATGACCTCTTTCGCCTCCGGGCCGTCCAGCCCGCCGTCCGCCAGCGCGTCCACCCGGTCCAGATCACACGTCATTCTCCCGCCCCCCTTCTATCCTGTATGACGTCCGGTTCCCCCAAAAGGTTCCCCTCCGCCAGAATGGTTCGCAGCTGCCGCTTGGCTCGGCTGAGCCGGGACTTCACCGTCCCCTCCTCCAGACTCAGGGCCGCCCCGATCTCCTGATAGGACAGGCCCTGCATCTGCCGCAGCAGCAGCACCTCCCGGTGCTCCGGGGTCAGTCGGTCCAGGGCCTGCTGCACCGCCCGGTGCAGCTCCCGCCGCTCCAGCTCCTCCTGGGGGGTATGGGGATCCGCCGGTTCCCCGGCGTTTTCCAGGGGCACCGCCGCCGGCCGGCGCTTTTCCCTCCGCAAATGATCCACGGCGGCGTTGGCCGTCAGCTTATACAGCCACGAGGAAAACCGGCACTGGCCCCGAAAGCGGGGCAGCCCTCGCCACGCCGCCAAAAACGCCTCCTGGGCCACCTCCTGGGCATCCTCCGCCCGGCCGCCGCACATGCGCAGCGCCAGCCGGTACACCGGCGCCTCATACGTCCGCACCAGCTCCTCAAAGGCGGACGCGTCCCCGCCACGGGCCTGCGCCACGCACTGTTCCTCCACCACGGTCCACGCCCCCCTTCCCTTATCAGACGGTGAGAGAGCCCAAAAGGTTCCCCCGCCGGCTGAAAATTTTTACGTCAGGTCCCGGCGGATGCCCTCCGTTACCCGATAGACGTCCTCCAGCGTGTTCATGCGCACGATCTGCTCCTTGTAATATCCGGCATGGGGCACGCCCTTGAGGTACCAGGCGTACTGCTTCCGGGCCTCCAGAATGGCGATATGCTCGCCCTTGTCCCGGGCCGCCAGCTCAATCTGCCGCACGGCGGTGTCACACCGCCGGCTCAGGGGCGGCAGCGGCGGGATAGGCTCCCCGGCCAGCGCCGCCCGGGCCTGCTGAAACAGCCACGGATTTCCCAGACAGCCCCGGCCGATCATCGCGGCGTCTGCCCCGGTAAAGTGCAGGATACGCACCGCATCCTCCGGGGTAAACACGTCTCCGTTGGCGATGACCGGGATAGACACCGCCGCCTTCACCTGGCGGATGGTGACCCAGTCCGCCTGTCCGGCGTACATCTGGGCCCGGGTGCGGCCGTGGACCGCCACGGCGGACACCCCCGCCTGCTCCAGCATCCGGGCCAGCTCCACGGCGTTGACGCTTCCCTTGTCCCAGCCCCGGCGCATTTTCACCGTTACCGGCACCGGTGAGGCCTTCACCACCGCCTCGGCGATGCGGGCCGCCTTCTCCGGGTCCCGCATCAGCGCACTGCCATCGCCGTTGGACACGATCTTGCCCACGGGGCAGCCCATGTTGATGTCGATCAGGTCCGCGCCGGACAGCTCCGCCGCGATGCACGCCGCCTCGGCCATGCACCCGGGGTCACTGCCGAAGATCTGAGCGCTGGCCGGGTGCTCCCCGTCGGACAGCTTCAGAAGTCCCCGGCTCTTTTTATCCTGATAGCACAGGGCCTTGGCGCTGACCATTTCCGTTACGGTAAGGCCCGCTCCCAGCTCCCGGCAGATCAGCCGGAATGCCAGGTCCGTTACCCCGGCCATAGGGGCCAGCACCAGCTGCGAGGGGATATCCACCGTTCCGATCCGCATGCCGTTTCCTCCTCCAATGGGTATTTTTCGGCCATTATATCACAGTTCCCGGCAAAAGCCAACCCCATCCGCCAGCTGCCCGGCACATCTTCCTCCCCGTCGCATATGCACCCAATGGTTAGAGTGTGCTAACTGCCAGTCTTTTAAAAAACCGCATTCTGCGGTTTTTTAAAAGACTCAGAAGCATTCTCTGCCGGCTCCGTGCGTCCGAATGATCAGCACCCGGGCCATTCTTTCGGGCATATGGCAGCAAAGCTTCCTTTCGATATCAGGCTTTCGCCGCCAGCTTTTTCACCAGTTGGCCGTCCGGTACAGCATATATTGTCTGATAGGTGGTGTACACCACCATGCCTGGCCGGGACCCGGCGGGCTTTTTCACATAGCGCACCGGGGTATAGTCCACCGGCACCTTTCCGGCCTCCCGGCCCTGGGAATAGTACGCCGCCAGGCAGGCCGCCTCATACAGGCTGGTCTCGTCCGGCTCCTGGCCTCCAGTGCACAGGATCACATGGGAGCCGTGGATTTTCTGGGTATGGAGCCAGATGTCCCGGCGGTCGGCGTCCTTGGCGGTGAGGCGGTCGTTCTGCCGGTTGCTGCGTCCCACCAGGATTCTCAGTCCGGCGGAGGAGGTAAACTGCCTGGGCTTGGAGGCCCGCTGGAACCCCGGCTGCTTTTTGCCCCGGTTTTTCAGATAGCCGCCGCTCTCCAGCTCGGCGCGGATGTCGTTGAAATCCTGCTCCGCCTCCGCCTGGGACAGCTCCTGCACCACGCTCTCCAGGTACGTCAGCTCCTCCCGGCCTTTTTCCAGCTGCTCCGTCAGCACCCTCTCGGCGGTTTTCGCCTTGGCGTACTGCTTGAAGTACCGGGCGGCGTTCTCCTGGGGCCCCAGGCGCACATCCAGCGGGATGTTGACCGGCGGACAGCCGTCCTCATAGTAGTTTTCCGCCGTCAGGCAGCTCATGCCCCGCTCCATGCGGTAGAGGTTGGCGGTGATGAGCTCGCCGGATATCCGGAGCCTTTCCCGGTCCCGGGTGGCGGCCAGCTCCTTCTCCTGGGCCGCCAGCTTCCGGCGCACCCGGTCCCGGGCGGCGGAGGCGGACTTCATCAGGTCCTGACCCTTCTGCCGGACCCGGTCCGCCTGGTCCCGGCCCTCATAAAATTCGTCCAACAGGCTGCCGAAGCTGTCGAAGCTCTCCTGCTCCACGGCAGCGCCGTACTGGGTGATGGGGCAATAGGTGAAATCCGCCGGCCGGCCGGCCCGTCGCAGCAGGGTGGGCGTAAAATCCCCCCGGGTGATTTTGTCCCGCCAAAGAACGAAGCTGTCCCACAATTTCCCGCCCCTGTCCCGGGACAGGCCGGCGTCCACAGACCCATATGCGGCACAAACCAGCTCCCGGGCCATCAGCGGCGGCAGGGCCGTGAAGGTGTCCAGCAGCCAGCCGTCCAGCGGCGCGCCCTCCGGCAGGGCGGAGAGCAGCTCCAAAAACTCCTCCCGGCTCACCTCCAGGGGCGAGCGCTTTTCCTGACGGGGCGGCAGGTGATAGAACAGACCCGGCAGCACCTGCCGCTGCTGGGACATCTCGAAATCCACCCGCCGCAGGCAGTCGGTGATCCGGCCCTGGTGATCCACCAGGATCAGGTTGGCGTGCCGGGGCATGGCCTCCAGAATCAGACGCCACTGGCGCTGCTCCCCCAGCTCGTCGGCGGCCTGGATGGTCAGTGTCACCACCCGCTCCAGGGGCTCCTGAACAACGGACAAAATGCGCCCTCCCGCCAGGTGCTTGCGCAGCAGCATACAGAACATCGGCGGCTGGGAGGGATTGTCCCGCAGCTGCTCCGTCAGGTGCAGCCGGGGCTGGGTGGCTCCGGCGCACAGCAGCAGCCGCCGCCCGCCCCGCAGCAGCAGCACCACCTGATCCCGGGCAGGCTGCTGAATCTTCTCTATGCGGGTGTTTTCCGCCTGGGCGGCGGTCTCCCGGACCACGGCACTCAGGCAAATGGCGTCCAGCGGCATATTACTCCCCCTCCATCATCCGGCAGAACAGCTGGTTGACCCGGTCCCGCCGCCCCTGGAGATACAGATAGCCCAGCAGAGCCTCCAGGGCCGTGGCCTGCTGATACTGGGCCCGGCTGGCATGGGCCGGGATGGAATGGACGTTGGCGTTGCGGCCCCGGCGGAACACGTCCTGCTCCTCCTGGGTCAGCAGGGGGAGAATTATCTCCGCCAGCTCCGCCTGCCGGGGGGCGCACACCAGGGCCACCGCGGCCCGGTGCAGGCCCTTTCCTGTGGCCTTGCCCCCGGCGCACAGCCAGGTGCGCACCAGCAGCTCATACACCGCGTCGCCTATATGGGCCAGGCCGATGGAGCTGATGCTGCGGATCTGTTCCGGCGGCAGCTGCACGGCAAAATAATCAGTCATGGTATTTGCTCCTTAATGGTTTCGTTACGCAATATCAGCCCTTGGCGGCCAGCCAGTTGCGACCGGTGTGGGCCTCCGCCAGCAGGGGCACCGACAGCTCTGCCACCCCCTGCATCTCCTGCTGCAGAAGCTGCTCCACCCGAGACGCCTCCGCCTCCGGGCACTCCACGATCAGCTCATCGTGAACCTGCATGATGAGCCGGGCCTCCAGGCCCTCCGCCGCCAGGCGGCGGTGGACCCGCACCATGGCCAGCTTGATGATGTCCGCCGCCGTACCCTGGATGGGCATGTTCAGGGCCACCCGTTCGCCGAAGGACCGCATGTTGAAATTGGAGCTTTTCAGCTCCGGCAGGGCCCGGCGGCGGTGCCACAGGGTCTCCACATAGCCCCGCTCCCGGGCCTGGGACACCACCTGCTCCATATACTGTCTCACGCCGGTATAGGTGGCAAAATACCGTTCCATATACTCCTTGGCCTCCGCCACGGTGACGCCGATGTCCTGGGACAGGGAGAAGGCGGAGATGCCGTAGACAATGCCGAAGTTCACGGCCTTGGCCCGGGAGCGCATCTGATGGGTCACCTGGTCCTGGGGCACATGGAACACCCGGGCGGCGGTGACGGTGTGGAAGTCCTCCCCGGACAGGAACGCCTGCTGCATGGCCTCGTCCCCAGAGATGTGGGCCAGCAGCCGCAGCTCGATCTGGGAATAGTCCGCATCCACCAGCACATGGCCCGGGGCCGCCACGAACATCTCCCGCATTTTGCTGCCCAGGTCCGTGCGGGTGGGGATATTCTGAAGATTCGGCTCCGTGGAGGACAGGCGGCCGGTGGCCGTTACCGTCATCTGGAAGCTGGTGCGGATGCGGCCGTCGGGGTCGATGACCTTCAGAAGCCCGTCGGCATAGGTGCTTTTCAGCTTGGCATACTGCCGGTAGGTCAGCACGTCGGCCACCAGCGGCTGATCCTTCAGCTTCTCCAGCACGTCCGCATTGGTGGACCAGCCGGTTTTCGTCTTTTTCCCGTGGGGCAGTCCCAGGTCCTCGAACAGCACCTTTCCCAGCTGCTTGGTGGAATTGATGTTGAATTGCTGTCCGGCGGCGGCGTAAATGCGCTCCTCCAGCTGGCGGATGGTGTCGGACAGGTCCGCACCGAACCGGGCCAGGGCTCCGCCGTCCACCAGAAAGCCGCTGCGCTCCATATCCGCCAGCACCCGGCACAGGGGCAGCTCCACATCGAAGTACAGCTTTTCCATGCCCTGCTCCCGGAGCCGGGGCAAAAGCACACCATACAGGGCCTCTATCGCTGCGCCATAGCTGTGCAGCGACGCCCAGGCGGCAGCCCGGTCTCCCAGAGGGGAGAAGGCGTCCGGCTCCAGATGGGCGGGCTTTTCCAGCTCCTGGTTGAAATACGACACAAACAGCCGCTGCAGGTCATAGCCCCCTGCCGTGGCATCCAGCAGATACGCCGCCAGGGCCGTATCGAATACAAAGCCCTCCGCCGGGAGGCCGCCGTCCAGCAGCGTCCGCATCAGATCCTTCACGTTGTGAGATATTTTCCGGATGTCCCCGGAAAGCAGCGCCCCCAGCAGGGCGTTCCAGTTCCCCTGATAGCCCCCGGACCACAACTCCGCCGTCTGTGCCGTGCTCTCGCCGGTATCCCAATGGACAGAGATGGCCGTCAGGTCTGCTGCGGCGTACAGGGCCACGTGATCGGCCCTGCGCCACTCCTCCAGCAGAGTCCGGGCCTGCTCCTCCGTTTCCACGGGGACCACCGTGGTGGCGTACTCGGGCTTCTCTGCCGTCTCCTGGTGGGGCCGCAGGTGGTATTTGTCGATGAGCTTCTGAAATTCCAGCCGCAGGAACAGGTCGTACAGCTCCGGGCGGAAGGGCCGGCGGAGATTTTCCGCCGGGTCAAAGTCCAGGGGGGCGTCGGTGACGATGGTGGCCAGCCAATAGCTGTGGCGGGCGGACTCCTCCCCCTCCGTCAGCTTGCGGATGGCGGCGGGCTTGGCGTGCAGGTCCGGCAGCAGGCGATAGATCTCGTCAATGGCGCCGTATTCCTGCACCAGGGCCATGGCGGTCTTTTCCCCTACCCCCGGCACGCCGGGAATGTTGTCCGAAGTGTCGCCCATCAGGGCCTTCAGGTCGATCATGTGGATGGGGTCGAAGCCGTACTGCTCCCGGAAGGTCTCCGGGGTCATATCCTTGGTGGTGGTCTGGCCCATGCGGGTGGACACCAGCTTCACCTTGGTGCGGTCGGTGATCAGCTGGAGGCTGTCCTTGTCGCCGGTGACGATGACGCAGTCCCACCCCGCTGCCTGGCATTTGCGGCTGATGGTGCCGATGAGGTCGTCGGCCTCGTACCCGGCCAGCTCATAGCAAGGCACGGACATGGCCGCCAGCACCTGCTTCATCACCGGCAGCTGCATGGCCAGCTCCGGCGGCATGGGCTTGCGCTGGGCCTTGTAGTCCGCGTCCGCCTGGTGGCGGAAGGTTGGCTCCCGGCGGTCAAAGGTGACGCACAGGGCCTCCGGCTCCTCCTCGTCCAGCAGCCGCTGGAGGGTGGTGATAAAGCCGTATACCGCATGGGTATACAGGCCCTCCCGGGTGGACAGCGGGCGAATGCCGTAATAGGCGCGGTTCAATATGCTGTTGCCGTCGACAACCATCAGCTTCATGGGGACGACCTCCTTTGCGTATTCATTTTATTATACCTCTTTTTCCTGTTTGGCACAAGGAGTGGAAAACAAAAACGGAACGTGGTAAAATAAATAAAAAAATTCTCCGGGGGGACGCAATAAAACCGCCCTGCCGTGCATTATCCAGATGACAGGAGACAAAAGAGATGCTGCACAGGATTGACAACACAACTTCATCCCTCCCTGCGGAGGAGGTCCAGGAGCTTCGGCGGCTGCTTTCGGGAGTGGCCGCAGGAAGCCAAGACGATCTGGCCGAGCTATATCGCCGCACCCGAACGGCGGTGTACGGTCTGGCCCTGTCCTATCTCCGCAATGCCCACGACGCCCAGGACCTGACCCAGGATGTGTTCGTTCACATCTGGGACACGGCGGACCGGTACCGTCCCACAGGCTCTCCCATCGGGTGGGTGCTGGCGGTATGCCGGAATCTGTGCCTGATGCACCTGCGGCGGGCAGACCGCCAGGTGACCATGGAGGACCGGGAATGGTATGCCATCCCCGACGACGGCCCGGGGCTGGACGCCCAGGAGCGGCTGCTTTTGCAGGATGCTCTGGCCATTCTGGGAGATGAGGAGCGTCGTATCGTCCTGCTGCACACGGCGGGCCTGAAGCACCGGGAAATCGGTCAGGCGCTGGGCCTGCCGCTGGCCACCGTCCTGTCAAAATATCACAGAGCATTGAAAAAGATGCGAGCTTACATGGAAGGAGATGACGCCCGATGACCAACGATCTGATGGAACGCAGGCTTTCCGCCGCGCTGGACAAGACCGCGCCGGACGACGTGGCTGGCGTGCTCTCCCGCTGTACAGAGCGGAAAGGAACGGTAGTCCCTATGAAAAAGAAAAATCAACGTATGAAGAAATGGATGCAGGCCATGGCAGCGTGCCTGGCGGTGCTGCTGCTGGGCGGAGGCGTGCTGGTGCAGCAGGCCCACGCCGTAACGTCTGTGGTGTCCCTGGACGTGAACCCCAGCATCGAGCTGCGGGTGAACAGCCGGGAAAAGGTGGTGTCCTGCCAGGCCCTCAACGACGAGGCCGCCGCCGTGCTGGCGGATATGGACGGAGGCCGGGACCTGAAGGGCGTCAAGGCGGACGTGGCGGTGAACGCCATCGTGGGCAGCCTGGTGCGGTGCGGATATCTGGACAGTCTGTCCTCCGCCATCCTCATCTCCGTGGAGGATAAGGACCAGGCCCGGGCCCAGCGGCTGCAGCAGGAGCTGACCAGTGTTGCGGGCGGCGCTTTGGGCGACTCCCAGGCCGCTGTCCTGAGCCAGACGGTGCAGCAGGACAAGGACCTGGAAAAGCTGGCCAAGGCCAACCACATTTCCACCGGCAAGGCCGCCCTGATCCGGCAGGCCATGGCCCTCAACAGCAGCCTGACCTTCGAGGGGCTGGCAAAGCTGTCCGTGGAGGAGCTGCGGGACCTGATCGAGGCCGGGGCCCCGGGGATGCCCATCGGCATGACGGCGGCTCTGGAGGCGGCAGCCAACTATGCGGGTCTGACCACGGCGGATGTTGCCGACGCGGATGTGGACCCGGAGCTGGACGAGACACCCGCCCACTATGAAGTGGAGCTGGAGGTCCCCGGTCACGGCGAGCTGGAATATCGGGTGGACGCCTACACCGGACAGGTGCTCAGCGGCCCGGCCAACGTGAAGCTCTCCGCTCCCGTGAACCCCTCCGGTGACATTGGCATGGAGGCCGCCAAGAGCGCCGCGCTGAAGCACGCAGGCCTGTCCTCCGCCACGTTTACCAAGGCGGAGCGGGACTATGACGACGGCCGCTGGGAGTACGAGCTGGAGTTCCACACCGACACCGCCGCCTATGAGGTCACGGTGGACGCCATCAGCGGCTCTGTGCTGGATTACGAGAAGGAGAACCTCCGCAGCAGCAGTACCTCCGACATTGGCGCCCAGGCCGCCAAGAGTGCCGCCTTGCGGCACGCGGGCCTGTCCGAAGGCCAGGTGCAGGAGCTTCAGGTGGAATGGGACAACGAGAATGGCCGCGCCTTGTACGAGGTGGAGTTCAAGTCCGGCGGAATGGAATATGAATACGTCATCGACGCTGCCACCGGCTCCGTGCTGGAGCATCAGGCAGAGCGGGACGATTGACCGCAAAAAAGCGAGGGCTGCCGCCCTCGCTTTTTTCATCGGCGGGCGGCAATCTCCGCGCCCGTTTTGTTCTTACGGATAGCAGTGCTCCCGCAGGGCAGCCTCCAGCTTTTCCAGGGCGCGTTTTTCAATGCGCGATACATAGCTGCGGCTGATGCCATAGGCAGCAGCCACCTGGCGCTGGGTCTGGGGCGGGTGGCCGTCCAGGCCGTAGCGGCGGCGGATGACATCCGCCTCCCGGGGTGTCAGTCGCTCCGCAACCAACCGTCGGATGAGCTGTTGGTCCTCCCGGCCCTCCAGGTCCTCCTGCATGGTGTCGTCGGCCCCCACCACGTCCTGCAGGTACAGGGCGTTGCCCGCCTTATCCGTCTCGATGGCCTCTGACAGCGACACCTCCCCCTGCAGCTTCCGCTGAGCCCGGAAGTACATGAGGATCTCATTCGCTATCCTCTCCCAACGGATACATAGGTTGGTCAATGGGCGGCAAATCTGCCTCTCCATCCTCCGCAAAGAGGTATACATAGACGTTTTTGCCGTCCCAAACCACTTTTTTGACGATGGTGCGCAGCAGGCGGCGTTTTTCCTCCAGCGTGGCAGAATCCACCGCGCTGGCGAAGGATTCGATCATTTCCTGATGGAAGGCAAACTCCTGATGGAGCATCCGGCTCTGCTCGGTGAGGGCTTCCAGCTCGGCAAGGCGCAGCTGCTGGGTCTCGCTCTCCTGATGGAGCGCGTCGATCTGCTCCATGACGTACTTTGCTGAGGTGTCGCTGGCAACGGACAGGGATTCCACCAGCCGCTTGATGCGATCTTCCGTTTCGGCATGCTTCTCTTTCAGCAGCGCCAGCTCTGCGTCGTAGCCCTCCTTGCTGCCGCTGATGACTTTCTTGGTCTGCGCCAGCAACTTGACAAGAGTTTCTTTGTCGGCGGACAGCTTGCGGATCTCCTCGATGATTTTAGCGTCCAGCGTGTTGCCGTTGCAGTTTTTCATGGCGCAGACCGTGCCGTGGCTGCGCTCCTTGGTGGAGCACATGTAGGTGTAGATCAGCTCACCGTCCGCCGTGCGGCGGTTGGTCAGCTTCGGGCGCATGTAATCGCCGCATTCGCCGCACCGTAAAAGGCCGGACAGCAGCGCCACATTGCTGCGCGGTCTGCGGTAGCTCTTGGATTTGTTGACATCCAGCATGGCCTGCACCCGTACCCAGTCGCTGCCCGCGATGATGCCCGGATGCTTACCCACCGCCACGATCCATTCCTCCATGGGACGGATCTGGTTCGCCTTGCCAGGGCGCTGGAGGGTGCGGTTATATGCCATGACGCCGTGCCCGCCGTCGAATTCTGCGCGCTCGGCAAACAGGTCAACATTGTTTTCTTTCAGATACTGATACGCCGTCTCATCGGCGATCATGTAGACCGGGTTTGTGAGAATGCCCCGGATGGCAAAGCGGGTGAACTGCTTGCCGCGCTTCGTGACGCAGCGGTGCTCCAGCAGGTATTGGTCGGTCTTGCTGAGGGAGCCGGTTTCCATGAATACCTCAAAGATCGTCTTGACCAGCTGAATTTCCTCCGGAATGGGTTTGAGCTTGCAGGCCTTTTTCACCTTGCCGTCCACCGTTATCTTGGATTCACTCTCTGAAGCGTAGCCGGTGGGCGTGGTGCCGCCCAGCCAGCGCCCGGTCTTGGACAGCTCGTGCATATTGTCCCGGATGCGCTCGGCGATGGTCTCCCGCTCCAGCTGGGAAAAGACCGACGCGATATACATCATGGCACGCCCCATGGGGGAGCTGGTGTCGAACTGCTCGCGGATGGAGATGAAGTCAATGTGCCGGTCGCCCAGATCCTCAATGAGCTTGGCAAAGTCGCCGATGTTGCGGCTGATGCGGTCGAGGCGATAGACCACGATGGCGGCAAATTCAATCTTCTGCGAGTCCTTCATCATCTTCTTGAACTGCGGGCGCTCCAGATTGCCGCCGGAAAAGCCCTCGTCCTCGTAGACCAGCACGTTTTCCGCTGCGTCGTCACCAAAGTGCATGGCGATGTACTGGCGGCACAGCTCGATCTGATTTTCGATACTCTCGCCCTTGCCGGTGAACTTGGACTTGCGGGAGTAGATGACATATTGCTTCGGCGTATCTTTCGTTTTCATAGCGGCACCTCGCGTTATTCGTTAGGTTGGTAGATATATTATAACGGATTGGAATCCATTTGAAAAGGTACCCAAGGGAAGAATCTGAAAATTTCTGCGGATCGGCAGAGGTTTTCGCGCACTGACCGTGCCAGTTCGGAGGGCATCACTCATGTGCATCGAGAAAATGATTGATGAAATGAGCGATGCATGCTATAATATGGATAATCAAACTATGCTGTGAGGTACTCATGAAAAACAAACAGCCGCCTTTTCAAATTACGAACAAAATCATTGATGATGTTGCAGAAATTTCCGAACTGACCGGAAGACTTTCCGCCCACGATCATCTTTCCAGCAACCCCAATCTGCGCCGCACCAATCGGATCCGAACCATTCACGGCTCCCTTGCCATCGAGCAGAACACCCTGAGTCTGGAACAGGTCACCGCTGTTCTGAATGGCAAGCATGTTCTGGCTCCGCCCAAGGACATTGCCGAGGTCAAGAACGCCTATGAGATTTACGAGCGGCTGGACGAGCTTGACCCCTACTCCGTGGACGACCTGCTGACTGCTCACGGTATCATGACTCGCGGGCTTGTGGAGGAATCCGGCATGTTCCGCACGCGGCCTGTTGGCGTTGTAGGTCAGGAAGGACATGTTCTGCATTTCGGCACGCTGCCGCAATATGTTCCTGATCTGGTCATGGAACTGTTGGATTGGGCGAAGCACAGCGACCTGCACATGTTGATCCGAAGCTGCGTGTTCCACTACGAGTTGGAGCTGATCCACCCCTTTGCAGACGGCAATGGCCGTGTTGGACGGCTCTGGCATACATTGCTGCTCTCCAAATGGAATCCTGTGTTTGCATGGCTGCCTGTTGAATCCATCATCCACGACCATCAGCAGGAATACTACGATGCCATCAATGCCAGCAACGATGCAGGCGAGTCCACCGCGTTCATCGAGTTTATGCTCTCCGTCATCAAAGCATCGCTCATCGACGCCATCCACACGAGTGATGCAATGAGCGACGGAAAGATGGACAAGAAAACTCTGCGTTGGCAGAAGATTGAGCAGTTCTTGCAAACGCATGAGTATATCATGAACGCCGATGTGCGGGAACTGTGCGGGGTGTCAGCGGCGACGGCAAATAGAATTTTGGCAGAACTGGCGGAAAATGAGAAGTTGAACAGAAGTCGAGTTGATGGACATTGGGCGTACAAATTATCTTCTTCAATTTAGTGGTTAATTTTGCTCGGCAATATGTTACTCAATAATTCAAAAATAAACTGAAATGGGGGATAAGCGTTGACTATTCCAGAAGAACAGAAAATCAAACTTGAAAGTATGCAGATCAAAGGCATACGCTGGATGATTTGGAATAATATCGAGAAAGAATTAATTGAATCTCGGTTGCTCCAGATCAAAGGACAATCGACTACAAGTGATCTAACAAAACTTGTAAACTCGCAGAGCAGAGCAACGCTTATTCAGCTAATTGAACGCTCACCAGAAATAACAGTATCAATTATCGATTCAGCCTATGAAAAGTACAGATATGGACTGAAGCCCGGATTCACGCTATTTTGGGCTAAAAGGAAAAGCATAAAAACTGTCCCACAACAGGAATTGGCAAACAAAATTCAAGAGTACCTGTCCACCTTGCACTATGATAACGATGGCAAGTACAAAAATCTGGAATATTGTTCTACCGTTAAATTTGGAGATATCTACGAGATATCACTATCTTATTTGCAAAGATTCAATTATATCAATGCCGACGGCGAGTTCACTTTTATCTATATGATGAAAGAATGTTTTGTTTGGGTGGGGATCAATAAAAATTTTATAGCGATGAATAACATCCCTGAAGTTCTAATGAACTCTCTTAAGAAGTTTTTCAGTAGACTTTATTCGGCAGATATTACTAATATTAAGATTACGAATAAACTATTAGAAAAAGTTTTTTCAAGCGATAACGCCAAGCGGGTAACAAAGCACAATTCTAATCCACCGGAAAATCAGCTTGAAAAAATCACTGTTGCGGATTCACGGCTGAGTGAAAAACTGAGCTGTATTCCTGCTGGATATGAAGATTATGATGTTACAAATACGCAGTATATCGAAGAAATAGACGGAACTACAACAGGTACCCTGGGTGTAAACTGTAATAAAGGAAAACTGTACCTGTCTAAAAGTCTTACTTCATCGCAGTTCCGAACTTGGAGCACACGGCGTATCAATGATATAATTGGCTACTTTCAAAACTCCACGGATGTAACACTTGAAGCTGTTACTGGCTTTAATATGTTTACGTCTTCCAAATGGGATGGACTAAAGGCTTCTGCAATACCGATTCTAAATGAAATTGCCTACGCTATTTTGAACTGCAAAAAATCAGGAATCGAAGTGTATCCTATTTCATTTGATGTATTTCAGACTTATGTTGACCTAAGTAAATTCTTTATCGGAAAAGTATCTTTTATCTGCGAAACTTGCGATGAAAGTGCCATTCCTTGTTGCCATAAGTGTGGCAGTAGTTTATTCTCTATTACAAGAAAGCAACCAGGACGTGTTATCTGTTGCAACTGTGGAGAAAGCCAACAGGGTTCATTTTCGTTTGCTTGTGAGAACGGGCATGTGTCGGGCTTTAATGATATTAATGAAGTAATTGAGTTAATATCAACAGATGACTTTTGTGATAACCTATTTGAAACCATTCATCTATATTTCCCTGATATTAACTTTTCACATAATGAATATATTACAATATCCTCAGCGGGAATTACAATTCAACATAGTCCCGACTACGAAAAGATAAAGCCCTCCGAAATTTCGGAATTCAAGATTATATACGAACGCAACCTTATAAAATCGGTTGATGATTTGGAAGCAATCTACAAAACGTTAAAAGAAAAGTGCTTGCATCCAACCAAAGACAAATGCGCAAACTGCAAAGAAACAGCATGTAAATCAGCAAATGACATAGGCTGCATCTTAAAGTTATTTGAAGGCTTCGAAGGCTTTGTTCCCCAGCCACATCAAGGACATGAATTTGGCGATGTGTCAATGTTGGTAAAGTATCAAGGAAAGAATATGACATTCCAAGGAGTAGTGAAATCTGTTCCATCTGGGAAAACGAGCTCTAAGATAACCAAGTCCAGCGACTTAGGGAGAGAAATAATCCAGCAAACTTTATCTGCATTTCACGATGATAGAGTCGATATTATTGGAGTAATTTATCCGAATTTGATAGATGACCAGTTAAAATATTTCCTTTATCATTACGCAAAACTAAGCAATAGACGTTTGGTCATCCTCGACCGGGATTTTATGCTGAAGCTGCTTGATTGGTATATTGAAAGGAAAGGCCTGTAAAAAACAATTACAGTGATAGATGCGCTACCTTGTCCAATCTGATGAATCAACAACTGTGATACAGGAAACGCCATAGGTTCTGGAGCCTACGGCGTTTCCTGTAACATTCACCAAATTAAACTTTTCAGGCACTTGTCAGAAGGCTTCTTGGTAGCATGAGGCGAACCGCCCATCTGGGCAATTTTGAATTTCTTATCGGAAGGTACGCCAAGACCGTATATCATATGGTAAGATTTCATTAGAAAGCTTTATATCCCATTATGCCATTCCGCCGGAGGACATAATAGGGTATAACTCATATTTACTGCCAGTTTCGTTTCAGGATCTCACTTTTGAGATACAGCGTACTCTTTTCCGACGCTTTGATCGGATGAAGCTTTCCACGTTTCGTCAGGTCGATGATGTTCTGCCGGGAGCAGCCCAAGATCTCCGCCGCTTCCGCCGCGTTGATGACTCTGTGGGCGGCAAAGTTCCGGAAATCAGCCGCCGTTAGAGGAACGCTTTTACCAATCCGGTAGAGCAACGCATCCGAGATGGTCATGTTCACATCCCACGCAACGCCGTATCCGCCCGTCTGCATCTGCACATGCTGAAAATAGTCCGGCTTCTTGAGAAGGATCTGAAATGCCTTCGTCTTTTCAAAGTGCTTCTGCAAATTGCATTTCTTCACCGCACCATCCCGGAAAAATACCAGCAGGCAATGATTCTCCAGCGGCAGCACATCTTCAATTCGCTTTGAGAAGCGCTTCGTAATTTCTTCCGGAAGATCCTTCTCGTCAATGGGAACGAGATAATAATCATCCTGTGCACATCGCCCCATTGCCAGCATTAGAAGCTCGTACTCATCGTATTCCTTCAGATGATTGTCGCGCAAAATCTCGCCTATATTCTGGCGGTCGGGCGGAACAATCCGCTGCTCCACCCAGATCCTGCTCCAATAAGAATTGACGGTGGTTTCCCCACGCTTCACAAAGGAATCCAGCAGCAACGGCGTTTCCCATGCGTCTGCGTTCTCAGGCAACTCAATATAGAAACGCTTTTCCTGCTCGTAGTACAGGAGGTACGCCAGATTCTTCTGTTCCTGCGCCGATTCATCTCGAATTGCAAAAATCTTCATATGCGCACCACCTTTTCCAGATCATTTCCCATATCTTGTCCTGAAGCGTCTGAGAGATCACGCCGTCCAGTCCTTCCAGTAGAACCTGTCTGTCGCTCTCGTGAAGCGGCATCAGCTCCGACATTTTGTCCTTCGGAATGATACGCAGATTATCCCATGTGGACTTCGAGCCAATATAGTTGTTGCAAGGTTTGTCAGCCATCACATCAAATTTTGCTGTCGCAGTATCATCTGGACAGCTGCAAAGCAACGAAAGACCGTGGTCAAACAGGGGTGCCAGACGAACTGTCTTCTTTCGGCTGTTGCGCAGTACCTCGATATTGGCGCCGTGGCGATCCCGGTTCAGAATCAGATAATCCACGACAAGCATCTGATAAATATAGTCTTTCCAGCCCATGCGAGTGCAAAAATCCAGCGCAGATTCATCCGGCAAAGCCTCCAGCTCCTTGTAGGCATCCAAGGCAATCTTCGATTCGCTCTTTGCCTTGAAATCCTCCGAAGCGCAGAGATATACTTCATGCGCCTTGCCGTCTACGGTCACGTCTGCATGAATCAGTTGGTATGACAAATGCGGAATACCCAGTATCGTCAGCAGCCGGTCAACGATCAATTCGTTCACACACTCATGCCCAATGATGCCGCGTGCTTTATCAAAGTTTGAGAGCTTATAGTAAGTCTTTGTTCCGCCGAGTTCGGAGTATGCTTTCAGAAAAGAACCAGCGGTTCCGGAAGAATTGCGATAAACGGACCACGACAAATACGTCAGGTCCTGCTTTTCTTTCATCAGCTGCATGTGTACCTTCACCTCAAGGTCATTATATCTTTTTGCTTGTCATACGTCAAGCTTATTTTGCGTCACAGCTTGTCGTATGACAAGTTTATCCGATTTTATGCCACATAAAACCGCCGCCCCGATTTTTCAGTCAGGGCGGCGGTTTTGTCATGCAAGGGTTCGCAGATATTCTTCCACGTTCTGATACTGAATGCCATCTACCACTTGGCTTTCTCCACGATAGAGGACAATCTTTCCGGTGATTGGGCCGTAGCGGTGCTCGGTCTGGGCGCATTTTTGCTTGTCGATCAGATGGCGATACTGCTGCGACGCAGCTTCCTCGCTGTGCTTGATCTCGAAAATCCGGCAGGAGCCCGCCTCCGGGTCAAACACCACCATATCAAATTCGCCCACAGGGAATTGCAGGACAAATACCTGCTTCTTGGGGTTTGCCAGCTTGGTTTCCAGCAGGACGATATCCTCCAGCATCCGCCCTTTGATCTCGGTCAGGATGCGCTGCTGCACGGCGGTGCGCTCCGCAAGAGACAGGGCACTGAACGTCTCATCCAGCAGCAGACTGCGGATCAGCGCGTCCGCCTGCGCATAGCGGAGACCCGGCTGCGCGATCACCGTGCGGCTGGATTTCGTGCTGACATCCGGCAGGTGCAGCACATCGATCTCCCGCGTTAAGTCCAGCAAGTCCAGATACTCCTTGATCTCCGCCGCGTGAACATCGTCCAGCGCCACGGTCTGTTCCGCCGTGTTGCGGATCTCCAGCAGCTTCCGCAGGCTGTCGGTGACAAGCGCAAGGTCGATGCGGTCGAGGATGCCCGTCGGATTCTTCCGATCCCGGCGCAGATTACTGGCGGAAATACCAAGGTCGTGGGACTTCCAATCCTGCGACAGCACCTCCAGCGTGAAGCGGTGGTTGATGTCCTCCACCACCCGGTTGATGGCACTGGTCAGCTCGCCCTTCTCGTATAAATCCCGCAGATGGCGGAAATGCCCCTCATACTGATAGCAGCGCAGGGAATGCTGGATGTTGCGGGCGATGGCCGTGTCCACATATTCGTCGGTGCTTTCCTTGCTGGCAAAGGTAGAGGTCTCGTTGTAGTGGACGCCGCCGAGACTCATGGTGCCGCCGTAGCGGATATACTCGTCGATGCCGTGAACGCCGAGGACAGATTCAAACTCGCGGTAAGGGATGAATGTGGTGTGCAGCAGGATGCAGCGGTCGTAGAGCTGCTCATCCTCGGTAAAGAGGAAGCCCAGCGAGTCCGTGCCGGAGAGCACGATCTTCATACCGCAGGCCGCAAACACGTCAGAAAACAGCGCTGCGCCCTCGATGAAATCCTCCATCAGCGTCACTTCGTCAAGGAACACATAGCGAAAGCCCTGTGCTTCCAATGCCTTGAGGTCGCGGTTCACGTCTGCCAGTGTGTCTTTTGCGGTGATCTGAATGAACGCTGCCTTGGCAAGCTCTGCGTCGCTCATCTCCGCGAAAATCTGGCGGATCATAGTGGTTTTCCCCGTCCGGCGCAGGCCGTAGAGAATGAACACCTTGTCCTGCGGCTTTCCGTAGACAAAGTCGTGCAGCTGCCGGAAGCACTCGCGCCTGCGATAGCCGCGAACAGACGCCGCAAAGGAACGCAGCGCCTCGCTGGTGCGGACATTGGTGGTAAACGCGGAAGGGTTCGCAGATTTCGCCTTGGGCAGCTGCTTTTTCAGCGCCTTCAGCTCCTGCTCCAGCTCCTTCCGCCGCTCGATTTTGGCGCGGAAATTCTCCAATTCGTCAGCAGGAATATACTTCTCCCGCCGCTTCTTGTTCTCCGTCCAACGGTGGTAAAAGTACTCCTTGCCGCTGACGGTTTTCTTCGTGACAGAGCCTGCGGGCAGAGCAGATATCTGCTGTTCCAGCTCCGCCACGCGGGTTTGCATTTCAGATAAGTCCATAGCGCACCTCCTGTGAGATACTATTCTATGTAATGTCTACTGAACAAGTGCCCAATTTTTCTTCGGAGCCAGAATCTCCAGAAGATATGCGAGCATTCTCAAAAGAGCGCGCTGAATCTTGCGGAGATTCAGCACCAGAACGGACATGGCGATCACATGGGCCGCAGTCTCCCGCAGCTTTGCAGTGACCAGCCCCATGCCACATTTACGCTTCGCCAGACTGAATCTGCGCTCCACTTCCACGCGCTCGCACTCATCCCGATAGTCCTGAGCCTTGTCTCTGGTTTCACCCTTCTTAGGGCGCCCCAGAGCCGGACCGGAAAGACGGATCCCATGCGCCTTGCAATAGCTGAGATTCTCCCGATTTCGGTAGATTTTGTCCGCCAGGATCCGGCTGGGGTAATGCCCCTCTCGCGCTCGGAACCGCTCTGTCATTTCCTGCAGATTTCCCGCCTCATTGTAGGCGTCAAAAGAACAGCACTCCAGCCGCGTCCATCCGTCAACGACACTGATGTCCAGCTTCGCGCCAAACTCCACCGGCTTTCCCGCTTTTCCCCGCACAATGGGCCGAACGAAGGGCTGGCTCACGCTGACGATCCGGTCAGGTACGCTGTGGGTACGGTTATCGTACATGTACTTCTGCTGCTCATAGACGGCGCGGATCGTGTCCAAACGCTCCGCCTGGCGAGGGGGCAGATTTTTTCCGAGGGACAGTTTGCCATCGATGGCATTCAGGTCGCGCCGGCGGTAAGCCAGCTGCTTCCCAATGGCTTTGCGGGTCATTTTCGCGGTGTGTTTACGGCATCTTGTGTATTTCAGGTAATCTTTCCGGGCGCGTTTGCGGTACGTTCGAGGCTTCTTTCCGTCCGCGGGATCGTGAAGAACATCCAAAAGCGTTTCGGCGTTCTCCCTGGCCTCGTTGAGCAGGGAAACATCCTGAGGATAACGGATATTGGACGGCGCGCAGGTGGCGTCCACGATCATAGTGCCGCTGTTTCCGCCAGTTCCCGGCTGGCCGTCAGAATCATCATCGTCATCCTTGGATTCGGCTTCTTTGATCTGACGCTCCTTTGCGTCCCGCACGATCATCTCATTGATCTCACCCAGCACTTCCGGCGTCAGGCGCTTGCGGAAATACACCATCAAAGACGGACCAAAGGGCAGCTTTTCGTCATCATAGCCAGGATACCCGCAGAAGTACTGCAGATACGGGTTCTCTTGGATCATAAGGGCAGTTTCTTCATCTGAGAAACCATACTCCGCCTGAATGATGCAGGCCCCCAAGGCCAGACGCAGCGGCTTGGCCACATTGCCTTTCCGGTTGGTGAATAGGGCGGCGTAGCGCTTCTCAATCTCCAGCCAGGGGATCGTCTGGGCTTTCTTTACCCAACGGTTGCTTTCCTTCAGATTCATGCCCACCGGCTGTTTGAAATCCGCCAGGCTGATCTGTCCATTGCTGTAACGATACATAGTTGCCCTTCAAGTGCAAGGTTTTTGCTGGATTCTTGCCATTTTCCTTGCTCCAATTATACCACGAATTGGCCTCTATAGATTGAAATATAAGGCTTTTTTATTATTCAGGATACATTATGTAGAATTATACCCCATTATACCCTCGAAATCAAGGGCATAATGGGGTATAATATATTACTGTGAACCTCACAAGGAAATTCTATCCTTGCTCGCTTTTTTACCTATATGCGTTCGTGATATCTAGGCATCATCCGAGATATCGCAACAATTATTGCGCTATTGATCATTTGTGCTACCGCTCTCTAACGGCACCATATAGGTGCACTTTCTTTCTTCGTTAAAATAGTTGGTACAGCCATAGAATATGTCACCATTCTTCGGATTCTTTTTGACGATCAAATAACCATCTGTACATTTAGGACATTTCAAAATATCATGCATGTGCGTCCTGTCATTGGTCATGAAGTCGCAAAGCTCTGCCTCATTTGTGCATATCCAGAGATTTAAGCCGTAGTTTTTATTAAACTCATACTTTAGCGGGAAACCGCATACAGGACAACGCAGGTTAAACAGGTCCACCACTTGCATATTGATCTCATCATTATGCGGAATGTTGAAATCTTTAATGAGCTCTACAAGAAATCTGGATGGTTTTGTTTTAGGGGCCGCAATATATACCCTATTTTTTGTCCGTGTCATCGCCACATAAAACAATCGCCGCTCTTCTGCAAAGGGCATACTATTGTCCTCATATGTAACGAGCTTAATAATAGGATCATCTTCAATCTGGCACGGGAACCCGAATTTTCCTTCGAACATATTGATCAGAATTACGTTGTCATACCCAAGTCCCTTGGAACTATGTGCTGTCATAAAGGTTATCTTTGCATTTGGATACTTCTCGCTTCTAATCGCACCGCCCGGCAATTCGCTGAACCGATTCGTTCGGTACAGCTTGTACATGTCATAGTTGTATCGTCCGATCAGCAAAATAGAACTCTGCTCGCCGTATTCAGATATAATCTCACCAATGACATGCTCGATGGTATCTGCAAGTCGCTCCATAGGTTTGATACTATCATCGAAAACTTCAAGAACAATCGGGTTCTCAAGATGCTTCGGAGAAATCAACTGCTTTCGGATTTGCGAAGTATTTCTTTGTACAAAGCCTCCAGCAATATCGATAAGTTCCTGAGAATTACGGTAGGTATGAGTAATCTTCAACTCCGTTCCAGCCCCCATAAGCTCCAGGAAACGAGTAAATAGCGTTATATCAGAGCCAGAAAAAGCATATATCGACTGCCAGTCATCACCGACCGCAACAACCTTCGCCTGCGTAATTTGAGATAGCCTTTTCGTTAGATTGAATCTCTGACGAGCAATGTCTTGGAACTCATCAATGATGATATACTTGTAAGGGAGCGTGACATTCTGCCGCTCAATCTCCTGCAAATAGAAGTGTGCATCATTTATCATGTCTGCAAAGTCTATCTGATTGCGCTGTTTCAGCACGGATTGATAGTGGTGATACACCTGCTCGGCAATATCCAGAAACAGAAGCGTTCTCGGATTGTCTGTTCTTTCTCGCAAAACAGCGAAGCCGCCATCGTCATAACCGGTTGTTTTGTATTGCTCAATAAACTTCATCATAAAGATGATCAGCTTATAAATATACTTGTCCTTTCCGGTTTCTACGATCTTCTTATAAACTTCCTCCAAATTACGAGGCTTTAAGATAAAGCCCTCATTTTCAAGTACTTCTTTCAGATGGTCCAGAAGAGGACGCCGATCCGTATAGAAGGACCATGTTTCCAGCAATGTAGTTTTATTGGTCTTATGAAGACGACGCTTATCACTAATGGTGCGAAGATAACGCTGCCGTTGCTGCGGGGTAAACAGGCTGTTATAGCCGCTCTCGCTGAGTGCATAGTGCTCCAGCCAAACGCTGTGCTCCCCTTGTGAAATATAGAAATCGGGGGTGTATTTTTTGTTACGAGAAGGTGATCCAAAGGGATACACTCTTTCATACTCATAATCCAGTCCGTTTAGATACAGGAAATTTGCAATTTGTACTTCCTGCATGGAACGCAGATATTCTCCGGTTATGGTCCGAGTCTTTTTCGTGCGCTGCTGTTCGACTTTTTTGATGTATTCGCCCAGCCCGCTTTTTAGTGTTTCAAAGTCCTGCGCCGCTTTGTAAAGGTGGTATTGATTCAGATCCGTAAATTTGAAGACATCCTCGGACAGATCAAAATAATATCCCAAGAACAAAACCAGGTTACGCATGAGCTGCTTGTTGTGAAAAATCGACTTTTCCAGCATATCAAAAATAATCTGCTGGGAAGAGAAATTGATCTCAGGCGGTTCTTCCGAAAACTGTTTCACAATATCATACGCAAAAGCATGAAAGGTGCAGATCTTTGCGGGAATACCAAGTCCCTTATTGATTCGATCACGCAGTTCTCCAATCGCCTTGTTCGTATAGGAGATCACAATGATCTCTCCCGGATCTATATTCTTTTTCTCAACCAGATACTTGACCTTTGCAGCCATCGTCGTGGTTTTTCCCGCACCTGCGCCAGCTACCAACAGGCAGTAGTCATCATCGGTAATTACTGCACGGCGTTGCTCTTCATCCAGCTGGATATTAGGGTCAATCTGTTTTAGGATATTGTCAAAATAGTCTTTATCCCGCTCCAGCGCGCGGTCCACATATGTGGTATTATGCGCCGTAATATCTCCATCCAAAGATTGCATCTGGCGCAAAAAGCGGCGCAGCAAATCGATATCAACTCGTATTGCCGCAGCGTTATTGCAGACATATTGAAAAATAAGCTTATTGGTTAGGCTCTCGTTGTATTTTCCATATGTATCCCGCAGCCTCTGCGCATCTCTGTGCGAAATATAGTGTTCTGCTGAAAACAACTGGGCGTGGTCTCGTTCGAAAGAAATCAGGACGTTTTGCAGATTTTTGTAATCCAGTCCCGCCTCTTTCATGTGCGGAGTATTCTTACTCAAAGAGGAAAAGTATGATGCTGGCAGCCCGCAGTGAGGGCATTTTTCAGCTCTGTCGGAAATTGAATTTCCACACTCCGGGCAACGAATTAAGGCCATATCTGTGTCCTCCTTGTGGCATCGCAAAGTAAACTATGCATCAAATCCAAGCTTTTTTAGTCTCCCTCGTACCGCCGATGCGCTGCGCTTTAGGGTAATGGCAATCTCACTCACCGGTACGGACTTCTTATATAGGTCAATGAGGCAGTCATCATGAGCTTTCGTCCATGGAGCGCCTTGCATCTCTGTCTGCATATTCTCTGCTGTGAGAATTGCATCCAGATTGTCTATGATAAAATGCTGCGCGGCATTGTCGTAAACGACAACCTGATAGGGTCCGTTGCTGCTCGTTCGTTCTTCCACGGAAATGCCGGTTTCTTCGCCAATTTTCGTTGGCCTTTTCGTACGCTTTCCGTCTGGTGTGAGCGCGCATTCCATCATTCCAATTTCCGTGAGCCATGTGAGAATTCCTGAATAGGTAAGTTTTTGCATAGTGTCATTATCAGCCAGAGCGTTTATCCGCTTGGCAATTTCGCTGGCCGGAATAGGCACCTCAGAATAGACAAACTGGCTTCTTTTCTCAATGGGGATTTCAAGAGGAAGCTTTTTAGGTTTCTTATTCACAGCCGTCTTCGTCCCGCCATTTTCAATTACCTGCCGCAGTACGTCAGATACGAAGAAAAAGCAACGTGATAACCGAACATTGTTAATAAGATCATCGTCTGGAGCCATGGTGTCATCGATGGGATTGATGCCGTTTGCCAGCTTGTCCATATACATTTTTGCCCGCTCTATTTTTTCAAGTTCAGTCATACGCTCCTCCTTATCCCACTACCAATTTATTTGTCTTCTTCAAGAACTTCGCCGGGATCGGGCGGTCCAGCTGCCAGGTGATGTTCATCGGTCTGCTGCCCGTGTGCTTCACGTAGTTCGCCGTGCCCAGATAGGTGTACGCTTCCGCACCGCCGGTCATACGGTCCGCCTTAAACTCACGCACAAACAGCAGCACCTTGCTGCCGCGTTCCTTGTGGTGGATATAGCGCTGACCGGTGGGCGAATTCTCCGCCGTGGTGCTCTGGCTCTGCCAATGGAACAAGCTCTCATTGATGGAATAATCGTTGTACATGGTGGTTGGCGAATAGTCCTTGTCCGCCTTGTTCAGCGTCACAAAGAACACGTCGGTGTTTTTCTCCGGCAGCCACTTCACGCCCTCACGAACGGTGGACGGCTTCATAAAGTCCAGCGCTACCAAGAGCTGGTCGCGGGTATAGGTGCAGTGCAGATCCAACGGGCAGTCGAAGCCCAACTCCACCGGCTCGTCGATGAAGTCGATCTGCTCGAAGCGATAGCGCAGCAGCTCCATGAGCTCACCGAGCAGAACCGCGCTGTCAGACAGGGCATAGAGGTTACTAAGCACCTCTTCGTCGTCCCAGTCCTCCACAGCCTTGCCCCAAACAGTGATGTAAAACATCTGCATCATCCGCTTTTCCGTATCCGGAAGCGCTGCAAAATCAAGATTATCCAAACGCGGAAGGACGTCCAACAGGAACGAAATCCAGCGGCGAGAATCAACCACGGCGAGCTTTGCAAACGCTTTGGTCAGAATATCCTCCAGCGGCTCTGAAAAGTCCTCGATGGCATCCGCTCTGGCACAAATGCGAGAGAAGGAGGAAAACTTGTAGATCGCCCGCGGGTCAAGATGGTAGTAATCCAAGAAGTTTTTGAGCGTCAGCTCCAGCCCGCTGTCCTCCGCAAAGGAGGCTGCGCGAGCCACCAACCCAGCCGTATTGCCATAGGATGCACGGATATTCTCCAAAATGTATTTGGCCGCCTTCTTCTCCAGCTGGATATAGCAGCCCTTGGGAACGGACACAAAACCGTCTTTGATCTCCCGGCTCACGCTGCGGGTGGTATTCGACAGCAGCGCCGCAAACTTATCTTCAAAATTGTATTTTCGATTTGCCTGACCGATGAAGTCCAGCACGGTCAGGCATTCCTTGTCCTCAGATAGACGCAGACCGCGTCCCAGCTGCTGCAAGAAGATCGTCAATGACTCCGTGGGGCGCAGAAAAAGAACCGTATTGACTTCCGGAATATCTACGCCCTCGTTGTAGATGTCCACGACGAAGATGAACCGCACTTCGCCGGACACCAAGCGCCGCTTGGCCGCCGCTCTTTCCTCGTCCGAAGATTGCCCGGTGAGGCACATGGACGGGATGTTGTGGTCGTTAAAATAGCGGCACATAAATTCCGCGTGATCTACCGTCACACAGAAGCCGAGGCCCTTCACCTCGTCAATGTCCGTCACATATTTCAGCAGTGCCGTCACAACATGGTCGGCGCGGCGGTCGGCAACCGCCCCACTGAACGTATAGATATGCTCCAGCTCGCTCTTTTGGTAGCCACCGGCGGACCATTTGAGCGCATCAAGATCCACCGTATCGGTAACGCCAAAATACTGGAATGGGCACAGGAGCTTTCGGTCAATGGCTTCCGGCAGACGGATCTCAGCGGCGATACGATTGTTGAAGTACGGCAGGATGCTCTTGCCGTCCATACGTTCCGGAGTAGCGGTCAAGCCCAGCAGGATGCGCGGCTGGTAGTAGGACAACAACTTCTGGTAAGTCGGCGCGGCGGCATGGTGGAATTCGTCCACGATGATATAATCGTAAAAATCGGGACTCGTCTTTTCCGTGAAGCTCTGTGAGTTGAAAGTCTGTATGGACAAAAACAGGTTGTCGATGCTCTCCGGCTTATAGTTACCCACAAACAGTTCACCAAAGTTTGCATCCTTGAGCACGGCGCGGAAGGTGTACAAGCTCTGCTTGAGGATTTCCTCTCGGTGCGCCACAAACAGCAGGCGGCAGGGTCTATCCAGATTCTGCTTGCGGAAGCGCTTGTAGTCCAGTGCAGAGATGACCGTCTTGCCGGTACCGGTGGCAGCCACCACCAGATTGCGCGTATAGCCACGAACAGTGCGCTCTGCCTCCAGCTTGTCCAAAATCTCCTGCTGGTAGGAATATGGGTTGATGTCCATGGTGTAGACGTCGGCATTGTTGGTGTCGAAATATTTTTCCGCTTTCAGCGCCCGTGCCAAGCGCTCTCGCTGATCCTCCGCGTAGTATTCAAATTCGCGGTCATTCCAGTAATACTCGAAGGTAGCGGCGATCTTGTCGATAGTTTCGGGTAAGTCGCGTTTCGTTACCTTGGTGTTCCATTCAAGGCCGCTGGTCAATGCGGCATTGGACAGATTGGACGAGCCCACATAAGCCGTCGTGAAGCCGGTTTCGCGGTAAAAGATATATGCCTTGGCGTGGAGCCGGGTCGTCTTGGTGTTGTAGCTGACCTTGATCTGCGTATTGGGCAGCTTTCGAAGCTCTTCAATGGCCTTCACATCTGTTGCGCCCATGTAGGAGGTGGTGATGATGCGGAGCTCGCCGCCGTTTTGCGTGAATTCCCGCAGCTCGTCCATGATGAGTCGCAGGCCGCTCCATTTGATGAAGGACACCAGCATGTCGATCCGGTCGGCCGAGACGATTTCCTTTTTGAGCTCTGTAAACATCTGCGGCTCATGCACAGCCCCGGTGAAAAGGGAGCTTTGTGCGATGGAGGTTTCCGGGCGCTCTATGTCCGCCGCCGTTTTTCCCACTGCCAGCCGCGGGTCGGTCTCCCGTAAAAGCGCAAGAAGCTGCTCTGCCCGCCGGTCAACGCCCAGCGCGGCAAAGTCAGCTTCTTTCGTTGTATTTTGAATGAGATCAACGATCTGGTTGGTCAGCCCGATTTGGGCAGAAATATCCCCGCCGTTGTCCAGCACGTTATCCAAGCCCTTTTGAACCACATCTGCCAGATACTGCGCCAGAACCTTGGACGCCTCGGCCTTGTCAATGGGTGCAACAGACTTGCGGGCTTCCGGAATCTCCGCAAGCTCGCCCGTCAAGGCGTTGTTGATGACTTGTTCATATAGACCGGGGTGCAGCATAGTAAAATCCTCAATTTCTTTAATCGTTAGAAAATCTCACATTTAGTTTTCATCAAATGCTCGGTCGATTAGAGACTTTGCCTTCTCGAAATCCGCACTGCTTTGCAAATAGAGCTCAACCGCACCGCAGCCCCAGTGACCGATGTTTGTAACATCTCTTGAAAAGCCTTCTTCAAATGACACAGTAGACACATCAAGCGGCAAATTCAGAATCAGCTTTTTCTTTTGGGCGACTACCGTGACCACATTTCTGATTTTCTTAAATGCCGCATATAGCTTCAGATGACTTTCGCTAATATCATCGCCAAGGCTAAGAATATAGTTGGAAAGGTTTTCGTACAACACTCTAATGTTCTCGTCAGCATTTCTGATCTGCTCATCGAACGTTTTATCAGTAGCTTTTGCTTTGCTGACGGGTTCATTATCAGGAATAGCGGAGACAACATTCTCATTGACTTGCTCGAACATAAGCAGGTCCTCTCCGAATTTCTTATATCGGATCAAGCTAATATTGCGGTTCATCTGTTTGATTGCAGACTCATCATATTTTGTGAAGTCACCCGCGACACATACAACTCGCGGCATACTCCAATCAATGTTATTAGCCGCTTTTAAACCCAACTTTTCAATCACAAGCACTTTGAAACTGTCTTTATGATCCAAAAGCCAGTTCAAATAAAATAGACCTTGGTTAATCACATTCTCCTTCACAGACCGCTTGTATTCAAAGATGACAGGGCAATGGTTTTCGTCAATGCCAATGCTGTCCATGCGTCCACCATCCGTTGTGCGATACTCAGAGGCAAGAAATGTTACCCCGAAGAAGATATTCATATTATTTTCAATCACTGTCTGAAGTTCTTTCTCAAGTGTGACAGTACCGCTTTGATATTCTTTTACTGTGCCCTTTATGTTAAAAAGCTTTGTGTCAGCCATTGTATCCCCCATCCCTTTCATCATTCGTAAACTCCATCACATCTCCGATATTGACATCTAACGCAACGCAGATTCTATTGAGCACGGACAGCGTGACTTCTTCATCCCGCCGCAGCCGGGTCATGGTATTAGGTGCAATGCCCGCTGCTTTGCGCAGATCAGCTTTGCTCATCTTTTTATCGACAAGCAATTTCCAGAGCTTGTTATATGAAATAGCCATTATCGTTCGACCTCCGGCTGCAAATATTGATTTTATTATACAACTTTTTCAACCCAGAAGCAAGAGAGTTTCGCACTGAGATGCGAAACTCTCTTGTCTCGAAGCAATGTCCAACTCACATTTTCTGCTCGCTAATTTTGGCACTAATGCTCACTATCGTTTTCCGATCACCGTCAATATCATAAGGGTTTGGGATTATCCCAAAATCGCCGCGTGTACGGACAGCGGCTGTGCTTGCTATTCTCTCAAATCCCAGTTTTCTCCGTCCCAACGCCGCTCTTTCTCTCCGCCGAAATCTGTGCTATACTGTAAGAAAAGCGGTGGAAGGAGGACTCGCTTATGGCGCTCAAACGGGTATTTGCCGGGTTTTATACGCGGTACGACGGAAAGCCCATCTTCGTTGTCCGGCTGCTCAAGGACATCGACACCGGCGAGTCCATCGTGGTCTGCAAGGACGCCAGCTTTTCCAAAGAAGACAACGAGCATTACTACCTCATCCGGTACACCTCCTTCTGCGAGCAGGTCGAAGTCGATGGTGTGCTGCGGGATAAATACGTCCGCCAGACACGGCGAGAAATCGACGAAGGTACTGTCCGCGAAGTGTATGAGGACGGCTTTCCGGAGCCCAAGAGCAAGCCCTTCACTTACGTTGATGACGAGTACGCGGAGCGCGCCATCCGTTGCAGCAGAACCTACTATGAATACGCCAAGGACATCTGCGAAAACTACCGGATGGATCTGCGGCGATACAAGCTCATCCGGGAGCGGAAGCAGTACATCGGCATATCCAACCGCGAGGCATATCAGGCCATGTGTGAGGATCTCGCATTTGTCCAGCAGTCGCTCAAAACGGTGCTCAACGACTACGCCGATCTCTTCCGGAAACGTTTTTCCGAGGGGCTGTCCATCCGCAAAGCAGCGGATGCCATGCAGCAGAATCGCGGCGTGATCGAGCGGCGGCAGGCCGCACTCTATCGGGCGTTTGCCCAGCTTTTGCAGCAGCGGGATGAGGCGGACGGCGTCTGTCGGCTGATGCAGAAAACTGAATACGATCAAAGAGATATAGAGGATTTACTCGAATAATTGATGCAAAATCAAAGCGCTTGTCGTAGTGGCAGGCGCTTCTTTTTTTGATCTTGTTATGACAGAACCGTGACATGCCGCATCATTTTGTCCGTTGGAAAGTAGAAAGGGCAATTTGAAGCAATGCACAGAGATTGTTTCGCCGTCTCCGAAACTTTTTCGAGAAATCTGGGACAAAACCGGTCTCTGATTCTCTTAGCTAAGTAGAGGGGGAATCAGGAGCAAGAAAAGTTTTTTGAAAGGGGGTACCAAGTTTTTGAGGAAAAATGTCCGTTAAAAGGTAGAGAGGAAAACGTCCGTGAGACAAAATCGTGACACTCTGATTTATTTTGTCCGTTGGTTATATAGAAGGGGAAAATAATTTTCTCTCGACCCCTGTTTTTCTCTTGAAAATTGTCCGTTGTAAAGTGAAAGGCAAACAGCTTCGCTTCCAAGCCGCCCTTCAAACAAAGTTTTTCAAAATTGAAAGGAGAAACATTATGATCACTTACCACAACCGTACCCACATGACCGCTGTCCCCACAGAACTGCTGCAAGACACGCACCTTTCTGTTGAGGCAAAAGGCTTCGCCGCAATCCTCTACGCCCTTGGCGATGAAGGCGTTGAGTTGTCGGAGCTGGCCTGTCAGCTGAACATGCCGGAGGAAAGGATTCCCGTTGTTTTAACAGAACTTTCCGACACGGATTACCTGCAAATCCGGAAGGAAGGCGATGATGAGTTCTGTCTGGAACTGAGGGGGAAGTAATACATGCCAGACCGCACACGACCCATCCGCAAAGAAATCTGCCTCAACGAGCAGGAGTTGAATCTCATCCAGCACAAAATGCGCCAGCTGGGGACGCACAACTTCGGCGCTTACGCCCGCAAGATGCTGATCGACGGCTACATCATCAAGGTAGACTACACCGAGCAGAAAAAGTTAGCTGCCGCCGTCAGCCATGCCGCCTCGAACATCAACCAGATTTGCCGCCGTATCAACAGCACCGGGCGCTGCTATGAAGACGATGTTGCCGAGCTGAAAGCGCGGCAGGCCGAGATCTGGGAGCTGCTGAAAGCGCGGCAAAAGGATGAGCTTTGACCACAACGGGATTTTCCATACGTGGGTTTTCCGTCACCGGTTTTCCGGACGGTGGACAAGCTGACGTTCCGGAGCGTACCGCAACCGGATTTCAGGACGACGGTTTTTGTGCCGTTCATTGGGACTGAAATTCATGCTCTAACTAATAAGAAATAAATCAAGATACAAGAGAATCAATCTATCAATCAATCAACACAAAAATGGATGGATTGATGGATGGGATAGGAGGTCAGATGAAAACTTTTCGCAAGCTCACGGCGCAGAGCCCAGCGGCGTCCTATGTGCCGCTTCCAAGGTTCCTTCTCCAAGACGAAGCCCTGCGGGACATCAGCAACGATGCGAAGGTGCTCTATTCGCTGCTGCTGGACAGAGCCAGCATTTCCCGCCAGAACGGTTACGTCGAGCCGGACGGCACGATTCGGCTATACTTCACCTTGGAACAGGCGCAAACCAAACTCCACCGCAGCCGCCAGAGCGCCACGCGGATCTTCCGCGAGCTGGAGTACAGCGGCTTGATTATCCGAAAAAAGCAGGGGCTGGGCAAGCCCGCCCTCATTACGCTGAACTACCCAGCGGATGCAAAGCTCATCGCAAAGGAGGGTGAAGATGTACAAGCTTGACCCCATCGAGCGGCTGCCGGATGGCACGCTCTTCCGCTTGACGCCGGGGCATCTCCGCAGCGTGCGCGGTCTTACAAAGCGCTGCTGCAACTTCTTGGCTGGCGAGTGCCTGCTGCTGGACGGTGTCTGCCCGCAATATATCTCCCACAGCCTGCTTTGCCGCTGGTTTCGCCGCGCCGTACTGCCCCAGCAGCCGAAGCTGGAACAGGCCATTCTCAGCCTGAAAAAACTCCGCCGCTGCGAAGTCTGCGGCACGGGCATCCTCGTCTGCTCCGGCAGGACAAAATACTGCCCCGCCTGCGCCAAGGAGGTTCACTGCCAGCAGAAGGCGAAATCCGCCCGCAAACGGCGCTCGGGCGTAGACAATTTGGGGGCGAAAAGCCCTTGAATTGCAAGCATTCCCGCACCACCAAAGCCACACGGCAATACGATTTCCCTCGCAGCCGCGAAATCGAGTTCTATTTGTCTACATAGCAGCCGGAACACACGCATAGATTGAAGAAGAAAACGCTCTGGAAAGGAGGGCAGCCATGGAAGTATTTCTGATCTTCCCGAAATCAAAGCAGGCGCAGCAGGAGCTTGGGCAGGAGCTGGCGAAGTTCCAGTCCGAGCAGGCGCTGAAAAATGTCCAGAAGCTGCCCTGTTCCACGGAGCAGAAGCTGGAACTGGTAGACGCCGCCGTGAAGCATCTGAAAGCGCAACAATAATACATAGCAAACGAGCAGGCCAGCCTCAACAGCCGGTCTGCTCGTTTTGCTATGATTACATCTGCTTGAAATACTTCTCCCATGTGGATTTGAAAATCTGCACGTTACCCTGTTCCCATCGCTTGAACTTTTGCAGCGGGACGCCAAGCTGCGCTGCATATGCCTTCTGCGTCAAGCCGAGCCGCTGACGTATGGCTTTGATTTGCTCCCCCTGTCCCCGCAGCAGAAACAGGTTATAGTCATCCAGCAAATTCTCAAGCGGCACTTCAAACAGCTCCGCCAGCTTCTCCATATGTTCCTTCGGATAAAAGTCCCGCCCTGCCTCCTCATAATGGATGTAGGTACTGCGGTCGATGCCCGCATAGTCCGCCGCGTCACGCTGACGAAGTCCTTTTTGATAACGATACCACCGCAGCTTGTCCGCAATTTCCGTGATCTCGGATGCGTCCGAAAACCGCAGATTGAACTTCTCGGCATCCAAAAACTTATGTGGAAGGACGACCGGGAACTTGAGAATTTGAAGCGGCGCAACTTTTAACGTACCTGCAACATTCGCAGCCAATACATAGCTGCGGACTTTCAGGCGGCAGAACATAGACCATTTTGCCCCAAAAGGTTCATGGTTTTCCACCTCAACTGCTGTTTGTTCCGTTGCGATAGTATAGCATTTTCAATACATCTTGACGCATAAGTTGCCAGGCGGATCTTTTTATCGGGCCGAAAGGTGTTCACCGCCTTGATCAGGCCGATGGTGCCGATGGAGATCAGGTCCTCCTGGTTGCTGGCCTGGGTATAATACTTTTTGATGATGTGCGCCACCAGGCGGAGATTGTGCTCCACCAAGCGGTTGCGGGCGGACAGATCGCCCTGGGCCCACTGCTCCAAGCACTCCCGCTCCTCCTGCCGGGACAGGGGACGGGGAAAGGAGCCGGGATTACCGGACAAATGCAGGGTCAAAAACAGGCTGTTGGACAGCAGCAGCAATGCCGCCGATAACATAGGTCATCCCTCCTTCACGGCAATCCTATGCCCGGAGGGGATGGTCCTATGTAACAAGAGGAATCGTCAAAAACAGCGCTGAAAGGCGGACGGCCTTGCGGTCGTCCGCCTTAAGCGCACATAGGTATAAACGATTACAGGTTTTCCGGTCATTTTCTTGGCCGGCGCGGCTTACTCCCCGCCGCTTTCGTCTTTGGGGGCGGCAGGCTCATCGTCCAGAGGCTCCGCCTGTGCGGACTCCGGGGCGTCGTCCCGGGACCCCGCCGCTTCGGTCTCTGCCGGGGCCTCAGCCGCCGCAGCGGCAGCAGCCTCCCGGGCAGCCACCTGGTTCACATACAGGTCCTCAGGCCGGCGGGGGTGGAGCTTGATGTTGTAAAACAGCACCGCCAGAGCGGCGATCATCAGCACCAGGCTCAGCACCTGGGACACCCGGATGGGCTGGCCGGCGATGGTCCAGTTGAACAGATACAGGCTGTCGGTGCGCAGACCCTCGATCCAGAAGCGGCCCACGCCGTACCACAGGAAGTAGAAGCAGGTGTTCTCACCGTCGAACCGCCTGGCCTTGGATACCACAAAAACGATCAGCAGCAGGCCGATGAGGTTCCACAGGCTCTCGTACAGGAAGGTGGGATGTACCTCCACCAGCGCCCCGGCAGTGGTGGTCAGCTGCATGCGCCAGGGCATGGTGGTTTCCGCACCAAAGGCCTCGCGGTTCAGGAAATTGCCCCAGCGGCCGATGGCCTGGCCGATGAGCAGCCCCATGACCACCAGGTCCATCATGGCCCCCAGCTTGATATGGCGGCTGCGGCACAGGATAATGGCCACGATGACCACAGCGATGACGCCGCCGTAGATGGCCAGGCCGCCGTCCCAGATGGCGATGGCCTTGGACCAGCTGAACCGGCTCTCGTGGTCCTTGAACTGGCTGAGATAGAACAGAACGTAATAGATCCGCGCGCCGATGATGCCGCAGGGAATGCCCCACAGCAGCCCGTCGATCAGGTCATCCTCGCGGATGCCGTATTTCGTGCGCTGGCGCATGCACCACCACAGGGCCACCAGCATGCCCAGGGCGATGAGGATGCCGTACCAGTAGATGCCGTTGCCGATGTTGATGGCCTTGGAGCTTAGGGTAATGGTCCAGTCGCCAAAAAGCCCCGGAAAGCGGATGGGGCTGTCGGTCATGATCTTCATAGTGTCACTCCTTGCTCAGAAACTGGCACCTATTATACCGCAGACGGCGCAGAATGAAAAGCCTTTTTTTCCGGGCAGCGCCTGCACGCGTACCCCCCTTACCCCTCGATGATCTCCACCACTTCGCCGATATACATACGGTGGACGGGCTCGTCCTTATAAAAGGCGTCCCGGACCTCCTGGGGGATCTGCTCCAGGTCCAGGTCCTGGCAATAGATTTTGCGGCAGACCAGGGTAGTCTCCGCCTGACGGAAGGTGATGCCCCGGGGCAGGAGCTCCGGGGTCAGACCCGCCGCCGCCACCTTGTCGCCGTCCCGGCCGGAGGTGCTGCCCAGCAGGGACAGGGCCCTGCGCTGCTCCTCCGGGTAAAAGCTGACGGTGAAGTAGTCGCTCTCCTCCATAAATGCAAAGGTATAGCGGTTCTTTTTCACATACACTGTGGCCACCGGGCGTTCCCACAGGGTGCCCAGGCCGCCCCAGCTGATGGTCATGGTGTTGTAATGCTCCGGGGTCCCCGCCGTGACCAGGGCCCACTGCTTGTCGAATTTGGTAAATACGTCCGCTTCCAGGTGCATCATACCGACACGCTCCTTCATTATAAAGTAAGGCCATTGTATCACACCCCGCCCCCCGGGGCAAGACGGAGATTTCCGGCACCCGCAGGAAAAAGGGCGGACGCCGGCGCCCGCCCCCACAGGCCCTCTCAGTCACCTTCGGTGACAGCTCTCCCAGAGGGAGAGCCAAGTCCGTAGGGCCCGCTGCCCTCAGCGGGCCGCGTTATCAGGGGGTAATTCTTGCGGTGTCATTGCGAGGAGCGAAGCGACGTGGCAATCCGTTCCTTATGCGTTCGACAGGCCCAGGGAAAACGGATTCCCACGTCGGCCCGATGGGTCTCCTCGGAATGACATATCAAGAAGATTATCGGTAGCTGACGGCGGGGAAATCGCCGAAGCGCCGCCAGCGGCGGAAGAAGCAAGGCGATTTCGAGGAAGTGCCCCGGCTGGCGGGCATGACAATGCCTGCCTGTCGGCTGGCACGACGGTGGGCAGACATGGGCCCCGCCCCACGGGTGTTCTATCAATAGGCGCTTCGTAGGGGCCGACGTCCTCGGCGGCCCGCAGGAAAAAGGGCGGACGCCGGCGCCCGCCCCGATCTTTATCCGAACAAAAGGATGCACCACCAGATGGCGCCGATGACAGATACCACCAGCCCCAGCAGGAGCATGATGCCCCGGGCCAGGTCCGTGGCCTGGAGCTTTTCCGAGTTGTGATAGAAAAAGCCCAGCAGAAATTTGTCCAGGGCGATGGCGGGCTTCAGCAGCAGGGGGAGCACCAGGCCCAGCAGCAGGAACAGCCCCGCCGTGAGAAATTCCCCGGGCCGCCCGGCGATGCGGGTCTGGTGATTGCCCAGGGCCATGCTGTACAGCGTGTTGTCGGTCAGACCCGGGCTGAACCCGGCCTTCTCCTGCACCAGGGTGCTGATGGACCAGCTGTCACCCGCTGTCATGAACGTTCCGGCGGCGGTGTTGTAGGTGACGTTGCGGACCACACCGTCCATGGCCATTTCCGCCGCCCGATAGGAGCCGTTTTCCGCCAGGGACAGGGTAAACTCCGCCGTCTGCCCCGTGGGGGACTGAATGCGCAGGCGGTTGTCCTCCGTCACCTCCACCGTGGAGCAGCCCGGGCGGGTATAGGTCCTGCCCTGTTCCCCGGCGGTCATGCGGTAAAAGCCGCCGTAGTTCCACACGCCGGGGCGCAGGCCCCACACCAGGGCCGAGATCGCCAGGAGCACCGCGGCGGCCAGTTCGATTTTCCAGAAGATGCTTTTCATGATGGATTCCCTCACCTTTCCAGCGAATTTCCGTCTGTTGCAGCTGTGGTTCTCTGTACAATTATGTTACTATATTTATGCACAATTGTCAACGAAAAAAAATATTTTTGATTGAGTATTTACCCTCCTTCGCGGCCGCCACTTACCGGAAATCTTCTTGATATGTCATTTCGAGTCAGCCGCAGGCTGGTGCGGCAATCCGTTTTCCCGGCGCATCAGTGCCTATTTCCTCCCATAACCGCCGCCTCTTGTCTTTTCCTGCCCTATGTGGTAAAATGGCAAAAACATCGAAAAGGAGCTGAGTGCGTGACGGACTATCCCACTTCCCTGCTGCCGGACCGCGGCAGATGCACCGGCTGCGGCGCCTGCGCCAGCGGCTGCCCCAAGGGGGCCATCCATATGCTGCCGGACCGGGAGGGGTTCCTGTACCCCACCGTCACCGATGCCTGCATCCAATGCGGCCACTGTGCCCATATCTGCCCCGTTCTGAAGCAGCGGGAGCCCCGGCCGGAGCCGGCGGTGTTCGCCGCCTGGAACCCCGACGCCTCCGTGCGCCAGGCGTCCACCGCAGGCGGCGTATTTCCCCTGCTGGCGGAGTATATCCTGGACGAGGGCGGCGTGGTGTTCGGCGCGGCCCTGGACCAGGAGCTGCGGGTGCGGCACATCGCCGTAAAGGACAAGGCGGAGCTGCCCCGGCTCCAGGGGGCCAAGCCCGTGCAAAGCGACCTGGGCGACAGCTTCCGCCGGGTGCGCCACTATCTGGACCAGGGGCGGCGGGTGCTGTTCTCCGGCACCCCCTGTCAGGTGGACGGCCTGTATCACTTCTTAGGCGAGCATCCGGAGCGGCTGCTGACCTGCGACGTGGTGTGCAGCGGCGTGTCCTCCCCGGGGGTGTGGGGCCAACTGGTGCGGTCTATGGCGTATATCAAGCGGCAGCCGCCGGTGGACGTGTGCTTCTGCGGCAAGCTGCCCGGGGAAAAGGACCGGCGATTCCGTGTCCGCTTCGCCGGAGGCGCCCAGTATGACGCCCCCTTCGGCAAGTCCGATTTCGGCCGAGGTCTGCGGCAGCGGCTGTTTCTGCGCCCGGCATGCCACCGGTGTCCCTATACCAGCACCGACCGCCCGGCGGACCTGACCCTGGGCATATACCGGGACCCGCCCAAGGACTTCCACCCGGAGGTACCCCGGTACAGCATTTCCCTGCTGCTGGTGAACAGCGCCAAGGGCGCCCACTATTTCGACACACTGCCCCTGAAGCGGGAAAAGCTGACCCTGGACCAGGCGGTAGCCTGCGCCGGGGCTCTGTCGGCTCCCCAGGAAGCCTCCGGCAGCCGGGAGGACTTTTTCGCGGCCTTCTGTCAGCAGCCCTTCCAGCAGGTGCGCAACCGGTTTCTGTCCGCCTCTCCCCTGCCCCAGCCCCTGGAGCGGCTGCGTCAGCTGCTGAAGCATCCCAAGGAGAAGTGATTTTATGGAAACACTGATGCACACCTGCTGCGCACCGTGCTCCGTGTCCTGCATCCGCCAGCTGCGGGGCGAGGGCATCGAGCCTGTCAGCTTCTGGTATAATCCCAATATCCACCCCTATCAGGAGTACAAGGCCCGGCGGGACACGCTGATGGCCTATGCCCCCGCCATCGGCATGAAGCTCATCGTCCGGGAGGACTATGGCCTGCGGGACTTCTGCCGGGCGGTGTGCGGCGACATCGACCACCGGTGCGGCCACTGCTATCACATCCGCCTGTGGGAGACCGCCCGGTATGCGGCAGAGCACGGGTACGGCAGCTTCACCAGCACCCTGTTCGTCAGCCCCTACCAGAACCATGAGCTGCTGCGGCAGACGGCGGAGGAGGCGGCCGAAGCCTACGGCGTGGCGTTCCTGTACCGGGATTTCCGACCCGGGTTCCGGGCAGGCCAGCAGGAGGCCCGGGAGCGTGGCTTTTACATGCAGAAATACTGCGGGTGCGTGTTCAGCGAGGAGGACCGCTACCGCAAGCAGCTCGACCGGGACCTGAAGAATCCGGAAAAGATCATTGGATAACAGCAGCCCCGTCGGTCACCCGGCGGGGCTGTTGTTATCCATTTTACAGGTGAAGCAGCTCCTTGTAATAGGGCCACAGGCCGGTTTTCTCCGGGCAGAAGGGGGCCAGCTGGCACAGGTCCGTGCCGGGGAAGTCATTGCCCTCGATGATGGCCGGGCCGTCGGGGCCGATGGCCATATCCCAGCCCACATGGCCCACCTCCGGGATCTCCCGGGCGGCCTCACAGGCCATGGCCTTGGCCTCCTCGATCATGGGCAGCTGATAGCCCACCAGGGGGATGCCGGTGTCGGGGTGCCGGTCATAGACGTTGAAATAGTCGTCGGTGGCGGGGGAGCAGATCTTACCGGTGTCGATATCCACCCGGCAGAGGATGCCGCCCTGGCCGGAGTTGTCGCACACGCCGCCGCCCCGTCCCATTTTCAGGGTGATATAGGCGATGTGCACCTGGCCGTCCACCAGGTCGGTGCAGATGCGCATGGTGTTCACGGACTGGGGATGCAGCCGCGCCATATCGGGATGCTGGGCCTGGACGTGCTCCAGCACCACCAGCTTCTTCTCCCGGATATAGTCCAGCATGGCCGCCGGGGATTCAAAATCCTTCACATACAGCTTTTCCACGCCGTTGCCGCAGGAGCCGTGGTTGATCTTGGCAAAAATGGCCTCCTGGCCCTCCAGGAACCCAGCCATCTGTTCCACCGTAGCGGTCTCGCCGTTGAGGGTGGGCCGGCGGAGGTACTTGGCGAAGCGGACGTTAAAGAGCAGCTTGTCGTCAAAATCGTCGTCGTGGGCCATATCATTCATGAGATTGCTGACCTTCTTGTTGCGCACCCGGGTGAGGTAGGTGTCCCGCTGGGCGCCGGTCATGTTGTAAAAGCCGAACATGGTGTAGTCATAATACCCTGCGCCGTACCGCACGGCGCACCACAGCATATCAAAGAAGGTGCGCACGTTGTTCTGTCCGCACTTCTGGTGCACCACGTCGATCATGTGGTTCATTTTCTTGAAGCGGACGCCGGTGAGCACCCGGGCCACATATCCGATCATTGCCATGGTAAAAACCTCCCATTTCTCGTTTTGCACTATCATATCACGCAGGCGGCGAAAATCCAATGCATTTTCCTGATGTCTGCCAAAAGCAGAACTGTTTTCAGTATACCACGCCGGAGCGCACGGCGCAAGAACAGCGTCAGATGAAGTATTTCTCCCGGGAGTAGCGGTACGGCGTGTCGGGAACGGCGGCCCGGCCATAGATGTTGGCGGCAAAGACCAGGTCATGGATGGCAATGCCGTAATTATACACCAGGATGCGCTGGACATTGTCCGTGCGGCCGGGGGCCGCGCCGTTGAGCACGTCGGTGACGTTGGTGGTGACCGGGGCAAAGCGGTCAAAGTACTTGAAGCCCCGGATCTGCTCGATCTCATCGGTGAACACCCGGTCGAAGAACAGGTCGCAGTTCTGGAACCCCATGGTACAGATGGGGATCACCGTGCAGCCCTCCTTGAAATACTCGTCGGTGACGAAGTTCTCCGTGACCTTGGTAATGGCGGAGATCACCAGGTCAGAGCCGCCGATGACCTCCTCATAGGTGTCGCACAGGACAAAATGCACGTTGGGGTCCTCCCGGAACAGGTCCATGATGCGCTGCTGGTGGCCGTGGTAGCGGATGAGCTTCAGCGTCACGTCCCGGCGGTCCCCCTCCGCCCGCAGAGAGGCGATAAACGCCCGGATGCAGACGGTCATGATGTTCCCCAGGCCGATGAGGCCCACGGTTTCAAAGTCCGGCCGGGTGAACAGCCGGGCGGAGCGGGCGGCGGAGATGCCGGTGCGGAGGGTGGTGATGTACTCGCCGTCCATCAGGGCCCGGAGGATGCCGGTGTCGGACTCATAGAGCAGGATATCGCCCATCATGCTGGAGCGGTCCTCGCCCCGCTTGATGCTGTGGCGGCCGATCATCTTCACCATGGCGATGTTGCCCCGCTCATAAATGCAGGGCATGACATTGTAATAGTCGCCGTCCTGCTGGGCGATGTGGATTTTGGGGGGCAGGGTGTAGCCGGACTTTTCCCGCAGGGCCTCGTCCACCCAGCGGATGAGCTCGCTGTCCGGAGTCTCGGCTGCAATGGCCCGGACGGCTTCATGGCCGGGTGGTACAGCCCACCCTTCCCAAGATATGCGGCCAAACATGCGCAGATATTATAGCAGAGTATTTTGGAAATTACAATGGTTTTGTAGTCGATCCGCACGCTCAAAGTGCAGAACTGCAATACATGTAGGGCAAGTGAATAAAATCATCGAATTGATTGACAAATATTTTGCATTTCTGTATAATTCAGTAGGAAATCGCTGCAAAAGGAGTACTTGACTATGAACTGCCACGGCGGCTGCGCCAGGAACGCGGGGCTGAAGCAGGCCATTGACCGGGTGCCGAAGCGGAAGGTCACCGACCCGAAAACAGGCCCCCGGCTCATGGGCGCTCCGGGCACGCCCGCCAGAAGGAGATGACACACGGAATATGGACCAGCATACCCATTCCCACCCGCACCCGCATGACCACGACCACCCCCATCCGCATACCCACAGCCATACCCAGACCAAGGCCGTTCTGAACCGTCTGTCCCGGGCCCAGGGGCACCTGGAGTCTGTGCGCAAAATGGTGGAGCGGGGCGAGGACTGCGCCGAGGTGCTGGTGCAGCTTGCGGCGGTGATCTCCGCCCTGAACAGCACCGGCCGGGTGATCCTCAAGGATCACATTGCCCACTGCATTGTGGACGCTGTGGAGTCCGGCGACAACGAGGCCGTGGAGTCCCTGAACCAGGCCATTGACCGGTTTATGCGGTAAAATTTGTGAACATTTTCCCAAAGCAATTGACATTTTTCAACATCGTGTCTATAATTTAGTATAGGATAGAGGATCGGCGGGGTCCCTGTCGCCTGGTGATGCAGGCGAGGTGCCGCCAGATCAAAAAGCAGCCGGAGGAAAAGGCTCCCCTGAATCCCGCCCAGCAGCTGACGTATGACATGGTCACCAAGGGCGCCGGCGCCGTGTGTCCCGAAAATCTCCGGCCGGTCATCGACTGGTACAATTCTGTGAAGTAAGGAGCGAGCTTATGGAAAAAGTAAAAAACGTCCTGCTGACCGGCGGCAAGGCCGCCCTGAACAGCGCCGTGGAGCTGGGCTGCAGCGTGGTGCAGCTGTTCACCCGCCTGGCCAATACCACCTGGGAGTTCGTGTGCGATAAGGTCCGCACCATGTCCCGGGAGCACCGCCGGATGCTGATGGTCATCGCCGCCGCTGCCACCGGCGTTCTGGCCGTGGGCTCTGTGGTCCTGTGGCTGGTGTGCCGGAAAAAGTAAATTTCCTATCGTATTTTATAACAGAGCGGGGGGACGCAGTGCGTCTCCCCGCTGCTGACAGAAAAGAGGAGTCAATTTATGGAAAAAAAGGCATTCAAGGCGGAGTCGCAGCGGCTGCTGGACCTGATGATCCACTCCATCTACACCCATAAGGAGATCTTCCTGCGGGAAATCATCTCCAACGCCTCCGACGCCATCGACAAGCTGTGTTATCTGTCCCTGACAGACGAGAACGTGGGGCTCAAGCGGGAGGATTTCGCCATCACCCTGTCCGTTGACAAGGAAAACCGCACCCTCACCGTCAGCGACAACGGCATCGGTATGGACGCAGACGAGCTGGAGAACAACCTGGGCGTTATCGCCTCCAGCGGCACCTACCAATTCCGCCAGGGGCTGGACAAGGAGGCCGAGTCCGACGTCATCGGCCAGTTCGGCGTGGGCTTCTACTCGGCCTTCATGGTGGCCGACCACATCACCGTTATCTCCCGGAAATACGGCCAGGAGCAGGCGTACCGCTGGGAGTCCGACGGCCTGGAGGGCTACACCATCGAGCCCTGCACCCGGGACGCCGTGGGCACCGACATCATCATGCACATCAAGCCCGACGGCGACGAGGAGCCTGACGAATACGGTCAGTATCTCCAGGAATACGCCCTGCGCCGGCTGGTGAAGAAATACTCCGACTACATCCGCTTTCCCATTAAGATGATGATGCCCCACTCCCAGGTCAAGGAGGGCAGCCCCCAGGACAAGCCCGAATACGAGGAGGTCCTTGCGTGGGAGACCCTCAACAGCATGGTGCCCCTGTGGCAGCGGATGAAGGCCGATGTCACCCGGGAGGAATACGACAAGTTCTATCAGGAGCGGTTCGGCGATCCCGCCGCGCCCCTAAGCGTTATCACCGTGTCCGCCGAGGGCGCCGTCACCTATAAGGCGCTGCTGTATATCCCCTCTCAGGCCCCCAGCCAGTACTACACCGAGGACTATAAGCCCGGCCTGCAGCTGTACGCCTCCGGCGTGATGATCATGGACAGCTGCGCCGACCTGCTGCCGGACTATTTCAACTTTGTCCGGGGTGTGGTGGAGTCCCCGGACCTGAGCCTGAACATCTCCCGGGAGCTGCTGCAGCACGACCGGCAGCTGAAGATCATCTCCGCCAACCTGGAAAAGAAGATCAAGGCCGAGCTGGAGCGGATGCTCCGGGACGATCGGGAGAAATACGAGACCTTCTACCGCAGCTTTGGCCGCCAGCTGAAGCTGTGCGCCCTGGACAACTACGGGGCCAGGAAGGAGCAGCTCCAGGATCTGCTGCTGTTCTACTCCTCCACGGAGAAGAAGCCCGTGACCCTGGCGGAGTACGTCTCCCGGATGCAGCCGGAGCAGAAGTTCATCTATTTCGCCTCCGGCGACACCGTGGACGCCATCGACCACATGCCCCAGACGGAGCTGCTGAAGGACCACAACATGGAGATCCTGTACTTCACCGACAAAGCCGACGAGTTTCTGCCGGACATGCTGCAAAAGTACCAGGACAAGCCCTTCCGCTCCGCCATTGACGGGGATCTGGAGCTGGGCGATGAGCAGAAGCCCGACGAGACCGACAGCCATCAGGAGAGCTTTGCCTTCCTGAAGGAGGCCCTGGGGGATAAGGTGGACCAGGTGAAGGCATCCACCAGGCTCAAGACCCACCCGGTGTGCCTGTCCAGCGGCCAGGGCATCACCTTCGAGATGGAGAAGTATTTCACCGCCGTGCAGCCGGAGCTGGGCATGAAGGCCAAGCGCATTCTGGAGATCAACGTGGATCATCCCGCCTTTGCCGCCTTCGAGACTGCCCGGATCACCGACCCGGACCAGGCGAAAAAATACGCCCAGATCCTCTACAACCAGGCCTGCCTGATCGCGGGTCTGCCCATTGAAAACCCGTCCGCGTACACGGATCTGATCTGCTCGCTGTGGAAGTGAGCCATCATAAGCAATACGGAGCTCTCCTGAAGGAGAGCTCCGTATTGCTCAGCTTGTCAAAATTCCTTTTTGACAAGCTGAGCAAGCATTTTCAAAACTTTCATAAAAGTTCTGAAAATGCGGTGATTGAAAACGAAAGACACCCCTGATGGGTTTCTTTCGTAACTATCTTCCTTTCCGAAGGCGGAGATGATCCCGCTTTTTTGACAGTCTCAAGCAATACGGAGCTCTCCGCCAGGAGAGCTCCGTATTGCTACGCATCGAAATGCGCCGGGACATCCTTCCATCCGGGGTGCCCTGTTGTTTTCTGTTAATCCAGCGCGTCGCGGCTTTCAAACACGTCGCGGATAGAGCCGTTCCGGTCGATCTCCGGCTCCGGAGCCGGGGCCTTGGCCATCTTCAGCTCCTGCCACTTGGCCTTGTCGATCAGCAGCTGCCGGGGCTTGGACCCCTCGAAGGGACCCACATAGCCCCGCTCCTCCATCTGATCCACCAGGCGGGCCGCCCGGGCATAGCCCAGCTTCAGCCGCCGCTGAAGCATGGACACGGAGGCCTGTCCCGTCTCCAGCACCACGTCCACGGCGGCGCTGAGCAGCTCGTCGTCGGGGCTCTCCCCGGCAGGCTCCGGCGCGCCGGCGGACTTGCCGCCGCCCTTTTCCTTCTCCTTCACCGCCTGCTCGATCTTGTCCATCACGTCCTGGGAATACTCCGCCTCGCCGCTCTGCTTCACATAGTCCACCACCCGCTCGATCTCCTCCGGGGTGATGAAGCAGCCCTGGACCCGGGTGGGCTTCCCGGCCCCCAGCGGGGCGTACAGCATGTCGCCCTTGCCCACCAGCTTCTCCGCGCCGGTGGTGTCCAGGATGATCCGGGACTCCAGGGACGAGGCCACGGCGAAGGCAATGCGGCTGGGGATATTGGCCTTCATCAGGCCGGTGATCACGTCGGAGGAGGGCCGCTGGGTGGCGATGACCAGGTGCATCCCGGCGGCGCGGCCCATCTGGGCCACCCGGCAGATGGATTCCTCCACCTCCTTGGCGGCCACCAGCATCAGGTCCGCCAGCTCGTCGATGACCACCACCACGGTGGGTATTTTTTTCAGCTCCTGGCTGCGTCCGGCCAGGGCGTTGAACCCGGCCAGGTCCTTCACGCCGTTCTCCGAAAACAGCTTATAGCGCTTCATCATCTCATACACCGCCCACTGCAGGGCCCCGGCGGCCTTCTTGGGGTCCGTCACCACCGGGATCAGCAGGTGCGGGATGCCGTTGTACGGGGCCAGCTCCACCATTTTGGGGTCCACCATGATGAACCGGACCTCCTCCGGCGTGGACTTGTACAGCAGACTCACGATCAGTGAGTTGGTGCACACGGATTTACCGGAGCCGGTGGTACCGGCGATCAGCACATGGGGCAGCTTGGCAATATCCCCCACGATGGCGTTGCCGCCGATGTCCTTGCCCACGGCAAAGGCCACCCGGGACCGGTGCTCGGCAAAAGCCCGGGAGTCGATGACGTCCCGGATGCGCACCGCCGTCACCACCCGGTTGGGCACCTCGATGCCCACCACGGAGCTTTTGTTGGGGATGGGCGCAATGCGCACGCCGCCGCTGCCCAGGGCCAGGGCGATGTCATCGGCCAGGTTCGTCAGCTTGGACAGCTTCACGCCCTGGTCCAGGGTGAACTCATACCGGGTGACGCTGGGTCCGTGGACCACGTCGCCGGGCTTGGCATCCACGCCGAAGCTGGTGATGGTCTGGGCCAGGCGGCGGGAGTTGTTCCGCAGCTCCGCCCCCACCTCGGTATAATTGTCGTCGGTATTCTGGTCCAGCAGCGTCACCGGGGGATACTGATACGCCTCCTCCGGCTCCGCCAGCTCCTCCTCGATGGCCTGTCCCACCTCCTGGGCATGCTGCTCCACCTCCTGGGCGGCAGCCTGCCCCCGGCGGGACTTCTTCTCCGGCACAGGCTCCTGGGCCGGTGCCTGGGCCGGTGTCTGCACTGGCTCTGCCGCAGGCTCCTGCACCGTGGGCGCTTCCGTCTGCGGCGCAGGGGTCTGAGGCCGCAGCACCTGGTCCGGAGTCATCACGTCGTCGCCCTTGCGGGCAAAGAAGCCCTTTCCCTTCTTCCGGGGCAGCGGCTCCTCCGGCGGCTCTGACCGCCGGTCCGCCGTCTTTTCCCGGGGGGCAGGAGCGTCATCCAGAGGCACGTCCACCGACGGACGCTGCCGCCGGGGACGCTCCGTCCGCGCCGGGCGCTCCGGCTCCGGCTGGGGCTCGTAGGGGACCCGGTCCCTGGCCCGCTGCACCAGCTCCCGGGGCGATACCCGCAGCGCCGCCAACAACGCCGTCGCCAAAAGCAGCAGCAGCACAATGACGGACACCATCGTGCCCACCAGCCGCTTCATGCCTGCGGCCAGCCCTCCGGCCACCGCTCCGCCGCTTTTCAGCAGCAGCCCATCGGCCCACAGGCTCTTCATCATGGGGCCCAGGCCCGTAACGGTCTCCCCCTGATACAAAAACAAATGCAGGATCGCCCCCAGCAGCACCGGCGTCACCAGGGTGCAGACGGTCCGCAGCGCCACAGGCCGTCCCCGGTGGGCCAGCAGGTTCACCCCCGCCAGGGCCAGGGCCGGGGCCGCCAGCCAATAGCCATACCCCGTCAGCCCCTTCAGCAGATCCCCCAGCAGGTTCAGAACGATGGCGTCCGCCTGGAAATAGCTGACCACCACACACAGGGCCAGCAGCAGGCACACGCCGCCGCCCACCTCCCGCCGGATAGGCGGGCGGGGGTTTTTCTGCGGGCTGCGGCTGGTCTGGCGGCTCTGACCGCCGCCCTGCCGGGCCTTTCCAGTTGTTTTTTTCTTCTGTCCAGACGCCATAACGAATCCTTTCTCTTACTTGATCAGCTGCATCACGATGGTCAGCAGACCCATGGCCCAGCAGTAATACGCAAACGCGCCGAATTTTCCCTTGTTGGCGATCCGCCGCAGCAGGCCGATGCACAGATACCCGGACACCGCCGCCGTCAGCACGCCCACCAGATACACCGGCACCTGGCCCCAGTCCACGCCTGCGGAAATGGCATCCTTCAGGCTGAGGATATTGGCCCCCAGCACCGCCGGAATGGACAGCAGGAAGGAAAACCGCACCGCGAACTTCCGCTCAAAGCCCACGAAGCACCCGGAGGTGATGGTCATGCCGGACCGGGAGATGCCCGGCACCGTGGCGATGGCCTGGCCAACACCCACGGCCACCGCGTCCAGCAGCGACGCCGTCCGCTCGTTCTTTCTCCCCTTCTTCACCCGGTCGCTGGCGAATAGCAGGAAGCCCGTCACCACCAGTGCCCCGCCGATGAACAGCATGTTGTTGGACAGCCCCAGCACCTTGTCCTTGATGGGCAGCACCGCGAACAGCGGCAGCGTGCCCAGAATGATCAGCAAAATCAGTCTCCGGGCCGGGGGCAGGGGCTTGGGGGTTGACCGGTGGGCCAGGTCCCCGATTCCCCGGAAGAACTCGGCGATCATGTCCTTGATGTCCTGCCAATAGGCCACGAACACCGCCCCCAGGGTGCCCAGATGCAGCAGCACGTCAAAGAATTCCGGCACCTCCGCGTCAATCTGCAGCAGATTCTGCGCGATGGCCAGATGTCCGGAGCTGGAAATGGGCAAAAACTCCGCCACGCCCTGGACCAGGCCCAGCAGGAAGGAAGAAAATACATTCATAGGTCACATTCTCCTGTCTATTTAGATTACATTTTGTTTATTTCTGTCGAATTATTGCAGCCTGTATTCATTTTGCAGGCACGGATACATTTGTACTATACCACACTCCGCGGAGAATTACCAGTCTAATTTGCACCCCGGGCCTGGTTCCCGGAAATTTTCTTCCCCCGTTGCCCGGGGCGGGACAACCTACCGGGCAACGGCACTCCCCTGTCCCGGTACAGATGAAAGGAGTGGATAACCATGCGATTTCCCCGAATCTACGAGGAGGACGGCTGCTGCACGGCGGCGGAGTGCGACCTGTGCGGCGGCGAAATTTACCGGGGCCGGCGATACTACCGCATCAACGGTCAAACGGTGTGTCCGGACTGTCTGGCAGACTATGCCCGGGCGGTGTTCGCGGGCTTTGCCTGCGGAGAGGAGGCGGCGGAATGGTAAGACGGGACGACGTCCCCTGGGCGGAGGTGCAGAAGCTCAACGCCCAGGGCTGGAGCTACCGGCAGCTGGCGGAAAAATTCGGCGTATCCTCCTCGGCCATCGGCCGCCGGGCGGTGCAGGAGTGCTGGCACGGCACCGATGCCCAGCGGGCCAACGCCCGGCTGCGGAATCTGGCCGCCGGCCTTCGCCGCCAGGCAGAGCAGCGGCTGGCCGGTGAGCTGGACACCCGGGAGATCAAGGAGCTGACCGCCGTTCTGCGGGAGCTGATGAACCTTCAGCAAACCCTGGAGGGGCAGCAGCCCGGAGGCAGCCCCCTCCGAGTGGTGCTGGAGGAGGAAACGGAGGATTGGAGCGTATGACGGAGAAAATCCTCACCATCGGCCGCCCCAATCCCCGGCAGCGGGAGTTTCTGGCGTGCGAGAAAAAATATGTGGCCTTCGGCGGGGCCCGGGGCGGCGGCAAAAGCTGGGCCGTCCGCACCAAGGCCAAGCTCCTGGCCCTGCGGTATCCGGGTATCCGGCTGCTGCTGGTGCGCCGGACCTACCAGGAGCTGGAAGCCAATCACATCCGCTTTCTTCGCCGGGAGCTGGCCAATCTGGCGGAGTACCGGGCCACGGCAAGGCAGTTTGCGTTCCCCAACGGCAGCGTGCTGGACTTTGGCTACTGCGCCGCCGACGGCGACATGGACCGCTATCAGGGCGCGGAATACGACGTGATCTTCCTGGACGAGGCCACCCAGCTGAAGGAGGAGTGGATGCGGCAGTTCGCGGCCTGTCTCCGGGGCGTCAACGGATTTCCCAAGCGGCTGTATTACACCTGCAACCCCGGCGGCCCGGGCCACGGCTACATCAAGCGTCTGTTCATCGACCGGCGCTTTCAGGCCGGAGAAAACCCGGAGGACTATGTGTTCATCCTCGCTAAGGTCACGGACAACCGGGCTCTGCTGCGGGCCCAGCCGGACTATCTGCGGCAGCTGCAGGCCCTGCCCCGGCGGCTGCGGGACGCCTGGCTGGACGGCAAGTGGGACGTGTTCCAGGGGCAGGTATTCCAGGAGTTCACCAACGATCCGGCCCACTATCAGGACCGGCGGTTCACCCATGTCATCGCCCCCTTTGACATTCCCCGGGAGTGGCGGGTGTACCGCAGCTATGACTTCGGCTATGCCAAGCCCTTCTCCTGCGGCTGGTGGGCGGTGGACCACGACGGAGTCATTTATCGGATCCTGGAGCTGTACGGCTGCACCGGGGAGGCGGATGTAGGCGTGCGGTGGACGCCGGAGCGGCAGTTCGCGGAGATCCGCCGGATAGAGGACACCCATCCCTGGCTGAAGGGCCGGGAGATCCAGGGGGTGGCGGACCCGGCCATCTGGGATACCAGCCGGGGCGAGAGCATCTATGAGACGGCCCTGCGGCACCGGGTGTTCTTCACCCGGGGGGACAACCGCCGGATCCCCGGGTGGATGCAGCTGCACTACCGCATGAGCTTCGATGAGCAGGGGTATCCCATGCTGTATGTGTTCTCCGGGTGCCGGGCGTTTATCCGGACGATCCCGGAGCTTCTGTTCGACCAAACGGACGCGGAGGACGTGGACACCCGGCAGGAGGACCATGTGGCCGACGAGAGCCGGTATTTCTGCATGTCCCGGCCTATCCCGCCCCAGAAGCGGGACACCGGGCTTCCTCTGCGGGCTGACCCGCTGAACATGCGGACAGGCGGGTAAACGCCGGAACCCGGCATGTCTGACGCAGGAAGGGGCGGACAGAGTCGTCCGCCCCTTCCGGTATTGAAAAGGGAAACAAATGCGTCAGCCCCCGGCGGGAATCCGCCGGGGGCTGGCTCTATAGGGGGTGGGGCATCTCAGCTCGTGGGATGGAGATCATCCCAGGCTGTTTTTCCGTTTAGCGGGAGTGCTTCTTGCGGGGCAGAACCACAACAGCGGCAGCCAGCAGAGCAGCGGAAGCCATCACCAGGACCCACAGGGCAGTGTTGCTCTCGTCGCCAGTCTTGACACCGGGCTTGTAGTTGGGATCAGCCACGCCGCAGACGGTGCACTTGCCGTCCTTATACTGATGGCCGGTGGCCTTGATGACCTCGCCCTTCTTCACAATCTCGCCGCAGATGGTGCAGACTTCGTCGCCGGTGTAGCCGTCCTCGGTGCAGGTGGGCTCCTTAGCACCCACCAGCTTGATCTTGTGACCCAGAGCGGGGATGACCTCGCCCTTCTTCACAATCTCGCCGCAGATGGTGCAGACTTCGTCGCCGGTGTAGCCGTCCTCGGTGCAGGTGGGCTCCTTAGCACCCACCAGCTTGATCTTGTGACCCAGAGCGGGGATGACCTCGCCCTTCTTCACAATCTCGCCGCAGATGGTGCAGACTTCGTCGCCGGTGTAGCCATCCTCAGTGCAGGTGGGCTCCTTAGCACCCACCAGCTTGATCTTGTGACCCAGAGCGGGGATGACCTCGCCCTTCTTCACAATCTCGCCGCAGATGGTGCAGACTTCGTCGCCGGTGTAGCCATCCTCAGTGCAGGTGGGCTCCTTAGCACCCACCAGCTTGATCTTGTGACCCAGAGCGGGGATGACCTCGCCCTTCTTCACGGTGACGCCGCAGGTCTTGCAGACCTCATCGCCGGTGTAGCCATCCTCGGTGCAGGTAGGCTCCTTGGCGCCAACGATCTCGGTGTCGTGGCCGGTGGCGGGGATGACCTCGCCCTTGGTGATGACCTTGCCGCAGGCCTTGCAGACCACGTCGCCGGTGTAGCCATCCTCGGTGCAGGTGGCAGCCTTGGCGTTCACGGTCTCGGTCTCGGTGTGCAGGTCAGCAGCCAGAGTCTCGGCGTTGTTCACGGTCTGATCGTTGCGCTGGGTCTCGGTAACGGTGACGTTGATCTTGTCCAGAGCGGTGGGATCATTGACGGTGAAGGTCAGGGTGGCCACGGTGGAACCGGCGGTCACGCCGTTGAGGTCCACATAGCCCAGGGTGACCTTGCCAGCCTCATCCTTGTGGGAGGAGTACTGGGTGTTGAAGGAGACGTTGGTCAGGGTCAGGTTGGCGGCATCGTAATCCACGTTGAACAGGCCGTTGGTGGCAGCATCCTTGGCGATGACATCCACGGTGACGGTCTTTTCATCGGCGGAGACGGTGACCTTGGAGGTGCTGGCGTTCTCAGCAGCATCGCCCATGGGCAGGTTCACCACGTTGGCCGTGGGGGCGGAAGCGTTCAGGGAGCCGGAGGCAGCCTTGGTCTCGGCGCCGTTGTAGCGCTGGATCTGAGCGGAGGTCATCTCCACAGCCTGAGTGGTGTGGACGGTGGTCTTGCTCATGGCAGCGTTCACGGCCTCGGTGGTGTCCTCATTGGCGTGGTACATGGAGCCCACCAGGGTGGCAGGCCACACACCGTCGCCGAAGGAAGCAACCTGGGCAGCTTCCCACTTACCAGTGTCCTCATTCAGGAGGATGCGGTAGACATTGCTGGTGTTGCCATCGCAGGTGGACAGGTACAGAACCAGTTCCTGGCCCTCGACGGTGGCGTACAGGGAGTCATACAGGTCGCCGTCATCGGTGGGGTTGGCAACGTAGCCAACGTTAGCCAGGTTGGACTCAAGGATGCCGAAGGAGGCGCTCCAGCTGTCCTCGCCGGTCTCCTTATCCACCGAGGGATAAACATTCATGGTCCAGATGTTGCCGGCGTCATCCAGCGCCAGGAACAGCTCGGTGTCGGTATCCTTCACGCCGTCTTTATCGGTGTCGATCTTGTTGGCACCCAGAGAGGTAACGGCGGTGAAGTAGGAAGCGTCGCCATAGAGCCACAGATACAGTCCGAGGCTGAAGGCGGACAGATCCAGGTTATCCACCGGCTTGGGAGCCAGGAAGTAGGTGTTGTACACGCTGGCCAGCATGGGCTTGGCCTCGGTGGAGTAAACCAGGCTGTACTCCATATCCCACATGGGGATTTCGCCCTCGAAGCCGGGATAGGTAGCCAGGGTCTTACCGGTATCCAGGTCCATCTTGTTGATGTTGAAGCTGCCATCCTGCAGATAGACGTTGCCGGTGCGGGTGTCGAAGGTGGAGGCAGACACGCTCTTGGTGGTTTCGAAGTTCACCAGCTTCTTCCAGGTGGCATCATGCTCCAGATCCCAGGTGAAGAACTGGGCATCGCCGTTGGTATCCATCAGAGCGCCCACCAGGGTGGTATCCACGGTCTTGACGGTGACGGTGCAGGAGGCGGTGGCGGTGGGATCCTTGATGGAGGCCGCCGTGATGGTGGCAGTACCCTTGTTGACGCCGGTGACGATGCCGCGGGCGTTGACGGTGGCGACAGTCTCATCGGAGGACTTCCAGGTCACGCCATCGGGATGCACGCCGAAGGGGCTGACCTCAGCGTTCAGAGCAGCGGTGCCGCCCTTGTACATCTCAACGGACTGCTTATCCAGAGTCACGGACACGGGGCCGTTGAGCTCTTCCTTGTTGAGGTTGATCTTGTAGGTGGCCTTGTTGTCGGCGTAGTCGCAGACCTGAATGTACAGGTGATCCACGTCCTCGGCCTTGCTCAGATCCAGGGAGATGTCGGTGGCAGCGCCCAGAGCGGCACCCTCGGGGGAGCCGGCGGCGCGGGCCAAGACCTTCATTTCGTCATAGTTGAACAGGAAGGCGGCCGACACATAGCGGTCATCCTGAGCGGTCAGGACCAGGCTGCGGGCGCCGGTCTCAGCATCCTCGCGGAAGTACACGTTGGACAGGACGGGCTCGGTCCGGTCGATGAAAGCGGTGTAGCTCCGGCTGGCGCCGTCGCCCAGGGCATCCCAGTTGGTGACGTGGGTGCCGTCGGCATTGTAGGTCACATAGTACTCGGGAGCCTCGGTGACCTTGACGGTGATCTTTTCGCCGTTAGCGGCAGCGGTGGGGGCAGTGTTCAGGCCGATGTTGCCCTGAGCATTGCGCCAGGCAGCGCCGTTGGAGTAATAGTAAGCGGAGGCAGTGGGAGAACCGGACGCCTTATCATAGTAGACATTGCCGTTCTCGCCGGTGATGGTCACCCGGGCATCCGCGGCGTTGCGGATCAGGGAGAAGGTAGCACGGACAAAGACGGTGGTGTCGGGGTTGATGGAGGCGCGGTTGGGATCATAGGTCTCATCCACGTAAGGATTGCCGCCGAAGTAGTACACGAAGGGATCGCCAGCGTACTGGACGGTCAGGCCCTGATACTTGGTGGCGCTCTGGCTGGCCGCGTACATGTAGGGCACGCGGGACTCGCTGTGGGCCTCTTGATACTCCAGATAGCTGCCGATATCGAACATGGAGGGATCGGTCCAGCTGCCGTAGTAACCCAGAACGGGGATGGAGTGGCTGTCGCCCTTGACGCCCTCGTCGGAGGCCAGCTCATTGGCGTACACATAACCCTCGACATAGGTGCCGGTGTTGTCGCTGGCCTTGTCATACTCGTCCAGGCCCAGGACCTTGGCATTGACTTCCACATGGACGCTGCCATTTGCAGGGATCTCCACAGTGCACTTGCTCAGCTGCTGGAAGAACAGGTAAGCATCGTAGGTGTCGATGTTGCCGTCGTTGTCGAAGTCGGCGTTGTCCTTATTGGAGATGGAATCCAGGACGCCGGTGACGAAGTCCAGCAGAGCCTGGCCGTCAGCCTTGGTGACCTTGCCGTCGCCATTGAAGTCGCAGTTGGCAAGACCCTCGGGAGCGGTCATCTCCACCACCTGGCCGTCCACGGTCCAGGTGACGTTGGAGGACAGGTCGGTGGTGTAGGTATCTTCGAAGTTCACCACGGAGCCGTCTTCGAACTGATTGGCGAAGACATCCTGGGTGAAGAAGTCGGCGCTGAGGTTGAAGGAGGTCGCGATATCCTTCAGGTTGTTGATGGTGAAGCCGAAGCTGTACTCACCGGTGCGCTGGGGATCGTCGCCCAGCTCCACCTTGACCTTACCGTCGGCGGCACCGGCGTTGGTGCCCTTATCCATCAGGATATAGGTGCCGGCAGAGGTGGCGGCGCCCACGTTGGCAAGGCCGGCGCCCTGCTGCATGACGGGATAGTAGCCGTCCTTACCCTCGCCGTAATCCTGATACATGGGGACAGCGGTGGACATCAGCAGGGACTGAGCCAGAGCACGGGCGGTGAGGCCGGTCTTCTCCGTCAGCTTGTTGGCGCGGACGTACTGGGCCACCACAGCGGCCATACCGGCAACCTGGGGAGAGGCCATGGAGGTACCGGACATATTCTGGTAGCCGCCGCCATTCTGCAGGGAGTAGATATTGCCGCCAGGAGCGGTGATCTCAGGCTTCAGCTCCAGGGAGCCGGGAATGCCCCAGGAGGAGAAGTCGCTCATGGTGTAGTAGCTGCTGTTGTAGACAGAGGAGCCGGGCTTGGCACCAACGGTCATCTTGCCGGTGTAATACACCAGGCCGGAATCAGTGGTGTGCTTCTCGGCGTTGGCCTTGATGGTCTCGCCGTAGGCCTGGGTCACGGAGACGCAGGGCTCTGTCTTGGTGTAGTCGCTGAGGTCCATGTTGATGGTGCCAGCCTGGTTGTTGACGATGATGGTGGCAATGGCACCGGCAGCCACAGCGTTCTCGCCCTTCTCATAGAAGGAGATGGTACCGCGGTTGCACAGGCCGATCTTGCCCTTGAGCAGGTCGGCCACGGCGGCGAAGTCTTCCTCCGTGCCGCCGGCATCCACGTACACGAACTCATGCTCACCGGCAATGGTGGTCATGGGCAGGTTGGTATAGCCGGAGGTCTCGCTGTAGATCTCCTTGTTGCCGGCCACTTCGACGAAGTTGCCGGTAGCGCCGTCGTTATCCACGGAGGCGACGCCCAGAGAGTTGGTGTAGGAGCCGGGGCTGCCGTTGGTGGCCCAGCTGACGCTCTCGGCGTAGGGATAGGCATAGGGGGTGTTCTCGAACCAGTGGCCGGAGTTACCGGCGGACATGGCAACGACCATACCGCTGTTGACAACAGCCTCCAGGATGGCCTGGTACTTGGCGTCAGACTGGCGGGACATACCGGGGTTGCCGCTGCCCAGAGACAGGTTGGCGGAATCGCAGCCCAGGATCATAGCGTCCTCGATGGCGGCCATGTAATCGGAATCGTAAGCGCCGCCGCCCTTACCGAAGACCTTCATGGTGTACACCTGGGCATCAGGGGCAACACCCTGGGTCAGAGCGGTATCCAGAGCGGGAGCGAAGGAACCGTCGGCCTGCTCAATGTAGCGGTTGCCGGCGGCAATACCGGTGACGTGGGAACCGTGGTCACCCTCTTTGTCGTTGTCGTGGGTGACATCCAGATCGGCGTCAATGTAGTTGAAGCCGAAGGGGATCTTGGCGCTGACATACAGGTCGGAGGCCTTCAGGTCGCTGTTCTTCTTGAAGGCGTTGAGCTTCTCCAGCTTGTCAGCGTAATCCGCAGAGGTGACGGGGGTGATGCCCAGACCCTTGACAGCGTAGCTGTAAGCCGCGCCGCTGAGAGAGGGATGATCCGTATCCGCGCCGGTATCGATGATGGCTACCTTGGAGCCTGCGCCGGTATAGCCGTTGGCCCAGGCGAAGTTGGAGCCGATCATGTTGGAGGAGGTGGCCATGTTGGGATCGGTGGTCTCGGATTCCTTGACCACGCAGGGCTCATAGCGGGTCTCGATCAGGACCTGCTTGACGCCCTTGACGTTCTCGATCTTCTCGATCTGGCCATACTGAACGTTGGCGGAAATGATGTTGGTAGCCAGGGTCAGATTCCAAACCACATCCAGGGCCTGGCCGTCCAGGGCCTTCTTGGAAATGGTCTTGACCATCTTGTCCTGCTTGGATTCCAGCTTGTCGCGATACTTCATCGCCTTTTTGCTGCCAGAGGCGATGTCGGACGCGGAAAAGCCCTTGTCCAAGGTGGAGGGGTCGCTCAGCACGATGGAGACGCGGACCATGTCCGTGTCGGCATACTGCTGCTGGGCTTCTTCCTCAACAGCCGCGTTTTCCTTGATGGGCAGCTTGATGTTGTCCACCTTTTCCCAGGTGATACCGTTGTTCTCGCCCTTGGTCGCGACAGTGCTTCTGCCTGCGGCCCAGGAGGGGGTCACAAGACTCAGCGTCATCACGAGAGCGAGAAGCACTGCCATCGCCCGTTTGAGGGTATGCGCGTGTTTCATATGCGTACTCTCTCTTTCTCCGGTTTGTACCGGTAAAGTTGGATGCTTGTATAGTTCCGGTCGCCGTGATGCCCTATCAGCCGGCCCGTCCCATACAGCTTACGGTTACTATACCATTTCTCTGAGGATTTTGCAACGAAAATGCCGCAGTTTTTCATGTAAAATTAATAGAAATTTCGACAAATACAAAAATCGGTACTTTGTCTGCGATATAACGACACATTGTGACTTTTTACACAAATCAGGATTTATGTATAAACCAAGTTGGTCATTTTAACACATCAGTGTATTAAGCGTTACCGTACTAAATCGTTAAAAACATCGCAGTTCATCGTTCATGTTGCTTTTGCGTCACCATTCATCGTTCAATTCGGCATAGTGTCTATTACTGTTGGCAGAATTTTGCGCAGTGATAATTTATTTGCATGTTTTGGCGAGTCCGGATTGTGAACTATTTTTGTACAAAATGCCGGAAGCCCGGGGACCCCCGAAGGGGTTCCCGGGCTTCCGGTGATGCCGTCTCTCTGTCAGAGACAGGCGTTTATTCAGCGGGTGTGCTTTCTGCGGGGCAGGACCACCACAGCGGCAGCCAGCAGAGCGGAGACGGTCAGCAGCATGACCCACAGGGTCACGGAGCTGGCATCACCGGTCTTGACGCCGGGCTGAGCAGGCTGATAGTTGGGATCCTTTTCGCCGCAGTCGGTGCACTTGCCATCCTTGTAGTGATGGCCGGTGGCCTTGACGACTTCACCCTTGGTGACGGTTTCACCGCAGGTCTTGCAGACCTCATCGCCGGTATAGCCGTCCTGGGTGCAGGTAGCATCCTTGGCACCCACCAGCTGGGTATCGTGGCCGGTGGCGGGGATGACCTCGCCCTTCTTCACGGTCTCGCCGCAGGTCTTGCAGACCTCATCGCCGGTGTAGCCGTCCTGGGTGCAGGTGGCGGGCTTGGCACCAACGATCTCGGTATCGTGGCCGGTGGCGGGGATAACCTCACCCTTCTTCACGGTCTCGCCGCAGACGGTGCAGACCTCGTCGCCGGTGTAACCGTCCTCGGTGCAGGTGGCAGCCTTAGCGCCTACCAGCTGGGTCTTGTGGCCCAGAGCGGGGATAACCTCGCCCTTCTTCACGGTCTCGTTGCACACGGTGCAGACCTCATCGCCGGTGTAGCCGTCCTGGGTGCAGGTAGCGGCCTTAGCGTTCACCAGCTGGGTCTTGTGACCGGTGGCGGGGATGACCTGGCCCTTGGTGATGACTTCGCCGCAGACCTTGCAGACCTCATCGCCAGTGTAGCCGTCCTCGGTGCAGGTGGCGGGCTTGGCGTTCTTCAGCTCGGGGTTGTGGCCGGCCTTCTCCAGAGCGGCCAGCAGGGTGGCGTAGTTATACACCAGCTCCTTCTGGGCGTCGGTAAGGGCGTTGTACTCGGCCAGCAGCTGGCGCAGGTAAGCCTCGTCCTCGTTGGTCAGACTCTCGATGGGCTTGAGGGCCTCGATCTTCTTGATGAGCTCCAGCACCGCCATTTCATCGGCGTTATTGGGGTCGGCATCAATATACAGATAACCGATGGCTGCGGGGCCGGTCTCGCCGGTGAGGCTGTAAGCCGTGACCCGGTAAGCATAGCTGCGGCCGAAGGGCAGCGTGGTGGTATCGGTATAGGTGCAGGCAGTGAGGCCCTCAGCCAGGGTCTCGAAGCCCTCGAAGGTCCAGGTATCCTGGGTATCATCCTGGAAGTGGGCAGCCACGCTGCGCTCCACCTTATAGACGATATCCTCGGCGTTGGACTGCTTGGCAGCGGTCCAGGTCAGCAGGGCGTTGCGGACGCCGGTCTCCGTGACGGTGAGATCCGTGGGCGTGAAGTAGCTCTCGTCCATGATGTTGACGCTGCCCTTTTCGGTGTTGAAGTACTTGTCCCAGACATAGGCGGTGTAGCCCACAGCGCCCTGGGGATAGTACAGGTTCAGGCCCCAGTCGTTGTACACGAAGCCGCCGGTGCCGGTGGTGCCCCACAGGCCCACGAAGTTGGCGTACAGGGCCACGTTGGCATAGGCTCCGGTCAGGGAAACGGTGGTCTCCAGCAGAGGAGCGGTCATGCCGTTGAAGTAGTAATCCTTCAGGTTCTCGCAGCCGAAGAAGGCCTTGGTGCCGATGCGCTCCAGGGTGGTGGGATAGCTGACGCTCTTGAGGAACAGGTTGCCGGCAAAGGCGTTGCCGCCCACGCGGATGGTGCCCTCGGGGATGCGGTAGCTCTCGGCGGTGCGGCCCTCGGGATAGTAGCGCAGGTTCGCGCCGTTCTTATCGAACAGGACGCCGTCCACGCTCTTGAAGTACAGGGAGCCGTCGGCCACATAAATGTTCTGCAGGCTGGTGCAGTCGTTGAAGGCCACGGAGGTGTCAGTGACGCCGCAATCCTGGATGGAGGCGGGCAGAGTCAGCTCCGTCAGAGCTTCGCAGCCCACAAAGCCGCGGCTGGGGACGGCGGTCATGCTCTTGGACAGGGTGACATTCTTCAGATTGTCGTTGTAAGCCAGTGCGCTGCCGCCCATCTCGGTGACGGTGTCGGGAATGACAATGGTCTCCAGGCCGGTCTTGGAAATGGCGTTGGCGCCGATGCTGGTCAGGCCGTAGGGCAGACGCAGGCTGGTCAGATTGGGACAATTGTAGAAGGCGAAGGTGCCGACGGTCAGGCCGTTGGCGGAATCCTCGAAGTAGATCTCCTCGATCTTGGAGCTGGAGAAGGCGTAGCTGCCCACCTTGGTGACACTGGCGGGAACGATGACCTTCTTCAGGCTGGTGTTGTTCTGGAACATCTTATCGGGGATCTCCGTCATGGTGGCGGGCAGGGTGAACTCGGTGGTCTCGTTGCCCTGGGGCCAGATGTAGATATCGCCGGTATCCTTCAGCATGACAACGCCGTTGGAGGACGCATACACGGGGTTGTTGGCGTCCACCACGATGTTCTTCAGGCCGCTGGCCAGATAGAAGGCGTCCTTGGCCAGGCTGGTGACGGAGGCGGGGATGTTGACCTCGGTGACATAGGCGGTCTTGTTGTAGTTCAGATAAGCGAACGCCTTGCTATCAATGGATCGCAGGGTGCCGGGGAAGGCCAGCGTCCGGGCCTCATAGGGCTGATAGAAGGCGCTGTTGCCGATGGACTCCAGCTGGGTGCCGGAGAAGTCCAGATTCTGGAGCTTCCGGGCATAGTAGAAGGCCTGCTTGCCGATGGTCTTCAGCTGAGAGGGCCAGTTGATGGTCTCCAGCAGGGAGCAGGAGTAAAAGGCGCGCTCACCGATGGAGGTGACGTTGTCGCTGAGCTTCACGGTCTTGACGGCCTTGGCGTTGTAGAACGCGCGGTCGGGGATGACAGTGAGGCTGCCGCAGTCGATGGAAGCGGCGGCGTTGCAGTCATAGAACGCGGAGCCGCCCAGGGAGGTGACGGACTGGGGAATGGTGATGGCCTTCAGAGCCTTCCAGCCGTAGAAAGCGTTGGAGCCGATGGAGGTCAGACCCTCCTTCAGGGACAGGGCGGTGGCCTTGGCGCAGCCGCGGAAGGCGTAATCGCCCACGGTCTCCACGGTGGCGGGCAGGTCCACAGCCGTCAGGGCGGAGCAGTTGCTGAAGGCGTAGGCGGGAACAGCGGTCAGGCTCTGGCCGAAGGTTACGGTTTTCAGGCCGGAGCAGCCGTCGAAGGCGTGCTCACCCAGGGTGGTGAAGCCATCGGGCAGGGCGATGGACGTCAGCTTGGTGCAGCCCTGGAAGGCGGCGGTGCCGATCTTCTTGAGGCTGGCGGGCAGCGTGACGGACGTGATGGTGGTGTTCTTATAGAACAGGTAGTCGCTGATGGTCTCCACGCCGTCAGGCACGGTGTAGGAGGTGCCCTTGAAGTCCCGGGGCAGGCTCACCAGAACCTTGCCGCCGCCGGCCAGCAGGGTGCCGTCCTCGGTCCGGACGATGCTGGCGCCGTCCTCGATGACATAACCCTCAAAGGCGGGGCAGCTGACAAACGGGGTCAGACCGAAGGACAGGGTCTCGGCCTTGTAGGAGGCAGGGAAGGTCAGGGTCTTGAGGTTGGTGCAGCCCTGGAAGGCCCTCTCGCCGATGAGGGTGACGTTGTCGGGAACGATGAAGTTCACCAGCGCGGTGCAGCCCTGGAACATCTGCTTGCCGATGGTGGTCAGCTTGGGGGCCACGAAGGTGGTCAGGTTCAGGCTGTTGTAGAACGCGGAGTCCAGGCCGGTGGGATCGCCCAGCACGGTGATCTCGGTGAGGCTGCTGCGGGCGAAGGCGTTGGCGCCGATGAAGGTCAGGCTCTCGGGGATCACCATCTCCTCCAGGGCGGCGCAGCCGGCGAAGCAGCTGGTGCCAACGGAGGTGACGTTGGACAGGTCGGGCAGGTGCTTCAGGCTCTTGCAGGTGAAGAACGCCGTCTTGGGCAGCTCGGTCAGGTTCTTGGACAGAGTCACGGAGGTTACAGCCGTGCAGTTGGCGAACTGGTCGCCGTTTGCGTCCATAGAGGTGACGGTGTCGGGAATGGTGATGCTGGTCAGGGCGTAGGCATTATAGAAAATACCGGCGCTGAGGCTGGTGACGCCCTCGGGGATCACCAGGTCGCCCTCCAGGGCCTCGCAGAAGTAGAAGGCCTTGACGCCCATGGTGGTCAGGTCCTTGGGCAGGACGCCGTCGTCGGTGTGGCCCAGCGTCTTTAGGTTCTTGCAGTAGTAGAACGCGCCCTCGTTGATGACCTTCATGGTCTCAGGCAGGCTGACGCTCTGCAGGTTGTCGCAGTCGTAGAAGGCCCGATAGCCGATCTCCTCCAGGGAGTCGGGGCAGATGACGTTGAGAATGTAGTCGTTGTTCTTGAAAGCGTTCTCCCCGATGACGCGGACGCCGTCGGGAATGGTGACGGTGCTCTCGGTGCCGCTGTAGCTGACCAGGGTGTCGCCCACGATGTTGAAGGTGCCGGCGCCGCTGGCCTCGGTGACGGTGACGGCCAGGTCATAGGAGGCAGTGCCGTTCTTGGCCTTGGCGGTAACGGTGGCCGTGCCGGGCTTGTGGGCGGTAAGCTTGGCGTACTGGGTCAGCTGGTCGCCCTCGCCGTTGGGCTCAACGGTGACCACGGACTCGTCGGAGGAGGTCCACTCCAGGTTCAGGTCGGTGGCATAGAAGGGCGCGTAGGCATACAGCCGGACATTGGTATAGGTGGTACCGGCCAGCATGGTCACGGAGGAGGTGTTCAGCCGGAACTCACTCATAGGCACGTCCGCGCCCACCTCGTCGGTGACGGTGATCTGGCACTGGGCCTTCACATCGGGCCAGACGGAGGACTTGACGGTGATGGTGGCGGTGCCGGGAGCCTTGGCGGCCACGATGCCGTTCTTCACCTCGGCCACGCCGGAATCGGAGGAGCTCCAAACCAGGTTCTGGTCGGTGGCGTCGTCGGGAGTCACAGTGGCGTTCAGCTGGACATAGCCCTTCTGGGGCAGGGTCACAGCGGTCTGATCCAGAGTGATCTTGGTGACGGCGTTTTCAGGCAGGGTCACGCGATAGGCACACTGGTTCATGGCGTAGTCGTAGGCCACCACATAGAAGGTGCCCTGCAGGAGCTTCTGATAGAAGTCCGTAACATCGAAGGTGTAGGTATACTCCTCGTAAGCCCGGGGAGAGGTGCCGTCGGCCTTCAGGGCGGGGATGATGCCGTCATAGTAGTTGGAGCCGATGCTCATTTCCTTCTTGCCGTTGTTGACGTTGGTCTTCCACTGGGTGGAGTACAGGGTGGCGCCGGCCAGGCAGAAGTTATCGGCCAGGGTCACGTCCAGGTACTTCCGGCCGTCGTCGCCGGTGCGGAACTGCAGGTTCTCGCGGTCAACGATATAGGGCATTTCACCATCGGAGGTGAAGTTGAAGGAATAGGTGTTCTTCAGGTTGTCCTGCACGTCGAAGCCGTCCACATAGGCGGCGGCGGTGTAGGTCATGCGGGTGTTGTTGGGGATCAGGTGGATGCCGGTCAGCGGGGGGAAGATCTCGCCCACATAGCCGGGCCGCACAGCGGCGGAGCTGGAGTTGTACATGGCCTTGCGGACATTGAGGCCGTCGCTGTTGAGGTACACCTCACCGGTGTCGCTGTCGGTGATGGTGACGTTGGTGGTCTTGGCCGCGCGCAGCAGACCGGCCTGCAGGTAATACAGGTTGCTGACGCCGTTGCCGCCGCCCAGGTCCACGCAGATCTTATCGGCGGAGGTGGAGGGGGTGTCGTAGCCCTCGGGGACCACGAAGGGATACATGCCCAGCTTCACCACGTACATCATGGCGTAAACACCGGCCACGTTGGTGGCGTACATCTTCTCGTCCAGGCCGTTGTAGATATCGGCGTCCTCGAAGATGGGGGCCTTGGTCCAGTCGCCGTAGAAGCCCAGGAAGGGCACGGACAGCGCGGGATCGTCGTTGTTGGTCAGCTCCACAAAGCCCTCCACATAGATGCCGTTGGGGAACTTGGCCAGATACGCCCGGTCCGCGTCAGACAGGCGGACGGTGACGGTGACGGTGGTCTCGCCGTTAGCGGGCACGGTGACGGTGGAGCCGCTGAGGGTGCCGCCGGAGACCTTGATGGCGCTGGTGTCAGCGGAGAGGACATAGCCCTTCTGGGCGATGTACAGCCCGTCGGTGGTGGTGCTCTCGGTCTGGACGGTGGTGCTGACGTCATAGGACAGGGCGGAGCCGGTGAGGTTCTTCACCACGAAGCTCAGCTTGTACACGCCCAGCTGGTCGGCGTCGTCGCCCAGCTCGATCTTGGTCTTGTCCTGGCCCCGGACATACAGGTAGGCGGGGGTGGTGACGGCCTCGGCCAGGTTCACCATACCGGAGCCCTGCTTGCGGGGAGAGTAAGCCACGCCGTTTTCATCATACAGGATGTCGGCGGTGCTCATCAGCAGGCGGTTCACCAGCAGCTGCTTGTCGGTATCGGAGGCGCCGGGCATCAGGGTGTTGACATACTGCAAAGCAGCGGCGGCCACACCGGCCAGATACGGAGACGCCATGGAGGTACCGCTCATGTAGCCGTACTGGGCGAAGGGCAGAGAGGAATAGATGCTGCCGCCGGGGGCGGTGATCTCCGGCTTCAGGGACAGAGAAGGCAGGGGGCCCCAGGAGGAGAAGTCGCTCATGGCCACGGAGCCCTTTTCGGTCTTGGAGACGGTGAGGGTCTTTTCCTGGGCGGCTTCCATCATCTGGCCGTTGGCCAGGCTGATGCACACGGTGGGGATCTTGTAGTTATCCACGGACATGTTCAGCAGATAGCCGTCGCGGTTGTTATAGATGATGCAGCCCGCAGCACCGGCAGAGGCGGCATTGAGCTGCTTCTGCTCGAAGGACAGGCCGCCGCGCATGACCACGGCGATCTTGCCGGTGACGTCCAGGCCCTGGTAATCGGCGGTGTCGCCGGTGTTGGGCACCATGACGTACTCATAGGTCCTGGAGCTGTCATTGCCCAGCAGCAGGGCGGTGAAGTCGTGGCCGGACACGTCCTGATAGGGGACGCGGCCCTGGGCGGTGACAAAGGCCGCCGTCTCGTTGGCGTTGACGGAGGCAACGGACAGCGCCGCGTCATAGGAGGACGAGGAGCTGATGATGCCGGTGTCGGGGTCGGACACGGAGGTGAAGTCACCCTTTGCGCCGCCCTGGGAGGAGGAATAGGAGTTACCGGCGGAGCAGTTCAGCAGGATACCGGCGGACTTGACCAGGTCGTAATACTTGGTGGTCAGGTCGCCCTCGGCCTCCCGGCCGAAGCCGCCGTTGGAGCCGAGAGACATGTTGATCACGTCCACGTCCAGCAGCAGGGCATCGTTCAGGGCCGCCAGGATGGTATCCGTGGAGGCGCCGTTGGTGGAGTCGGAGAATACCTTGAAGATGGCCAGCTGTGCCTCGGGAGACTGACCGGCGAAGGTGACATTGCCGTCGGCGTCCACGGTCTTGCCGGCGGTGATACCGGCCACGTGGGTGCCGTGGTCATTGCCGTACTTCTCCACGGCGTCGGCGGAGGGGATCACGTCGGCGTCCGCGTCGGCATAGTCGAAGGCGAAGGGCACCTTGCCGCTCTTATACAGGTCGTCCTCGGTCAGCAGCACCAGGGAGCTGGAGCTGTGCTTCTGGGCATACCAGAGGGCGGCATAGCTGTAGGCGGTGATGTTGGTCTTGCCGTCCTCGCCCTGGCTGATCTGATAGAGCAGCTTGGACAGGCTGGACTTCTGCAGCTTCTGCACGGCAGGAGCGTTGGCAAAGGCCTCGTGGTTCACATCCAGGCCGGTGTCCAGGATGCCGATGAGCATCCCCTCGCCCTGATACTGGGTGTTGTTGGAGTAGGCCGCCACTTCCGCGGCGGTCAGGGCCTGGCCCAGAGTGGCGGAGCCCATGGAATCGGTGTAGTAGGTCTGGCACAGCACCACGTCCTCTACGCCGTCAATATTCTTGATGTCATGGATCTTGCCGTAAGGCACCTGGGCGGCAAAGCCGCTGACCACGGAGGTGTAGCTGAAGGTGAAGGAGCTGGGAATGCCCTTGCTTTCCATGGTGTTCATCACGGAGAGCTGCAGGTTGGCGATGTCCTTCAGCTGGGCCTTGGCTGCGTCCGTCTGCTGGAAGTCCAGCATGGACATACTGGCATTGGTGCGGTTGCGGACATCCAGCAGGCTGTCTGCATCCAGCTGCACAATGACACGGACCATTTCGTCGTCCGCCGGGATCTCGGACTTGGACACCTTGCCGGAGTCCATGTTCTCCTCGAAGATCGCCAGACGGTCGCTGTCTGTGAGCTCATTGGTCACATCGGTGGCCGTCAGCCCGGTCTTGGGGTCAGACGGCGTCAGTTCCGCCGCCATGGCGCTGACCGGCAGGACGCTGATGAGCATCATCAGCACCAGGACCAGGGACAGCAGCCGCTGCGGCATTCTCGTCTTTTTCATCGATCGACTTCCTTCCTGTTTTTTTCGTTCCGCTCCCCTGCTGTGTTGAGGCGCTTTCCGATTGCATAATTATACTTCCTTTCTCCTGCAAAAGCAAGGAATTTCTTCCAAAAACAAGGATTTTTTCAGGAAACGTTTCCGGTGTTTCCGCCGGGTGGACGGCCGGTTGGCGCTTTTTTCCGATGCTTCGGTATCACATCACCGTGATAAACGACCCATTGTTTTTTGTACTTATCTCACGAACAGTTTCCTGGCTCTGCGTCCGTGTTGGACAAATCCGTCAAAATGTCAGCCGCCCCTTTTCCGCCCCGCTGATTCCGTCCACAATACACGCACATTTGTGTTTGTTCGCAGCAAGCGGACTGGCATAGGAAGTTATTGGAAATATCTTCCATGAATATTCTGTATATTTTTCAGTATTCTTCCAATATTTCCACTTTACAGGGCCGTTTTGATCAAATGCTTCGGCGCGGCGTATCCACAAAAGGGCGCAAAAAGCCGCCGCTCCCGCGGGAGCGGCGGCAGAGTCTGTCAAAAAAGCCTCGCAGAGTTTGCCGCCCGCAGGCGGCAAATAAAGTGCAACCCGTTTTTTGCGGCGGCGTGTACGTCGCAAAAAACACTTCTCGGTCTGCAAGTGTGGAATTTGTTCGCTTTCAGCGAACAAATTATGCGCGCGGCAGACTGCAAGCCTTTTGTCAAAAAAGGGCCACGCCCTTTTTTGACAAGCTGAGCCGCCGCTCCCGCGGGAGCGGCGGCAGATATTCACTTCACCTGGCGGCCATGGGACCAGACGGCGGTGATGTTGTGGCGGTGGAGCATATAGAGGGACCGCTCAAAGCGCTCCCGGACCGTCAGGGGCCGCACCGGCTCCGGGAAGTCCCCGTCGTCCACCACGATGGCGTGGAGGGGCTGGCCCACGGCGAAGCCCTCTCCCCCGCCGAAGTACCGGTGCCCGGCGGTGGTGCCCAGATAGTACCCCTCCGGCACGGTCAGGAAGTCCTCGGACCAGTCGGTTTCCATGCGCTTGATCTTGGAGGCCCGGATGCTCATGGTGATGACCTTGTACATGGGGAGCTGTGCCCCGCCGGCGATGTCGGACCCCAGGGTCACCCAGATGCCCTGCTGCAGCATCTCCCGCACCGGGGAGACGCCGCTGCACAGGTTGATGTTGGACCCGGCGCAGTGGGCCACCACCACCCCGGCCCGGCGGATGGCGGCGCACTCCCGTGCGTCGGAGTGGACGCAGTGGGCCATCACCGTGTGGTCCTTCCAGAGGCCGTATTTGTCATAGGTCTCCCAATACTGGGGGCAGTCCGGGTGCAGCTCCTTCACCCAGGCGATCTCCCCCCTGTTTTCCGACAGATGGGACTGGACATACAGCCCCCGGTCCCGGGCGATCTCCCCCAGGGCGGCCATCAGCTCATTGGAACAGCTGGGGGTGAAGCGGGGGGTGATGATGGGCCTGACGTGCTCAAAATGGCAGCCGTCCAGCCAGCGCAGGGTCTCGGAGACGGACTCCTCCGTGGTCTCCTGGAGAATGCCGGGCAGGGCGTTGCGGTCCATATTCACCTTGCCCACATAGCCCGTGACTCCGGCCCGCTCCAGCTCCTCCATGAGGATCCAGGTAGCCTCGGTATGCAGGGAGGAGAACATGCACACCCGGGTGGTGCCGTTGGTGATCAGGTCCGTGGCCAGACGGCGGTAGGTCCGCCGGGCAAAGTCCGGGTCGGCGAACCGGGCCTCGGTGCGGAAGGTGTAGGTATTCAGCCAATCCAGCAGGGGCAGGTCCATGCCCATGCCCAGCATGGGATACTGGGGGGCATGGAGGTGCATATCCGCAAAGGACTGCATGATGAGCCGGTCGCCGTAATCCGTCAGGGGCGCCGAGGCAAACACCTCCGGCAGAGCGTCGTACACCCCCTGGACCGCGCCGTCCTCCAACACCAGATAGCCGTGCTCCCGGATGTCCAGCTTCCCCAGCTGCGGGGCCTGGACGATGTTGCCGCGTAAAACCTGTGTCATGATGAGTCGCTCCTTTCGGAAAATAAAAACGGGCGCCCCGCCGGCTTTCCGGCGGAGCACCCATAGCAGGGCCGTGGGCGGCCCCGTAGAAACGCCCTGCGCCATGCCCGCAGGGCTATATGAGTTCCCTATGTGATACACAGATTATAGCACAGGGGGATGCGTTTGGCAAGGGAAAAAGCGCGCTATGCATTGCCGTCCCTTCCATATGGGCTGACAAACTGAGGCCCCGCCAGATGGCGGGGCCTTGAGCTATGTGTCAGCTTCAGTTCATCTGCTTGCGGCGGGAGAGGTTCACGGTACCGTCGTTCATTTCGTGGACGGAGTCCAGGCTCTTGCCGGTGCCGATGGCCACGCAGCTGATGGCGTTCTCCGCCACCACGGTGTGGATCCCGGTGCGGGCGGTGATGAGCTTGTCAAAGCCGTCCACCAGGCTGCCGCCGCCGGTCATGACGATGCCGTTGTTGGCAATGTCGGCCACCAGCTCCGGGGGCGTGCGCTCCAGAACGCCGTGAATCGCCTCCAGAATGCGCTCCACCGGCTCCTCGAAGGCCTCCAGCATCTCGGTGGAGGTGACGGTAATGGTCTTGGGCAGGCCGGTCATCAGGCAGCGGCCCTTGATCTCGATGGTAGTCTCCTCGTCCTTGGGGAACACGCAGCCGATCTGCATCTTCATCTGCTCGGCGGTGCGCTCGCCGATGAGGATGTTGTGCTTGCGGCGCATGTATTTGACGATGGCTTCGTTGAACTGGTCGCCGGCCACCTTGATGGAGGCGCTTTCCACCACGCCCTTCAGGGAGATCACGGCGATGTCGCTGGTGCCGCCGCCGATGTCCACCACCATGTGGCCCTCGGGTTTGGTGATGTCGATGCCGGCGCCGATGGCCGCGGCCACAGGCTCCTCGATCAGATACACATGGCTGGCGCCGGACTGCAGGCCCGCGTCCACCACGGCGCGCTCCTCCACCTCGGTGATGCCGGAGGGAACGCAGATGATGACACGGGGCTTGAAGATGTGGTGGAAGCTGCCGCTGACCTTGCGGATGAACTCCTTGAGCATCCGTTCGGTCATGTCGTAGTCGGAGATGACGCCCTCACGCAGGGGGCGGATGGCCACGATGTTGCCGGGGGTACGGCCCAGCATGGCCTGGGCATCGGCGCCCACGCTGAGCAGGCGGCCGTCGTCCTTGTTGATGGCTACCACAGAGGGCTCATTGAGCACAACGCCCTTGCCCTTGACATATACCAATACCGATGCGGTACCCAGGTCGATACCGATATCCTTTGCTAACGAACACATAATGCTGCACCTCATTTTTCTGATATGGACCACAGCCCTCAAGGGGCCGTATTATTCCCTGATGCTCTATTATAATGGTGATTTTCCCATTTTGCAAGAGGATTTGCGTGATTTTCCAAATCGTAATCTTTTGTTCATATTTTGCAGCTTTTCCGCCGATGTCTCATTATGCACCGGCAGCGGGAAAATTATTCCTCCCGGCTGATGGCCAGGGTCAGGCCCACCACGTCGGCAGCCCCCGCCTGACGCAGCACCCGGGCGGCCTCCCCCAGGGTAGAGCCGGTGGTACAGATATCGTCCACCAGCAGGAAGCGCTTTCCGGCGATGCGCTCCGGATGGACGGCCTCATAGGCCCCCAGGACGTTGGCCCGGCGGGCGTCGGCGTCCTCCAGGCCGGACTGGGGCGGGTTGTCCAGAATTTTGCGCAGGGTCTCCTGGGGCTCCACGTGCCACTCCACGCACAGGCTCCCGGCCAGATACCGGGCCTGGTCAAAGCCCCGCTTGCGCAGGCGCTTCCGGCTCACCGGCACCCAGGTGATGGAGTCGAACTCGCCGCCGAACTCCTCCGCCGCGCAGCGGGCCGTCAGGCTGCCGAAGCAGGGCAGGCCGCCCATGCGGCCCTTGAATTTGAAGTCCAGAATGGCACGGCGGACGGCGTCCTCGTAATACAGAGGCGCGGCCACCCGGCCCCAGGAGGTCTGGCGGACGGCCCGGTCCCCGGTGTAGGGCAGCTTCTTTTCGCAGCCGACGCAGATCAGCTCCTTATTGCCGATGTGCTGATTGCAGAAGGGGCAGCGCCGGGGGAACAGAAAGTTCAATGCCCCCTGCTCCAGCTGGTTCAGCCGTTCGTTGAGATCACTCATGCCCATGGTTTGGTCCTCCTTGCTTGAGTCTGCGGCGCAGGCCGCTGTATCGCCGGGTGCGGCGGTCGTTTTCCGCCATGCGGCCGGGGATGGCGTCGTCGCCTACCATCACCAGCAGCTCCCTGGCCCGGGTGATGGCGGTGTACAGCACGCCCCGGACCAGCAGGTTGGGAGCCGCCGGGGCGGACACCAGCACCACCGCCCGGTATTCGCTGCCCTGGGCCTTGTGGACGGTCATGGCGTAGGCCATGTCCAGCTGGCTCAGCAGGTCGGCGGTGTATACGCTGGTGCGGTCATCGAACCGGATGGTCACCAGCTCGCCGGAGGGGTCGATGTCCTCCACCGTGCCCACGTCGCCGTTGAAGATGCCGCTGCCGGCCTCGCCGTCGTCCTTTTCCCAGAGAACGTCATAGTTGTTCCGGGTCTGCATCACCCGGTCCCCCACCCGGAAGATCATGTCGCCCCAGGCCTTCTGGCGCTTGCCCGGGGCCGGGGGGTTCAGAGCCGCCTGCAGGGCCCGGTTCAGGCTGACGGTGCCGGTCTCCCCCTTGCGGGTGGGGGTCAGCACCTGGATCTGCCCGGCGGGGATGCCCATATTTTCCGGCAGGCGGGTGCGGCACAGGTCCACCACCGTCTGCACCAGCCGGTCAGGCGACCGGCGGCACAGGAAAAAGAAGTCGTTCTGCTTGTTTTTCAGATCCGGGGACCGGCCCCGGTTCACCGCATGGGCGTTGCGGATGATGGCGGACTGCTCCGCCTGGCGGAATACCTCCGTCAGGGTCACCGACGCCACTGAGCCGCTGCGCAGAATATCCCCCAGCACGTTGCCGGGCCCCACGGAGGGCAGCTGGTCCGGGTCCCCCACCATCACCAGGCGGCACCCGGGCTTCAGGGCCGCCAGAAGGGCGTCCATCAGCGGCAGGTCCACCATGCTCATCTCGTCCACGATGACGGCGTCGGCCTCCAGCAGGTCCTTTTCGTTTTTCTTGAAGGCCACCTCGCCGGTGAGCTCGTTGAAGGTCATGCCCAGGCAGCGGTGGATGGTCTGGGCCTCCCGGGAGCACAGCTCGCTCATGCGCTTGGCCGCCCGGCCCGTGGGGGCCAGCAGCAGAACTGTCAGGCCCATGCGCTCCAGCAGGGTGACGATGCCCCGGGTGGAGGTGGTTTTGCCGGTGCCGGGGCCGCCGGTCAGCAGCAGCACCCCGCTCCGGGCCGCCAGCTCCACCGCCCGGCGCTGCTGGGGCGCATAGGCGATGCCCTGGCGGGCCTCCATCTCGGTGATGATTTTGTCCACATTTTTCCCGGTCTGCCGGGGCGCGTCCCGCAGGGACAGCAGCCGCCGGGCCACCTGTGTCTCCGCCTGATACAGGCGCTGGAGATAGCAGGCCTGCACCCCCGCCACCTGCTCCTGAACGATGACGCCCCGGGTCAGCAGACCGTCCAGGGCCGTCTCCAGGGCGTCGGTATCCGCGCTGATGAGCTGGGCGGCGGCGGACAGCAGCTTGTCCCGGGGCAGGAACACATGGCCGTTGTTCAGGTTGTGGGATAATTCGTATGTAAGAGCGGCCTCCACCCGGCAGGGGCTGTCGCCGTCGAAGCCCATGCTCAGGGCAATCTCGTCCATGGTGGAAAAATCCACGCCATAGGCGTCGCCGGTCAGCAGATAGGGGTCCTCCCTCAGCCGGGGCAGAGCATCCGCCCCGTAGGCCCGGTACAACTGCATAGCCAGGGGCACCGGCAGCTCATACCGGGCCAGGAACTCCATGACCCGCTTGAGCCCCGTCAGCTCCCGGAAGGCGGCAGACAGCTCCATGGCCCGCCTGGCGGTGATGCCCTTGACGGTCTGAAGCCGCTCCGGCTCCTCCTCGATAACGGCCAGAGTGTCTGCCCCGAAGCGGTCTGCCAGCCGCTGGGCCGTGGCGGGGCCGATGCCCTTGAGAATGCCGGAGGACAGGTAGGATACGATCTCCTCCTCCGTCCGGGGCATCCGCCGCTCCACGGACTCCGCCGCAAACTGGGGCCCATAGCTGGGGTGGTTGGTCCACACCCCGGTGACGGTCATGCCCTCGCCGGGAGCGGCGCAGGGAATGCATCCCACCACCGTTACCAGCTCCCCGTCCTCCGTCAGCAGGGAGAGCACGGTGTAGCCGTTGTCCTCATTCTGAAAGATCAGGCTTTGTACGGCGCCCTCCACCGTGCAGCGTTCGGCCATACCGGCCCTCCTTATGGTAAATTCTGAATGATCTCCTCCGGAGCCAGCAGCAGGACGTTGTCATACCGCTGCGTAAGCTCCCGGGCCCGGGACAGTCCCGCCTCATCCAGTCCGCAGTCGCAGATCACGATGGGCGGCAGGCCCCGCAGCTGCCGCCGCAGGTCCAGCAGCTGGGCCACCGGGCCGGAAAAATCACCGCTCCCCCGGGCGGGGATCAGCAGCATCACCCGGGCGGGCTCCCGCCGCCGCAGCCACCCCGTCAGCAGCCAGAACAGGGCCGCCAGCCCCGTGGCCGCCAGAAAGGCCAGCACGCCGTCTTGCAGCACCTCCATGATATCACCTCGATATCAGTGTATGCGGCGGCGGGGATGGGGGTGCAGGCGGCAGAAACGTGTTGCATTCCGCCGCGCCATTTGATACAATAGCCATGGCGTTGCACGAACGGCAGGCGGTTGGCTGATGATCCCCGAAAGGGGGTGACGCCATGCGGATTACATTACATATCGGGCCCTATACGGTTACGATCATTGTAAAGAAACGCGAAAACCGCCACTCGGCCAAGTGACGGTTTTCATTATGAATTCCTGATTGAACCGAGCCAACCGCTTGTCGCAGCGCCCTTTTCTGTGTTCATTATAGGCGGCGCAGGCCGTCTTGTCAAGCCCCGGGACCGTCTCCCGGGGCCTGATTTTCTTTTGTGCGGGTCAGGTACGGGGGTTGTGCGGTTTAATACTGATAGCCCCGCTTTTCGTCGCGGAATTCCTCCACCCGGGCCCGGTAGGCCTTCATGGCGGTGTCTTCAAAGGCCAGCTTCACGTCCTTTGCGCCCATCTGCTCCAGGAGGTACCGGGTGAAGGGCGGGTTCAGAGGCAGCAGCGGCCCGATGAGGTAGGTGGCCATGAGGCCGCCCCGGAGAAAGCCCTCGGCAAAGGCCCCGGGATGGCGGCCCACACCCCGCTCCACCCGGAACAGGGGGTTCGCCAGCTCATCATCGGGATAGGTGTGGCCGAACAGGCTCTTGAAGCCAACGATTTCCATATCCTGGAAGCTGCCCAGCAGGAAGCTGTTGTGCCGCTTCATCATGTGATACTCGGCGTGGGTCTTGAGAATGCCCAGGCCGTCGAAGGCGCGCTTGCCGTCGATGACCACATATTCGCCCAGGGCGTCCAGGGCGTTGCCGGTGGCCAGCATCAGGCCGCCGCCGTCCACATAGCGCTCCAGCTCCGCCTTATAGGGGGTCAGGGCCTGGACCATCAGCTGCAGGCCCCGCTCGGTGGCAGAGCCCACATACACCAGGTCCACGCCGCCGTCCAGGAAGGCGGGGCGGCCCTTCAGGCCGGTCTCCACCACCTCCATCTCCGGGCAGCACTGACGCAGATACGTCACGTTCATCAGATCGCCGCAGAGGTTTGCCACCTCGGGAAACAGGATCTCGGTTTTCATGCCTGCACCTCCTTATCCGCGCTGTCCGCCGCCCGGCTTTGGGCGATGGCCTTCATCTGGTCAAACACCTGATATGCCAGCTCCAGCGTGTCCGTGCCGTAGAGCACGTACAGCTCGTCGCCGGGCTCATAAGCCATCAGGGCCGCCGCGTCGTGCTCGTCCACGGCGCAGGCCAGCCGGTCCTCCGGCACCCCCGCCATCAGGCAGCGCAGCTTGTAGTCCTCACACCGCAGGCCGGTGCACACCACCCGGACGATGCTCTCGTCCGCCAGATACTCAAAGTCCGTATCATAGAACCAGCACACGTTTTCCGACCAGTGGGGCACATCCGTCAGGGAGTTCATCAGCAGCATGACCTCCTTTTTGCCGGGACGGGAAGCGATATAGTGGAATACCCGGGAGCAGGCCAGGGCGTTCTTGTCCTTGGCCATTTCCCGCACCAGGGTCACGTTCCCCACCTTTTCGGCGTTGTGGCGGCTCTCGGTGATGGCGGACTCTGCCAGGACGCGGGCAATCTCCCCGTGGTCATAGCCCAGCTGCCGCAGCACGGCAATGACCGTTACCATATTATAAATATTGAACACACTGTCGGAGATCAGGGTATAGGGATATTCCTTACCCTTCTCCCGGATGGTCATGGTGCCCCCGGCGATGTCCACATGGGTGGCCAGATAATCGCTGTCCGGGGAGTGGAAGCCGCAGTCCTGGCACACGGCCCGGCCAATGTGGTGGTAGCGGCGGTATTCATAGCGCAGCTTCCCGGCGCACTTGGGGCAGATGCGCACGTCGTTGATGTGGTTGACGCACTCCACGGTGTCCGTGGGCAGGCGGTCGATGCCGAAATACACCCGTTCATTTTCCGGAGCCAGGCCGCAGGAGATCAGGTCGTCGGCGTTGAGCACCAGCCTGGACGAGGCAGGAACGCTGCGGCTGATGATGTCCGCAATAAATTCCGCGTGGGCGTTGCGCATGATGCTGTCCCGGAATAGGTTGGTAACGGCAATATAGTCCGGGGTGATGTAGGGATACACCCGCACACTGGACCGCTCGTCCACCTCCAGCACCGCCATGTCGTAATTCTTCACCCGGCCCGCCAGATCACAGCCCTTCAGAAGGGCCGTGGCAATGCCGCTGGCCACGTTGGAGCCCGCCCGGTTGATGAGCACACGGTGGCCCTCCTTCTCCAGGGTGTCCGCCAGAAGGTTGCTGACGGTGGTTTTGCCGTTGGTGCCGGTGACGGCGATGATGGTTTTGGGACGGCCCACATACTTCAGGAAATCCGGGCACAGCTTCAGGGCCAGGGTGCCGGGGAAGTCCGTTCCGTTGTGGCGGGTGATCTTCAGCGCCGGGACGGACAGCTTCGCCATCCACAGCGCAAACAGGAATCGCAGTTTACCCATTGTTTTCAAGCCTCCTTGGTAACGATCGCCGCCGCCCGGCAGCTGCAGCCGTCGGCATTTTCAAATTTCAGGGGCATGGTCAGGAACGTGAATTCCCGGCCGATGAGCTGCGCCAGCCCCTTGAGGTTCTCGGTATTCACCAGCCCCGCGCCAAACAGAGTCAGGTGATTGGGGTAATCCACCGTGTCGCAGGGGTCCAGGGAGATGGAATCCTCCCCCACCCCCTTCAGGGGCAGGCCCGCCACGAACCGGGCGGCCTCCTCGGTCAGACACGGAAATCCCTCATAATAGGCATCGGTGCCCCAGTATTGGTCCCACCCGGTGCAGAACAGCAGAAAATCTGCGTCCCGTATGGCGGCCTCGTGCCGCAGCAGCAGGTCCAGGGGAATTTGGGACAGGCCACGGCAGTCCAGCACATAGCCACGGCCCACAAAGCGGTCCGGACCGAAGCTGTCCAGGGTGGGGGCCCCGTCCATCATGTGGGCGGGGGCGTCCATGTGGGTGCCGGTGTGGGAATACATATGCAGCAGGGTCTCCCGGTAGCCGCATTGGGAAACGGTGCAGGCGGTGGTGAGCCGGGGCTGCTCCGTGCCGGGATAGACAGGCATGTCCTCCCGGATGGTGTGGGTCAGATCGATAACAGTCATGCTTGCTTCCCTCCTTCAGGCCGTTCCCGGGTGTGCAGATATACCATCAGCGCCGCCACATCGGCGGGGGATACGCCGGAGATGCGGCCCGCCTGGCCCAGGTTCTCCGGGCGCAGGGCGGCCAGCTTCTCACGGGCCTCCAGCCGCAGGCCCTGAATATGACGGTAATCCATATCCGGCGGCAGGCGGCGGCGCTCCAGCTTCTCAAATTCCTCCACCTGCTTCTCCTGGCGGCGGATATAGCCCTCGTACTTCACGGTGATCTCCACCTGCTCCCGGACAGCGGGGGGCAGGTCCGGGTCCGCCGGGTCAAAGGGGCGCAGGTCCTCGTAGCTTACCTGGGGCCGGCGCAGCAGGTCGATGAGGCGGCAGCCGTCGGCCACCGGGGCGGTGCCCCGGGCCGTCAGCAGATCGTTCAGGGCTGCCGAGCCGGGGATGCCGGTTTTCTCCAGGCGCCTGATCTCCCGCTCCACGGCGGCGTATTTCTCCTCCCCCTGCCGCAGCCGCTGCCGGGATACCAGGCCGATGCGGTATCCCACGGGGCACAAGCGGCGGTCGGCGTTGTCCTGGCGCAGCAGCAGCCGGTATTCCGACCGGCTGGTCATCATGCGGTACGGCTCCTGGGTGCCCTTGGTCACCAGGTCGTCGATGAGGGTGCCGATGTAGCTTTCGCTGCGCTTCAGGATCAGCGGCTCCCGGCCCAACAGCTTCAGCGCCGCGTTGACCCCGGCCACAAAGCCCTGGGCCGCCGCCTCCTCATAGCCGGAGGAGCCGTTGAACTGTCCCGCGCCGTAAAGTCCTTCCACCGCCCGGGTCTCCAGGGTAGGCCGCAGGGCCAGGGGATCGATGCAGTCATATTCAATGGCGTAGGCCGGACGCATCATCTCCGCCTGCTCCAGTCCGGGGACGGACCGCAGCATTTGCAGCTGCACATCCTCCGGCAGAGAGGAGGAAAAGCCCTGGATGTACATTTCCTCGGTGTCCAGGCCCATGGGCTCGATGAACAGCTGGTGCCGCTCCTTGTCCGGGAAACGGACGATCTTTGTCTCGATGGACGGACAGTACCGGGGACCTATGCCCTGGATGGCCCCGGAATACAGGGGGCTTTTGTCCAGGTTTTCCCGGATGATCCGGTGGGTCTGCGCCGTGGTATATGTCAGCCAGCACGCGGCCCGGTTTTCCGGGGGGCGCTCCGTCTCGAAGCTGAAGGGCAAGGGGGACGGATCCCCCTCCTGGAGCTGCATTTTGGAAAAGTCGATGCTTCGCCGGTTCACCCGGGGCGGCGTGCCGGTCTTGAACCGGCGAAGGGGCAGGCCCAGGGCCAGCAGGCTCTCCGTCAGGGGGCCCGCCGCGTGGAGTCCGTCGGGACCGGAGTCCTCCACACAGTCGCCCACGATGGTGCGGCCCCGGAGATAAGTGCCGGTGCACAGCACCACCGCCCGGACCCGGTACACGGCGCCGGTTCGCAGCGCCACACCGGTAACATGGCCGTTTTCCGTGCGAACAGACACCGCTTCCGCCTGGCGCAGGGTCAGATGCTCCTGCCGCTCCAGGGTGTGCTTCATGATCTGCTGATAGGCCCGGCGGTCCGCCTGGGCCCGCAGGGACCACACGGCAGGCCCCTTCCGGCGGTTGAGCATCCGGTATTGGATGCAGGCCCTATCCGCCGCCCGGGCCATTTCGCCGCCCAGGGCGTCCAGCTCCCGGACCAGGTGGCCCTTGGCGGTGCCGCCAATGGCAGGATTGCAGGGCATGTTGCCCACGGCGTCCAGGTTGATGGTCAGGCACACGGTGTCCAGCCCCAGCCGGGCGGCGGCCAGGGCCGCCTCGATGCCGGCGTGTCCCGCGCCGATAACGGCAATATCAAATTGTCCCGCGTCAAATTCTCTCATGCTCGTTCCTCAGTTCCGGCGCAGGATCACCACCGCCACCTCCGGGCGGTTCAGGATCCGCACCATGCCGCCCAGGCCCCGGGTGACAAACACATCCGCGTCCCGGCAGGTGTAAAATCCGTTGGTATAGGAGGGCAGCAGCGCGCCGCCGTTGCCCAGCAGGCCGTCGGTAAAGGGCAGCCGCCACAGGCCGCCGTGGCCGTGGCCCGACAGGGTCAGATCCGCCCCAAGGGCGGCGTAATCCGTTTCAAAATGGGTATTCCGGTGGGCCAGCAGCAGCCAGAACCCGTCGCCGATGGCGCCCCGGACATCCCGGGCCACCTCCTGGGGCGTTTTCTGGTCGGCGAAGCCGTTGGGATCGTCGATGCCCGCCACGGCGATGGCGCCGCCGTTCCGCTCCAGCGTTACAAAGGTGTTGCTCAGATAGGTGACGCCGCATTCCTTCAGCAGCGGCATCAGCTCCGACATGGCCCCGGCAGCCCACTCATGATTGCCGGAGACGAAATACGTAGGCGCCATAGCCGTCAGCCCACACAGCAGAGGCCGCAGATATTCCGTGCCGCTCCACTCGTCCACCAGGTCGCCCACCAGCGCAATGATATCGGGCCGGGCCTTCCGCACCGCCTCCAGAAGGCGGCTGTTGTCCCGGCCGAACCGGCGGCCATGGAGATCCGACAGCACCACGATCCGGGCCCCGTCCCACCCCTGCGGCAGCCGCCGGGAGGTGAAGGTATATTCCTCGGTGGAGAGGGTGTAGTTCCCCCACCACAGGCCCGCCCCGGCCAGGGTCAGCGCTGCCAGCAGCAGCGGCAGGGCCGTGTTTTTCCTTTTGCGTTTCTTGTCCAACCGCGCCGCCTCCTTACAGGATACCCTATTATATAATAGGTTCCCCGGGGTTTGCAAGTCTTTTGTTGTGCAGAATAGCAAAAAGTGATCGTGCGTTTTTATGAAAAATGTACATTTGCACCCTTGTGAAAATGCTCCCGCCGGCGTATACTATATATGTAAAAAGCGAAGAAAGGAGCGTGATACCATGACCAACATCTTCATGAAGGGCGATCTGGATGACATGATCTTCGAGGGAACCGATTGGCAGCCCAGCGAGCGGTAAATCCGGTGCTTACCAAGGAGAAGGCCACGCCAAGGCGTGGTGATTTTTTTTAACAGAAAAAGCGTTTTTACGAGTTGATGCGCCGCAGGGCGCTTTTTTTGTGCCCATTTTTACGCTCATTTATCGTCTGCGGCGCCGCAGGTCGGCCGCGATCAAGACCCCGCAGGCCAGCAGCAGGCCCGCCAGAATGAGGAGGGCGCAGCTGCGGAAATATTCCTCCGGCAGAATCAGGATCACCGGGTCCGTCATCGGGTCAAACAGCCAGTTGTCCTTTCCCGGAAAAAAGATGGTGTGGAACACCGCAAATGCCCGGTCGAAGTCCAGAGCCGCCAAACCCCCGACGATCACGAACAGTCCGCCCAGGCCACAGGCAGCCCAGAACCCCGGCCCACGGCCTCCAAAGCGGCACAGGGCCATCCCCTTTCGCCGCCGCAGCAGGTACAGGGCCAGCAGTGCCGCCAGGGATACCGCCAGCAGCCGGATATCCAGCAGAAACAGCACCCGCACGTCGGCAAAGTGGCTGGCTCCCTCCTGGGAAAAGGGCAGCACCCCGGCGGCAAAATCCGGCCGCAGGCCCAGGCAGTAGTCCATCACATCGCCGAAGGCATCCCTCAGTTGTTCCACCGTCAGGCCGCTGCGGGCGGGGATATCCAGGGCCTGAATCTGCGCCCAGTAGAAGGGCCGCACCAGCAGCGGCAGGGCAATGGCCCCCGTCAGCACCGCCAGAGCCGTCAGGGGAATGGTGAGAACGGACAGAAATTTCTTCATTTCGTTGGCTCCTTTCGGCCGGACAGCACCAGAAGCACCTGACCCGGCAGGTAAAACAGCCACATGCCCACCTGGGCAAAGGCGGCAAGCCACCCGGGAAACAGCTCCGGCTGATTGCGGATCCCCACGCACACGTCGCACAGCAGAAACAGCCACAGTCCCACGGAAAACAACGGACTGCGAAGGGGCACCGCCTGACAGGCGTTCAGCAGGAAATTCGTAAAGTACACCGCCGCCAGCAGATTCAGCGGCGACAGAAGCCCCAGGGCCCACAGGCCCGCCCAGGCTCCCAGCACCAGCACCAGCCGCAGAGGCCACAGGGTCCGTCCGCCGTTCCGCCGGCAGATCCGGACCAGATACAGGGCCTGGACCCCGCAGAACAGGGCCACTCCCGCGCCGTAATGGTCGTTCAGCAGCAGCAAAAACGTGTCTGCTCCCAGGGTCAGAGCCATGGCAGCGGGCATCAGGCGGCTGCCGCCCCGGCAGGCAAACAGCACGGAAAACACCAGACACACGGCGATGGAGGCGTATTTCACCGGGTCGCCGCTGCCCCCGGTCAGATCCATGGTCAGAAACACCGCATACAGGGCCGCCTCCAGCCCCAGAAACGCCGCCGTCACAGGTCCCACAGCTCCGGGTCGCTGGCGGAAACACACAGGGCGCCGGCAGACAGCGCCGCCGTCACGTCGGCCTTGTCTGCCAGCAGGCCCCCGGCGATGAGGGGCACCGGCAGCTCCCGGGACAGCCGGGCGATGACCTTATAGATGGTTCCCGGCAGCACCTCAATCAGGTCCGGCATGCCTATGCCCGTCTCCTTCCCCAGGTTGCTGACAGCCTTGGAGTCGATGGCAAACACCCGCAGCACCGTCAGCATTCCCAGCTCCCGGCCCCGGCGGATCAGGTGAGGCCGGGTGGAGATGATCCCGTCGGCCCCGCAGCGGCGCAGGTAGTCCACGGCGATCTCCTTGGGGGCCATCCCTGCGATCAGGTCTGCGTGGATCACCGCCTGCTTCCCGGCCCGGTGGACCCGATCCACCAGCTCCCCGATGTTCAGAATATCGCCGCACAGCAGGAACACCGCCGCCCCGTCATGACACAAGGCACGATCCAGGGTCTCCGGCTCCTTCACCGCCGGGATCACCGGCGTCCGCTCCAAAAGCGGCAGCATGGCATGGGCCATAGGGCGCGCCCCCTTTCCGCAATTTTCTCTCCCTATGTTACCACGGCAGGGGGGCAGATTTCAACGATATTTTCATGAAAAAGTCCTTGACAGCCGCCGGTGTCTCTGGTATACTATCTAAGAAAACAAAGAAGGCTGGGTGCATCCGCCTCACCTCCCGCCCGTGGCAAAGAGGTCAACAGCAATTGTTTCCATGGTTTCCGCATGCCGGGGGCCGTGTTGTTGCGCGGATGCATGGTGCATTCGCGTTTTTTTATTGATCGAATGGAGGTGCGACGGTTATTAGCAAGGTAGAGCATGAACTCAATGAAGAGATCCGGGATAAGGAGATCCGCCTCATCGGCGAAAACGGCGAACAGCTGGGCATTGTGTCCTCTGCGGAGGGTCTGCACATCGCCGAGGAAAAGGGACTGGACCTGGTGAAGATTTCCCCCCAGGCCACGCCGCCTGTGTGCAAGCTCATGAACTATGGCAAGTACAGGTTCGAGCGCAGCAAGAAGGAAAAGGAAGCCAGAAAGAACCAGCATGTGGTGGAGATCAAGGAAATTCGCATGTCTCCGGGCATCGATGTCGGCGACTTCAACACGAAGCTGAAAAACGCGCAGAAGTTCCTGGCTGACGGCAACCGGGTGAAGGTCTCCGTCCGCTTCCGCGGCCGCGAGATGGCACATACGGATATCGGTCGGGATCTGCTGAAGAAGTTCGCGGAGCTTTGCGCCGACGTGGCCACGATGGATAAATCCGCCAAAATGGAGGGCCGGCTCATGTCCATGTTCCTGTCCCCCAAGGCCCAGAAGGCCGGAAAATAACACACGAGTTCTTCCCGCCCCGGCGGGAGAATAGATGGAAGGAGTAATATTATGCCTAAACTGAAGACCCACAGCGGCGCCAAGAAGCGCTTCAATCTGACGAAGTCCGGCAAGGTCAAGAGAGCGCACGCTTTCAAGAGCCACATCCTCACCAAGAAGGACACCAAGCGCGGCCGTCGCCTGCGCAGCGGCACCTATGCCGACTGCACCAATGAGGCCACCATCCGCAAGATGATCCCCTACAAATAAGAGACGGATATCGTTAGAAATAGGAGGCAATTAAGAAATGGCACGTGTTAAAGGCGCTATGATGGCGCGTAAAAGAAGAAATAAGACGCTGAAGCTGGCCAAGGGCTACTGGGGCGCCAAGTCCAAGCACTTCAAGATGGCCAACGAGCAGGTCATGAAGTCCCTGACCTACGCCTATGTGGGCCGCCGCCTGAAGAAGCGGGACTTCCGCCAGCTGTGGATCACCCGCATCTCCGCCGCCTGCAAGCTCAACGGCATGAACTATTCCACCTTCATGCACGGTCTGAAGGTGGCCGGCATCCAGATCAACCGCAAGATGCTCTCTGAGATGGCCATCAACGACGCCGTGGCCTTCACCGCCCTGTGCGACATCGCCAAGAAGGCGTAACATATTGTATATAGAAATCAGGTCCGGAAACGGGCCTGATTTTTTTAGCTTGTCAAAAAGGGCGTTGCCCTTTTTGACAAAAGAAATCCCGCTCCGACCCGCGCGTCCAAATGGGCTTTTCGCCCATTTGGACACACTCTCTCCGCGCAAAGTATTTTTCGCGACGTACACGCCGCCGCGAAAAATGGATGGAACACGATTCGCGGCCTGCGGGCCGCGAACTCTGCGAGGCTCTTTTGACGAGCTGAGAAATCAGGTCCGGAAACGGGCCTGATTTTTCCATTTTCCGGCAAAAAGGGTTGACAGGCAGAGAAAAATGTTTTAATCTAAGAGGGAATAAAATATGCTCCGGTAGGTAAGGCTACCGCGAGGGATACGGACTGCTGCCGCAGAGTGGTGGAGACACCATGAGAGGGTTTGAACAGGCGATATCGAAACCAAGGTATCATCTAACGCAGTTTCACCGCCCCGCGATGCTAAAGCTTGTTACGGTGGCCAGGTCACGCATCCCGCGCGGCCCCTTTGCACATCCACAATGGGCTTTTCTGCCGTTGTGGATTTTTTTCATTCATTCAGGGAAGGAGGAACCGGTCATGTTCGATCATCAGGAAGAATTGGACGAATATCTGGAGAAAATCGAGGAGCTTATCAAAAATAAGCAATACGCCCGATTGCGGGACCTGTTCCTGCCTATGGAGCCTGCGGATATCGCCCTGCTGCTGGAGGAGGCCGGCGGGGAACAGATGCCTCTGCTGTACCGGCTGCTGCCCAAGGAGCTGGCGGCGGAGGTATTCGTGGAGCTGGAGTCCGACAGCCAGGAGATGCTCATCAACGGCTTTTCCAACACCGAGCTGAAGGAGGTGCTGGACGAGCTGTATCTGGACGATGCCGTGGACATCGTGGAGGAAATGCCTGCCAGCGTGGTGATCCGCATCCTGGACAAGGCCACGCCGGAAATGCGCAAGTCCATCAACGAGATCCTCCAGTACCCTGAGGACTCCGCCGGGTCCATTATGAACATGGAGTTTCTGTCCCTGAAAAAGGACATGACGGTGGAGGACGCCTTCAAGCGCATCCGCCGCATCGGCGGTGAGCTGGAGACCATCAACATCCTGTATGTCACCGATCCTACCCGGCATCTGCTGGGTGTGCTGTCCGTCCGGGATCTGCTGCTGGCGGAGGAGGACGACCTGATCGAGGAGATCATGGACCCCAATGTGGTGTCCGTGAACACCATGGATGATAAAGAGGACGTGGCCCAGGCCCTGAGCAAGTACGACTTCCTGGCCATGCCTGTGGTGGACAAGGAGGAGCGCCTGGTGGGCATCGTCACCGTGGACGACGCCATGGACGTTATCGAGGAGGAGACCACGGAGGACTTTGAGAAGATGGCTGCTATGCTGCCGTCGGACAAGCCCTATCTGAAATCCGGCATTTTTGCCACCTGGAAGGCCCGGCTGCCGTGGCTGATGATCCTGATGCTGTCGGCCACGTTCACGGGCATGATCCTGAACCACTATGAAAGCGCCCTGGCCGCGTGCCTGGTGCTCAACTCATATATCCCCATGCTGTCCGGCACCGGCGGCAACTCCGGCACCCAGGCCTCCGTGGCGGTGATCCGCGCCCTGAGCCTGGACGAGGTGGACTTTTCCGATATTCTCCGGGTGCTGTGGAAGGAGCTGCGGGTGTCGCTGCTGTGCGGCGTATGCCTGGCCGGAGCCAACTTCGTAAAAATGCAGCTGGTGGACCGGCTGCTGCTGGGCAATGCCGCTGTCACGCCCACAGTGTGCCTGGTGGTGTGCCTGACCATCCTGTTCGTGGTGGTGTTTGCCAAGTGCGTGGGCTGCTCCCTGCCGCTGCTGGCGGAGAAGATCGGCCTGGACCCGGCAGTGATGGCCAGCCCCTTCATCTCCACCATTGTGGACGCCACCAGCCTGCTGATCTACTTCCGCTTTGCCTCGTGGCTGCTGCTATAGAATAAAAACAGGGGCAGGACCCGTGCGGGTCCTGCCCCTGACAGCTTGCCCAAAAGGCTGTATCCTTCAGGGAGGAAACCGACAAATCGGACGCTGCCGCAGAGCTTGCATCCGATTTGCCGGTTTTTCTTATAAACTAAAATACGCTCAGATTCAGCCGGGCGGACAGCAGCTCCAGCGCCCGGATTCCGGCCAGGCTGTTGCCCTTTTCGTCCAGAGCCGGTCCAAACAGGCCAACGCCCATGCGGCCGGGCACCACGGCCATAATGCCGCCGCCTACGCCGCTTTTGGCCGGTACGCCCACCCGGATGGCAAAGTCGCCGGACCCGTCGTACATGCCGCAGGTCATGAGGTTGGCGTTGACGAACCGGCCATAGGCCGCCGGAAACAGGCGCTCTCCCCCAGGCAGCTGCCCGTGACAGGCCAGCACGCAGCCGATGCGGGCCAGATCCGCCGCGCTGACCCGAATGGAACAGGCCCGGAAATAGCAGTCCAGCAGCTCCTCCACATCGCCGCGGATCAGGCCGTGGGCCTTCAGCAGATAGGCCAGAGCCCGGTTTTTGGAGCCGGTGGCCTTTTCGGAGTGATAGACCTCCTGGTCCAGGGCGATCTCATCATTGTCCGCCAGGCGGCGGATGAAGTCCAGCAGACGCTGGAACCGATGGTCATACGTCTCGCCCCCGATCAGCTGGCACATCAGAATGGCCCCGGCGTTGACCATGGGGTTCAGGTGCTTGGCCAGCAGGGCGTTGTCCGCCACATTGATGGCGTCGAAGGGCTTGCCGGTGGCCTCCACCCCCACATGGGCCCGCACCGTCTCCCGGCCGTTGTCCTGCAGGGCCAGCAGCAGCGAAAGGGGCTTCATGACGCTCTGGATGGTGAAGCTCCGTCGGCTGTCACCGGCCTCCACCAGGGTTCCGTCCTTGTGGAACACGGCAATGCCCAGGCGGTCCGGGTCCTGCCGGGCCAGCTCAGGGATATAGGAGGCCAGGGCCCCCTGCCCGGTGTACGGGCGGCACTCCTGCAGGATCTGTTGCAGCAATTCTTCCATAACGGCTCCTTTTCCACACGAATGTCGTCGGTTTCTGATACAGATTGTATATTCGTGTTGTCATTATACAGTCTGTATTTGTCAATAGTCCACCTTCATCAGGCACAGGCCCTCCGGCGGGGCGGTGGGACCGGCCAGGCGGCGGTCCCGGGCCTCCAGCAGGGCAGGCATATCCTCCGGCTGCCGGGCCCCGCGGCCCACCTCCAACAGAGTGCCCACCAGGATGCGCACCATATTCTGCAAAAAGCCGGTTCCGTGGAACGTGAACACGATGCGGTCCCGCTGGCGCACCACGGTGATGCTGTCCACCAGCCGCACCGTGGATTTCTTCATCCGGGGGTTGCCGCAGAAGCTGGCGAAGTCGTGCTCTCCCTGCAAATATGCCGCCGCCTGCTGCATCCGCTCCACATCCGGGCGATAGTCCAGCAGGGTGACGTATTTCCGGTCGAACACCGGCTTCACCGGTCCGTCGAAGCATACATAGCGGTACGTTTTGCCCAGGGCCTTATACCGGGCGTGGAACCGGGGAGCGGCCTCCTTCACCTCCCGGACGGCAATGGCGTCGGGAAGGTAGCGGTTCATGTAGTCCCGGATCTCCTCCGGGGACTCTGCCACGTCCAGCTGGGCGTTGGCCACCATGGCCCGGGCGTGGACTCCGGCGTCGGTGCGTCCCGCGCCGGTGAGCTCCACCGGACTCCCCTGAAGCCGGGACAGCACGCTCTCCAGCTTTCCCTGGATGGTGTCCCTCCCCGGCTGGCGCTCCCAGCCGAAAAAGCGGGTGCCGTCATAGGCGATGATGAATTTATAGTTGCGCAGCATATAGAATCACTCCGTCATGATCTTCAGGATCACCCGGTCCGTCTCCTTCATGCCCTGAGAGGCCAGGATGCCCACATTGCGGATGGTCTCCTCCACGTCCCGGCCCACGATGCCGTCGCCAGGCCGGAAGCTGTTGCCCCGCAGGTACATGTTATAGCCCAGAATGCCGGTTTCCACACCCATAGCGATCTTGCTGGCGCAGCTGGCCTTGGCCCCGTCGCAGATGCACCCGGAGATCATGGCCGCGGCGTTGGTGATGGTGTGGCAGATGCCCTCATACCCCGCGCCCCGGAGCCATGCAATGCCGCAGCCTGCCCCCACGCCGGCGGACACCGCCCCGCAGTAGGCGGACAGGCGGCCGATGCCGGTTTTCTGGTGGATGGTGATCAGGTCCGACAGGCACACGGCCCGCAGGATGGTCTCCCGGTCCCGGCCCGTCTGCACGCCATAGCGCCACACGGGAACGGAGGCGGTGATGCCCTGGTTGCCGGAGCCGGAGCAGATGACCACCGGCATCTCGCAGCCGTTCATCCGGGCATCGGATCCGGCGGCAGCCCAGGCCCGAGCCTCCGTCTCCACGTCGCCGCCGGACAGCAGCAGGGTGGAGCCGATGTTGGCCCCCCAGTCTCCCCGCAGGCCCTCCCGGGCGATGGCGGTGTTGCATTCGAGCTGCCGGCCCACGGATTCCTCAATGCGGGACACGTCCACTGTCTCGGCAAACGTCAGGATATCCCGGACGTTCAGCACGCTCTTGTCCTGCAAATTGTCCTCGGCAGAGTCGGAGTGGGGCTTTTCCAGCAGGACCTCCCCGTCCCGCTCCACGTAGATGATGTTGGTATGGTTGTTGGCCACATGGACCACAGCCTTGTGGTCCCCCGCCCAGCCTGTCAGCCGGATGTCCAGCATCCGGGACGTAGGCGGGCAGTCGATGCGGATGTCCGTGCTGTCCAGGTATGCCTGAATGGCTGCGGTGTCCTCCTCCGTCACATGGGCAATGACCTGAAGCCGGGCCTCCGGATCCCCGGCCACCACGCCCACGGCGATAGCCGCCGGCAGGCCCCTGCGGCCCCCGGTATTGGGCACCACCACGGACTTGACGTTTTTCAGGATGTTTCCGCTGACCTCCGCCAGAATGCGCCGGGGCCTCTCCCCCAGCACCTGGCGCAGCCGTGCCGCGCAGTAGGCCACGGCGATGGGCTCGGTGCATCCGGTGGCCAGCTGCAATTCCTCACGCAGAATGGTACAGAAAGCCTCCTCTTTTCTCGCGTCCAACATGATTCTTTTCCCTTTCGTCCCATATTTTTTCCGGCAGAACACCGGTGTATGGCCCCGCTTACGCCTGGGGCACGTCGTCCTCGCTGTCGATCCAGTCCTGCACGTCCACCACCTGGAACTCCGTGGGCGTATGGCGGATCACCACCCGCTCCAGGCCCGCGTTGATGATGTGGCGGCGGCACATGGGGCAGGACGTGGCGTCCGGCAGCAGCTCCCCGGTCTGGGCGTTGCGGCCCACCAGATACAGGGTGCCGCCCACCATATCCCGGCGGCTGGCGGAAATGATGGCATTGGCCTCGGCGTGGACGCTGCGGCACAGCTCGTACCGCTCCCCCCGGGGCACCCGCAGCTGCTCCCGGGTGCAATAGCCCATATCCACGCAGTTGCGCCGCCCCCGGGGCGCGCCGTTGTATCCGGTGGAGATGATCTCGTCATTCTTCACGATGATGGCCCCGTACACCCGGCGCAGACATGTGGCCCGCTCCAGAACCGTCTGGGCAATGTCCAGGTAATAGTTTTCCTTGCTGATGCGCTGCATGACAGCACCTCCCGGTATGAAAGCTCGTTGTTCCCTATTATAAACGATTTTCCTGCTCAGAGCAACAAATTCTTCCGAAAAAAGCATTGACTTCCCGGCAGGGGCTGTGGTATCATGAACGAACTGAAAACTCTATGAGGGAGTAGCAAGCGGGCGATTGTCCGCAGCACGTCAACATACTGGCCGCTGCGCGGCCTGGCTTGCTTTAATTTGCGAGACTCATGTGCTACCGCCGCGGGATGCATGGGGACTCGTCTATTGATCTGCTTTCGAGCCCAGACATGGCCCAGGCCGTGCCTGGGGTTTTTCATGGATTTTTCACGATAAGAGGAGAAGCGATCATGCAGTGGGATATCCTGTTCTTTTTCAACAGTGTGCTGCTGGGCGTGGGCCTTGCCATGGATGCGTTTTCCGTGTCTCTGGCCAACGGACTCAACGAGCCCCGCATGTCCCGGCGGCGGATGCTGGGCATTGCCGGGGTGTTTGCCGCCTTCCAGGCCCTGATGCCCATGACGGGGTGGATCTGCGTCCACACCATCGTGCAGTATTTCCGGGCCTTTGAAAAGCTGATCCCCTGGATCGCCCTGGCCCTGCTGGGCTTCATCGGCGGGAAAATGCTCATTGAGGGCATCCGGGGCGGCGGCGGAGACGATGACGCCGCCCCCAGACTGGGCCTGGGCGCCCTGCTGGTGCAGGGGCTGGCCACGTCCATCGACGCCCTGTCCGTGGGCTTCACCATCGCCGAGTATGACTGGCTCATGGCCCTGGTCTGTTCCCTGATCATCGCGGCGGTAACGCTGTGCATCTGTCTTGGGGGCCTGGTGCTGGGGCGGAAATTCGGCATGCGCCTTGCCGGCCGGGCCCAGATTCTGGGCGGGGCCATCCTCATCTTTATCGGTCTGGAAATATTCATCAGCAGCTTTCTAAGCTAAGGAGGAACTTATCATGCTCGTACCCATTCTTCTGTTCATCGTGGGCCTGGTGCTGCTCATCAAGGGCGGCGACTGGTTCGTGGACGGGGCCACGGGGCTGGCCCACCGGTTCCATGTGCCGGAAATTCTCATCGGCGCCACGGTGGTCTCCATCGGCACCACCCTGCCGGAGGTGATGGTGTCCGCCACCTCCGCCGTCAGCGGCCACGGCGAGATCGCCTATGGCAACGCCATCGGCTCGGTGATCTGCAACACCGCCCTGATCGCAGCCCTGACCATCGCCATCCGCCCCTCGGAGGCGGACCGCAAAAGTCTGCGGACCCCGGTGATCTTCTTCTTCATCGCCGCCGTGTTTTATGCCGCCATCGCCTATACCAACGGGGCCTTCACCCGGCTGGCGGGCATCGTGCTGCTGGTGATGTTCGTGGTGTACATGGTCCTTACCGTGCGCCAGAGCTTCCGGGATACCGTCCGGGCCGGCGGTGCGGACGAGGCCATTGACGGCACTCCCTCCATGGGCAAGGATATCCTCCTGCTGGTGGTGGGTGCGGCCTTCATCGCCGTGGGCGCCAACCTGCTGGTGAACAACGGCACCCTCATCGCCCAGGGGTTGGGCGTGCCGGAGTCCGTCATCGCCCTGACCTTCGTGGCCCTGGGGACGTCCCTGCCGGAGCTGGTCACCGCCATCACCTCCCTGGTCAAGGGCCACAGCGCCCTGTCCCTGGGCAACATCGTGGGGGCGAACCTGTTTAACCTGGTGCTGGTCAGCGGCCTGTCCACCACCCTGTCCCCCTTCCAGGTGCCCCAGGAAAAAACCATCGCCGGATACAATGCGTCCCTGGTGGTGGATATCCCCCTGATGATGCTGGTGATGCTGCTGCTGACGGTGCCCGCCCTGGCCAAGGGCCGTCTGTCCCGCTGGCAGGGCATCGTGCTGCTGGTCCTGTACGCAGGCTTCTGCGCATTCCAGTTCTGCATGTAAGCGCATCCGGCCATGGGTGGCAGATAATATAAAAATCACCGAGATCGGCCTGTTACAGGCTTTTCTCGGTGGTTTTCTTATATCTGCACAGTCGATTTCAGTTCTCTCCTGCTGCAGTGATCGCATCAAATCCCTGCCGCAGACGGCTCCGGAACACTGGGGTGCGGCAGAAAACTGCCTGCAAAAAAAGCGTTTCACCGGGAAGAAAGCGTTGAAATGTGCAGAGTAACATGCTATAATTCTATTGTTGTTTCTCGCCATTTATTGGCAATTTCGCTTTGATTGGAAGGAAGATATACATGGACAAAAGCGAAGTCTACCGCGAGGTGGACCTCATTACCCTGCTGCGTGCCCTGTGGCGCCGGTCCTGGGTCATTGCGCTGGCAACGGTGGCGGCAGGCGCCGTCTGCTTCGCCTGGGCACAGTTTCTTATCGCCCCTACCTACGAGGCCAGCGCCCTGCTGTACGTCAACAACACCCAGGATGCCAGCAAGCCCATCAGCAACTCCGAGCTGTCCGCAGCCCAGAGTCTGGTGGACACCTATGTGGTCATTCTCAACAGCCGCACCACCCTGGACCAGGTCCGCGCGGCCGCCAGGGTGACTTATACGGACCGGGAGCTCCAGAAAATGATCCAGGCCCAGGCCGTGAACTCCACCGAGGTATTCGAGGTCACCGTAACCAGTGAGGATCCCCAGGAGGCGCAGAAGATTGCCAATACCATTGCCCAGGTGCTGCCGTCCCGCATTTCCAGTGTGGTGGAGGGCAGCTCCGTCCGGGTGGTGGACTACGCGCAGCTGCCTTCCGGCAAGGCTGCGCCCAGCCTGCCCCGCTATACGGTCCTGGGCATGGTAGCGGGATTCCTGCTCAGCTGTGCGGCGCTGGTCCTGCGGGAGCTCCTTGACAACCAGATCCGCGGCGAGGATTATCTGCTCCAGACATATCCCCAGGTCCCCGTGCTGGCGGTGATTCCCGAGCTTCTCCAGCGCACGGAGGGATATGGATACGGCTACGGCAGCCGTTCTGCCGGAAAGGAGGGCCAGCCGCAATGATGTTTGGAAAAAAACGCACGCCCGAGGAAGATGTTATGTCCCTGAAGGAGCAGCGGGCCATGCTGGGCGACCGACTGAGCTTCGCTGCCTCCGAGGCATACAAGCTGCTGCGGACCAACCTGACCTTCGCCCTGCCAGACGAACAGAGATGCCGGGTGGTGGGCATTACCAGCGCCTCCCGCGGCGAAGGGAAAAGCACCACGTCCATCAACCTGGCCTATACCATCGCGGAAACCGGAAAGCGGGTGCTGCTGGTGGAGGCGGACATGCGGCGGCCCAATCTGGCCCGCCGTCTGGCCATCGACCCGGCCCCGGGTCTGTCCAATCTGCTGGCGGGTCTGTGCCGGGAGGGGGACGTTATCCAGGATGTGGGCCTGCTGGAAAACCTGAAGGTCATCACCTCCGGCGACGTGCCGCCCAACCCGTCGGAGCTACTGGGCTCCGATCGCATGAGCTCCGTGGTCAGCGCCCTGTCCCAGAATTTTGACTTCATCATCTTCGACCTGCCGCCGGTAAATGCCGTGTCCGACGGTCTGGTGATCTCCAAGCTCATCCAGGGCATGATCGTCGTGGTACGCCAGGACTACAGCGACCGGCAGGGCCTGGCGGCGGCTCTGCGGCAGCTGGAATATCTGCATATCAAGGTGCTGGGCTTTGTCATGACCCACGGCAGCGCCTCCGGCGGACGCTATGGCCGGTATGGCCGCTACGGGCGTTACGGGTGCTATGGCCGCTGCGAAAACTACGGCTATGGCCAGGAAGCGACCTCCGCCCCGGATAAGCCCCGGAAGAAAAGTAAGAAATGATCGATTTTCATTCCCATATCCTGCCGGGCATGGACGACGGCAGCAAAAGCACACAGGAAAGCCTGGAGATGCTGGACATGCTCCGGGCCCAAGGAGTGGATACCGTGGCCGCCACGCCGCACTTCTACGCCCGCGAGAATCCTCCGGAGGTGTTTTTGCGGCGCCGGGCCGAGGCCTGGAATCGGCTGCGGCCCCAACTGACGGCAGACAGTCCCCGGGTGCTCCTGGGAGCCGAGGTCCGCTATTTCCAGGGCATCAGCCATGTGGACCGGCTGCATGACCTGTGCTTGGAGGGGCAGGATGTGCTCCTGCTGGAGATGCCGTTTTCCCCTTGGCCGTCCCGGACCCTGGCGGAGCTGACGGACCTGGCCCAGCGGGGCGATCTGACCGTGGTGCTGGCTCACATGGAGCGGTATCTGGCCCAGCAGCCCCGGACGCTGTGGCCCCGGCTGCGGCAGCTGGGCGTGCTGTTCCAGTGCAACGCACCCTTCTTTCTGGATTGGCGCACCCGCCGCCGGGCTATCGGAATGCTGCGGGAGGGGGAGATCCATCTTCTGGGCTCCGATTGCCACGGATCGTCGTACCGCCCGCCCCGGATGGGCGAGGCCGTGGAGCGCATCCGCCGCCGCGCCGGGACTACCACGCTGGCCCGGCTGGAGAATAACGCTCGGGTGCTCATTCGCAAAAAGTGACAAAGAAGCATATATGCAAGGCCGCCCATCTCCGGAAAACGGAGGGGGCGGCCTTGTGAGCGTGTCGGAAAGTCCAATTGAATGCACAGGGGGGAGATTTCTGAACGAAATCTCCCCCCTGTTGCAGCTGCGCTTAGATGCTTAAAAATGATCGGTCAGGCAGCCTGTACCGGATCGCATCATGCCGATCGCTTACCCGTTTTCACGCTCCACATAGGCAAAGCCATGGGCAGCGACCCAGTTTTTGGCGTAGCTGTCCTTGGCCACGCTGAAGGTAATGCCAGAAAGGCCGGTAAAGGCCAGCTCGTCGATGTAGCGAGTGCTGTCCGGCAGGGACACATAGCGCAGGCCACGGCAATACTTGAAGGCGTTGCCGCTGACGGCGGTCAGTCCCTCGGGAAGGGTGATGGACTTCAGGCTGGTGCAGCTCTTGAACGCAGAGCCGCCCAGCATCTGCAGCTGGCTGTTTTCGGCAAAGTTCACCGTCTCCAGGTTCGTGCAGCCGCAGAATGCATTGGTGGTCAGCTTGGTGACGCCTGCACCCACGTTGACGGTGGTGATGAGGGCGCGGTTGGCGTGCCAGGGAATGTTGGCCTCGCCATAGTACGTGGCCATGGAGCCGGTGCCGTCCAGAGTAAGGACGCCGTCGCTGGTCAGGCTCCAGGTCAGGTTCTCCCCGCATACGCCGGAGGCCACCACGGCCGGCTCACGCTCCGTGTAGGCAAAGCCGTGGGACTCCACCCAGCGCTTGGCATAGCTGTCCTTGGCCACGCTGAAGGTAATGCCGGAGAGGCCGGTAAAGGCCAGATTGTCGATGACGGACATGGTGTCCGGCAGATAGACGTTCCGGAGATTGCGGCAATACTTGAAGGCGTTGCCGCTGATGGCGGTCAGTCCCTCGGGAAGGGTGATGGATTTCAGGCTGGTGCAGCTCTTGAACGCAGAGCCGCCCAGCATCTGCAGCCGGCTGTTTTCGGCAAAGTTCACCGTCTCCAGGTTCGTGCAGCCGCAGAATGCGTTGGTGGTCAGCTTGGTAACGCCTGCACCCACGTTGACGGTGGTGATGAGGGCGCGGTTGGCGTGCCAGGGAATGTTGGCCTCGCCATAGTACGTGGCCATGGGGCCGGTGCCGTCCAGGGTAAGGACGCCGTCGCCGGTCAGGCTCCAGGTCAGGTTCTCCCCGCATACGCCGGAGGCCACCACGGCCGGCTCACGCTCCGTGTAGGCGATGCCGCGGGACGCAGCCCAATCCTTGGCATAGCTGCCGTATCCCACGCTCAGCACCAGGGCGGTGTCCCGGGTGAAGGCATTGGGCATAATGGCGTTGACGCCGTCCGGCAGATAGAGCTCCCTCAGCGACGTGCAGTCCGTGAAGGCATCGTAACCGATATAGGTCACGGTCTCCGGCAGCCGAAGCGTCCGGAGGCTGGAGCAGCGGGCAAAGGCGTTCTGGTCGATCCGGGTGATCCGGCTGCCCTCGGCGAAGGTGACCTCCGTCAGGTTCCGGCTGGAATAGGCGAACCAGCGGTCCAGATTCGTGATGCCGCTGTCCACATACAGCCTCCTGACATAGTTGCGGTAGCTGTACCATGGGCTGTTCCAAACCCGGGACAGGGGATAGTTTTCGCCGGTGCCCATGAACTTGAACAGACCGTCTCCATAGAGGATGAAGTCCACATTCGTACCGGAACGGCCGGCTGCCCGCACGTCGGCGGTGGTGCTGCGGGTAAAGAAGCCGCCCTCAAACAGGCAGGTCTCGCCGCAGATATTGTATGCACCGTCGTAGGCATAGCCCTGATCGTCGGCAAAGTAGAAGCGATCCTCATAGTGCATATGGCCGGTCAGAGGCACACCGGCCACCAGATACATCAGACGGCGGCTCTCCTGCTCGCGGACAAAGCCGGAGAACTTCTCGTCCACCGCGTTCTCCGTGTGGCCGCAGACGTCGCAGAAAAGCTCCTTGGTGTCCAGGTCAAACAGGTAGGTGTGCTCATCGTTCTGGCAGACCGGCACCGCGCGCCTGGTGTACTGGTCCAGAACGGTCTTGGTGCCGTCGGTGGCCACGTTATAAGCGGTAACGGTGGCCTGGAAGCGGTCAGCGGTAACGTCCACATAGACGCTGTCGAAGTCCAGGGTGGCCACGTCAAAGTGGAAGTCGGGATTGTTCACGATGGAATAGGACTTGCCGCCGGTGGAGCCGCAGATGTAGTACACCGTGCCGTTTTTATCCACCTGGCCGTTGACCATAGGCGCCGTGCGGGCATAGCTGTGGTCATTGCCGGAGAAGTAGAAGTCGATCCCCGCCGCATCGCAGGCAGCGGGCAGATACTGCACATAGGTTTCGCCGCCGCCAGTGGGATTGGTGTAGTAGGCGGGCACGTGGGTCACCAGCACCTTCCAGGTACAGGTGGTTTTGGCCGCGTCCTCCACCAGCCACTGGGTGAACTGCTGAAGGGTATCCTTGTCGGAGGTGTGATTCAGCACGGCAATATACACATCGCCGCGCTCCACGGAGTACCAGGCGGCGGGCACGCCGAAGACGCTCTTGGCGGCGATGGCGTTATTGCCGCCGTCATCGGCCTCGTGGTTGCCGATCACGTGGATCATATCCGTGTTGCGGATGCCGTCCAGAGTGAACAGGGACAGGGCGTCCTCCCACTGGTTATAGTAGCGGACGTTATCCACTGCGTCGCCCAGCTGGACGCCGAAGGGATACTGCCCGGCCAGATGATTGGCGATGCGTCCCATGCCCTCCAGGGCGGCCTCCTCCTGGATATCGGCTAGCAGGAAGAACCGGGTCTGCTTTTCGGCGGCGGGCACGGTGAAGCTGCGGACCTCCGACCAGACGGAGCCGTCGCCCACCTGGTAATAGTAGGTGGCCCCGGCCTCAAGGCCCGTCAGGGACACCGCGTTGACGCGGTTGATCTGCTTGCTGGAAGAGTAGGAGATCAGGCGGCTGGTACCCTCCACCTCCGCAGCGCCGGTCATGTCGGCGCTGGCCGAGATCCGGGCCACGGCCCGGGCGGCGCTGTGCGCGGGGTTGCTCATCCAGGTGATGGTCTTGCCGTCAGCGGACGGGGCCAGGTTGTAGATGACGTTATAGGGAGCGCCGGTTTCGTCGCCCACGGCGTCATAGCTGAACAGGGTGATCTGATAGGAGCAGTTGCCCACTTCATCGGCAGCCCGCAGGTTCACGCTGCCCTGGCTGGCCGTCAGGCTGGAGATGTCGATCCGACCGTTCTCGTCGGTATCGCCCAGCAGCACGTCGTTGGCGTACACATGGACACCGGCGGCAGCCTTGCCGTCCCGGATAACGGTGACGGCGGCGGAGGCGGTGCTGCCCACCACGGCAGTGTCCGCCTGGATGCGGTACATGGCCTCAATGGGCCGGTTCGTCACGGGGGTGGTGAAGCCGGTGGCGTACTGGTTCAGGTCGCTGATGTCCAGGCCCTCCGTCTGCTTGCAGCCGTAAGATCCCTTGGTGACCTGCACGTTGACGCTGCTGCCCTCGGCAACGGAGGTGGGGATGTCCACGGCGATAACAGCCAGGGCACCGGCGGTGTATACCGCGTGGTCGATGGCCGTGATGCTCACGGACACAACGCCCTTGGCGGCGTCATAGTCATACGTACCGGTAACGCCATCGGGGAAGGTCACACCGGTGACGGGATAGCTGCGGGAAACGGAGACATTGGCGCTGAGGGAGGTGATGGACGCCGGGTCGCTGCTGCTCAGCGCCAGCTCCCAGGTCTTGCCCACAGTGGGCTGGCCCTGAAGTTCCAGGGACACGCTGGGCACGTCCGTCTGCTCCGCGTTCACGGTAAAGTACCGGGTCTCCCGGGTGACGTTGCCGTAGCCGTCCTTCAGATAGAAGGTGATGGAGTGCAGGCCGTTGCCGAAGTGCATCAGGCCGGAGGTGCTGCCCAGGTTGTCCCGGTCATACGTGCCCCGATAGGTGCCGTCGAAATAGAAATAGGCGGACTCCACGCCGGTGGCGTAGGGGTCGGTCTCCTCGCTGTCGTCATAGGTGACGAAGAAGCGGAGATTGCCGGAATTCAGGACCGCGCCGTCCTCCAGCTCCGTCTTGGTGCCGTCGTCGTTGACCAGCTGGATGGAGTTCACCACCGGGGCGGTGACGTCCTGGTTGTTGGCGCCGTACACCACGCACAGGTTGTCCAGCAGGATATAGCCCTTCAGCTCGCTCTTGTCCAGCTTCACCCCGTCGGTGGTATACCAGCCGATGCCGCCGGCGGTGACCATGGCCCGGAACAGCATGCCGCTGTTGACCCGGATCAGCGCACCGGCATACTGGGTCAGATCAGCCTCCAGATACTGCCAGCCGGACTTCAGTCCCTCGCCGGAGGCGCCGCTGCCGCTGCTGAAGTTGATATAGGCGTTGGTCCAGCTGCTGCCGCCGTCGGTACTGGTGGCAATCTGGGCCCGGAGCCAGGGGACGGGAACGCCCTCGGGAATGTAGACCCATACGCCCAGAGCGGTGGGGGTGCCGTCGATGGCCAGGTTGTCGCCCAGGCCCAGGCACGCACCGTCCGTACCGGTCAGGCCTGTCCAGTCGTACTCCAGCTTGATGGCGTTGTGGCCGAAGCGGACGATATCGGCGTATGCCTCGTCGGTATCGGATACTACAGAGCCCTTCACCACGCCGCCGCGGCCCGCGTAGTGATAAGTGGCCACGGCGTTGGCCGCCATGCCGGAAAAGCTCTCCACGGTGGTGCCGATGGTAGAATAGTCCCAGGGGTCCTCGTCGCCGCCGTCCAGGATCATGGTGGGCTCCATGCCGATGTTCACGGTGATGGAGGCCGTCAGGTCATCGCGCACAGCGGTGACGGTGGGGCTGCCGGAATACTTCACGTTGCCGGTAACGGTGAACAGGTTGCCGGTGAAGCTGCCGGCGTCCGGATCGGAAACGGTCCACTGGATGTCACTGTCCTGCAGGTGGACGGTCTCCGTCTGGTAAGTAGCCTTGAAGCCCAGATCGCTGACCTCGTTGTAGTTCAGGTTCACCTCGCCGGAGGTAAAGGCCAGCTTGTCCGGGCTCTGGATGTGGAGCACGGCGGTGCCCACGGTCCGCCCGCCGCTGACCAGGCTCACCGTCACGTCGCCGGTCTTGCCGGAGGAAACAAAGGTGGCGGAGGCGCTGCTGCCGTTTACGGCGGCGGCGGTCACCGTGCCCATGGTCTCATCGCTGACGGTGAAGCTCACGTCCTCCGGCAGAGCCTTGGCGGGAGCACCGGAGAAGTCCATGGCGTCCGCCGTCAGGGTGACGGAGGAGCCGGGGGTATAGTACTCATCGCTGGGGGTAACGGCAGCGTGGTCAAACTCACCGGAAGCCGCCACGGTGGATACCACCAGAATGGTGCCGGAAATACCGCGCTCGCTGCCGCCGGCAGGGGTGTTGCGCATGGTGACGTCCTGCTCACCCTCCCGCTGGGAGATGTAGGTGGAGGAGCCGCCCTCGTCCAGCTGGATGGCCGCCACGCAGCCCAGGGCCACCATCATCCGGGCCTCCTCGGCTGCGGTATAGCCCACGGAGCGGGGAGCCATGGTGCCGTCGGCCTGGAACAGCACCACGGTGCCGTCGGCCTTGATGCCCACGCAGCTGCGGGGATAGTAGCCGCTGTTGCCGGATTCGGTGACCACCACCTTGCCGTCCCAGACCATGGCCACCAGTGCGTCCACGGCCTCCAGGATCTTCACGGTCTTGCCCTGCTTGGCGCTCTGATCCGCCTCGGCCTGGGCCAGGGTGGTGCCCTCCCGGAACACGTTCACGGAGCCGTCGTCAAAGGCGGCGATAAACGCGCGGCTGGAATTGTCGTGGTGGACAACGCCGTTCATCACCAGATAGCCGGAGGGCTCGCCGGTGTTGATGTTGAACCAGGAGGCGTTGACGCCGCCCACTACGTTCAGCCCTGTCTCTTTTTCATAGACATGGGCCTGGTCCGTGGTGGTTTTCAGGGTCCAGCCCTGTTCCTTGGGGTTGCGGTTGCCGTAGCCGGCCACGATCTTGGCGCGGCCGCCTGCGGTGTTCACCTCCATGACGTTGGCAACCGTCTGAGAGTTGCCTGCGGCATTGTTGGTGATGATGACCTTTTCGGAAATATCCGGGGCAATCGCGTAATTCTTCAGCGACGTCACGGAATAATCCGTTCCCTCGATGGAGCTGCCCTTTGTCAGCTCAGAGGATCCCGCAGCCTTCGAGTCCGCGGCCAGTGCATAGGCAGGCAGCATACCTGCCAGCATGCACAGGCACAGCAGCACCGAAAGCACACGGTGAAGCTGCCGGGGTTTTGACATAGTGGATCTCCTCTCTCTTGTGAATTTATAATATCCGGCGGTCTTGTCCGGCTATTATCTCAGCTCTGGGACCCGTAAAACGCCCGGTACCACCGGGCAAAGCGCCGCAGGCCCTCGCGCAGCGGCGTTGCCGGCCGAAAGCCGAAATCCCGCTCCAGCGGTGAAGTGTCGGCATAGGTAGCCAGCACGTCCCCCGGCTGCATGGGCAAAAGCTCCGTGTGGGCGGCAAGATCATGGTCCTGCGGCAGCAGCTCCTCCCGGATCAGCTCCTGCTGGAGCGTCCGGACAAAATCCAGCAGCTTCACAGGCTGGCTGTTTCCGATGTTATAGACCCGGTGAGGGGCAGACGCGCCCTCCGGGGCGGAAGCAGCCGCCGGAGCACAGGTCATGACCCGCAGGATCCCCTCCACGATGTCGTCTACATAGGTGAAATCCCGCATGCAGCTGCCGTAGTTATACAGAGGGATGCGCTCCCCCCGGCGCAGGCAGTCGGTGAACTTGAAGTATGCCATGTCCGGACGACCGGCCGGACCGTATACCGTGAAGAAGCGCAGACCGGTGGCCGGGATCCGGTACAGCCCGGCATAGGCACAGGCCAGCAGCTCATCGGCCTTCTTGGTGGCCGCGTACAGGCTGACCGGAGAATCGGTCTTGTCCTCCGTGCTGTAGGGCAGCTTGGTGTTGCTGCCGTATACGGAGGAGGACGAGGCGTAAACCAGGTGCTCCACCCCGGGACCGCCGCCGTCAAGGGAGTGGCGGCAGGCCTCCAGTATCCGGAAAAAGCCGACCAGGTTGCTCTCAATATAGGCGTCCGGGTGGTCGATGGAATACCGCACGCCGGCCTGAGCCGCCAGGTTTACCACCACGGCAGGGGCGTAGTCGGCAAAGGTCCGGCGCACCAGGTGCTCATCGGCTATGGAGCCGCGGACGAAGGCAAACCGGCTTCCCTGGGCGGCATACCGGTCTGCCGTGTGCCGGAGCTGCTCCAGCCGCCAATACTTCAGCCGAGGGTCATAATAGTCGTTCAGCTCATCCAGAACCACCACCCGTACCGGATGGATCCGCTCCAGCAGCAGCTGGGACAGCCGGGCGCCGATAAAGCCCGCCCCGCCGGTAACCAGGATCGTTTTCCCTTCCAGGGACACGTTTTGCGCTTTCATGTCAGTCCCTCCCGAAAATATCCCGGGTGTATACTTTATCCTGTACGTCAGACAGCCCATCATCCAACCGGTTGGCGACAATCAGGGATGAGAGGGACTTGAACTGCGCCAGGTCATCCGTCCGGCGGCAGCCGTCTACCGTCTGGCCCGGAGTCAGGGCCGGCTCATACAGCAGCATCGGGACACCCGCCTGGCGCAGCTGCTCCATCACGTCGAAGATCGCGCTGCACCGGAAGTTGTCGGATCCGGACTTCATGGCCAGACGATAGATCCCCACCACCGGTTGGCTGTTCTCCTGGGAGGCCAGCGTCTCCACCCGACGGCAGATCTGCCGGGCGATGAAGCTTTTACGGCAGCCGTTGGAGGACACGGCGGCCCCGATCAGCGTCTGGGGCGTCTCCCGGCAGCTGGCCAGCAGCTGGCGGGTATCCTTTGGCAGACAGTAGCCGCCGTAGCCGAAGGAGGGGTTGTTGTAATACTGGCCGATCCGGGGATCCTGGCAGATCCCGTGGATGATGGAGCCCGTGTCCAGCCCGCGCAGCTCAGCGAAGGTGTCCAGTTCGTTGAAAAAGCCGATGCGCAGAGCCAGATAGGTATTGGCAAACAGCTTGATGGTCTCGGCCTCGCCGCAGCCGGTCACCAGCAGCTCCACGTTCTTTTTCTCTGCCCCGTCCTGCAGAAGCCGGGCGAAAGCGTGCGCCTGCTCCGTCAGCACAGGGTCGGCAAGGTCCGTTCCCACGATGATGCGGCTGGGATAGAGGTTATCGTACAGAGCCTTCCCCTCCCGGAGGAATTCCGGACTGACCAGAATATGGCCGGCCGGATATTTGGACTGCATGGACTGGGTGAAGCCCACGGGAACCGTGCTCTTAATGACCATGACGGCCTCCGGCGCATAGCGCAGCACTTGGCGGATCACCGATTCCACCATGGCGGTGTCGAATGCATTTTCCCGCGGATTGAAATCGGTGGGCACGGCGATGACCACATATTCAGCCCCGGAATAGCCATCCTCCGGGTCCAGAGTGGCCCGAAGCCGCAGATGCGGCTTATTCAGATACGCATCCAGATAGCTATCCTGGATGGGAGAAATGCCCCGGTTGAGCATGTTCACCTTCTCCGCCGCCACATCCACCACGCATACGGAGTTATGCTGAGCCAGCAGCACTGCCTGAGACAGCCCCACATAGCCCATTCCGGCAATTGCAATTTTCATGTATGAGCATTCCTTTCTATGTTCGCCGCAGCGTGTGCGCCAGCTGCCGCAGATCCCTGCGTTTGCCCAGCAGATAGCCGCCCAAGGCGGCCCCATACACCCCCAGGCCCCACCAGTACGGGAGCAGGCAGGTGCTGATCAGAAACACGGCCGTCAGAGCAAATTCGATGACGAATTCCCGGCGCAGGTCCACATGGATGATGCGCATGACCGCAGCCTCCGAAAACATGGACCGCAGCATCACAGACAGCAGCACCAGCAGCAAAACAGCGGTAAGACTATTCAGCACCCATGCCCCCAGAGCAAACAGCGCCAGCCCCGCCGCAACGCAGGAGGCGTTGATGCGCAGCATGGTCCGCTCCTGCTGATAGGCCTTCAGGTAATTGTTGGTCAGCAGACTGACCTTGGACGTGTAGATAATCAGCGGCAGCAGCATGCCCAGATACGACACACTGACTTCGTATTTTGGCAGCCAGAGGCGCAGCAGCACACAGCCGGGATAATACAGCAGCATAGCCGCAAACAGCAGCGGGGAAATCCCCTGTCGGATCCGGCAATACATGCCCGGGAGCTTGTCCGGCTCCATCCGTTTGATGGAGGGAAAGAGCACCACGCTGATGGCCGTTACAAATTGCAGGAAAAAGCTGGTCAGGCTGAAGGCCAGGGAGACCTTGCCGAAAACCAGCAGGCCCCATCGCCACTGGATCACCATTTTCCCGGAGCCTACCAGAAAATTGGCCGCGTAGGACGACAGCATCAGCCATACGCCGGCAGAGAGTGTTGTCCGCAGCTCCGGCAGCAGCCGCGCCCTGGGCACCATGGAGCCAACCAGCAGACGGCGGCTGTATCGCAGGCCGAAAAACAGGATAACGGCCACATCCGCCGCCAGATAGACCAGGCAGAACCAGATATAAGAGCTCTGCCCCGCCGCCAGGCAGCCCAGCACCAGCAGACAGTAGATCACCCGGTAAACGGCAATATAGGCCACATAGTGGGTGATGCGGTTGGTGATCTGAAAGGTGAAGGAAATGTAGTTGAAGGTGATCTCAATGCATACGGTGCAGGCCAGCAGGATGCATAGCACACGGTTATCTCCCCGGAACAGGAGGCAGCCTATGGCCAGAAGCCCCGCCGACAGCAGCAGATCCAGCTCCATGATCAGCCGGTACTGGGAGCGCACCATGTCCTTGTCCAGCTCGTCATAGTCAAACCGGGCGTACCGCAGGACGATACCGTCCATCAGGCCAAAGTGGAGAACGCCCAGATATTGGGAGTACAGCAGATAGCTCTGCCAAAGGGAGTAGTCGCTCTCCGGAATGAACTTCGGCACGATCAGGTTCAGCACGAACCCCACCAGCACCGAGACGGCCTGCGCCAGCACGGAGAGCATCATATTTTTCGCAATTTTCTTCCCGGAAAGTTTTTTCATATGCATCAAAGCTCTTGGGACGGCAGCGTCCCGTGAAGGTACAGCGACTCCAGCCGCCTTGCTTGGCGGCGGATGTCGTAGCCCCCGGCGCAGACGGCGTCGCGGCCATCCCGCCGCCCAACGGACAGCGCCTGCTCCATGACGCCGCACCAGGCGGCGGGAGCTGTATAGGATTCCTCCGGCAGGAAGCGGAGCTGATCGGTCAGCTTTACCTCCCTGGGCACTTTATGCGAACAGACACAGGGCAGGCCACTGGCCTGGGCCTCCACGGCAACGATGCCCAGCCCCTCCCAGCGGGAGGGCAGCAGAAACAGGTCCATGGCGCTCAGAAGCTGCGGCACGTCCGTGCGCATGCCCAGAAAGCGCAGACTGTCCCCCAGGCCCAGCCGGTCAGCCTGGTGCTCTATCTCCGGGCGAAGCGGCCCGTCTCCGGCCAGCAAAAGCACGGAATCCGGCCTGCGCCGGTGAAATTCCGCGAAAATATCCAGCAGAAGCCGGTGGTTTTTCGCCTCGCAGAAGCGGCCCACATGGCCGATGACCGCGGCCTCCTGCGGAATGGACAGCTCCCGGCGCAGGCGGAGACGGTCCTCCGGCGAAAAGGCAAAGGCCTCCGTATCAATGGCGTTGCGCAGGATGACCACCCGTCCGGAGTCCACGGCATCCTGTCCATAGAGCCACGCACCGGCCAATTCGCCGCAGGCAGCCAGCACCGTGGCGTCGCGGATGACCAGGGGGCTTTCGATCCTCCGCCGCAGCCGCTTCAGCGCGCTCTCCGGCGGATAGGCCTGGTGGCTGTGGATGATCCGCACCGGGACGCCGCAGCGCCTGGCCATGGCCATGGCCGCAGCGCCATGATAATCCTGGTGGCAGTGCACCACGTCGTAGTGTCCGTCGGCCAGAATGCGCTGCAGGGCGCGGAGATTTCCCACCGGGTCCTCAGACCGCGGCGGGATATGGTGGATCTCTGCGCCCAGTGCTTCGAACCAGGGCTCCAGGCCTCCGCGCTCCGTGCCGCAGACCACAAAGTCCGTCTGGAAGGCCAGCGGCGCCAGCTGGGCATAGTAATTTTTCAGCATGACCTGGACGCCGCCGCCCGTTTGCAGGGAGGACAGCACCTGTAGTACCCGAGGCATGTCGTTCACTCCGTTTTCTTACGAGACTGTAAAAGGATATCCGGCAGGACCGGAAGAATGTACAGCATAAAAATACTCTCATCCGCCGCCCGGAAGGCGATATTCAGCAGCAGAAGGAGAGCCCATCCTGCCGTAATGATGGCTGCTGCGGCCCGGAGTCCGATCCTGGCCCATTGCTCCCTGAGCATCCGGTAATACTTCGCCAGGAATACGCCGTAAAAAGCCAGGGCAGCCAGCCCATAGCGGGCCATATCGTCCAGAATGGCCGAATGATAGCCGATCCCCCGGTCGCCGACGACATAGCTGTACCACGGCCCGATCCCCAGCGGATGGGCGGCGAAGGAGCGCAGGGAATACAGATAGCATTGCAGCCGGATCTGCAGGTCGCCCCGGATGCTGCGCTGCCGGAGGAACAGGGCCAGCTCCGCGAAGCGAGCGCTGAAATAACGATTGTCGATGGCGCCCGCCAGGGCGGAAAACAGCTCATCCGGCGGAAAGGCCAGCAGGAAAAAGCCACCCGCGGCCAGAAGCATCAGGCCAACGCCCCGCCGCTGGGATACAACCGTTAAAATGCACACTACCAGCAGCACGAACAGGGGAATGGTAAACGACGCCTTGATCACCGCCAGAAAGACGAAGCCCAGAATCAGCCCGTTCATCAGGGGCTTTCTGCGTTGGAGCAGCATCAGCACCGATATCGGGGCAAAAATGACCAGGTCCTGGAACAGATAGATGCCGCTGACGTTGCGGCGCATCAGCACATAATCCCGGGCCACGGCCTCCGGCCGCTGAGAGGCGTTGGAGATGGCGCGGGCGGCGGAGCTGTCCGTCAGTACGGCGGCCGCGGATGTCAGCGCCGTCAGCAGGAACAGGAACAGCAGATACCGCCCGAAGCGTACCTGGGCCCTGCGGTCAAAGGAGAACAGCCGGTATACCAGCAGCGTGCCCCAAAAGGAAAAGCTGACGCGGATATGCCGGGCGGCGTCGCCAGCGTGCAGAAGATAGCACACGGCCATAACGGCCATATAGAGCAGCACCGGCGTCAGCACAGACACCCGGAGGATCAGCCGCACACGCATCCGGCAGTTCTCCAGCCGGGCGGCGCACAGCAGCAGGATACCTGCCGCAAAGCAGGCAAAAAACAGGTACTTATAACGCTCCGCCTGAAACGTCGCACGCATAAAGGGAAGCTGATACCACAAATAATAAATGGCCAAAAGAAAGGACGCGGCGTCCGTCAGACCTATGCGGCGATGCTGATTCATGAGCACTCTCCCCCGCTGGCGGAGGCAACCTCCCGCCGGATCCGGTCAAAAAAGGCGTTTCTGCGGGCATCCAGCACCGGGCCCTGATAGGCCAGGGCGGTCCGGCAGCTCTCGCAGGCGTATCGGGACAAATCGCTCCGGAGCATGGCGGAAACCGCACCGGCAATGGCCCCGGCGGACCCTCTGGGGGTCAGGCATTCCTCCGGCAGCAGCTCCGGGATGCCGGCAGTCCGCGCACCGATGCAGGGGCAGCCGCGGCTCATGGCCTCGATCAGCGCCCGGGGCAGCCCCTCCTGGAGACTGGGCTGCACATAAATATCACAGGTATCCAGCATGGAGAATATCTCCTCATGGGGCAGGGCACCGGTAAAGACCACCTGGTCCGATACGCCGCACCGGGCTGCCAGGCTTTGCAGGACATGGGGATCTCCCTGGCCCACGCAGAAATACCGCACTCGGATACCCATGGCGTTGAGCTGCGGAATGGCACGAATGACAAATCGATGCCCCTTATGGGCAACATTCACCGCCGCACAGGTCATCAGCGTCACCCGGGACGGGTCCTGGGCCGCGATATGCGCCAGTCGGCGGGTCAGGACCTCCTCCGACGGCGCAGGCAGCGCCACATTGGACGCGCCGATCCAGGGATTCCGGCACGGGTAACGCCGCTGCAGAAATTCCTGCGTCACATAAAGCGCATAGTCCGCCCGGGCCATGACCCGGCGCATTTTCAGAAACATATAGGGGGCGATGAGCTTACCCAGGGGCCCGTGGTTCCACATGGCATCCCAGGGGCAGGACATAGCCTCGGCAAGCACGGGCTTTTTCAGGCGGTGTGCCAGGTCCGAGGCCCAAAAGGCCACAAAGGAGTGGCAGCGCACGATGACCAGGTCACTCTCCCGGATGGCGCGGGTCATCTCTCGCCGCTGCCGGCGCAGGATGCTGTCGTTCCGGGAAACGGGTACCATCTGGGAAACGGCCTCCGTAACGTCCTCCAGCAGGGGGGACCAGGTCTGCTTCACAGGGACGCAGAGCGTCAGCGGGCCAAAGGCCGCGCCATACCGCCGCAGGATGGCGGCAAAGGCAGATTTGGTATAGTACCGGCCGCCGTGCGGCACGATGGAAAATTGCGTTGCCAGCAGCGCTCTCATGATGCCCCTCCCCCGGGTCGTTCTCTCCGCTGCGGAAGCGAAAACCGGTCCCCTATCTCCCTATCAAAGCAGTCCGGCTCATAGAGCATGTATCCGCTGGCATTGAAAAAAGTCAGCTCGCCGAACCGGATGAGCCCGTCCACATTGTACAGATCCACCCGCACATGGGGAAACGGCGCGCTGATGGCCTCCGCCAGCCGGACCATCTCCCCAAAGCTCTCCGGCCGGTCCGGCAGCCGGTCCGATGGTTCGTCGCCTACCCGGACGACCGGCAGCTTCTCATACGACGGCGACACAATGTGTATTTCCACCGCGCTGCCGTTATGGCGTCCGGTGCAGACATAGACAAAGGCGCATTTGCCGCCGAAGCAAAAGAACTTATAATCCGTCAGCGGCCCGGCGGCCATCTGCAAATACTCCTCCGCCAGGATCCGGTGCGGCTTTCCGGAGTAGTACGGCCATTCCCGGCCGCCGTCCCGGACCAGCGGCGTGGCACACCAGCCGGCGGCAGTCTTCCGGATGGCGCGCCAATCGGCCCGGTCTTTATCGGGACAAAGCAGGACGGCGTTTCCGCCGCTGCCCAGGGTATCCTTCAAAACAAACCGGTCCGGCAGCTGCGGCACAGGCAGCTGGTCGGGACTGTCAAATACGCCGAAGCACCGGGGCAGCAGGTCCTGAAAGCCCCGCTCCCGGAGATATGCACGCACCTCATACTTGTCCACGCAGCGGAGCATGTCCGGGTCCCGATAATACAGCTTGTACCATTGCAGCTTTTCCGTGAAGCGGGTGGGATGCTTCAGGTGCAGCGCCCGGCCGGTCTTGATCCGGTATTGGATGCGCAGCATGGCCTCGTCGGGAATAAAGGCCAGGGCCCGCAGGATGTTTTCCCGGGCCGCCCGGCTGCGGATGATCTTTTTATAATCCAATGGCCTGACGCTCCTTGGTGATGGTTTTCTGAGGAAACAGGACCTGCATATAGCGGTCCGCCACGATGGCGCGGTCGAACTCGCGCTCCATCTTTTCCCGGCCCAGCCGGCCCATGTCACACCGCTGTTCCCAGGGCAGGGAGAGAAACCGCTCCAGCGCCGCCGTCAGGGCATCCTGGTCCCGGATGGGGATCAGAAGGCCGGTCCGGCCGTCCTCCACGGTTTCCGCGCAGCCGCTGCGGTCTGTGGTGATGATGGGCCGGGCGCAGGCCGCAGCCTCCAGCAGGACATTGGCCATGCCCTCCGGGTAATAGGACGGGTGGACGACGCAGCAGGCCATTTCGTAAAACGGCCGCATATCCCGCTGCTCCCCGTGATACACGATGTCGCCTGCCTGGACGGCGCTTTCCATAACGGCCCGGTACACCGGATCGTCGCAGCAGCCGCAGACGTGGAACACGGCCTCCGGATGGGTGCGGCGGATGGCTCTGGCCGCATGCAGATAGAGGTCAATGCCCTTTTCCTTCAGGATCCGGGACACGAACAGGAAATGAACGGTGTCTCCCCGGGGATACGGAAGCGGGGAAAACGCGCCCAAGTCCACCCCGGAGCCGGGCAGCAGAACGCTCCGGGTACCGGGGGAGATCAGACGGCGCGATGCGAAGAAATCCTGATTGGAGCGATTCTGGAAGAAAATGCAGTCTGCCCGGGAAACGCCTATCCGGTACAGCGCACAGGTCAGCGCCTGCAGCGGGCCCGGGTATTCCAGGGCCGTCCCCAGGCCGGTGACGTTGGGCAGAAACCGGATGCCCAGATGCCGGCAGGCCATGCCGCCGTATATATTGGGCTTGATGTTGAAGGAAAGTACCGCCTCCGGCTGCTCCTGCCGCAGGATGGACAGATAGCGCAGCAGGAGCCTTCCGTCCTGAAGGGGATTTTTCCCGTGGCGGTCGTTGTCAATGCCGATAAGCGTGCAGCCCATGGCCTCCAGCTCCGGCCAAAACCCACGCAGCTGGCTGATAACGGTCACCCGGTGGCCGGCGGCAAGGAGCCGCCGGAGCAGCGCGCCGCGCAGATTATATGTATACGTCGTGTCGTTTGCAAGTATTGCAATCTTCATTTTCTTTACCGTGCGCCCTCGTGGGTAAACACCAGCCTTACCGTTTTCAGCATACAGGACAGGTCCATCCCCACGCAACAGTTTTCGATGTATTTCATGTCAAAGACGATCTTCTGGTCAGGACTTAAATCGTACCCACCGTTGACCTGCGCCAGGCCAGTCAGCCCCGGTATGACAGCCAAACGGTTCCGAAACCCGGGTATCGTCTTTTCAAATTGGTCATAAAAATACGCCCTCTCCGGACGCGGTCCCACAAAGCTCATTTCTCCATGCAAAATATTCCAGAGCTGAGGCAGTTCGTCCAGCCGGGATCTGCGGAGAAAGCTGCCCAAACGCGTGCAGCGGCTGTCGTTCCGCTCCGCCCATCGGGGGCCATTCTTTTCCGCGTCCAGCCGCATGGAGCGCAGCTTCAGGATCATAAATGGCTTTCCGTTTTTTCCCAGGCGCTCCTGGCGGAAAATTGCCGGTCCCGGAGAATCCAGGCGGATCAGCAGCATCAGTATGGCCGCAGGCACTGCCAGCAGCACCGATAAAATAAGTGCCGCGGTCAGATCAAAGGCCCGCTTTACCATACGGTATCCTAACGGCGGGACCCTGAGGGCAGAACCCACCGGACAAAGCGGGCCAGTCTGATTCACCACAGCACTGTTTTCCATCTATTCCACATCTCTCTTTCCAAGGACATATTCTCTGCTTTGCATTTCTTATAAATAGTAACATATTCTGGCAAATAATGCAAGTTTTTCTATATCGAATTTCAAAAGAGTTGATGCGTGATAATACGCTATATTTTTAGGTCATACATGTAATTTACCTCCACTTGTATTCCAGCGTTCAAATAATTCGCTTTTCCGGACACGGGCTCGTCGGAAATGACGCATGAGCAGCCGCTCCCTCCGCTGTGCAAAAACGCCCGCTCCGCCGCAGGCAAACAGGCAACGCCGTGTATAACTCCCGGCAGTGTGTGGATATATGCGAAGGGAGATGATGTACATGCCTGAATTGAAAATTACAATCAGGAACAAGCGGGCCAGCGGAACAGGAACCATTGTCTGCGGCAACAGCGACTACACGGTGCTGTGGGATCTGGACGAGGAATGGGCATCGTTTGACACAAAAACCATGCGGGTGCAGCTTCCGGACGGCACCCATCAGGATGTGGTGTTCACTGGAAATTCTGCCGGGCTGCCCGTGCAGAATACGGCAGGATGGGTGTCGATCGGTCTGTTTGCCGGGGATGTCCACACCAGCCGGGGCGCGGATTTTCGCGTGCTGGACGCGATCACCACGGCAGGCGGTCCTCCCGCCGCACCGGCAAAGGACGTGTATGCCCAGGTCATGGCCAAGCTGAACCAGCTGTCTGACGTGACGGCGGCCAACGTAGCTGCCGCCATGGGCCTGTCCGGTCTGGCGGCGGATGACCAGATCATGGTGTCCGCCGTGGATGCAGACGGCAAGCCCACCGGTTGGCGGAAAAAGTACCGGGACATGCTCAACGTCCGGGATTTCGGAGCTAAGGGCGACGGCACCACCGACGACACGGCGGCCATCCAGGCGGCGCTGGATGCGGCCAGCACACGGGGTATCTCCGCCGTGTTGTTCCCCACCGGGACCTACAAGGTCAGCGCGACCACGGCGGACAGCAATTTCTTTGCCGCCCTGACGGTGCACAGCGGGCAGCGGCTGCTTTTCGACGCCGCTACCCTCCAGCTCACCGCCAATGGCTATGATTTCTACGCCGTGCTGAACATCCACAACGTGAACAACGTCACCGTTGAGGGCGGGCTGACCATCATCGGCGACCGGGAGTCCCACACGGCCACCACCGGTGAGAGCGGTCACGGCATCCGCATCGTCAACAGCCACAACGTCCATGTCAGCGATGTGGATATCCGGTACACCTGGGGCGACGGCGTGTGCGTAGGCGGCAACGGGACCATGGATGAGATCTCTCAGAACGTGACGCTGGAGCGGATCCGCACCTACAAATGCAGCCGCAACGGCCTGTCCATTATCGAGGCGGACGGCGTGGTGGTGCGGGACTGTGACTTCACCTATACCGACCGCACGGCGCCCCAGTACGGCATCGACGTGGAGCCCAATCTGGGCACGGCCACCAACATCACCATCGAAAACGTGCGGATGCTGAACAACGGCATCGGCGGTTTCGCACTGTACACCACCAAGGCTACCCTGCCCGGCGTGCTGACCCTGCGGAACATTGAGACGGACGCCAAGACCATTATCTACACCAGCAGCGCCGCAGGCGGCACCTTCGACGTCCGCGTGGACGGCTGGCGGCATACTCAGAAATCCGGGGAGACCAATCCCACGCTGCGGCTGTCCGGCAAGGGGAGCCTGCGGATCAGGCAGCTGTACGTCGTCAACAAGAGCGCCAACCGGGTCATTATCCCGCTGGACATTGAAAATCTGCGCATGGACGGCGTGACGGTGGAGGACGACCCGGCGGTGAGCACAAAGGGAACGCTGTCCGTTCAGAGCACCGTCAACACCTCCATTGGCAAGGCCGTTATCACCGCCTTTCTCAGCCGGAACCCGGCGGAGGTGACCTGGTATTCCGGGAATCAGCTGACGGTGGACAATTTGCAGGACACGGTGGTGAACCTCAACGAACACCTGACCACCGGCGGCAGCAGCGAGAGTTACAAGCTGCTGCTGTGCGACAAGGCGCTGGTGCTGGGTACGGCCCTCAGCGCCAAGGCCCGGGTGTTCATCCCGTATACCTACGGCAACGTGAATCCCTTCCGGGTGGTGAACACCACGGCCACGGAGGTACAGCTGTACACTACGGTGTCGGCAGGCATTACGTTTGTGGGCGACGTCCCCGGCGGCAGCTCCGCCAACTCCGCCGCACTGACCGGAAACGCCAGCTATGAGGTCACGCCCATGCTGGCCAGCGGTCTGGTGTATGTGCGGAAGCTGAACACCCGTGTGCCCGTCAAGACCTCCGAGATCACCAACGACAGCGGATACCAGACGGCGGCACAGGTGGAATCCACCGTGACAGGCAAGGGCTACCAGACGGCGGCACAGGTCGGCGCCGCTATCACGGCGGCCGTCGGCGCGGCAATGGAGGCGAGCTACTGATGGGAAAATACAGCACCCTGAGCGCTCTGCTGAGCGCTATTGCAGACGCCATCCGCAGCAAGACCGGCGGTAAAGCGCCCCTTGCCGCCGAGGATTTCCCGGAGGCCATCGGTGGCATCGTCACCGGCGGCGGAGTGGATACCGGCGACGCCACGGCCACGGCGGGCGACATCCTGGCGGGCCTGACGGCGTATGTGGCCGGGGGGAAGGTCACCGGTACGCTGAAAATGGCCCAGGGCACTGTAACGCTGGGAAAGACGGTAACAAACGCCGTATACGAGACCGTCACCCACAATCTGGGCACAGTGCCATCCCTGATCTTCCTGCGGGTGGAGAACACCCCCACCTTTGACAGCACGGCCACCTATAACGTAGTGTGCGGATATGCAGTCAACTTCGCCTCCGGTCTGGTGCCGGGGGTGCGGACCAACAAATCAGCTGCCCAGTGCATCAACTCCAGCGGCGGCGGAGCGGGCGACACCACCGCAGCGGCGGCAACCACCTGCGTGGCGGACCAGATCACCGCCGGCTCCTTCCGCCTGCGGACCAACGGATCCTCCCGGTGCTGGGCCAACGGGTCCCAGATCAGGTGGATCGCGCTGGCGATGTGAGGCGCGCGAAGGCGGCAAACGGCGAAGCCTAAAGAGTTATATGCCGCCAGCCGGTAAAAAATATGCCAAAGGCCCCCTGCTTTCACGCGGCAAAAGCAGGGGGCCTTTCTTGCAATTTGGGGAAAAATGCCCGTATCAGAGTGAAAATCGCATGGGTATCCAGCAGCCCATATCCCAGAAACCAACGATATGCAGCATTATGCCGCCCCGGTGGGGCTTTGGGGCATGCCGGCAATATAGGCATCCGCCACCGCCGGAACGTAATAGGGGCGATAGCACACACCCTGCTCCCCGTCGTCACATTCCACCCAGAACACATAGTAGGGCATGAAGTACCGGTCCGTCTGCCGGGCCAGGTATTGCAGGTCCACCCGCTTGACCCGGTCCTCCCCCGGGAAGGGCTCCCAGGCAGACAGGTGCTGCCCCGCCGCCAGCCGTTGCCGGGCCTGGTCCACAGTCACCAGCGGATAAGCTCCCACCGTGTTGGCGTCGGACAGCTCCGGCCGGTACAGCCGGACCTCACAGCTGCCGCCGGACAGCCGGACCCACGTTTTCAGGATGCTGCGCTGAAGGATGCCCTGGGTCAGGTCCTCCTCCGGCCGGTAGAAATACAGGGAACAGCCGCCGCTGTCCCGGGCGGCCATAAAATACCGGGTCTGCTCCCCGAAAATGGCCCCGTACTGCTCCAGCAGCCATGCCGCCGCAGCGTCAGGGGTCAGAGCCGCCAGCTCCGGCCGGGAAAGCTTCACCCACAGCTCTCCACTCTCCCCCACGGTCACGGTGACATCCTTCCACGTCAGCGCCAGCTCCGTAGGTCCCCCTCTGACGGCAAACGTCACGCCGCACTGCCAGGTCTCCCCGGCCCAGGCGTCCTCCATGGCGGCCTGCACCGTCTCGTCCGGCACCCGGACCTCCACGGCAGACTGGGCCACGTCCGCCCCCACCGCCGCCGCCAGCTGCTCCATGGTCCGCCGCAGCTGCGCATAGTCTCCGCCGCCGGTGCGGAAGCCGTTGGCCACGTCCATGCGGGTGGTGTTGCGGAACACCGGCAGGGCGGCAAGCTCCATGCCCTCCTGCCACGGTCCGCCGTCATAGGCGGCAAATTCCTCCGCCGACAGCGGGTAATCTCCCATGCCGCTGTAGTCCCTGTCGATGGTCAGCACCGGCAGGTCCCCGGGCTCCGGGGCCGGGGTGGGTTCCGCCGGGCGGCCTGCCAGCGCCCAGGCTCCCGCCGCCAGCAGCAGGCACGCCGCCGCCGCGGCCAGCGGCTTCCACCGCAGCCTCCGCCGGGACCGGGCGGCCTGGGTCTCCTCCAAAAGCTCCTGGGGCAATTCATTCATGGCGTCGCTGAGCTGTTCCGGGTTCATACGTCAAAGCCCTCCTTTTCCAGATAGGTCCGCAGCCCCTGGCGGGTGCGGTACAGCTGACTCTTGACCGCCGGTACGCTGATGCCGCAGACCCGGGCCGTCTCCGCCAGGGAGTCGGCATAGTAATAGCGGCAGAGAAACGCCCGGCGGGCGGGAAGCGGCAGTGTCCGGAGATAGTCGCCCACAGCCCGGCCCAGCTCCCGCAGGTCCAGGGCCTCCTCCGGCGTGTCCCGGCCGGATACGCAGTCCCCCAGCTCCTCCAGGGACACGGCGTAGGCCGACCGCTTCACCCGGCCCCGGGCCCGCCAGCGGTCAATGGACAGCTGCCGGGTGATATGGCCCAGATAGGTGGACAGCACCCGGGGCCGGTGGGGCGGCATGGAGCCCCATGCCCGCAGATAGGTGTCGTTGACGGTCTCCCGGCTGTCTTCCCGGTCCGCCAGGATGTGGAAGGCGATGGACGACAGATACCGGCCATACTGCCGGTCCGTCTGGCGGATGGCCTCCTCATCCCGCTGCCAGTACAGGGTCACGATGTCGCGGTCCTCCATGGTGACATTCTCCTTTCGAGTTGCTTCTGCCTGTCATCCCGTCAAAAAATCCCGGCGGTTTCGCGGAAAAGGGGAAAAATTTTTGTATGCTGCCTCTATTATGCCGCCGGATCCGGGGCCCGTCAAGACAAATGCGCCGAAAGGGCTTGCCCAAACGGTCCCCAGGCGGTATAATGAAGAAAATATAGTCGCAGGAGGACGTTTTTATGGGAATCGTGGTGCTGGGCGCCGTCTTTGTGGACATCAAGGGATACCCCACGTCCACCTATATCCCCGGCGGGCGCAATGTGGGCCGGGTGGAGCAGGTCCCCGGCGGCGTCAGCCGCAACGTGGTGGAGGACATCGCCAACGTGGAGCTGCGTCCCACCTTTGTGAGCCTGGTGGATGACACCGGCCTGGGGGCCGACGTGGTGCGCCAGCTGAAAAATCACAAGGTCAACACCGATTATGTCCTGCCCACCCCCGACGGCATGGGCACCTGGCTGGCGGTGTTCGACAACCAGGGGGATGTGTGCGCCGCCATCAGCAAGCGCCCGGACCTGCGGCCCCTGATCGCCCTGCTGGATGAAAAGGGGGACGAGATCTTCCGGGACGCCGACAGCATCGCCCTGGAGATCGACATGGACAAGGAGATCGTCAAGCGGGTGTTCCAGTACGCCAGGAAGTACCAAAAGGACGTATACGCCGTGGTGTCCAACATGAGCATTGCCGTGGAGCGCCGGGACTTCTTGCAGCAGACCAGCTGCTTTGTGTGCAACCAGCAGGAGATGGGCATTCTGTTCTCCGACGATTACAGCGAAAAGACCCCGGAGGAGCTGCAAAAGATCCTGGCCTTGAAGATCCGCAGCGCCCGCATTCCCCGGATGATCGTTACCATGGGGGCCCAGGGGGCCGTGTACGCCAGCTGTGACGGGGACCAGGGGGCCTGTCCAGGCCGCAAGGTGGACGTGAAGGACACCACCGGCGCGGGAGACGCCTTCTTTGCCGGAGCTACCATCGGCCTGACCTATGGCAAGACCCTGGCCGAATCCTGCGAGATCGGCACCCGGCTGGCCGCCTCCACCATCTGCACCAGCGGCAACGTGTGCCCCCGGTTCCTGCCGGAGGAGTTCGGCCTGGACGTGGCGGTAACGGACTGAGGAGGGGCATATGAAACGGATCGACGAGTGCACGGATATGACCGTGCTGGTGGCCCTGCTGGTGCTGGGTATTCTGCTGGTCATGGGGGCGTACCGCATTTTCTCCTTCCTGTGCGAACATGCAGCCCTGGACGCCCGGACCTTCCTGCTGGGAGCAGCGTGCCTGCTGCTGGCGGTTGTGGGCTTTCTGCTGGCCCGGCGCAGCTTCCGGCGGCTGCAATACCTGCGGGACAACGGCGAATAACGTGTAAAGTAAAATGCGGTGCAGTCCCTTTTCGGAGGCTGCACCGCATTTTACTTAATTATAACTACGTTTTCAAAACTGCAGGAACCCTGCGGGAGCGCCCAGATGACGCACCAGCAGCTGCCGCACAGGGACAGCCACGTCACCCACGGCCTCCTCCGCCTGAGCAAACAGCATCACCATCATGGCAGCGTTGGGGAAGGGGCAGAACTCGCCGGGATTGCACAGGGAGATCAGCACCATGCCCAGATACGACACGGCCAGCGCCTGCACGAACGGGTCGCGGCCGCCCTCCCGCAGCAGAGCAATGCGGTCGTGGAGCAGCCGTCCGTAGGCTACGATGCCCACCAGGCCCATACTGCCCATGACCTGGGCCACGCTGTTGTGGTAGAACACCATGCTGCCCTCCACGCCGCTGAACACATCGGCGTTCCGGGTGCTGCACAGGCCGATGCCGAATACCGGATGCCGCAGGAAATCATCCACCGCCCGGGCCAGAAACTGGAGCCGGTCGGAGTTGCTGTCCTGGATGTCCTCGCCCATACGGCTATGGAGCACCCATTGCAGCACCACGGGGCCCGCCGCCAGAACAGCGATCCCGGCGGCCACGGCCAGGGCCGTCAGGCACCGGCGGCTGATGACGCCGTGACGCATCAGATACACGCCGCACAGGGCCAGGATCACCGCGCCGAACAGCAGCGCACTGCGGCTGCCCGTCAGGGCCAGAGCCAGAGCCATCACCCCGCCGGTGACCAGATGGCCCCGGTGCTTCAGGCTCAGATAAAACGGCATAGGCAGCGCCGTCAGCAGAACGGATGTGGCAAAGTTCCGATAGGACAGATACAGCACACCGACCACGGCTCCGTTTGCCAGCCACGCCTTCAGATAGGCCAGCAGCACCGCCAGAGCCATGCACATGCCCAGGGCGCAGAAAATCCCGGCAAACCGCCGGTGCAGGTCATAGGTCCGCTTCTCTGTCAGGTGGGAGCGGAACAGCACATACAGCACCAGCATCCCCACCCCCAGGCCCAGGGTATAGTACAGGGACAGAGGCTCCACGGCCTGCTTCCGGGTGATCACGTCGCAGCCGCCCAACAGGGTGGCGATGGACACCAGGGCCAGGCCCATGCCGCTGCGGCCCAGGCGAAGCGTCACCGGCCACACGGCAAAGTGCCACAGAAGCGCCAGCACCAGCGGCGGCACCAGGGCCGCGCAGGGCAAGAAGTCCGACAGCTGCCCGTAGCACTGGGTGGACATGAGAAACGCCATGAAAAACGGGCACACCGGAGCCAACAGATCCGGGCAGGCGGCCAGCAGCCAGATGACGATGCAGCCCAGGGCCACCACACCATAGACCGGCTGCCCCGCAGCCATAAACGCCCCCGCCACCGTCAGCAGTACGGGAAAATATGCGCGGCTCAGCCAGAACCGCTGTGCATACCGGCTAAGCCGGGAAAAAAATGTATACAAAGTCCGGCGCGCCCGGGCCCACAGGCCCCCCGCCAGATCAAGAGACGGCATCCACATAGCACACTGCGCTCCTTTACCACAGAAACTACCTTTTTAGATACTTGGAAAAATTCTTTTTTCATCGTCGGGCCCGGCGCATCCCTTCCTGTCAGGTGCGGGGCCTCAAACCCACTTCCCAGGGTATTATATCATAAAAAGTTTGAAAAATTTGTAAACATTTGGGGCATTTCGTCACCCACAAGGGCCCAGCGGCCCAGTATCGTGTACTTTATCACGTTTAGACTCGTCTGTCAACCCGGAAAATCAACATTTTTCTCCCGATAAGTCTCTCGTTCGTTGTACAGTATCGCGCCGCATTGTCCATAACCGGCGCACACTGCCCTGCAGCACCCAGTATATGGCCCTGCCGCTGCCGCCATGCAGGCGAAGCGGGTAAAAAAATCTCCCCGGCAGACTGGCTGCCGGGGAGATTTTTATTCGTTTACGTTAAGCCGCTGGGCTGTTCAGCACTTCTCGTAGATGGTGGCAACGCCCATGCCGCCGCCGATGCACAGGGTGGCCAGGCCGCGCTTGGCCTCGGGCCGCTTCTGCATCTCGTGCAGCAGGGTGACGATGATACGAGCACCGGAAGCGCCCACGGGGTGGCCCAGAGCGATGGCGCCGCCGTTGACGTTGACCTTGCTCATGTCAAAGTGCAGCTCGCGGGCCACAGCGATGGACTGAGCGGCAAAGGCCTCGTTGGCCTCCACCAGGTCGATGTCGTCGATGGTCAGGCCGGCCTTCTTCAGAGCCTGACGGGAAGCGGGCACGGGGCCCACGCCCATGATCTTGGGATCCACGCCGCCCTGGCCCCAGCCGATGAGCTTGGCCATGGGCTTCAGACCGTACTTCTCCACGGCCTCGCCGGAAGCCAGCACGATGGCGGCAGCGCCGTCGTTGATGCCGGAGGCGTTGGCAGCGGTGACCCGGGGCTGACCCTTATCGGCGGCTTCCTGGATGCCGGTGGGCTCGAAGGTGTTCACCACCTGGGGATTGGGGGACTCGGGGCTGACGGGGAAGGCGCCGCGCAGCTTGGCAATGCCTTCCTTGGTGACGCCGGCCTTGGGATACTCGTCCTTGGCGAAGGGGACCATTTCCTTCTTGACCTTGACCATCACGGGGACGATCTCGTCGTCGAAGCGGCCGGCCTTCTGGGCGGCCTCGGTCTTCTGCTGGGAAGCGGCGGCGAAGGCGTCCTGCTCCTCGCGGGTGATGCCCCAGATATCGTTGATGTTCTCGGCGGTGGTGCCCATGTGATAGTTGTTATAGGCGTCCCACAGGCCGTCCTTGATCATGGTGTCCACCAGCTTCTTGTCGCCCATGCGAGCGCCCCAGCGGGCGTCCATGGAGGCAAAGGGAGCGGCGCTCATGTTCTCGGTACCGCCGCAGACCACCACGTCGGAATCGCCGGCCAGGATGGAGCGGGCGCCCTCGATGACAGACTTCATGCCGGAGCCGCAGACCATGCCCACGGTGTAAGCGGGAACGGAATAGGGGATACCGGCCTTGATGGCCACCTGGCGGGCAACGTTCTGGCCCTGAGCAGCGGTCAGGATGCAGCCGAACATAACCTCATCCACGTTTTCGGGGGCGATATTGGCACGCTTGAGGGCCTCCTTCACCACCACGGCGCCCATCTCGGCGGCGGGGGTGTTCTTCAGGGAACCACCGAAGGAGCCGATAGCGGTACGGCAGCAATTGACGACATACAGATCTTTCATGATGGAATTATCCTCCTACATTTGGTTTTGGGGTTCTACTCTGTACCTATATCGTAGTCATTTTCGACCGAATAGTCAACCCCCAGAATTGCTCTGCGCTGAAAAATCGTAGGACTGAACAGGATTAGACCCGATTTCTTTGTTGCTTTGACTAAAAATTAACAAGCTGGTTAATTTTATGACAAGGCCGAACGGGCCTCCTGGAGCCTGGTATAAAAGGCGCCGGGGTCCAGCTTGTTGAACAGGCGGGTGTTGTATTCCACCTTTGCGTCGGCCACGGCGGCCTTGATTTGCGTTTCAAACAGGGCATTGACCACGGCGGACTGGTCCAGCTCCTTGCCCACGGCCACATACAGGGCGCTGCCGGTGTCGATGACATCGCTGACCTGGCCGGGCTCCAGCGCCGACACGGCGGCGGCCAGGGTCTCGCCCATGTCCCCGGCGGAGGCGGTGACGCCGGCCTCCGTCACGTCCTCCATGCCCAGCTGGCCCGCCAGGTCCAGATACGCGGCGGTAACGTCCTGGGCGTCCCGCAGCTGCTGGGCAAAGCTCTCGGCCGCCAGGCGGGTGTTGTCGTCATTCTGGCCGTCCAGGGGCCAGTACAGCAGCAGACTGGTGGCATAGCCCCCCTGCCGGGCCAGGGCGTCAATGTCCTCCTGGGCAGGGTACAGAGCGCTGCCGGGGGTACAGAACGCCTGACGCACCCCGGCATACAGGTAATAGCCCCGGCTGATGGCGTCGAACATGGCCTCCGACACGCCCATGCCCTGGATCTGCTTGCTGTAGGCCTCCTGGCTGCCGTAATAGGTGATATACTGCTGGCGCTGGTTTTCCAGGGCCTCCCGGTCGGCGTCGGACAGGGTCACATTCCCCCGCTTGGCCCACTGGCGGACCACGGCGTACAGCTTCACGGTCTCCAGGGCGTCCTGCTTGGCATAGGCCCCGTAGGTCATCCCCTCGGACAGCTCCGCGTCAAAGTCAAGGTCCTGAACGTTGTACGCCAGATACTCACAGTCATAGGCCAGCCAATACAGATACTCCTCGGCGTCAATGGTCTCTCCGTTGACGGTCAGCAGCTCGGCGTCGGGCCGGATGCCGCTGGCCTGATAGAACAGGCCGTCGGTGCGGTGGCCGTTGGTAAGGATACCGCTGGCGGAAATGCCCACCACCAGCAGCGCGGACAGGACCACCGAGGCGGCCAGACGGATCCATGCTTTTTTCATAAGTTATCTCCTTCCCGGGCAGCTTTGCCCAGCTCTTCTTTTTTCAGCCGCAGCTCCTCCGTCAGCTTCCCGGCAGCGGAGAGGGCGTCCTCCCCGGGGGCCAGGTGCAGCCGGAGCCGGGGAGGCTCCCCGGCGGACAGACGCAGGCGATTGCGGTAGCCGGGCATGGAGCACACGGCCATCAGGCTGGGTACGTCCACGCGGCTGTCAAAGGTGAAGGCCACCACACCGGCCCTCTGGGTGATATCGGTGATGAACACGTCGGCGGCGGCGGCCCGCAGCAGGGCCACGTCCAGCAGGGCCATCACCGGCTTGGGCGGGTCGCCGTAGCGGTCCGTCAGCTCGTCCACCAGGTCCGACGCCTCCTCCGTGGTGCGGATGGCCGCCATGCGGCGGTACAGGTCCATGCGTTGGTGGGCGGAGGGCACATACCGCTCCGGAATGTGGGCGGAGGTGGCCAGGTCCGCCGAGCAGTCGGGGCGGATGTCCTTTCCCCTCCCCTGCTGCTCCAGCACCGCGTCGTTCAGCAGCCGCAGATACATGTCGTAGCCCACACTCATCAGATAGCCGGACTGCTCCGGGCCCAGCAGGTTCCCCGCCCCGCGGATCTCCAGGTCCCGCATGGCAATGCGGAAGCCGGAGCCGAAGGCCACATACTCCCGGATGGCGGACAGCCGCTTGCCGGCCACCTCCGTCAGCACCTTGCCGGGGCGATAGGTCAGATAGGCATACGCCCGGCGGGCGCTGCGGCCGATGCGGCCCCGGATCTGGTGCAGCTGGGACAGGCCCAGCCGGTCCGCGTCCTCGATGATCAGGGTGTTGACGTTGGGGATATCGATGCCGGTCTCGATGATGGTGGTGCACACCAGCACCTGGATCTCGCCGTCGGCCATCTGCTGCATGACGGAGCTCAGCTCCCGCTCGGCCATTTTGCCGTGGGCAATGCCGATGGCCGCATCCTCCCCCAGCCACTGCCGCAGGCGTCCGGCGGTGGACTCGATGTTCTCCACCCGGTTGTGCAGGTAATATACCTGGCCGCCCCGGCTCAGCTCCCGGCGGATGGCCTCGGCAATGACGGGCCACTCGTGCTCCATCACATAGGTCTGCACCGGCTGGCGGTCGTGGGGCGGCTCCTCGATGGTGCTCATGTCCCGGATGCCGGACAGGGCCATATTCAGAGTCCGGGGAATGGGGGTGGCGGACAGGGTCAGGGTGTCCACCTGCCGGGCCCGCTCCCGGAGCTTTTCCTTGTGGGTAACGCCGAAGCGCTGCTCCTCGTCGATGACCAGCAGGCCCAGGTCGTGAAATTTCAGGTCCTTCTGCAGAAGCTTGTGGGTGCCGATCAGCAGGTCCACCTTTCCCGCCTGGGTCCGGGCCAGAATGTCCCGCACCTGGGCGGGGGTCCGGAACCGGGAGAGCACCTCGATGTTCACCGGGAAGGACCGGAACCGGTTCACCGCCGTGGCATAGTGCTGCTGGGCCAGGACGGTGGTGGGCACCAGAATGGCGGCCTGCTTGCCGTCCAGAATGCACTTCATCACCGCCCGCAGGGCCACCTCGGTCTTGCCGTAGCCCACGTCGCCGCACAGCAGCCGGTCCATGGGCCGGGGCTGCTCCATATCGGCCTTGATGTCCCGGATGGCCTGCAGCTGGTCGTCGGTCTCCGTGTAGGGGAAGGCGTCCTCAAACTCCTGCTGCCAGGGGCTGTCCGGCGAGAAGGCATGGCCTGCCAGCCGCTGCCGCTGGGCATACAGCCGGATCAGCCCCTCGGCCAGATCCTTGGCGGCGGCCTTGGCCTTGCGGGTGGTCTTGGCCCACTCGGTGCCCCCCAGCTTATTGAGCTTGGTGCGCTCGTTGTCCTCGCCGGGGCCGATGTACTTGCTGACCAGGTCCAGAGACGTGGCCGGAACATACAGCACGTCCTGCCCGGCGTAGGCGATCTTGATATAGTCCTTTTCCACCCCGTCCACCGGCATGCGCAGCATGGCCACGAACCGGCCGATGCCGTGGTGGGCATGGACCACCAGGTCTCCGGGGGTCAGGTCCGTGTAGGACTGGAGCTTCTGCTGATTGCTGTCCCGCCTGGGCCGGGGCTTTTTGGCCCGGCCGGACAGGGGCGTGGTCAGCTGCCCCTCCGTCAGCACCGCCAGCCGCCCCTCCGGATATTCGCACCCGGCGGACAGGGCTCCCACGGCAATGAGCACCGTGCCCTTTTCCGGGGACTTTTCCCCGGACAGGTCCACGGCGGCGGGGATTTTCCGGTCCGCCAGCATCCGGCGGAGGTTCCGGGCCCGGACCTCGCCGCCGCACAGCACCATCACCCGGTAGCCCGACGTGAGATAGTGGGTCAGGTCCGTGCAGGCCAGCTCCAACGACCCGCCGTAGCTGGACAGCTGCTTGGCCGTCAGCTGTAACAGGTCCTTGGGAGCCAGCAGCTGCCGCCCGGTGGTGAGACCGTCCAGCTGCACCACCGGGTGCTTTTCCAGCCCCAGGGCCAGCTCCGGCTCCGAGGCGGCAAAATCCGCCAGCTCACCGGCCAGAAAGCCCGCCTCCATTCCGGCGGACACGTCCTCCTTCAGCTGCCACAGCCAGCCCCGCAGGGCCTCCGCTGTGCGGCCGCTGTCCTCCACGCAGATCAGGGCATCCGCGGACAGATAGTCCAGGGCGGTGGTCTTTTCCGGGTACACCGCCGCCATGCAGCGGTCCGCGCCGTTGGGGGTGACCCCCTGGCGCAGCAGGGCGGCATCGGCGGTCAGCAGGTCCCGCAGGGCCTGGGTGCCCTGCCTCCGGGCAAGGCGCTTCACTGCGGCCTCCAGCCGGGCGGCGGCGTCCTCCGCCGTATGCTCCTCCCAGCCGGGCAATACCTCCGCCGCCGGAAGCAGCAGCGCCTCCCGGCGGTTTTCCACCCGGCGCTGGGTGGCGGCGTCAAATATGCCCAGGGAGTCGATCTCGTCGTCGAAAAATTCGCAGCGCACCGGCTGCTCCATACCCGGGGAGAACACGTCCAGGATGCCGCCCCGCAGGGCGAACTGTCCCGGGCCCTCCACCTGGTCACAGCGGGTATATCCGGCTCCGGCCAGCCGCCGGGTCAGGGCGTTCAGGTCCCACTGCTGGCCCACGGCCAGGGTCAGTGCCGTCCGCTCCAGCACCCGGGGCGGGATGCACCGCTGCACCAGCGCGTCCGGGGTAGTGACCACCACGGGGCTGCTTCCCAGACGGTACAGGGCCGCCAGCCGCTGGTTTTCCCACTGGCGGCTGGACTCCATAGGCCGCCACTGAAGCTCCCGGGCCGGGAGCACCAGGGGCGTCTCCCCGGTGAGCACGGCCAGGTCACCGGCCTGGCGCCGGGCCTCCCGTTCGTCGGCACACAGCACCCACAGGGGCCGTCCGCTGTCCCGGTGCAGGGCCGCCTCCACCTGGGCCCGGTGGACCGGTCCCACGCCGGTGACCAGCACCGGCGAAACGCCGCCGCGTACATCCTCTGTCAGCTGCCGCACCTCCGTCAGGTGCAGCAATTCCTTTACCAGCGCCTTCACCGGGCACCTCCCTTCGTTTTCCCCCAACGCATCCCGGGGCGTATACGGTAAGTATACGCCCCGAAGCTGTAATTTAACTTAAATTTTGTCCGTCCGCCGCCTGTCGGGGGCGGGAACCCTTCTATGCTTATGCGCTCTTTCCGGATTTCTTCTCCCGGGTAAAGACCTCTGCCGTGATCAGCGCCGTCAGCGGGATGGACAGGATCACGCCCACGCTGCTGGCTACGCCGCTGACCACCTCCAGGGATACATAGGCCGAGCTCAGCAGCTGCCGGGGGGACAGTCCCAGAGAATACAGGTACAGGATCAGGGTAAAGCCGCTGCCCAGAAACGCCAGGATCAGGGTGTTGGTCATGGTGCCCACCATGTCCCGGCCGATGTTCATGCCGGAGCGGAACAGCTCCCGCCGGGACAGCTCCGGATTGGCGGCGTGGACCTCCGACAGGGAGGAGGCAATGCCCATGGTCACGTCCATCACCGCGCCCAGGGCGCTGATGACGATGCCGCCCACCAGCAGGCCCCGCAGACCGATGGGCGTGCCGGTCTGCCGCAGCTGCAGCAGTGGCTCCACGTCGTCGATGCGCAGGCCGTCGATGCGGGTCAGTCCCTGGGCCAGCAGGCCGAACAGCAGAGCCAGGGCGGTGCCCGCCACTGCGCCCAGCATGGCGCACACGGTCTTTTTCCGGACGCCGCCTACGATGGTCAGGCTTACCACCGCCACATAGGCACAGACGATAAACGTCATCAGCAGCGTGTTGGCACCCTTCATCAGGGACGGCAGCAGCACGCCGAACAGGCACACCAGCGTCACCGCCAGGGCCACCAGGGATTTGACCCCCGTCCGGCCGCCCACGGCCACCGCTGCCGCGATGAACAGCACCAGCACGATGCAAAGGGGCAGCAGACGGTCGAATTCATACACCGTGGCATTGACGGTGCCGTCGGAATAGGTGGAGATCAGGACGGTGGCCCGGTCCCCGACCTTCAGCGGCCCGCCATACAGGGGCCCCACATAGTTATATACCTGCATCTGCTGGCCCTTATAGTCGCCGGAGCGGACGGTGACCAGCAGCAGCTGCTCGCCGCGATAACCGTTGTCGGAGGCAGGGTCCTTCTCCGTGGAATCGGAGAGGATCTGGTCCACGGAGGCGCTTTCGTAATCCGCGCGGTTCTCTGGCTCGTCGGACTGCACCGGCACGGGAGCCGCCAGCAGCCGTGCCGCCAGCAGCACCGCCAGCGCCGCCGCCAGCACGATGCACGTCCATTTATTCTCCCGCAGCCAGGCGGCAGGGCCGGGCCCCTTCGTTTTTTTCTTCATATATACCGGTCCTTTCGGCAATTGGTGACACCAGCATAGCAAGTTGCGCCTCCCTTGTCAAGCAGGGCTTTGTGCAATCATCCATGCCTTGTGCACATATTAGCAAAATTTGTGTCAAATCTGCAAATAAAGCTGGAAACTGATAGAAGCGTATGTTACAATGAAAATACCTGTGGGGCGGGAAGCTCCGGGGGAAATTAAAGGAGGTAATAGCCTGATGAAAACACCTGTTCGCACCAGACTTCTGTCTGCGCTGCTGTCACTGGTCATGCTGGTTTCCCTGCTGCCGGTGTCGGTATTCGCGGCAGAGCCTGCGTCCGGGACCTGGGAAAAGGTCACCGAGGCACAGGAGGACTGGTCCGGTCAATACCTGATCGTCTATGAAAAGGGCAGCCTGATCATGGACGGCTCCCTGTCCGCCCTGGACAAGGAGGGCAACAAGGTGGACGTGACCATCACCGACGGCAAGATCGTTGGTGATTACGCCAAATACGCGTTCACCATCGCGCCCATGACCGGCGGCTGGTCCGTACAGTCCGCCAGCGGAAAGTACATTTCCGGCAAGTCCGGCAAGAACAAGATCATCACCGGCTCCACTCCGGAGCTCAACACCATCACCTTCGCTGATGGTAATGTGAAGATCGCCAGCAACAACACCACGCTGCAGTATAACGCAGCCGCCACCAACGGCACCCGGTTCCGCTATTATAAGAGCGAGAATCAGCAGCCCGTGGCCCTGTATAAGCTCAGCACCGTTCCCGCCCGGGAAAGCGGCATCGTCACCGATCTGACCACCCTGCAGAACGGCGACAAGGTGGTGGTGTTCAACCCCGCCAACAAAAAGGCTCTGTCCTCCGTGTACAACGGCTTCTATAACACAGGCGTGGATGTGGAGCTGACCGGTGGCAAGCTCACCGGCTACACGGATGCAGAGCTGTGGACCGTGAACCGCACCGAGAGCGGCGCCTATACCTTCTCCACCGCCGAGGGCAAGAAGCTGTCCATGGACACCAGCTACAGCAGCACCCCCCTGGACAAGGCCAATGTGGATTGGGAGCTCAGCGCTGCCGCCACGGCGGACTGCTTCTACATCAAGAACGTGGGCCGCGGCAGCTATCTGGAGTGGTATGCCGAGAAGAACAACTGGAGCTCCTACGGAACCATCGGCAGCAACGAGCCCCTGTTCGCCCAGCAGCTTTATCTGGTGGTGGCCGAGTCCCCGGAGCCGGGCCAGCCGGAGGATCCCACCGCTCCTCTGAAGAACGGCGACCAGGTGGTCATCTACAACCCCGCAAACCTCAAGGCCCTGTCCAGCGAGTACACCGGCTTCTATAACAAGGGCACCGACGTGACCCTCACCGGCGGCAAGCTGGCCGGCTTTGCCGAGGCGGACATCTGGACCGTGGGCGTCAACGACGATGGCAGCTATACCTTCTCCACCGCCGACGGCAAGAAGCTGTCCATGGACGAAAAATACTCCAGCACTCCCCTGGACAAGGCCCACACCGCCTGGACACTGGAGCAGGCTGCCACCGAGGACTGTTACTATATTAAGAACGTGGGCCGCAGCAGCTATCTGGAGTGGTATGCCGAGAAGAACAACTGGAGTGCCTTCGGCACCATCGGCAGCAATGAGGCTCTGTTTGCCCAGGCATTCTTCAAGATTCAGAAAAGCGGCATCGTTACCTCCGTATCCGACGGTGACCAGGTGGTGGTGTTCAACCCCGCCAACGGCAAGGCCCTGTCCACGGAGTACACCGGCTTCTATAACAAGGGCACCGACGTGACCCTGGCCAATGGCAAGCTCTCCGGTTATACCAAGGCCGACATCTGGACCGTGGGCGTCAACGCCGACGGCAGCTATACCTTCTCCACCGCCGACGGCAAGAAGCTGTCTATGGACGAAAAATACTCCAGCACCCCCCTGGATAAGACCCACACCGGCTGGAGCATCCTTCCCGCCGCCACGGAAAACTGCGTCTATATCCAGAACGTGGGCCGCAGCAGCTATCTGGAGTGGTATGCCGAGAAGAACAACTGGAGTGCCTTCGGCACCATCGGCAGCAACGAGGCTCTGTTTGCCCAGCAGCTCTATCTGGTAGGCGACGAGACGGACCAGCCCGCCGGCAGTCTGCCCCAGGAGGGCGCGCAGGTGGTGCTGTTCAACCAGAATGCCCAGGGCGTCCTGGCCGGGCAGAATGACAACACCGACAGCCCCGCCGTCAACAACGTCTCCGCCCAGATCACGGACGGCAAGGCCATCCCCGAAAACGGCGGCGTGGTGTTCACCGTGGAGCGCAGCGGCGAGTATTACCGCTTCCGCAACGAAACCTACGGCTACCTGTGCTCCAACGGCACCGGCAACAACGCCTTCTATTCCCTCACCGCCAGCGACGACGCCGACTGGACCGTGGAGCCCTGCTCCGGCGGCGTGGGCGGCTATCAGCTGGAGAGCCGCACCGCCAAGTTCAACGGCAGGTACAGCCAGTTCCTGGAGTATTATAGCGACAGCTATAAGACCTATAGCATGTACAACGTCACGGACTACACCATCTACTCCTTCTTCTTCTATGGCGTAGCCGACAGCGTGAAGCTGGACGGCGGCATCGTCAATGATCCCGCCGTGAAGTTCACCTCCGCCGACTCCGTGAAGGGGGGCCAGGATTACACCCTGACCTTTACCGTGGACGATGCGAAGGCGGTCCAGAAGCTGGAGATCCTGGTGGACGGCAGGTCTGCCGGTGTCATCACCGATTACACCGCCGACGGCAGCAATTACACCGCCAATGTGCCTGCCGCCATGCTGGCCGGGTCCGATCAGGTGACCTTCACCGTCCGCGTGACCAATGTCTCCGGCGTCAGCTACAGCGGCAGTCTGGTGGTCACCGTGGTGGACGAGCCCTCCATCGGCGCCGTGACGCCGCTCAAGGGCAGCCAGACCGGCAGCGACAAGCGGCCTGTCATCTCCGCTGAGCTCATCAACGCCGGTGAGAATCCCACCGTGGAAATGACCGTCAACGGGGAGAAGGTCAACGCCGTCTGTGCCGGCGGCAAGGCCACCTACACCCCCGCCGCCGACATGACCGACGGCCGCACCAATGTTACCGTCACCGTCACCCGCGCCGACGGCAAGTCCGCTTCCTTCAGCTGGTTCTTCACCGTGGGTGAGTCCCGGTATCAGCTGTACTTCGGTCAGCTGCACAGCCACACCCAGTATTCCGACGGCGCAGGCTCTCTGGAGTCCGCTCTGAGCTATGTGAAGAACCTGCCCGACAGCGCCAACGTGCAGTTTGTGGCCTTCACCGACCACTCCAACTACTTCGACAAGAGCGGCGCGGCCAACCCCGAGGGCGCTCTGTATGACATGAGTCTGGCCACCCCCTACAGCCAGGAGACCTGGAACAGCTACCGTTCCGCCGTGGCCGCCTTCAACGAGGCCAACGCCGGCTCCCTGGTGGCTCTGGCCGGCTTCGAGATGACCTGGTCCGGCGGTCCCGGCCACATCAACACCTTCAATACCCCCGGTATCGTCTCCCGCAACAACACCACCCTGAACAACAAGACCGACTATGCCGGTATGCGCGCCTACTATGCCCTGCTGAGCCAGCAGGAGGGTGCAGACAGCCTCAGCCAGTTCAACCACCCCGGCAACACCTTCGGCACCTTCGGTGACTTCGCCTTCTGGGATCCCGTCATCGACAGCCGCATGTACATGGTGGAGGCCGGCAACGGCGAGGGCCAGATCGGCGCCGGCGGCTATTATCCCAGCTATGAGTACTACACCATGGCGCTGGATAAGGGCTGGCACCTGGCTCCCACCAACAACCAGGATAACCACAAGGGCCGCTGGGGCAACGCCAACGACGCCCGCGACGTGATCCTCACCGACGACTTCTCCGAGGAGGGCATCTACGACGCGCTGCGCGCCATGCGTATGTACGCCACCGAGGACAAGAACCTGGAGATCGGCTACACCGTCAACGGCATGCTCCTGGGCAGCAGCCTCACCGAGGTCCCTGAGAAGCTGGACATCCATGTTACCGTCAACGACCCCGACGCCAGCGATTCCATCTCCAAGGTGGAGGTCATTGTCAACTCCGGCAAGACCGCCTATACCTGGGATGATCCCGCTGTCCTGGCCACCGGCGACCTGTCTGTGACCCTGGACCCCGACTACAGCTACTACTACATCCGCGTCACCCAGGGTGACGGCGACCTGGCGGTCACCGCTCCCGTGTGGGTGGGCGAGACCTTGAAGCTGGGCATCTCCGATGTGACCTGCGGCACCTCCACTCCCGTCACCGGCGAGAAGATGACCGTTACCACCACCCTGTTCAACAGCGAGAGCACCGACGCCAGGATCAAGTCCATCACCTATGCCGTGGGCAGCCAGGTGCTGACCTCCGCCACCGACGCGGGCACCGTTCCCGCCAGCGGCACCCTGGACCTGAGCTATGATATCTCCTTCGATACCGCCCGGGTCTATAAGGTCACCGCCACCGTGGTGCTGGAGCAGGACGGCAAGGAGTATGTGTTCACCAAGGACATTACCCTGGACGTGCTGAATGCCGACGACCTGGTGTATATCGGCATCGACGCCTCCCACTACAACGAGTATGTGGCCGGTAACTACAAGGATTCCATGGGCAACTTCGGCAACCTGGCGGGCAAGTACAACGTCCGCACCGTGGAGCTGAAGACCAGCGACGATCTGATCGCCGCCTGCTCCAATCCCAAGTTCAAGGCCCTGATCCTCACCGCCCCCTCCCGCCGCCTGGCGGACGCCCAGACCGATCCCCGGACCTACAGCGCCGCGGAGCTGGCGGCCATTACCGCCTTCAACGCCGGCGGCGGCACCGTGATCCTGGCCGGCTGGAGCGACAACTACGAGAACTATGACGTGATCCAGAGCAATCCCGCCATCAAGCACATGGCCGCCACCCAGAACGAGGTGCTCCAGGCCCTGGGCTCCAGCCTGCGTATTGCGGACGACGCCACCTATGACGATGTCCGCAGCGCAGCCGACGGCGTGGACAAGTGGCGTCTGTACTTCAACACCTACGGTCAGAGCTTCCTGACCGACGGCGTGGAGGTGGACCCCGCTCACCCCTATGACCGCCTGTACACCGAGGTATTCAGCCACTATGGCGGCGCCTCCGTGTATGCCGTGGACGCCGATGGCAACCCCACCTCTGCCCTGCCCGCTACGGTGACTCCGGTGGTGTACACCCATCCCACCACCTATTCCGTGGACGTGGATAAGGACGGCCTGGGCGGCGCCAACGTGCCCAAGTACGCCTATGCCGAAAACGACAGCCGTCTGCTGGCCATGGCCAGCGAGCAGCTGGAGGGCAAGGGTCTGATCATCGTGTCCGGCGCGGCCTTCATGTCCAACTTCGAGGTCCAGGCCACCATCAGTGACAACGGCTCCGAGAAGAACTACTCCAACTACAAGATCTGCGAGAACCTGCTGGGCCGCATCAACCCCGTGAAGATCACCGACATTGCCACGGTCCAGGCTCAGACCGAGGCCGGTCACAAGTACACCATTGAGGGTGTCGTGACCTCCAACGCCTCCGGTTATGACAAGGCCACCGCCTTCTTCGACTGCATCTATGTTCAGGATGAGACCGGCGGCATCAACTGCTTCCCCGTGGCCGGCGACTTCAAGATCGGCGACGTGGTCCGCGTCACCGGTGTGACGGAGACCTATCAGGGCGAGAACGAGCTGCAGGTTTCCTCCATTGAGAAGATCGGTGAGACCACTCCCGTCACTCCCAGAGCCGTCACCTCCACCCAGATCAACGACGGCTCCGTCCTGGGCCAGCTGGTGACCCTGAACGGCTACGTCACCGGCTATGAGATGGCCGACGGCCTGGTCCAGACCATCCTGGTCCGCGACAGCGAGGGCAAGATTGCCCGCGTGTTCATCGACGGCTATATCACCACCTCCTACGATGTGGCGAACCTGTCCGTGGGCTGCCAGATCTCTGCCACGGGCCTGGCCTCCTATGACAACACCTTCGTCCTGGCCGACGGCACCCCCATGGCTCCCCGCATCCGCGTCCGCGACCGCAACGACGTGGTCTGCACCGCCCATGAGCATACCTTCGGCGAGTGGATCGTCACCACCCAGCCCACCTGCACCGAGCCCGGCGAAAAGACCCGCACCTGCACCGGCTGCGGTGAGGTGGAGACCATGGTCATCGACGCCACCGGCCATCACTACAAGGATGGCAAGTGCACCGACTGCGGCGCAGCCGATCCCGGCTATCAGCCCACCCAGCCCGGCGTCAAGACCGGCGACGAGAGCAACACCACCATGTGGATCATCGTCCTGGTGTGCGCTGCCGCTCTGGCTGTGGTGCTGGTCATCGTGTCCCGCAAAAAGCGCAACAGCTGAGAAAGCCTGATCGCTCAGGTAAGCGCCGAACAAAAAGGGGTCCCGCCGGATGGCGGGACCCCCTTTGCCTGTCAAAAAAGGGCAAAAACGGCGTCCGCCTTGGTCAAAGGCGGACGCCGTCAGCTTGTCAAAAATCCTTTTTGACAAGCTGAAAAAGCATTTTCAAAACTTTCATGAAAGTTCTGAAAATGCGATGATTGAAAACGAAAGACACCCCTGATGGGTTTCTTTCGTAACTATCTTCCTTTCCGAAGGCAGAGGCAATCCTATTTATTGACAGTCTCACGGCGTCCGCCTTGGTCAAAGGCGGACGCCGTTTCTTTTCATCAATGATTTACTTTTTCTTGCCGCCGTGGGTGGCCTTCATGCGCTTTTCGTGATTGAGGATGGTCTTGCGCATGCGCAGGTTCTCGGGGGTGACCTCCAGCAGCTCGTCGTCGGCCAGGAACTCCAGGCACTGCTCCAGGCTCAGCTTCCGGGGAGGCACCAGGCGCAGGGCCTCGTCGGAGCCGGCGGCCCGCATATTGGTCATCTGCTTCTTTTTGCAGACGTTGACGGTGATGTCCTCCTGCTTGGGAGACACGCCCACGATCATGCCCTCGTACACCTTGACGCCGGGACCAATGAACAGAGCGCCGCGCTCCTGGGCGTTGAACAGCCCGTAGCTGACGGACTCGCCGGTTTCAAAGGACACCAGGGAGCCGGTGCTGCGGCGGTTCAGGTCGCCCTTATAGGGGGCGTAGCTGTCGAACACAGAGGCCATGATGCCCTCGCCCCGGGTGTCCGTCAGGAACTCGTTGCGGTAGCCGAACAGGCCCCGGGCGGGGATCAGGAACTCCAGCTTCATGCGGCTGCCCACAGGGGTCATCTCGATCAGGTCGCCCTTGCGGGAGCCCAGCTTCTCGATGACCGCGCCCACGCATTCGCTGGGCACGTCGGCCACCAGACGCTCAATGGGCTCGCACTTCTTGCCGTCGATGGTGCGGTACAGGACCCGGGGGGGAGACACCTGGAACTCGTAGCCCTCCCGGCGCATGGTCTCGATGAGGATGGACAAGCTCATTTCGCCGCGGCCTGCCACATTGAAGGCATCGGTGGCGCCCTCAAGCTCCGTGACCCGCAGGGACACGTCCTTCAGCGTTTCCCGGAACAGGCGGTCCCGCAGCTGGCGGGAGGTGACGAACTTGCCCTCGCGGCCGGCGAAGGGAGAGTCGTTGACGGAGAAGGTCATCTCCATGGTGGGGGCGGAAATTTTCACAAAGGGCAGGGGCTCCACGCAGTCGGGGGCGCAGATGGTGTCGCCGATGGTGATGTCGCCGATGCCGGACATGGCGATGATGTTGCCGGCGGTGGCCTCGGTGATGGGCTGCTTGCCCAGGCCCTGGAACTCGTACATGGACACGGCCTTGGCCTTCTTGGCCGGGGCGTCGGGGTCGTGATAGTTGCACACGGCGATCTCCTGATTCTGCTTCAGGACGCCGCGCTCCACCCGACCGATGGCGATGCGGCCCACGAACTCGTTATAGTCGATGGCGGACACCAGCATCTGGAAGGGCTGGTCCAGGTCCGCTTCGGGAGCGGGGATATAGCTGAGGATGGTGTCGAACAGAGGCTTGAGGTCCGTGCCCGGCACGTCGGGGGAGTAGGAGGCGATGCCCTGGCGGGCGGAGCAGAACAGCATGGGGGAATCCAGCTGCTCCGGGGTGGCGTCCAGGTCCAGCAGCAGCTCCAGCACCTCGTCGATGACCTCGTGAATGCGCTGGTCCGGGCGGTCGATCTTGTTGACCACCACGATGACCCGGTGACCCAGCTCCAGGGCGCGGCTGAGCACAAAGCGGGTCTGGGGCATGGGGCCCTCGGCGGCGTCCACCAGCAGGATCACGCCGTTGACCATCTTCAGGATGCGCTCCACCTCGCCGCCGAAGTCGGCATGGCCCGGGGTGTCCACAATGTTGATCTTGGTGTCGCCGTACTGGATGGCGGTGTTCTTGGCCAGGATGGTGATGCCCCGCTCGCGCTCCAGATCGTTGGAGTCCATGACCCGCTCCACCGTCTCCTGGTTCTCGCGGTACACGCCGCCCTGCTTGAGCATCTGGTCCACCAGGGTGGTCTTGCCGTGGTCCACGTGGGCGATAATGGCTACGTTTCTCAGTTTTTCATTCTGCAAAGGAAAAACCCCTTTCTTTTGGGTATAAAAATCTCTTAACCTTCATATTATATCCCCGGATTTTTCCGATTGCAAGAACTTTTTGTGAATTCCGGCTGTTTTTTAGGTTTTGCTTTTCCTTTGACCCGGGACGTGGTATAGTGAGGGGGAAAGGGGGCGTTTGTATGGACCAGGAGACGCTGCGACGGAAATTGGCAGAGCACCGGTCGTCCTTGCAGCAGGCGCGGAGTGAATTTGCCGTGCTGGTGCCGCTGGTGGAGGGGCCGGAGGGGCTGAGCCTTCTGTATGAGGTGCGCCCGGCGAAGCTGCACCACCACAGCGGGGAGGTGTGCTTCCCCGGGGGACGGATGGAGGCCGGGGAGACGCCCCGGCAGTGCGTCCTGCGGGAGACCTTCGAGGAACTGGGCCTTCCGGCGGAGGCCATTGAGATTTTCGGGGACCTGGACTTTCTGTACCTGCGGTCCGAGGGGCTGATGTATCCGGTGCTGGGCCGGGTGGACCCGGCGGCGGTGCTGCGCCCCAGCCCCGACGAGGTGCAGGACACCTTCACGGCGCCTCTGTCCTGGCTGGCGGCCCATCCCCCGGCTATCTACCGCTATCCCCTGCGGCCGGAGATCGGGCCGGACTTTCCCTATGACAAGGTGGGCGCGGCGGCGGACTATCCCTGGCAGGCCGGGCACATGGAGGTGCCGGTATACGAGGGGCTTCCGTATCCCCTGTGGGGGCTGACGGCCCGGATCACCTGGTGGCTGCTGGAGCGGTATGGGGACATATTGACAGGTATGTTATAATGTAGCATGGCTGATTATATAGAAAAAAGAGGAAACTGCTATGGAATTTACACAGGGCGCGCCCTTTGACAGCTTTGGCCTGTCCGAGGCCACCATGCGCGCCATACGGAACAAAGGATACGAGATCAGCACCCCCGTTCAGGCCGGGTGCATCCCCCCCATGCTGGCGGGAAAGGACGTCATCGCCAAGGCCCCCACCGGCACCGGCAAGACCATGGCCTTCGGCATCCCCATCATCGAGCGCATCGACCCGGACAGTGAGGACGTGCAGGCGGTGATTCTGGCCCCCACCCGGGAGCTGGCCATGCAGATCACCGACGAAATGCGCCAGATCGCCGTGTGCCATGAGGGGGTCCGCCTGGTGTGCCTCTACGGCGGACAGCCCATTGCCAAGCAGATCAACGTCCTGAAGCGGCGGCCCCAGATCGTGGTGGCCACGCCGGGCCGCCTGTCCGACCACATGAAGCGCCGCACCGTGACTCTGGGTCAGGTGCAGACCGTGGTGCTGGACGAGGCGGACCGGATGCTGGACATGGGCTTTATCCACGATGTGACCCGCATTCTGGACAAGATCCCCCACCGGAGGAATCTGGGGATGTTCTCCGCCACCATCTCCCGGGAGGTCATGGACATCTCCTGGGTGTATCAGCGGGACCCGGAGGAGATCACCGTCCAGGCCACCCGGGAAAACAAGCCCGATATCCTGCAATACCGCATCGAGGTGCCGTCTGACAAGAAGGTGGACGCCATCGCCTCCATCATCCGCGCCCAGCAGCTGGACCGGGTCATCTGCTTCTGCAACACCAAGGGCTCCACGGAGCGGCTGACAAAGTTTTTGCAGCTGCGGGGACTGGACGCCCAATGCATCCACGGCGACATTCCCCAGCGCAAGCGGGAGGAGGTCATGGCCCGGTTCCGGGACGGGGAGCTTCATGTGTTCGTGGCCACGGACGTGGCCAGCCGGGGCATTGACGTGGACGACGTGGACGCGGTGTTCAACTTCGAGGTGCCGGAGGAAAACGAGTATTATATCCATCGCATCGGCCGCACCGGCCGGGCCAGGAAGCACGGCGTGGCATATACCCTGCTGTCGGACTTCCCGTCCCGCATGCGGCTGGACGATATCGCCCGCAACACCCGCAGCCAGATCATCCCCGCCGTTCTGGGCGAGGACGGCCAGGTGACGCCGGCGGAAAACAAATCCAAGTAAGGAGCGTGGCCCCTATGAAACGACGGATACGGTGGACGGCCCTGGTGCTGGCGGTATGCCTGCTGGCCCTGACCGGCTGCGCACAGCAGCGGGACACCATGACCCTGCGGGTGTGTCTGGACAGCGCGCCCGCCACCCTGGACCCCGCTATGGCGGCCACCGACGCCGAGCGCACGGTGGTATCCCATTTGTTTGAGAATCTGATGAAGCTCTCCCGGGGGGAGAACGGCAGCATCCAGGCCGCTCCCGCCGTGGCCAAGTCCTATGCCGTGGAGGATAACCTGGACGGCACGGAGACGTATACCTTTACCCTGCGGCAGAATGCCCGGTGGTCCGACGGCAAGGCCGTTACCGCCCACGACTTTGTTTACGCCTGGCAGCGGCTGGCGGATCCGGCCACGGGCTCGCCTCACGCGGCGCTGCTGGATATGGTGGCGGGGTACAGTCAGGCCCGGGAAAAGCAGGACGGAAGCCTTTTGCAGGTGTCCGCCCCGGACGACTTCACCTTTGTGGTGCAGCTGTCGTATAAGTGCGCCTATTTCCTGACGGACGTGTGCGCCGCCAGCGCCACCATGCCGGTGCGCAGCGATGCGGCGGAGCAGGAGGACTGGTCCCTGCACTCCGAGACGCTGCTGACCGACGGGCCCTATCGGGCCACCGCCTGGGAGGAAACGGGGCTGACGGCCCTGGCCGCCGACGGGTATTATGACGCCCGCCGTCTGGGGCCGGACGTGCTGGAGTTCCGGTTTGAGACGGACGGCCAGAAGCGGGCGGAGCTGGTGGAGCACGGCGACGTGGACTTTGCCATGAACCTGCCGGAGGGCGACACCTCCGATCCCTATCCCCAGACCACGGTGCTGCTTCTGAACCAGCGGGCCGAGAGCCTGGAGAACGAATCCCTGCGCCGGGCCCTGAGTCTGGTCATCGACCGCAGCGCGCTGGTGGAGGGCCTGTCCTGCGACGCGGCGGAGGGCATTGTGCCCCCGGGCCTGCGCAATACCATGGGCGGCGATTTCCGCACGGAGAGCGGCAGCCTGGTGGACAACGCCCCCGATAACTACGAGGCTCTGTGCCAGCAGGCCAAGACCCTGCTGGAGGAGGCAGGCGGCGTAAAGGCCGTGGGGCAGATCACCCTTTTGTACGATACCTCGGACGAGACGGCGACCAATACCGCCATGGCCGTCCGGGACGCCTGGAAGCACCAGCTGGGGATCATCGCCGTTATGCGCGGCGCCACGGCCCAGGAGCTGGCGGAGGCTGTGAACCGGGGCGAATACATCGTGGCGCTGACGACCCTGACCGCTGACCGGGGCGATGCGTCCGGTCTGCTGTCCTGGTGGCAGAGCGGCAGCAGCTTCCACTCCACCGCCTATGTCATGCTGCTGCGGGCAGCGGAGGCCTCGGGCCGGGTGGAAGTCCGGGACGCCTATCTGGAGGACGCGGAGCGGATGCTGGTGGAGGACGGCTGGGTCATTCCCCTGTACTATCCCCATCGCCACAGCGGCCTGGGCCAGCACCTGACGGCTCCCCTGTACGACGGCACCGGGGTGTATCTGTTCTCCGGCGTGGTGCAGCAGACGCCGCAGTAAATCACAGGATTCGGGAGGAAGCACCATGAAAGAGACTGTTTTGCTTACCGGCGGAGCCGGGTTCATCGGCTCTCACATTGCCGTGGAGCTTTTGCAGCGGGACTATAACGTGGTCATTGCCGACGACCTGTCCAATGCCCGCCCGGACGTGCCGGAGCGCATCCGGCAGATCACGGGCCGGGCCCCGGCGTTCTATCACATGGACGCGGCGGACCGTCCGGCTCTGGACCGGGTGTTCCGGGAGCATCCCATTGCCGCCGCCGTCCATCTGGCGGGATACAAGGCCGTGGGCGAGTCGGTGCAGAAGCCCCTGGCCTATTACCGGAACAACCTGGACACCACCCTGGCCCTGCTGGACGTGATGGCGGACCACGGGGTACACCGGCTGATCTTCAGCTCGTCGGCCACGGTGTACGGCGACGCCCCGGCTCCCTGCCGGGAGGATATGCCCACCGGCGGCTGCACCAATCCCTATGCCTGGACCAAGCTGATGATCGAGCAGATCCTGCGGGATGCGGCCAAGGCCGATCCGGACCTGTCCGCCGTGTGCCTGCGGTATTTTAACCCCGTGGGAGCCCACGAAAGCGGCCTTATCGGGGAGCTGCCCAACGGCATTCCCAACAACCTGATGCCCTACATCACCCAGACCGCCGCCGGTATCCGGCCGGAGCTGACGGTGTTCGGCAACGACTATCCCACTCCCGACGGCACCGGCGTCCGGGACTATATCCACGTGGTAGATCTGGCCCGGGGCCATGTGGCGGCGCTGGAGTTTTCCCGGACCAGCCCGGGCTGGGAGGCCATCAACCTGGGCACCGGCCGGGGCAGCAGCGTGCTGGAGATCGTGGAGACGTTTCAGCGGGTCAACGGCGTGGCGGTGCCTTACCGCATCGGCCCCCGGCGGGCCGGGGATCTGCCCACCTGCTATGCCGCCACGGACAAGGCGGCGCGGCTGCTGCACTGGCACGCGGAAAAGGACCTGGCCGACATGTGCCGGGACGCCTGGCGCTGGCAGCAGAGCCAGAATCAATAACGCACACACAATTCCGGGCCGGTATGGGCGCTGCCTGTTCCGGCCCGCAGCATTCGCAAAAGGAGATTTTTCATGATGCCTATCCGTTCCAGGGCCGCAGCGGCGGCCGTGCATATCCTTACTGCCTTGTGCGCCGCTGTGGGCGTGGTGCTGCAATGCGGCTTTATCGGCGGGAAGCTGAACTTGGCCGTCCTGCAATACTTCACGCTGATGAGCAACATCCTGTGCGCCGTGTACTTCACCGGCGCCGCCGTGCATACCCTGCGCCGGGGCGGCACCTGGCTGCCGGTGTGCAAGGGGGCCCTGGTGATGGCCATGGCCATCACGGGCATCACCTTTCATCTGGTGCTGGCCGCCGGGGACTTCAGCATGGGCCCCACCCAGCTGATCACCAATCATCTGCTGCACACCGCCGCCCCTCTGCTGACGGTGCTGGATTGGCTGCTGTTCGACGAAAAGGGCCGTTACCGCTGGTTCGAGCCGTTCCTGTGGGGCATTTTCCCGTCGGCCTACTTCGTATACACCATGATACGGGCCCGGGTCAGCAGCTTCCGGTTCTATAACGGCTCACCGTATCCCTATGCCTTCATGGACGTGGACGCCCTGGGCTGGGGCAAGGTGCTGCTGATCTTCCTGGGCATGGCGGCGGCGTTCCTGGCCTTCGGCTATGTGCTGGTGTGGCTGGATCATCTGCTGGCCCGGCGGCGGCGGGCATGACAGGCCGGCGGGACCCGGCCCGGGACATGGAGGCCGCCCGGGCCATTGCCCGGCGGGCGGCGTCCCTGGGGGGCGCGGCATACTATGTGGGCGGCTTCGTCCGGGACCGGCTGCTGGGCCGGGAGAACACCGACGTGGACATCGAGGTCCACGGCGTCACCCCCCGGCAGCTGGCGGAGATATTGGACGGTATGGGGGGCCGCCTGGAGATGGGGGCCAGCTTCGGCATTTACGGCCTGAAGGGCTATGGCCTGGACATTGCCATGCCCCGGCGGGAGCGGGCCACAGGCCGGGGCCACCGGGATTTCCAGGTCAGCGTGGACCCGTTTCTGGGCACGGAGCAGGCCGCCCGGCGGCGGGATTTCACCGTGAACGCTCTGATGGAAAACGTGCTGACGGGGCAGGTACTGGACCACTTCCACGGACTGGACGATCTGCGCCGGGGTATTCTGCGCCATGTGGACAGCCGGACGTTTCCGGAGGACCCGCTGCGGGTGCTGCGGGGAGCCCAGTTCGCGGCCCGGTTCCGGTTCGCCGTGGCCCCGGAAACCGTGGCTCTGTGCCGGGGCATCGACCTGTCCGCCCTGCCGCCGGAGCGGGTGGAGGGGGAGCTGTGCAAGGCGCTTTTGCAGGCGGATCGCCCCTCGCTGTTTTTTGAGACGCTGCGGGACATGGGACAGCTGTCCCCTTGGTTTCCGGAGGTGGAGGCCCTGATCGGCGTTCCCCAGGATCCGGGCTTTCATCAGGAGGGCGACGTGTGGAACCACACCATGCTGGTGCTGGACCAGGCGGCGGCCCTGCGGAGCCGGGCACGGCGGCCCTTTGCCTTTATGCTGGCGGCCCTGACCCACGACCTGGGCAAGACCGTCACCACACAGCGGGTCCGGGGACGCATCCACGCCTATGCCCATGAGACGGCGGGAGTCCCCCTGGTGGAGGCTCTGCTGCGGCGGATCGTGGGAGAGAAGGCGGTGACGGCCTATGTATTGAACATGGTGGAGCTGCACATGAAGCCCAACGCCCTGGTGGGAGCCGATGCTTCGGTGAAGGCCAGCAACCGGATGTTTGACCGGTCCGTGGAGCCGGAGGATCTGATCCTGCTGGCCGCGGCGGACGGCCGGGGCACCCGGGGCCGCTGGCCCTGGGAGGATACGGAGCCGTGGCTGCGGCAGCGGCTGGCCCTGTATCGGGAGATCATGGCCCGGCCCCAGGTCACCGGGGCGGAGCTGATCGCCGCCGGATTGACGCCGGACAGCCGGTTCCGGGAGCTGCTGGACTATGCCCACAAGCTGCACCTGGCGGGTATCCCCCACGACAGCGCCCTGAAGCAGACCCTGGCCTACGCCCGGAAGCGGAAATAACCACACGGCGTTTTTTTAGCTTGCAAACGGGATGCTCCTGTGGCATGATAGACGAGAAGCAGTGTATCATGCCACAGGAGGTATTTTTATGCATATCACCGTTATCGGATGCGGGCGCTGGGGCTCGCTGATCGCCTGGTATCTGGACCGCACCGGCCACCGGGTCACGCTGTACGGCCGCCCGGGCTCCCGGCACATGCAGCGGTTTCTTGCCACCCGGCAGAATGACCTGCTGACCCTGCCGGAGTCCATTGCCCTGTCCACAGACCTGGCCTGCGTCCGGCAGGCGGAGACGGTGGTGATCTCCATCGGCTCCCAGGGGCTCCAGGGCCTCATGGACCAGCTGAAGCCTCTGTCCCTCCGGGACAGGATCTTCGTTCTGTGCATGAAGGGCCTGGAGCAGGGCACGGGCCGCCGCCTGAGCCAGATCGCCCAGGAGAATCTGGACCCCTCCAACGCCGTGGCGGTGTGGCTGGGGCCCGGCCACGTCCAGGAGTTTTACCGGGGCATCCCCAACTGCATGGTCATCGACAGCCGCCGGGAGGACGTGAAGCGCCGCCTGGTGCAGTCGTTTTCCAGCGACCTGATCCGGTTTTACTATGGCGACGATCTCATCGGCAACGAGGTGGGAGCCGCCGCCAAGAACGTGGTGGGCATTGCCGCAGGCTTTCTGGACGGCAAGGGACTGTCCAGCCTGAAGGGGGCCCTGATGAGCCGGGGCACCCGGGAGGTGGCGCGGCTGATCCAGGCCATGGGCGGCAGCCAGCTGTCGGCCTATGGCCTGTGCCACCTGGGGGACTATGAGGCCACGGTGTTCTCCCGGTACAGCCACAACCGGCAGTTCGGCGAGTCCTTCATCCGGGGCGAGACGTATACGGACCTGGCGGAGGGATACTATACCGTGGAGGCGCTGGTGCTGCTGGGACAGCGGTACGGCGTGGAGCTGCCCATCTGCCAGGCGGTGCACCGCGTTCTCTATTGCGGCGCGGACCCCATGCAGGAGCTGCGGGCGCTGCTGGACCGGAATCTGACCCGGGAATTCGGGGAATGAAGCAAAGGGCCAAGGCCAACCGATCCCGGATGGTCCTTGACCCTTTGTTTTTTGTTTTTATTTTATAATGACGCAGTGCAGGCTGCAAAATTTACCAAGGTCCGACAGCGCATATTCGCGGACGCAGCGGCACAAGCTATGGCTGCGATACCCGAACAGCGGTTTTCGCTGAAAACGCAAGAAAGGAGAACGCAATCATGTCTACCAAGAATACCAACAAGCTGAACGTGCCCCAGGCCCGTGCCGCCATGGATAAGTTCAAGATGGAGGCTGCCAGCGAGGTGGGCGTCAACCTGAAGGAAGGCTACAACGGCGACCTGACCTCCCGCGAGGCCGGTTCCGTGGGCGGCCAGATGGTCAAGAAGATGATCGAGTCCTACGAGAAGAACCTGTAACCATATACGCACAAAAGCGGACGGCTTCAAAGCCGTCCGCTTTTGTGCCAGACTGTCAAAAAAATAGGATTGCCTCTGCCTTCGGAAAGGAAGATAGTTGCGAAAGAAACCCATCAGGGGTGTCTTTCGTTTTCGATCACCGCCTTTTCAGAACTTTTATAAAAGGTCTGAAAAGGCCTTGGAGCTTGTCAAAAAAGATTTTTGACAAGCTCGCACAGCCGATGGAGTGCCCAGAAAAATTGCAGGGCGCCGCGATAGGGAAGATCACAGCGCCCTGCGGGAGAAAAAGGGGTAAATCACCTGCTCAGGTACCATACGGCGCCGCAGGCAGCCAGTTGGAGAAGGAAAATAGCGGGAATTCCCCAGCGGAAATACCAGTGCCGGGTCTTGTGGCGGAACACATGCATGCCCAGCAGCGCGCCCACGCTGCCGCCCAGCAGGGGCAGCAGAAACAGCGTCCGCTCCGGGATGCGCCAGCTCCCGCGCCGGGCCCGGCGCTTATCCGCACCATAGGCCCCGAACGCAGCCAGGTTCATGACCGCCAGATACGCCGCCAGCCAGAACCCGGGGCGGGTCAGCAGCTCGGGCATCCGTTACGCCTGCTCCAGGGTCTGGAGGGCGCAGGCAGTCTTGGCAGCCAGGCGGGCGTTGTTATACACCAGCTGGATGTTGCTGTCCAGGCTGTTGCCGCCAGTGAGGTCCTTGACCCGGGCCAGCAGGAAGGGGGTGGTCTCCTTGCCGTGGATGCCCTGGGCCTTGGCATCGGCCAGGGCCTGCTCGATGGCGGCGTCGATGACCTTGTGGTCCATGGAATACTCCTCAGGAATGGGGTTGGTGACCAGCATGCCGCCCTTCATGTCCAGCTGACGGGCCACATGGAAGGCCTTGGCCAGATCCTCGGGGGTGTCGATCTCGTAGTCCACGGCGAAGCCGGACTTGCGGGTATAGAAGGCGGGCAGCTCCTTGGTGCCGTAGCCGATAACGGGCACGCCCTTGGTCTCCAGGTACTCCAGGGTCAGACCCAGGTCCAGGATGGACTTGGCCCCGGCGCAGACCACCATCACAGGCGTCTGGGCCAGCTCCTCCAGGTCGGCGGAGATGTCCATGGTAGTCTCCGCGCCCCGGTGAACGCCGCCGATGCCGCCGGTGGCAAAGATACGGATACCGGCCATGTGGGCGATCATCATGGTGGTGGTCACGGTGGTGGCGCCATCGCGGCCCTCTGCCACCAGAATGGGCAGATCCCGGCGGCTGGCCTTGGTGACGGCGTGGCCGCTCTTGCCCAGATAGTCAATCTCCTGGGGGGTCAGGCCCGCCTTCAGGCGGCCGCCGATGATGGCGATGGTGGCGGGGACGGCGCCGTTTTCGCGGATGATCTTCTCCACGTTCAGAGCAGTCTCCACATTCTGGGGATAGGGCATGCCGTGGGAGATGATGGTGCTCTCCAGAGCCACCACGGGACGGCCCTCGGCCACTGCCTGCTGCACCTCAGGTGCGATATCCAGATAACGATTCATAAGTCATTTACCTCCTGTTGAGAATTGTTTCAATGTTATCCCAGCACATAGCCGGGTTGATGGTGGTTTCTGCCTCGCAGGCCAGAGCGCCTGCGCCCACGGCCCAGCGGGCCGTGTCGGCAAGGGAATCGCCCAGAACCATCCGGGCGGCCAGGGCGGCGGCCACGGCGTCTCCGCCGCCGGTGGCGTTGGCCACATGGCACCTGGCACAGGGGACCCACGCGGTACTCCCCTGCCGGTCGGCGGCATAGATGCCCTCCGCGCCCAGGGAGATGTACACCGTGCCCAGGCCGGTGTCCAGCAGGCGGCGGGCCGCCTGGGCTGCGTCCTCCGGAGTCCGGATGGACATGCCGGACAGCAGCTCCGCCTCCAGGCGGTTGGGCTTCAGGGCCGCCAGCTTCCCCAGCACCGGCCGGAGCTTTTCGGCCTTGATGGTGGATACGGGGTCCGCCAGAATGGGGGCCCGGCAGTTGTCGCACAGCCAGCGGATGCTGTCCTCCGGCAGGTTGGTCTCCAGCACCACCAGGTCCGCCCCGTTGATGAAGTCCAGCCGCTGCCGCAGGAAATCCGGGGTCATGCGGTCATAGATGGCCATGTCGTTGACGGCCAGGGCCATGTCCCCGTCGGGGCCGCAGATATACAGATAGGTGCCGGTGCGGCAGTCCGGCAGCACGGCGCTGGCGCTCAGGTCCAGGCCGATGTCCCTGGCGTTTTCCTGGACCCGGCGGCCGAAGTCGTCGTCGCCCATCACCGTCACCATGGCGGTCTGCTGGCCCAGCAGACACAGGTTGTGGGCGATGTTGCGGCCCACGCCGCCCAGGGACGTGGTCACATGGCCGGGATTGGAGTCCCGGGCCACCAGCTTCCCGGCGGACACCGCGCCGATGTCCATGTTCACGCCGCCTACCACCGCCACATACGGGGCAGTGCGGACAATGTAGCCCTTGCCGGTGATGCAGCCCTTTTTCATCAGGTTGGATATGTGCACCGCCACGCTGGAGCGGGTGATGCCGGCCTTGTCCGCCAGCTCCTGCTGCGAGATCATGGGGTTTTCCCGGATCCACTCCAGCAGCTGGCGCTCTCGCTGGGTCACAGGCTCACCTCCTAAGCAAAAGTTTGTTTTCTAATCTATTGCTTATTATATGCAGAACGCAGCCCCTTGTCAAGCCCTCTTTTCAATTATTTCCGCCGGTCCGGGCAAAAAAAAGAACGCGCCGGGGCGCGTTCTTTTTGACTCACTGTTTATTCAGATAATCCAGCAGCTCCTGGGAATACATAAAGGCATGGGGGCCCGCGTCATCCCGGTAGTCGGCGGAGCCGACGGCTATCAGGATATCATCGGGATGGGTAGGCATTAAAAAATACACCGGGGCATAGGAATCTGCCGGGTATTCATAAATCAGGTACGTTCCCTCGTCCAGCTTCATGTACACCATGGTCTGGTCCAGCTTCCGGCCCAGTTCCTCTATCTGTTCGTTTCTGTCCAGCTCCGCATCCATCAGCGACCGAATCATGGTGGTCAGGTGCTCATACGCGTCGCTGCCCTTTTCAAACACTGCCTTCTCCCGGCCGTTTTTGGCCAGGACGATCCGCTCCGGGTCCGCCAGCTCGCCCAGGGACAGGTCCTGATACGGGTGGTCCCTGTAGTCCTCGGGATTGGCCCACTCCACCTTCTGCCCGCACCCGGCCAGCAGCAAGAAGCACAGCGCCAGGGGCAGGAGAATTTTCGCGATTTTCTTCATAGCTTTCTCCTCTCAAGCACTCACTGTTTATTCAGATAATCCAGCAGCTCCTGGGCCTCGGTGGCAGACCAGAAGCCGTGCAGCGTCAGGCTGTCCTCAACAGGAGAATAGATGCCCACAACGCTGTTCTGTGTGTCGGTCAGCTCAAAATATACCGGCGCGTAGGAATCCGCCGCATACTCATAAATCAGCCAGACGCCGCTCTCCAGCTTTGCCCAGGACTTTGTACCGTCCAGCTTCCGGCCCAGGTCCTTTACCTGTTCATTTTCATCCAGCTGCGCTTCTATCAGCTGGCCCAGGGTGGATACGATTTTTTCATACGTCTCCGTGCCCTTGTCAAAGCTATTCTTTTCCCGGCCATCCCGGGTCATCACGATCCGCTCCGGGGCGGCCACCTCACCGGCGTAAACATCCTGGGCGGGATGGTCCTTATAGTCCTCCCAACCGGCCAGCTCCACCTTTTTTCCGCACCCGGCCAGCAGCACAAAGCACAAGGCCAGAGGCAGGAGGATCTTCGCGATTTTCATACGACACGTCCTTTCCATTTTCTAACATTTTTCTGTCCTGCTCGGGTCCACTTTTGGTAGTATACCATAAGAAAATCGGTTTGTAAATAGATACTGCAAATTCTTGTTTTTTTTCGCACTTATTGCTGGTTAAGACAGTTCCTCAACATCGTGTTCAATAACGTCCTGTCGTTTTGTGCAGATTTCCTCTTGCACTGGCGGCGGGATGGGTGTATGATAGCAATCGTTCAATATTGAACTATCTAAAATCGGAGGAATTTTTCATGACCAACGCCTATCAGGTCTATACCGGGGCCCGGCAGCTGCTGGAGGGGTACGCCGCCGCCATGCAGCCCCTGTGCCGCCGGGAGGGGCTGGCCCCCAACGGGGTGGATATCCTGCTGTTTCTGGCCAACAACCCAGGGCTGGACACCGCCCGGGACATCTGCACCTATCGGGGGCTGAAGCCGGGCATCGTGTCCTTCCATGTGGAGAAGCTGGTGCAGGAGGGGTATCTGCTGCGGCAGCCCGCCCCCGGGGACCGGCGCAAATGCCGCCTGGTGTGCACCGAGAAGGCCGGGCCTGTGGTGCAGCGGGGGCGGCAGGTGCAGGAAGCGTTTTTCCGCCGGATGACGGCGGGGCTGGACCCCCAGGACCTGGCGGCCTTCCGCCGCTGCCTGGAGGGCTTTCAGCGGAATCTATCGCAAATGACACAGGAGGACGACCAATGACACAGGACAAGAAATTTCTGGGCACGGAGCCCGTGGGCAGGCTGCTGTGGAGGCTGGCGGTGCCCACGGTCATCGCCCAGCTGGTGAATATGCTGTACAACATCGTGGACCGCATCTACATCGGCCACATTCCCGAAACCGGCAGCATGGCCCTGACCGGCGTGGGGGTGTGCCTGCCCATCATCATGATCATTTCCGCCTTTGCGGCCTTTGTGTCCTCCGGCGGCGCGCCCCGGGCGTCCATCGCCATGGGCCGGGGCGACTATGACCAGGCCCAGCGCATTCTGGGAGGGTGCTTCACTTTACAGGTGGCCATTTCCCTGGTATTGACGGCGGTGCTGCTGATATGGAACCGGCCGCTGCTGCTGACCTTCGGCGCCAGCGGGAACACCATCGAATACGCCGCCCAGTATATGGGCGTTTACGCCCTGGGCACCCTGTTCGTGGAGCTGACCCTGGGCCTCAATGCCTTCATCACCGCCCAGGGCTTCGCCCAGGTGGGCATGAAAACGGTGCTCATTGGCGCGGTGGCCAACATTCTGCTGGACCCGCTGTTCATCTTTGCCCTGGACATGGGCGTCCGGGGGGCGGCCCTGGCCACGGTGCTGTCCCAGGGCATCTCCTGCGTGTGGGTAATCTCCTTCCTGCGGGGGAAAAAGACCCTGCTGCGGCTGGAAAAGGCCGCCCTGCCCATCCGGCCCCGGCTGATCCTGCCCTGCGTGACCCTGGGTACGGCGGCGTTCATCATGCAGGCCAGCGAAAGCATCATCTCCGTGTGCTTCAATGCCTCCCTGCTGAAATACGGCGGGGACCTGGCGGTGGGAGCCATGACCATTCTGTCCAGCGTCATGCAGTTCGCCATGCTGCCCCTCCAGGGCATCGCCCAGGGGGCCCAGCCCATCTCCAGCTATAACTTCGGCGCCGGCAACGCCCAGCGGGTGCGCCAGACCTTCTGGCTGCTGCTGAAGGTAAGCCTGGGCTACGCCCTGGTGCTGTGGGCCTGCATCCAGCTGTTCCCCGGGGCCTTCGCCCGGATTTTCACGCCGGAGCCGGAGCTGGTAGCCTTCACCGCCGGGGTGCTGCGGATCTACTGCGGGGCCCTGTTCCTGATGGGCATCCAGATCGCCTGCCAGATGACCTTTGTGTCCATCGGCAACGCCCCCTGCTCCATCGTGGTGGCGGTGCTGCGGAAGTTCGTGCTGCTGCTGCCGCTGATCTATCTGCTGCCCCACCTGCTGGCGGACCAGACCCGGGCCGTGTTCCTGGCGGAGCCGGTGGCCGACGTCATCGCCGTCACAGGCACGGTGCTCCTGTTCTCCTCCCAGTTCCGCAAGGCCCTGCGGGGCCTGGAAAACGACAACAAATCGTAATATCCGGCAAAAAGATTGCATATTGTATAACAAGACCTCCGGCTGGGCCGGAGGTCTTGCCGCTTATTGGTCAGATTTTGATGAGCTCATACTCCCGGGTGCCCATGCCCAGCTTTTCGGCGTGCTCCAGGCAGCTCATCCAGTCCGTCTCCGGGTGGAGATGGTGGAAGTGGTCATGGCCGCAGTCCCCGGCGGCAGCGGCCCCCGGCAGGGGCGGCTGGGCGTTTACCGCGTCGGCGCAGGCCATGTCCAGGGCCACCGGGTCAAAGCTGGCGAACATACCCACGTTGGGGATGATGGCCGCGTCGTTCTCCGGATGACAGTCGCAGTTGGGGGACACGTCGATGACCAGGCTGATGTGGAAGCAGGGCCGCCCGTCCACCACCGCCTGGGCATACTCGGCGATCTTGCGGTTCAGATTGGTGACCGTCTCGTCCCAGTTCACCCGGATGGCGTCCCGGGGACAGACGGCGATGCACCGGCCGCAGCCCACGCACCTGCTGTGGTCGATGGTGGCCTTGCGGTCCGTAACGGTGACGCCGTTGTGGGCGCAGATGCGGGTGCAGGCGCCGCAGCCCACGCAGTGGTCCTGGGCCACATGGGGCTTCCCGGCGTTGTGCTGCTCCATCTTACCGGCCCGGCTGCCGCAGCCCATGCCGATGTTCTTCAGCGCGCCGCCGAAGCCCGCCTCCTCGTGGCCCTTGAAATGGCTCAGGGAGATGAACACGTCGGCGTCCATCACGGCCCGGCCGATCTTGGCCTTCTGCACATATTCGCCGCCGCGCACCGGCACCTCCACCTCGTCGTTGCCCTTGAGGCCGTCGGCGATGATGATCTGGCAGCCGGTGGACAGGGGGGAGAACCCGTTGAGCATGGCGGCGTCCATGTGGTCCAGGGCGTTTTTCCGCCCGCCTACATACAGGGTGTTGCAGTCGGTCAGGAAGGGCTTGCCGCCCCGCTCCTTCACAAAGTCTGCCACGGCCTTGGCCCAGTTGGGCCGCAGAAAGGCCAGGTTGCCGGGCTCGCCGAAGTGCAGCTTGATGGCCGCGAACTTGTCCTCAAAGTCGATCTGGCCCATACCGGCGGTTTTCATCAGCCGGGTCAGCTTCTGGGGCAGATTTTCCCGATAGTCGGCCCGCAGGTCGGCCCAATAAACTTTCGATGCCACTTGGAGATCCTCCTTGAATCTGAGATGGTCATAGTGTATCATATTCCCACGGAATTTGTCACGCTTTTTTGAAGGGAGGCGGTATGTATGCGCCTGCTGACTCATATCGTATCCCCGGAGCAGGAGGGCTGGCCCCTGCGGCGGCTTCTGCGGCAGGAGCTGCGCATTTCCGGCAGCTTCCTGTCCCGGCTGAAATGGCGGCCCGGGGCCATCCTGGTCAACGGACGGCCCGCCACCGTGGCGGCGGTGCTCCATGCCGGGGACGCCGTCACCGCCGACGTGTCGGACCTGCCCGGGGACAATCCCCATATCCGGCCGGTGGCCTGGCCCCTGGACATCTTGTGGGAGGATGAGGACCTGCTGGTGCTGAACAAGCCCGCGGGCATCGCCATCCACCCGGCGGCCCTGACGGAGGAGACCGTCACCGTGGCCGGCGCCGTGTGCCACTATCTGGGCCAGGGGAGCTTCCACTGCGTCAACCGCCTGGACCGGGGCACCACCGGGGTCATGGTGGTGGCCAAAACCGGGTATGTCCACCGGCTGTGCATGGAGCAGCTCCACTCCGGCGACTTCCGCCGGACCTATCTGGCGGTGTGCAGCGGCGTGCCCAGCCCGGCGGCGGGGTCCATCGACCTGCCCATCGGCCGGGAGCCGGACTCCCTGCTGCGGCGGCGGGTGGACCCGGCGGGTCTGGCGGCCCACACGGACTATGAGACCCTGTGGCAGGGGCCGGACCGGGCCCTGCTGCGGCTGACCCCCGGCACCGGCCGCACCCACCAGCTGCGGCTGCACCTGTCGGCTATCGGCCACCCCCTGCTGGGGGACTGGCTCTACGGCACCGAGGACCGAACCCTGATCCCCCGTCCGGCCCTGCACTCCCACCGGCTGGAGCTGACCCACCCCGTCACCCGCCGCCGCCTGACGGTAACAGCCCCGCTGCCGGAGGATATGGTCCGGCTCCTGCCGGAAGATATGAACAAATCTTGAAAAATGCAAAAAAAGGGTGGAAATTTTGACAGTGTATAGTATAATAGTCTATACACTGTCAAAACGCCGCGCCCCGGCGCGGAATCTGTTTTTGGAAGCGGGAGGAACGTATGCGGAACATCTGGCGCATCATCAAGGCGGACGCCCGTTCGCTGTTTACGCATTTCTTTGCTCTGGCGGTGGCCCTGGCCATCGCGGTGCTGCCCAGCCTGTACGCCTGGCTGAATATCTATTCCAACTGGGACCCCTACGGCAACACCGGCAACATCAGCATCGCCGTGGCGTCCCTGGATAAGGGCTGGACCGAGGAGGACGGCACCCAGGTCAACAAGGGCCGGGAGGTGGTGGAGGACCTGCGCAGCAGCACCAGCATCAACTGGGTCATTGTGGACACCAAGGAGGAGGCCGAGCACGGCGTCTATGCCGGGGATTACTACGCCGCCGTGGTCATCGGTGAGGACTTCTCTTATAATATGTACCACATGCTGACGGAGTGGACCGGCAAGCCCACCATCACCTATTATGAAAACTACAAGAAAAACGCCGTGGCCACCAAGATCACCGACACGGCGGTGTCGTCCCTGAAAACCACCATCAGCAAAAGCTATCTGGACGTGGTGGTGGACGCCGTTTTCCGGGGAGCCAACGACCTGTCGGACCAGCTGAAGGGCGATGACCCCGTGGGCTCCGTTCAGGGGCTGCTGGGCCAGGCCCGGAGCCTGCTGCGCTCCTGCGCCCAGACCGTGGACGCCTTCCAGGCCGCGGGCCAGGACAACAGCAGCTATCGCCAGGACCTGTCGGACCTGGTGGCGAATATCAACCAGAACCGCCCCGACAGCCAGGAGCTTCTGGACACCGTGGCCCAGCTGAACCGCCAGGTCCACGCCGCCTTGGATAAGGCCCAGGCAGCCCTGGACAAGGCCTTTGACGCGGCGGAGAAAATTCTGAACGGCATCGACGTGGACGCCCAGCTGCCCCAGATTCAGGAGGACCTGCGGGACGCCGCCCAGACCATGGACGATATGGGCGATAAGCTCACGGCCTGGGCCAGGTCTATCGCCGTGGAGGCCGGGCCCGTGGGGGCCGAGGCCGCAGCCGCCGCCCAGCGCCTGGCGGACAGCTGCTATCAGCTGCGGGACCGGCTGAACACCGTGGCCGACGGCATCCGGCAGAACTCCGCCGTTTTGCAGGACACCATCGCTTTGGTGGCCCAGCTGGAGAAGCTGACGGACACCCTGCTGACGCCGGTGTTCGGCGATGTGACGGATGATGTGAAAAACGTTCTGGACCAGACGGAGGGCCTGCTCCAGGGCCTCCACGGAACGGCAGCCGATACCCGGGACCTGCTGGCAGCCGCCGGCACGGCGGCCGGCACCCTGGACGGTCTTATGTCCCAGGGCCGCGACGCCATGGGCCAGGCCATCGACAAGCTGGGGAGCCTGCTGGGCGGCCTGGAGGACAGCAACAGTCCGGACTATCTGGACACCCTGCTGGACATCCTGGGCGGCAGCCCGGAGGATTACGGCGCCTACTTCTCCCAGATGGTGCAGACCACCGTGGAGCCGATGTATCCCATTGCAAACTACGGCAGCGCCATGGCCCCCTTCTATTCCGTTCTGGCCATCTGGGTGGGCGGCGTCATGCTGGTGGCCATTCTCAAGCCCCACGCCCGCCCGGAGGGGCTGGTGGACCCCAAGCCCCACCAGCTGTTCTTCGGCCGGTACTTCCTGTTTTTCGTCATGAGCCAGATTCAGGCCGCCGTCATCGTGGCCGGGGACCTGCTGGTGCTGAAGATCCAGTGCGTGGAACCGGCGCTGCTGTTTGCCACCGGGGCCATTACCTCCCTGGTGTTCAGCCTGCTGATCTATTCCCTGACGGTTTCCTTCGGCGACGTGGGCAAGGCCATCGTGGTGGTGATCATGGTGCTCCAGATTGCCGGGTCCAGCGGCACCTTCCCCATCGAGCTGCTGCCGGACGTGTATCAGAAAATCTATCATATCTTCCCCTTCCCCTATGCCATCGACGCCGTGCGCGAGTGCGTATGCGGCCTGTATGGGCTGACCTGGCTGAAGAACATCGGCTGCCTGCTGATCTTCGGCGCGGCGGCCCTGGTCATCGGCCTGCTGGTGCGCAAGCCCTTTATGGGACTGAACCATTTCATGGAGGAGAAGCTGAAAGAAACGGAAATGCTGTAAGAAAGGAGGACTCCCTATGGACGAAAAGAAATATAGCCAGCTGTATCAGGCCCTTTTGCAGGAGGTCCTTCAGTTCCACAGCGGCAATCAGCGCCGCATCCGCAAGGGAATGCTGAGCCTGCTGCTGGTGCCGCTGGCATTTCTGGTGCTGCTGTTTTTATCCGACGGCTCCCGGGTGATCTTCCTGCTGCTGTGGATCGTATCCATGTTCGGCATCGCGGCGTATCTCATCGCCGTGGAATACATCGACTATGAAATGCAGAACAAGGTCAAGCAAATCACCAAAAAAGAGGTGGAGCTGGACCAGCTGACGGCCCTGCCCACCGGCATGCCCCAGCTGCTGCCCCATCTGCGGGGCCGGAGTCAGGAGAGCGAAGCGGTCCCGGAGGAGCCTGCCCCAGAGGAGCCTGCCCCAGAGGAGCCTGCCCCGGAGGAGCCTGCCCCGGCGGAGCCTTGTCCCGCCCCTGTCCCGCCTTGTCCCCAGCCTGTCCCGCCCCGTCCCGCCTCTGTCCCGGTACAGCCGGAGCCCCTGCACCCGGAGCTGGCCCTGACCCTGTCCGACCTGCAGGAGAGCAGCCGCCAGCTGGCCCAGGGCTTTGAGCAGATGTCCCGGGAGCTGGGCCGCATTTCCCGGTATATGGGCGATCAGGACCGGCGGTCCAGGGAGGTGCAGGCATGAGGAATATCTGGAGAATTTTCCGGGCCGACTGGCAGCGCATCAGCGCCAGCGTGGTGGCCGTGGTGGTCATCATGGGCCTGTGCCTGATCCCGTGCCTGTATGCATGGTTCAACATTTTTTCCAACTGGGACCCCTACGGCCCCGACGCCACGTCCAATATCCGCGTGGCCGTTACCAGCGAGGATGAGGGCTATGAGCTGCTGGGCCTGAAGCTGAACATCGGGTCCATGGTGCTGGACGGCCTGAAAAGCAACGACCAGATGGGCTGGGACTTTGTAGACAGCCGGGAGGAGGCCCTGGAGGGTGTCCGGTCCGGCAGGTACTACGCCGCCCTGATCGTTCCTGCGGGCTTCACCGGGGACTTCGTCAGCATTCTGGACACGGACCTGCGGCACCCCCAGATCGAGTATTACGAAAACGAGAAGAAAAACGCCATCGCCCCCAAGATCACCAACAAGGCCAAGACCGCCGTTCAGGACGAGATCAACGCCACCGTGGTGGAGACGGTGACCAACGCCGTCACCACCGTCAGCTCCGTGTGCAGGGCTCTGGGCCTGGATGCGGACGACGTGTCCCAGGGGGTCATTGAAAAGCTCAGCAGCGCCCAGGACAGCCTGCGCACCCTGGAGGAGACGCTGACGGCCATGCAGACCCTGGCGGACCAGACGGACAGCATCCTGGCCTGCGCCGGGGTGGTCGCCGGCGACCTGGACAGCATCGTCAGCGGCAATGACCTGTCCGGCATCCAGGACGCCCTGGACCGGGGCATCGGCCGCCTGAACGAGACGGAGGCCGAGATCGCCCGGCAGCTGGAGGATATCGACGCCCAGATCGACGTCATCGCCGACGACATTGCCGCCGCCGTGGGAACGGCGGAGGATGTGGCGGGCTTTCTGGCCGGTCCCGCCCAGCAGCTGGACCAGCGGCTGGCGGAGCAGCAGCAGCGGCTGGAAAAGCTGCGGGACTTTGCCGCCGGTTATCCCGCCGTTCAGGAGCGGCTGGGCAACGCCATTTACCGCATCGGCGAGCTGCGGGACCTGCTGAAAACGCTGGAGGACCCCGGCCAGCTGGAGACCTGGCGCCAGGAGGTACAGGCCAAGGTGGATGAGCTCCGCCAGGAGCTGCGGGAGGCGGCCCTGCGCATCAGCGGCAGCGTGAACCAGCGGCTGGAGGAGCTGAACCGGGATGTGACGGAAAAGCTCCAGACCCTGCAGAGCGTGTTTGACAGCGTATCCGGCAATCTGTCGGCCCTGGGCGATAAGCTGAGCCGGTATCAGGAGGCCATCCAGTCCACAGGCACCACCCTGAGCGGGGCCATCCAGCTGTCGTCCACCCTGCGGGGCGACCTGGGGCAGCTGGCCCAGGATATGGACCGCATCGTCACCAGTGACGGCTTCCGCCGCTTTGTGGAGGTGCTGGAAAACGACCCCGAGGGCCTGGCGGACTACCTGTCCGACCCCGTGTCCATGGAGACGGTGCCGGTATACGAGATCACCACCTACGGCAGCGCCATGGCCCCGTATTACATCATGCTGGCCCTGTTTGTGGGCTCCCTGCTGACGGCCACCATGCTCCATGTGAACGCCCCCATGCCGGAGCTCTTCCGGCTGCGCCCCTGGCAGCGGTTCTTCGGCCGGTATCAGCTGTTTTTCCTGATCGGTATGATCCAGGCCCTGGTCACAGGACTTGGCTGCGTGTACTATATCGGGATGCAGTGCCTGCATCCGGGGCTGTTCCTGCTGGCCTGCTGCGTGTGCAGCCTGAACTTCACCATGATGAACTACGCTCTGGTTTACGCCCTGGACAACATCGGCATGGCGGCCTCCGTCATCATCATGGTCATCCAGGTGGCGGGCTCCGGCGGCGTCTATCCCATCGACGTGCTGCCCGGGATCTTCCAGACGCTGTATAAGTTCATGCCCTTCCACTATGGCATGGACATGCTCCGGGAGACCATCGCCGGACGGTATGAGAATGTGTACTGGAAGAATCTGGCTGTGATGGCGGCCATGTGCGTGCTGTTTGCGGTGCTGGGGATGGTGCTGTATTACCCGGCCCGGCCCCTGAACCGGCTCATCGCCCGCAGCAAGGAAAAATCCGGCATTATGTAAGGAGGACTGCTGCCCATGAATGCAAAGCATGACCTGGCGGAAGCCCTGTGCCAGCTGCTGGAGACAAAAACCCTGGAAAAGATCACCGTCAAGGACATTGTGGCCCGGTGCGGTGTGAACCGCCAGACGTTTTACTATCATTTTCACGACGTGTACGACCTGATGCGCTGGATCTTTGACCGGGAGGCCGCCGCCCTGGCCCAGAGCATCCGCAGCAACGGCAGCGACTGGCGGCAGGAGCTGCGCACCATCACGGACGTGCTGCGCAGCAAGCGTCACCTGGTGATGAATGCCTACCGCTCCGTGAACCGGCGGGATCTGGAGCGCTATCTGATGCAGGGCTACGGCCCGGTGATCCGCCGCATCGTGGACCAGGCGGCTGTGGGTCTGGACGTGACCCAGGGGGACCTGGAGTTCGTGTCCCGGTTCTATGCCCGGGGCCTGCTGAGCGGCGTGTTCGACTGGATCGAATCCGGCATGCCGGAGAGCATCGGCGACGATCTGCGCCGGTGCATCCTGCTGCTGGACGGCAGCCTGCCAACCGCCCTGAAAAGCGTCAGCGAAAAATAAGCGCAAAGCCTCCGGCTTCGGCCGGAGGCTTTGCTTTTCCTGCCAAATCCCCGAAAATACGCCCCGCCGCCCCTTGTCAAGTCATTCGGCGTTTGCTATAATAAAATATTATTTGCAGTACCGCGAAAGGGGTGTCCCGTCATGAAATATCAGCAGTGGAGCATACCGGACCTGCCTGCCCAGGTGGTGGACCGGCTCACCGGGGCCGGATACCCCTATCTGGTGTCCTCCGTGCTGGCCTCCCGGGGCGTCACCACACCGGAGGAGGCCGCTGCCTTCCTGGAGCGGGACCGGGAGCTGCCCTATTCCCCGTTTTTGATGAAGGATATGGACCGGGCTGCCGGGCGGGTGAACCGCGCCCTGGCCGATGGGGAAAGGATCGCCGTGTTCGGCGACTATGACGTGGACGGAATCACCGCCACGGTGATTCTGGTGGATTACCTCCTGTCCCGGGGCGGCGACGTGGTGCACTATATCCCCCGCCGCATCGAGGATGGGTACGGCCTGGGAAAGGACGCCATCCTGTCCCTGCATGACCAGGGCGTCCGGCTGCTGGTAACGGTGGACTGCGGCATCACCGGCGTGGAGGAGGTGGCCTATGCCAACTCCCTGGGCATGGACGTGGTCATCACCGACCACCATGAGTGCAAGGAGGAGCTGCCTCCCGCCTGCGCGGTGGTGGACCCCCACCGGCTTGACTGCGGCTATCCCTTTAAGCACCTGGCCGGGTGCGGCGTGGCGCTGAAGCTGGTGCTGGCCCTGGGGGGCGAGAGCCGGGAGGAGGCCCTGCTGTCCCGGTACTGCACCCTGGCCGCCATTGGCACCGTGGCCGACGTGATGCAGATGTCCGGCGAGAACCGGACCATCGTCTCCCGGGGGCTGGCATCTATCGGCCGGTCGGATTTCATCGGTCTGCACGCCCTGCTGCGGGAGGCGGGCCTGTCCGACAAGGAAGTCACCTCCGTGCAGATCGGCTTTGTCCTGGCCCCCCGCATCAACGCCGCCGGCCGTATGGGCGCGGCGGATATGGCGGCGGACCTGCTGCTGAGCACCGATCCCCACCGGGCGGAGCACCTGGCCCGGGAGCTGTGCGCCCTGAACCGGGAGCGCCAGAGCGTGGAGCAGGCCATCTATGCCCAGGCCGTGGAGCAGATCGAGCAGTCCCCGGCCCAGGAGCGCAGCGCCCTTGTGCTGGCCTCGGATACCTGGCACCAGGGGGTGGTGGGCATCGTGGCCTCCCGTCTATCGGAAAAATACGCCTGTCCCAGCTTTATGATCCATCTGTCCGGCGGCACTGGCAAGGGGTCCTGCCGCAGCTGGGGCGGGTTCAACCTGTTCGCCGCTCTGGAATCCTGCTCCGACCTGCTGCTGGACTTCGGCGGCCACGAGCTGGCGGCGGGCTTTACCATTGAGGAAAAGAACATTCCCGCCTTCCGGCAGCGGATGAACCAATATGCCCGGAAATTCCGGGGGGGCAAGGCCCCGGTGTCCTGCTTGCAGGTGGATGTGTCCATCGGTCAGGCGGGACGGGTGACCCTTTCGGAGGTGGAGGCCCTGGACGCCCTGGAGCCCTATGGCGCAGGCAACGCCCGGCCGGTGTTCTGCCTGCGGGGGGCCACGCTGGAGCGGGTCCAGAACGTGGGCCAGAACCGGCATCTGAAGCTGCGCCTGTCCAAGGGCAGCGCCCAGTTTGACGGCATTTTCTTCTCCGCCGTGGCCCAGACCTGCGGCGTGGTCCCGGGCGACCGGGTGGACGCCGCGTTTTACCTGCAAATCAACGAATTCCGCAGCAGCCGCACGGTGCAGCTGCAGATGGTGGATATCCGCCCCTCCCTTTCCGGCAGCGCCCGGGAGGAGGAGTCCCTGCAATTGGTAGGCCGCTGCCTGCAGGGCCAGGAGCTGCGTCCCCGGGACGCGGTGCGCCTGCTGCCCTCCCGGGACCAGTGCGTGTGCCTGTGGCGGGCCCTGCAGCACACGGTGCCCCCCGATGGGCTGGAGGCAGACTATCTGCCGCTGCTGCGGCGGCTGTCCGGGGCCCTGCATGGGGCGGAGCCGTTTCTGCGGACGGCGCTGTGCCTGGAGGTGTTCCGGGAGCGGGGGCTGCTGCAAAGCCTCCGCCAGGGCGACAGCATCCGGCTGCATCTTACGGGCCAGGGGAAAAAGGTGGCCCTGGACCGGTCGGAATATCTGCTGCGCCTGCACCAGGCGCTGGACGCCGCGAAAGGAGGGGGACGCTCATGACAGTGGAAGAACGATACCAGCACTTAGAGGACACGGTGCGGGCTTATAACCCCACCGCCAGCTTTGACAAGATCCGGGCCGCCTATGAGTTTGCCGCCGCCGCCCACCAGGGCCAGCTGCGCAAGGACGGTTCACCCTTCGTCACCCATCCCCTGGCTGTGGCCCAGATCGTGGCGGAGGAGCTGCACCTGGACTCCGAGTCCATCGAGGCGGCCCTGCTCCACGACACCATTGAGGACACCGCCGCCACCCACGAGGACATCGCCAAGCAGTTCTCCCCCACGGTGGCGGATCTGGTGGAGGCGGTCAGCAAGCTGACCCGGGTCCACTATACCTCCAAGGCCCAGGAGCAGATGGAAAATCTGCGCAAAATGCTGCTGGCCATGTCCAAGGACATCCGGGTCATCCTCATCAAGGTCTCCGACCGGCTGCACAATATGCGCACCATGGAGTACCAGACTCCGGAAAAGCAGAAGCAGAAGTCCTTCGAGACCCTGGAGATCTATGCGCCCATTGCCCACCGGCTGGGCATGCAGAAAATGAAGTGGGAGCTGGAGGACCTGTCCCTGAAATACCTGGACCCCATCAGCTACCGGGAGATCGTGGACGCGCTGAACGAGAAGGCCGCGGAATACGACGGCTTCATGTCCTCCATCCACGACCAAATCACCCAGCGCCTGCACGAGTCCAATATCGACGGCTATGTGTATGGCCGCATGAAGCACCCCTATTCCATCTATCGCAAGATGTACACCCAGAACAAGTCCCTGGACGATGTGTATGATCTGTTCGCCTTCCGGGTCATCGTGGACACGGTGTCCGACTGCTATTACGTTCTGGGTATTATCCACGACCTGTACAAGCCCGTGCTGGGCCGGTTCAAGGACTATATCGGCACTCCCAAGCCCAACATGTACCAAAGCCTTCACACCACCGTTATGGGCCAGAACGGCATCCCCTTTGAGGTGCAGATCCGCACCAAGGAGATGCACGAGGTGGCCGAATACGGCATCGCCGCCCACTGGAAGTATAAGCAGAACGGCCAGGGCGGCGGCGACGAGGGCCGGTATGAGTGGGTCCGGCGTCTGCTGGAGAATCAGGAGGGCACCGACGCCGAGGAGTTTATCCACTCCCTGAAGGTGGACATGTTCGCCGACGAGGTGTTCGTATTCACCCCCCGGGGCGACGTGATCAACCTGCCCGCCGGGGCCACGCCCATTGACTTTGCCTATAACATCCACTCCGCCGTGGGCAACCACATGGTGGCCGCCAAGGTCAACGGGCGCATCGTGCCCTTTGACTTCCGGCTGAAAAACGGCGACATCGTGGAGGTGGTCACCTCCCAGTCCGCCCACGGGCCCAGCCGCGACTGGGTGAAGATCGCCCGATCCAGCAACGCCCGGTCCAAGATCCGCCAGTGGCTCAAGCGGGAGCGCCGGGACGAGAACGTGGTCACGGGCCGGGCCTCCTTTGAGTCGGAGCTCAAGCGCTGCGGCGTGTCCCTAAAGGAGCTTACCAACGACGAAAACCTGCCCAGTATCCTGAAAAAGCTCACCTACCGGAGTCTGGACGATCTGTACGCCGCCATCGGCTACGGCGGCATCAGCAGCCTGAAGGTCATCGGCCGCATCCGGGAGGATATCCAGCGCATCCTCCACCAGCACCAGGTGGAGCGCCAGGCGGAGGTGCCCGTGGAGGGTCACCCCGAGGTCACCCGCCCCGCCGTGCCCAAGCGCACCCACAGTGAAAAGGGCATCATCGTGGAGGGCCTCAGCAACTGCCTGGTGAAGTTCTCCAAATGCTGCACCCCTGTCCCCGGAGACGACATCGTGGGCTTTATCACCAAGGGCTACGGCGTGTCCGTCCACCGGAGGGACTGCCCCAACGCCGACCCGGCCCGCCGGAGTCCCAATGAGAAGGGCCGCTGGATCAAGGTGTCCTGGGCCGACGATGTGGAGGGCACCTTCCGCACCACCCTGCAGGTGGTGGCCAAGGACCGCATCAACCTGATCATGGACATCTCCACGGTGCTGTCCTCCACCAAGACCCATGTGGGCTCCCTGAACGCACGCTCCACCCCCGACGGCTTCGCCCTGATCACCCTGGATACCGACATATCCAGCAGCGACCAGCTGAAAACCGTTATGCGCCGCATTGAGCAGATTTCCGGCGTTATGCGGGTCACCCGCCCGGCAGGCTGAGAAAAAACACAATATATTAACCGAAAAGGAGACTATATTACCATGAGAGCAGTGCTGACCCGCGTGAAAAGCGCCTCCGTTTCCGTCGACGGCAACGTCATCGGCCAGATCGGACCCGGCTTCCTCATCCTGCTGGGCATCACCCATGACGACACCGAGGCCCAGGCCGTGAAGCTGGCCGACAAGCTGACAGGCCTGCGCATTTTCGAGGATGAGGACGGCAAGATGAACCGCGGCCTGGACACGGTCAACGGTGAAATTCTGGTGATCTCCCAGTTCACCCTGTACGGCAACTGCCGCAAGGGCCGCCGCCCGGAATTTCTGGCTGCCGCCCGGCCCGAGGTGGCCATTCCCCTGTATGAAAAATTCGTGGCCCTGTGCCGGGAAAAGGGTATTCACACCGAAACCGGCGAGTTCGGCGCGGAGATGCTGGTGGAGTCCGTCAACGATGGGCCCCTGACCCTTATCGTGGACACGGATCAGCTCAACGCGTAACAAAACCGTATATCCTGCCGGGCGGACGCCGCTGTCCGCCCGCTTTTATCCTGAACAGGAGGTTTTCCCCCATGAAAATCGATTCCATTATGGTAGGCCCCATTATGACCAACTGCTACCTGCTGTCCGACGAGACGGCGGGGGTGTGCGCCCTGATCGACCCCGGTGACGAAGTGGACCGGGTGCTGGACATGGTGTCCCGCTCCGGCTGCGCATTGCAGTACATTCTGCTGACCCACGGTCACTTTGACCACACCACCGCCGTGCGCCCCATTCTGGAGCGGTACCCGGATCTGCCGGTGTACATCAACGAAAAGGACGTGGTGGACGGCCGCCAGGGCGACATGGAGCTGGTATTCTCCCGCCTGCCGGAGCACAACCAGCGCTACTATCACGACGGCGACACCCTGACCCTGGGCAGCCTGACCATCACCGTGCTGGAAACTCCCGGCCACTCCAAGGGGTCCGTGTGTCTGGTGGTGGGAGATGTTATTTTCTCCGGCGACACCCTGTTCCGCTGCTCCTGCGGCCGGACGGACTTCGCAGGAGGCGACTGGCGGGAAATGCTCCAGTCCCTGGGCCGGCTGGGGAATCTGCCCGGACCCTATCAGGTCTATCCCGGCCACGACCAGCCCACCACCCTGGACTATGAGCGCCGGGCGAACCCCTATGTCCGCCAGGGCATGAAGTAAGCGAGGCGCCGCATGAAATTGGTATTTCGCGGTCACGACGACCGCTACGCCGTGGAGCAGAGCCTGCTGGCCTTCTTCCCGGAGGAGCGCCCCGTATATCAGGCCCCGGAGCCCGGCGAGGACAACTGGGCCCGGGTGGACCTGCACCAGGGTCCGGTATACGCCACCGCCGTCACCGAGATCGCCCACGGCGGCAGGCTGGGCCGGGGCATGTCCCGGGCGCTGCTGCGGGGCGTGGACAACGAATATGAGCGGGAGCGCCTGCGGCAGAAGGCCGTGAAGCTGAGCTTTTTCAAGGCCGCCCGGGAGATCACCGGCCTGACCCCGGCCTGGGGCGCGCTGACGGGCATCCGCCCCGGCAAGCTGGCGGCCCGTCTGCTGGAGGAGGGCAAGACCCCTGCCCAGGCCCGCCGCATTCTGGGGGACACCTACTACGTCTCCCCTTCCCGCCGCCGCCTGGCGGTGGAGACCGCCCAGGCGGGCCTGCGGGCCAAGGCGGACCTGCGCCCGGAGGACATCTCCCTGTATATCGGCATCCCCTTCTGCCCCACCCGCTGCGCCTATTGCAGCTTCGTGTCCCAGTCGGTGGAAAAATCCCTGGGGCTGGTGGAGCCGTATCTGGATGTGCTGTGCCGGGAGATCACCGACGCCGCGCAAATGGTCCGGGAGACGGGCCTGCGCATCAAGTCTTTCTATATGGGCGGCGGCACCCCCACCACCCTGTCGGCCCAGCAGATGGACCGGCTGCTGACCCACCTGAACCGCAGCTTTGACCTGTCCGGCTGCGCGGAATACTGCATCGAGGCCGGACGGCCCGACACCATCACCCGGGAAAAGCTCCAGGTGCTGCTGGACCACGGGGCCGACCGCATCAGCGTCAATCCCCAGTCCCTGGAGGACGAAGTGCTCCGGGCCATCGGCCGCCGCCACACCGCCCGGGACATTGAGGACACCATGGCCCTGGCCGCGTCCATGGGCTTTCCCCATGTGAACATGGACCTGATCGCGGGACTTCCTGCGGACACGCCGGAGGGCTTCCGCCGGACCCTGGACAAGTGCCTGACCTTCGGGGCCGACAACATCACCGTCCACACCCTGAGCCTGAAAAAGGGCAGCCGCATCCTGCTGGAGGGTCTGCCCATCCCCACGGCGGAGGACGTGGCCCGGATGCTGGACTATGCCGACCCCACCCTCCGCGCCGCCAGATTCTCTCCGTACTATCTCTATCGCCAGAAGTATATGTCCGGCAGCTTTGAAAACGTGGGCTGGTGCATATCCGGAGCCCAGGGGCTGTATAATATTTACATCATGGAGGAGCTGCACAGCATCCTCTCCCTGGGCGCAGGAGGCTCCACCAAGATGGTAGACCCGGTCCGGGGCCGCATTGAGCGGGTGTTCCACGCCAAGTACCCCACGGAGTATATCCAGCGTCCCGAGAAGATTGCAGAGAATCTGGCGGCCTTCCGGGCATTCCATGAGAAAATGAAGCGGTAAAGGGAGAGGAGGTTCCATGTCCCAGGGCAAGCAGTCATTTTTAGGCGGCGCTGCGCTGCTGACCGTCACCATGCTCATCACCAAGGCCATCGGGGCCCTGTATAAGATCCCCCTGGGAAACCTGCTGGACGAGCAGGGCATGAACTATTTCTACGCCGCCTATAACATCTATAACCTGCTGCTGATGGTGTCCACCGCCGGGCTGCCCCTGGCCCTGTCGCGGCTGGTGTCCCAGGCGGAGGCTCTGGGCCGGGTGAACCGGCGGCGGCGCACGGTGTCCGTGGCCTTCTGGCTGTTTCTGCTGCTGGGGGCCGTCAGCAGCGGCGTGATGTTCTTCCTGGCCGGGGACCTGGCCGGGTGGATGCACAATACCCAAGCGGAGAACGCCATCCGGGTGCTGTCTCCGGCGGTGCTGTGCGTGTGCCTGGTGTCGGTGATCCGGGGCTATACCCAGGGCCTGGGCGATATGCGGCCCACCGCCGCCAGCGAGGTCATCGAATCCGCCAGCAAGCTGATGGTGGGCCTGGGTCTTGCCTGGTGGCTGCTGCGGCAGGGGTATCCCTCCCATATAGCCGCCGCCGGGGCCATCGCTGGGGTCACGGCAGGCGTGGCTCTGTCGCTGCTGGCCCTGAGCGTGTGGATGCTGTCTCACCTGTCCCGGGACAGGGGCCGGGATGACCCGGGACGGCGGCGGGACATCCTGCGCCAGCTGCTGGCCATCGGTGTGCCCATCACCGTGGGCTCCGTGAGCCTTTCCGTCATCAATCTGCTGGACCAGTCCATCACCATGGGCATCCTCCAGAACACCTGGGGTCTGACGGAGCCGGAGGCCGCCGGCCTCTACGGGACCTACAGCTATGCCGGGAATCTGTTTGCCCTTCCGGCGGCGTTTATCTATCCCCTGACCATCAGCCTGATCCCCGCCATCGGGGCGGCCCTGGCCCGGGGGGACCGGGCCTCCGCCGGGCGGCCCACCGCCGCCGCCTTCCGGCTGACGGCCCTGCTGGCTCTGCCTGCCGGGGTGGGGCTCAGCGTTCTGGCCCGGCCCATCCTGGAGCTGCTGTACCCTGCCAAGGGGGCCCAGACTCTGGCCGGGGCGGCATATCACCTGCAGATTCTGGGCATAGGCAGCATTTTCGTGTGTCTGATGGCCCTGTCCAACGGGATTTTGCAGGCCTATGGCCGGGAAAAGATCCCCCTGTGGAGCCTGCTGGCCGGGGGCGGGCTGAAGATCGCCATGAACTATCTGATGATCTCCAGCCCCGACTACGGCATCCGGGGGCTGCCGGTGAGCACGCTGTGCTGCTACGCCCTGATAACCGTGCTGAATCTGATGGCCATCGCCCGATATGTGCCGGAGAAGCCGGATTACTTCCGGGTGTTTTGCCGGCCGGGGCTGGCTGCGCTGGTCATGGGCCTGGCGGCCTGGGCCGTGCGGCGGCTGCTGGCGGCGCTGTTGCCAGGGGGCCTTGCCACCCTGCTGGCGGTGATCATAGCCGCGGCCGTATACGCCGGGGCGGCGCTGCTGCTGGGAGCCGTGGACCGGGAGGAGCTCCTGGCCTTGCCCGGCGGGGAGAAGCTGACCCGGCTGCTGCGGCTGAAATAAGCGAAAATTTCGTACATTTTTCATGAAAAGGAGCCTTCATAGGCTATTTTGCCGATAAGAGGACTTGCAATAGGAGTGGGAATATGGTACATTTTAGAGAGAAAGACCGATACGACTACGGCGACCTGCTGGAGATCATCCGCATTCTCCGCTCGCCGGAGGGCTGCCCCTGGGATCAGGTGCAGACCCACGCGTCCATCCGCCGGGGGCTTCTGGAGGAGGCCTATGAGGCCGCCGAGGCCATTGACCGGGACGACGCCCCTCTTTTGCAGGAGGAGCTGGGGGACGTACTGATGCAGGTGGTGTTCCACGCGGACATTGAGCGCCAGCGGGGCCGGTTCACCATGGAGGACGTGGTGGACGGCGTGGTGAAGAAGCTGATCTTCCGCCACCCCCACGTATTCGGCAGCGCCGCCCCGGAAAAGGATGCGGAGTCGGTGCTGGTCAGCTGGGACGCCATCAAGCGCCGGGAAAAGCACCAGCGCACCACCGCCCAGGCCATGGACAGCGTGGCCCGGTCCCTGCCCGCCCTGTGGCGGGCGGAAAAGCTCCAGAATAAGGCGGCCGCCGACGGCTTCGACTGGCCGGATATTCAGGGAGCACTGACCAAGCTGGACGAGGAGGTGGGCGAGCTCCACCAGGCGGTCCGGGAGGGCGCCAACGTGGCCGAGGAGCTGGGGGACGTGCTGTTTGCCGCCGTAAAGGCCGCCCGCTTTGCCGGGGTGGACCCGGAGGACGCTCTGAACGCCGCCTGCGAGAAGTTCATCCGGCGCTACGCCGCCGTGGAGCAGGGAGCCGCAGACCGGGGCGTGCCGGTGTCGGACCTGACCCTGGCGGAAATGACCGACCTGTGGAACGGCGCAAAGCAGCGCCATGACTCTGACGGTTTCTGATGCGATGCATATCGCTTTGGGATAGATCACTGAACCAAGGAAAATTTTTAGGAGGAATATCATGAATAAGACCGAACTGATCGCCGCCGTGGCGGAAAAGACCGGCATGTCCAAGAAGGACACCGAGGCTGTCATCTCCGCGACCCTGGGCACCATCACCGCCGCCCTGCATGAGGAGGAGAAGGTGCAGCTCATGGGCTTTGGCTCCTTCGAGGTGAAGAAGCGTGCCGCCCGCACCGGCCGCAACCCCAGAAGCAAGGAGACCATCCAGATCCCCGCCTCCCAGACCCCCGTTTTCAAGGCCGGCAAGGCCCTGAAGGACGCCGTGGCCAAGTAAAGAAAAGTATTTTCAGCGGCGCGGGAGTCCCCGCGCCGCTGCGTTTGTCGGTGCAGATTCCTATGTTGGTCCGGCAGAATTGGAACCGGGAAAAATTCTTCCTGCGGTGTCATTGCGAGGAGCGACGCGACGCGGCAATCCGTTTCACCTGTTCCTGATACGCAAGGATTTTCGGGGCGGACAGAGTCGTCCGCCCCTACGGTGCAAGCAACGAAGAATCGCCGGTCAACGGCGGCAGGGCAGAAAGCAGAAGCCCCTACAAGCCCTCTCAGTCACCTTCGGTGACAGCTCTCCCAGAGGGAGAGCCAAGTAGGGGCCGACGTCCTCGGCGGCCCGGGGTGGGGGATACGGATTCCCACGTCGGCCCTGCGGGCCTCCTCGGAATGACATAACAAGGAGGCTATCAGGACGCGGAACGGCAGGGCCCATGTGCCCTGCCGCGTAGGAACAGGATGGTTCCCGGAACCCCCCGAACCCATTACCCATAAAAGGAGACGCAATATGGCAAAAATGACCTGGCTGGAGCGGCGGTATCGCCGGGCGCACCTGGAATGCGTGCGCCACATCACCATCGACCCCCGGGGGCCCGGGGTGGTGCGCATCCACATGATCCCGCCCCGGACGGAGGACGCCGGGGACCCGTTTCTGCTGCTTTTGAACGGGGCGCAGCTGGTGCCCCTGAATCTGAGCTGGGCCATTCTGCTGGCCAATTTTATGGACCAGCTGGAGCCCTGGAGCGGCCGGGAGATCGGCCAGGAGGATTGGCAGTCCATGCTTTCGGCGGCGGTGAAGGCCACCCGCCGCACCTATCCCGGCACCGGCCGGGACGTGCTGCTGGGGGACCTGGAGCGGATGCTGCGCAGCATCGTGGCCATCGCCCGGGGCCAGGAGCCGCCGGAGGAGGTGGGCATCCTGTCTCTGGGCGAATACGCCGGCCGCATGTCCGCCCCCCACCGGATGGACCTGATGATCAGCGCCATGACCCGGGAGGGCGCGTGGCACTGCAACCAGAAGTGCCTGCACTGCTATGCCGCCGGGCAGGCCCTGGGCCAGCGGCCGGAGCTGACCACGGACCAGTGGAAGGCCCTTCTGGAGAAGCTCCGCCGGGCCAATATCCCCCAGGTGACCTTCACCGGCGGAGAGCCCACCCTGCGGCAGGACCTGGTGGAGCTGGCGGAGGCGGCCCAGTGGTTCGTCACCCGGCTGAACACCAACGGCCGCCTGCTGACGCCGGAGCTGTGCCGGGGTCTGTTCGAGGCCAGCCTGGACAGCGTCCAGGTGACTCTGTACGCTGCCGACGCCGCCGTTCACAACGCCCTGGTGGGGGCGGAGGGCTTCGATGACACGGTGCAGGGCATCCGCAATGCCGCGGCGGCGGGGCTCATCGTGTCGGTGAATACCCCCCTTTGCAGCCTAAACCGGGATTACAGCGCCACGCTGCGGCTTGTACATAGTCTGGGCGTCCGGTATGCCACCTGCTCCGGCCTGATCCCCACCGGCGGCGCCGCCGGAGACGAGAGTCGGGCCACCCGGCTGGGGCAGGAGGAGCTGGCCGGCATCCTCCGCCAGGCCGCGGACACCGCCCACGGCCTGGGCATGGAGCTGGACTTCACCAGCCCCGGCTGGCTGCCGGAGGAGACACTGCGCTCCATGGGCCTGGCCCTGATCCCCAGCTGCGGGGCGTGTCTGTCCAACATGGCCGTGGCCCCGGACGGCACGGTGCTGCCCTGCCAGAGCTGGCTGGAGGGGCCGGGCCTGGGGAACCTGTGCGCTGACGACTGGGCCGCCATCTGGGACGGCCCCCAGTGCCGCCGCATCCGGGCAGAAAGCGCCAAAATGGAGCATATCTGTCAATTGCAGCAGGAAGGGGGATGCTGACCATGCGGAAAATTCTATGCCGGGCGCTGCTGTGCCTCTGCCTGGTGCTGGCCCTGGCGCCGGTGCCTGCGGCCTATGCCCAGGACCTGGACCGCATCGAGTCCTATGATGTGGACGTGACCCCCGACACCCAGGACGGCAGCCTGCGCATCCAGGTGACCCTGGAGTGGACGGTGCTGGCGGAGGGGCCCGTCAGCTGGGTGAAGATCGGCGTGCCCAACGGCAGCATCCGGGAGGAGACGGCCCTGACGGACAACATTGACCGCCTGAGCTTCGACAACAGCTATATGTATGTCTACTTCGACCGGGACTACAACGACGGCGAGACCTTCCGGTTTTCCTACAGCTGGGTCCAGGAGTACATGTATGCCCTGGAGGGCGATACCGTGTCCTATGACTATACCCCCGGGTGGTTCGACGAGGCCCGGGTGGGGCAGATGACCCTGACCTGGCACGACCCGGCAGGGGTGGACGGCGCAGGCTCCGACGGACAGACCGGCGGAGACCATGTGCTGGCGCAGACCGACCTGGCCCACGGCCAGCAGATGAGCTTCACCGTCCTCTATGACGGCTGGCCCACTCAGCTGGCCCAGGACGGCAGCCGGGACAGCCTGCCCACGGATGACGATCCCTCCGTCAATCCCGGCTATGACCCGGGCTATGACCCGGATTACGACGGGGACAGCGGCTTCGGCATCGCCCAGATCATCATCCTGCTGGTGGTCCTGATCATCATTATCCGGATCCTGTCGGCGTCGGACGGCTATCGGGGCGGCTTCGGCACCCACTATGTGTTCGTCAACGGCCTGTGGTTCCCGGCGGGACCCGACGGGCGGCCCCGGCCCGGCGCCCACGGCACCCGGGAGAAGCCCAGGCCTCCCCGGAGAGGCGGCGGGTTCGGCGGCGGCAGCCGGGGCGGAGGCTTCGGCGACAGCGGCTTCGGCGGCGGGGGACACTGTGCCTGCGCCAGCAGCTGCGCGTGCGCCTGCGCCTGTGCCTGCGCGGGAGGCGGCCGGGCCGGGTGCAGCGCCAAGAATCTCTATGGCGCGGTGCATCTGGACAGGGACGTTACCCACAGCGTGGAAGAATAGCAGCTCATGGGGCGGACCCGGCGGGTCCGCCCTTTTTGCGTTTTTTTGCAATTTTCTCTTGCAAGTTCCGGCGGAATATGATATAAATGGAGTGTTAAAATGCTTTGAACGGGAAGTTCTGCGGAGAAAGCCTGCCCAAGAGAGGACCGGTCGCCGGCTGCAAGCCGGTCCGTCAGGCGCTGCGGTGTTCGCCCGGGAGCTGCCGCGAGGAAATGCGCGGACGGGTCGTCCCCCGTTATCGGGAAAACGAGTGCGCGGTTCTGTGCCGCGAAGCTGGGTGGTACCACGGAAGCCATACGCCTTTCGTCCCAAGTGATTGGGAGGAAGGGCTTTTTTCGTCCCAAAAAACTGATCCTATCAAGGAGGAGCCATATGAAAGAGAAACTGACACAGCTGCTGCAGGAGGGGCAGGAGAAGATCCGCGCCGCCCGCAGCGAAGGCGAGCTGCAGGAGGTCAAGGGCCTGCTGCTGGGCAAGCAGGGAGCGCTGACGGGCCTTCTGAAGGAGCTGCCCCGGCTGGACGTGAGTCTGCGGCCGGAGATGGGCAAGGCCGTGAACCAGGCCAAGGCCCAGCTGACGGAGCTGCTGGAATCCAAGCGGGAGGAGCTGAAGCTGAAGGCATCGGAGGTGGACCCGGACTTCGACATCACCGTGCCCGGTACGGCCCCCCTGTCCGGCGGCCTGCACCCCATTACCCAGATGTGCTACGACCTGAACGATGCGTTCCGGTCCATGGGCTTTGAGATCTTCGAGGAGTCCGACATCACCAGCGAGCTGTACGGCTTCGACAACCTGAACTTCCCCCCCAACCATCCCGCCCGAGAGAGCATGGACACCTATTGGCTGGAGGGCCATGACAAGGGCCAGTGCTGGGAAAAGCTGTGCCTGCGGCCCCACCTGACCGGCGGCTCCGTCCGCTATATGCAGACCCACAAGCCCCCCTACCGCTTCGTGTACCCGGGCCGGGTATACCGCAACGAGACCACCGACGCCCGCCACGAGCGCGCCTTTTTCCAGTATGAGGCCCTGATCGTGGACAAGGACTTCACGTTCGCCTCCGGCAAGGTGATGATCAAGAGCATCCTGTCCAAGGTATTCGGCCGGGACGTGCCGGTGCGGATGCGGGCGGGCTTCTTCCCCTTTGTGGAGCCGGGGTTCGAGATCGACATGGGCTGCCTGGTCTGCGGCGGCAAGGGGTGCAGCGTGTGCAAGCACGTGGGCTGGATCGAGATCATGCCCGGCGGCACCCCCCATCCCAACGTCCTGCGCTCGGCGGGCCTGGACCCGGATGAATACACCGGGTTCTATGTGAACATCGGCCTGGACCGGCTGGTGATGATGCGCTACGGCGTGGATGACGTGCGTATGTTCCACAGTGCCGACCTGCGCTTTTTGGAACAGTTCCGTTAAAAGGAGGGGAAACACATGAAAGTATCGCTGAATTGGATCAAAGATTACGTGGACCTGCCCCGGGATATGGACCTGACCCGGCTGGCCTATGACCTGACCATGTCCACCGTGGAGGTGGAGGGGGCCACGGACCTGGCCCGGCAGTTTGACCATATGCTGGTGGGGCAGATCACGGAGGTGTGCCCCCATCCCAACGCCGACAAGCTGCAGATCTGCCGCACGGACATCGGCGGCGGTGACATCCGGGATATCGTTTGCGGCGGCACCAACGTCCGCCCGGGCATGAAGGTGGCCGTGGCCGCCCCGGGAGCCATGTGCCGCTGGCACGGCGAGGGCGAGCCGGTGGAGATCAAGGAGGCCAAGCTCCGGGGCGTCAAAAGCTACGGCATGATCTGCGGCGCGGTGGAGATCGGCCTGGGGGACCTGTTCCCCACCACCGAGGAGGCCCACATTCTGGACCTGAGCGCCTTTGACGCCCCGGCGGGGACCCCCATTGCCGACGCCCTGGACCTGCACGACATCATCCTGGAAATCGACAACAAGTCCATGACCAACCGGCCCGACCTGTGGGGCCATTACGGCATCGCCCGGGAGCTGGCGGCTCTGTATGACCTGCCTCTCAAGCCGCTGCCGCCCTTTACCTGCGATGCCGGGGCCGACGGACTCACCGTTACCGTGGAGGACACGGAGCGCTGCCCCCGCTATATCGGCGCGGCGGTAGAGGGTCTGTCCGTGAAGCCCGCCCCCTTCCGGATGCAGAGCCGCATCTGGCGGGTGGGCATGCGGCCCATCAACGCCCTGGTGGATATCACCAACTATGTGATGCTGGCCACCGGCCAGCCCACCCACGCCTTCGACTCCGACAACATCGCCGGGCACATCATCGTCCGCCGGGCCAAGGACGGCGAGCAGCTGGAGCTGCTCAACGGCAAGGCCCTGTCCCTGTCCGCCGACGATCTGGTCATCGCCGACGAGGCGGGGGTGGTGGGCCTTGCAGGCGTCATGGGCGGCGCCAAGGACTCCGTTCTTCCCTCCACCGACAAGGTCATCCTGGAGATCGCCAATTTCCAGGCCGCCGGCGTCCGCCGCACGGCCCTGCGGTACGACAACCGCACCGAGGCGTCCTCCCGCTATGAAAAGGGCATCGACCCGGAGCGCTGCGACCAGGCCCTGTCCCTGGCCATGAGCCTGTTCCGGGAGCTGTATCCCGACGTGCGCGTCACCAGCTTCTCCGACCAGTATCCCGAAAAGCTGCGCCAGGCGGAGATCGATGTGTCCCTGACCTGGCTGGACCGCCGCCTGGGCAAGCACCTGACCAACGACGAGATCGCCCACAAGCTGGGCCTGCTGGGCTTCCGGCTGGACTTCAGCGGCGACAACATGCACGTTACCGTGCCCACCTGGCGCTCCACCGGCGATGTATCCATCAAGGCCGACATCATGGAGGAGGTAGCCCGGATGGTGGGCTATGAGAACTTCCAGGCTGCCCCCATCACCACCTCCTTCGACGGGGCCATCAACCAGCTGGATAAGGACCTGGAGCGCCGGATCAAGGAGTACCTGGCCATTCGCTGCGGCATGCAGGAGATCTTCACCTATCCCTGGATGGACGAGCAGTACGTCAACGCCATTCTGCAGGACACCGCCGGAATCCTGGCCCTGTCCACGCCGCCGTCTCCCTCCGAGCGGCTGATCCGCTCCTCCCTGCTGCCCAATCTGTGCAAGGCCGTGGTGAAAAATGAGCGGTACTTCACGGAGTTCTCCCTGTTTGAAACGGCCCAGGTGTTCCGCGACGCCGACTACAGCGCTCCCTACGATCCCCGGGAGCTGCTGCCGTCCCAGCGCAAGAGCATTGCCGGCGCCTTCGTGGCCCCGGCCAAGGACGTGACAGCCCTGTTCCGCCGGGCCAAGGGCGCGGTGGAGCAGATGCCCCGCTACACCCATATGGAGGGCTTCACCTTCCGCCAGGAGAAGCGCCCGGTGTGGGCCGACCAGGTGGTATGGCTGAACATCTTCCTTGGCGAGGAGCAGGTGGGCAACCTGGCGCTGCTGGCCCGGAAGCCCGCCATGGCCTGCGGCATCAAGAATCTGGCGGTGATGCTGTTCGAGCTGGATGTGGACGCCCTGAAGCCCTTCCGCTCCCGCACCAACACCTTCACCCACCTGCCGGAGTATCCCATGACCGACTACGATATCTCCCTGCTGTTCGACAGCCAGGTGAAGTGGAGCCAGATGTATGACGTCATCGCCCAGGGCATCCACGAAAACGGCCTGCTCCACGGAGCGGATTTTGTGGACGAGTACCGGGGCAAGCAGGTACCCGCCGGAAAGAAGTCCGTCACCATCCGGCTGACCATCGGCTCCCTGGAAAAGACCCTGACCTCCACGGAGATCGAGGAGTGTGCCTCCGGCGTCATCAAAAAGCTCACCAAGCGCCTGGGCGCGGAGCTGCGCACCCGGTAAAATCCGTTTTTTCCTCTTTACAGCGCCGGAAAAATAGCGTATACTGATGGTGAATCAATAGAAAGGGGAGAAAGCCCGCATGGATGATTTTACCAGGAAGTTTGACGCCGCCCAGGATAAGGACGAGCAAATCCACTATATCCTTACCTCCGTGTATGAGGCGCTGAAGGAAAAGGGGTACGACCCCATCAACCAGATCGTGGGCTATATCCTGTCCGAGGACCCCACCTATATCACCAACCACAACGGCGCCCGGACCCTGATCTGCAAGGTGGACCGGGACGAGCTGCTGCAGGTGCTGGTGAAGAATTACCTGGAGATCTGAGCGCCGATATACAGCAAAGGCCGCCCCGGATGGGGCGGCCTTTAAGCTTGTCCAAAAAGGGCGGCGCCCTTTTTGGACAAGAGAGTTTTCGCTCCGACCCGCGCGTCCGAATGGGCTTTTAGCCCATTCGGGCACACTCTCTCCGCGCAAAGTATTTTTCGCGACGTACATGCCGCCGCGAAAAATGAATTGAACTCGATTCGCGGCCTGCGGGCCGCGAACTCTGCGAGGCTTTTTGATAGGCAAAGACCGTCCCGGATGGGGCGGCCTTTTGATTTGGCGAAATGCATTCTTCCGGCTGCGGGATCATTCTCCCTCCGGCAGACAATATTCCTGGGCATAGGCGCGGAAGCGGCCCGCAAAGTCGGGGTCTTGGGTCTGGGCGGCCCGGAGGGTCTCGTGAAGGTTCAGGTTGTGGCGGGCGGCGTCGATGACGCAGCCGGCGATGTTGGAGCAGTGGTCCGACGTGCGCTCCAGGTCCGTCAGCAGGTCCGCCCACACGAAGCCGGCCTCGATGCTGCACTGCCCTTGCCGCATGCGGAGGATATGGCGGGTGCGCAGCTCCTCCTTCAGGGTGTCGATGACCTGCTCCAGCGGCTCCACCTGGGCCGCCTGGACCGGATCGTCCTGACGGAAGCTGTCCAGGGACAGGTGCAGGATCCGGCGGGTGGCACGGGCCAGGGTCTGATACTCCGCCATGGCCGCCGGGGAGAAGGACAGCTTTTTGCTTTGCAGCTCCTCCGCCGACTCCAGCACGTTGACGGCGTGGTCGGAAATGCGCTCGAAATCGCCGATGGTTTTCAGCAGCTCCGTGGACTCCTGGCTTTCGCCGTCGCTGAGGGAGTGGCTGCTCAGCTGCACCAGATAGGTGCCGATGATGTCCTCATAGTGGTCGCAGCGCTCCTCGTCCTCCCGGATGGACCGGGCCAGCTCCGGGGTATAGGCAGTGAAGGCGTCCAGGGCGTTTTCCAGGGCCCGGACGGCACACTGGGCCATCTGAACGGTAACGTCCCGGGCCCGGCCCAGGGCCAGGGCAGGAGTGGCCAGCAGACGGGAATCCAGCTCCACGGTCTCCTCGCGGCGCTTGGCGTCGGGCACCAGGCGGACGGCCAGCTTTTCCAGCAGGCCGCCGGCAGGCAGCAGCATGGCCGTGCACAGGATGTTGAACACGGAGTGGGCAATGGCGATGCCGTACATGGTGGCAGGCCGGTCCAGAATAGCCGGGGCAAACAGGGCCTTGACCACGCAGTACACCGTCAGCAGCACCACCACGCCGATGACGTTGAACATCAGGTGGACCACGGCGGCCCGGCGGGCGTTTTTATTGGTGCCCACGGAGGACAGTATGGCCGTGACGCAGGTACCGATGTTCTGACCCATGATGATCGGGATGGCGGCGGCATAGCTGACGCTTCCGGTGACAGACAGTGCCTGGAGAATGCCCACCGAGGCGGAGGAGGACTGGATAATCCCCGTCAGCACCGCGCCCACCAGCACGCCCAGCACCGGGTTGCGGAACATCAGGAACAGCTGGGTGAACTCCGGCACATCCTTCAGCCCCGCCACCGCGCCGCTCATGGTCTCCATGCCGAACATCAGGGTGGCAAAGCCCAGCAGAATGGTGCCGGTGTCCTTCTTTTTGGCGTCCTTGCAGAACATGTAGAAGATGATGCCCACCAGCGCCAGCACCGGAGTGAAGGAGGAGGGCTTCAGCAGCTGCACCCAGGTGCTGCCGCTGTCGATGCCCGCCAGGCTCAGCAGCCAGGCGGTGACGGTGGTGCCCACATTGGCGCCCATAATGACGTTGATGGCCTGGCGCAGGGTCATGAGGCCGGAGTTGACAAAGCCTACCACCATCACTGTGGTGGCCGAGGAGCTCTGGATAATGGCGGTGATGCCCAGGCCCGTCAGAAAGCCCACAAACACCCGGCTGGTCATCTTATCCAGGAGACTGCGCAGCTTGCCGCCGGCCCGGCGCTCCAGGGCCTGGCCCATCAGGTTCATGCCGAACAGGAACAGGCACAGGCCGCCTACCAGGGTCAGCACATTGAAAATATCCATAGATGTTACTCCCTCTATTCGTCGTTTTTACATTTTGACACACGCTCTTTTACACTTCTCAGTATACAGGGCCTTTGTCAAATCCGTTGTAATGGGTAAGTAAAATCTATGTAAAATTTTGGCGCAGAAAATTCCCGGGTCCATTCTCCGGCGTTTCATAGGGACAATTTGTGAACCTACCCCAATAAGTAAATATTTGTTCCTGTGGAGGGAGGCTGTGTTTCGGCACAGCCTCCCTTTTCTGTTCATGCGACCTCAACGGATACCTGCTCAGCTACAGCTTCGGCCATGCTCTGTGGCAGTTCGTCCACCAGACCGATGTCACGGTAGTAGATGCGTACCTCCTGCGGTGCTGTGCGGGAATATTTCTCCGCGCGCTCTCCGACTTCCACCCGTTTGATGAAGATACGCAGGATCTCAGAGGTCAGCTCCGGAATCTCACTGTACCGTTTGGCGTTCTCGATGAACCGGGCGATGTTGGAGCTGGAATCTTTCAGTTCCTGAAGTCGTGCTTCCATAGAAGGAAGCTGCTCCTGAATTTCTTTCTGCTCGGTGGTGTACTCCTGAGAGAGGATGCGGTACTGCTCATCTGGGATACGGCCAAGGACGCTGTCCTCATAGAGCCGTTTGAACAGCTTCGTCAGTTCAGTCTGGCGCTTCTGCATGGTGTCAATCTTCTTCTGGAGCATAGCGATTTCCTTGTAGAAGAGGATGACGGCAGTGCCAGCTTCCTGCTGAACACTGGGACGAAGATGGTCCAGGCAGTACGAGCCCTGTATTTTACTCGTGTGCGGATGCGGAATATCATGGAGATCTGCTTCGGCACTACTGAGAGCATGACACAGGAGAAAAGTTTTCTTCTGATACCTCCATTTTTGGTAAAATACAACCTTCCTGCTTCATCTAATTTTTGCATGGTTTCTATCGGGCAACGCCACAAAGATGTACACCCTTTGTACGCATATGTATACCCGCCTCCCTGCAAGCCTTTGGCAGAAAGATCTCTGTCATCCCATCTGCGGCCATCTTCATCTATGCGCTTGAACCGTGCAGCATATTCGGAATCATATTCTGTGTATACAGAATTGAAAATGTAATTGTCAGAGGATTTCGTGTAGAAATAAATGCAGTCAAAGTTGTTACCGTAAAACTCCGCATCACTGTGGGCAGTAGCGCGCTTCCAGATAATCTCGTTTCGGAAATTGTCTTCGCCAAAAATCTCGTCCATCAGAATCTTCACATAATGCCCAATGTGATAGTCCAGATGCACATAGATTGATGCCGTTTCACTCATGACGCCCTTGATAGCCATGAGGTTTTCGTACATCCAGCTCAGGTACTTTTCCTTATCCCAGACATCGCCGTACATCTTTTCCTCAAAGGCTTTCAGCTCGTCCACATCCAGTTCCCGCTCCGCCTGCACGATGGCCTCGGCAACCTTGGGATTGCGGCGGATATAGACCTTTTTGGCGTAGTCCGCGCCGCTGGCAAAGGGCGGGTCGATGTAGACCAAGTCAACCTGAATGCCCTGCTCTTTCAAATAGGCGCAGGCAGACACGCATTCGCCACGAATGACCATGTTGCCACCGGTGTTCTCGCCCACGGTCTCCTGCTTCTCCATCTCGTACAGGGGCATTCCCCGCTGGAGCGTCATGGACAGTTCGTCCGCGCCCTTGTAGCGCAGAATACGGTTGAAATTTCCCAAAACAGCCTGTCCCTCCACGGGTTCGGGAATGAAGGGAATGTATTTAATGGGCATTATACTTGTCCTCCATTCTCCATGTGGTGTATGAACTGTTCAAGTGACATTGCCATCCCCATGGAGGCAAAACATTCTCGAGCCAGTTGCTGGTTTTGTTCCGGAGTTAGTTGATTCAGTGCTTTAATACATTCAATCACTTTACACTTTGCATTCAGATATTTGTCATCAAAATCTACTGTAGGTCTGATATTCATTGTTTGTCCTCCCCTTGTTTTAATGTGATCAGGAGACGAATGATGTTACCTGTTTGATACATAAGGTATTCCAGAAGTCTGTTGCTTGTGGCATCTCGATGCTTTGCGTAGTTGTTCATAAAGCTTGTATATGCTTGAAGCAATGTTTCAAAATTTCCACTTACTTCTTTAGGAACTCCTTGGCTTTTCAAATATGTCCCATATGTATTTTTGTAGTTTTCGAGTGACTTGTTGCCTCCAAAAAACTCTTGGAAAAAGTTTTCCAAGGTTTTGCGAAATTTGTCTGCAATATCGCTGGCGTTATCCGGAGTTGTTTCTGAATACTCTTTTAGAGCTTTTACAAATGCCTTGCGCGACTCAGGATAATCAGCTAACCACTCTAACGGCTCAGAAACAAGCGCATCGTCCAATTCTTTTGCGCCTTTGGGGAAGATAAAAATTCCGTCATCATCTTCAATTATTTCGAAACTTATGCGGCAGTCTTCGAGAGCTTTTTTTATGCCCGATAATATCGTTCGCTTGTCCGTTTTCTTACCGCCATATGTGTTGATTAGAGCCACAAGGCAAGACAAAAAGTCAGCAAAACTTTTTGTGCGTTTCGAAAGATAAAGCCATGCTCTTTGTAGTCCCAAGGGATTATTACCGAAATCCAAGTCCAGTGGATCCTGTTCTGCGAGGAGGTAGCTTTCACCTATCATATAAGCAAGGCCAATTTCGTCTTGCTCTTCGAAAGGGCAATTCTCCCCAGATTGCATAAAAACTTCTATACGCTTTATAAATAGGCCCTTTTTTTTGGTTGTCATTAAACGATAACCCAAGTGCCTGTCGATAATCAAGCCAATCCATTATTTATCTCTCCTCAAAAAATCCGCAGATTTTCTCATGTGTTTGTCTGATACGTTCCGCATCTGCCAGAGTATCCTCCAGATAGAGATACTCAAATCGCTCATAGCCGAACGCCTGATTGTTATAGCGGGAGAACTCCATTTCCATAAAAGTCCGCTTATCCTTGAATGCAGGGTCATTGGCATAAATACCGCCCTTGGTTTCCACGATAATGGCTTTGTGGATTTTATTATCCTTGCGCTGGAGAACGAGGAAGTCCGGCGTGTACATTCCAATATATCGCCAGCCGCCGCTCGTGCGCCGGTAGCACTTGATCTTGAACTCCGTCATGGCACGGTCACCGTTGTAGTAGACCTCCAAGCCAAGCCGCTCAACCTCATCGAAGGTCAGGACTTCTTTGAGGAAAGTCTGCTCAAATCTGCTGTCTGTGTGGTAGGGCAGATAGTGGAAGGTGCGGTCTTTTTGCGGATGGGATGAATTTTGCTTGCGAAGCATCTCCAAAATGGCGGTATTTCCGGTTTCCTCTGCCAACTCCATCATGGCCTGCTCTTTTGCGCTGACTTTCAACTTAACTTTATCATCCAGAATGATGCGTTCTACCAAGTCCTGTGCGGGGTAGTAATCGTCCGGTTTCTCTGTGTGGACTGTGGGAGTGAAATTTGCGATATTCAGCAGGCTGGCTTCCTCGGGAATCAGCTCTTCCTTTGTGTGGAAGGTGCGCTTTTCGCAGAACGCCTTTCGGATATTTGCTTCCACCATAGCATGGTCGTAGCGGGAACTGTAGTAACGAACGCCGTCGCGCTCGTAGATCACGGTCAAATAGACCTCCCGCAGCAAATCGCTGTAGCGGCTTAATTCCTGCATAGTCAGTGAACCAAAGCTGCCCTTGACAATACGAAGCAGCCACGTGGCAAAGGTCGCCTGTTCTGTGCCGCGCTCAGTATCATCCACCTTGATGTTCTGAGTCTCCATAGTCAGGTCGGTGGTCTTGATAATGTCATCAGACACCTTCGCTTCGTCTGCGGCAACAGGGATCTTTGATTCCGGAGCGGCAGGTTCCACGGTCTGGGTTTCGTAATTGACTTTGAACTGGTAGAAATCAATTTTGGGCAACTTCAAATAAGCGGTGCGGTCATACCGCTTGATTTCAGTTTTACCGTGGCTGGCCTCGGTGAACTCTTTCAGAGAAATGCGGTGCTGCTGTTGGAGTTGAGCATTGAGCTTGTCCGCGTTGCTGTCATTGAGGTAGATGAGTGCCGTTTCCGGCGCGTTCTTATCCACCTGACGAAGGCATCGGCAAGAGGTTTGCAGCACCATATTCTTCGGGCAGTCGCCCTCCTGCGAGAGGATGATCCCAGTCAGGCTGCGGCAGTCCCAGCCCTCCTTGCCGATTTGAACCAGCAAAACAACGCGGATTTTAGAAATTGCTTTATCCAGTGAATCAAACTGCATCTGGCTGTCGGCAGGCTGGGGGTACTGCTTATTGCCCTTGTGGAACTTGAGAATGGTGTCGCTGCCAAAGCCGCATTCTGCGGCGATTTTTGCGACAAGCGGGTAAACAAGTTCTTCCAGCTTTTCGATGGTTCCGCAGTAGATGCCCAGCTTTGCGACTGTGCCATTGGCATAGACGGTATCCTTGTAGGTTTCAAAAAATTCACGCACACCGGCTTCAATGATACGGCTGCTGTCCGCAAACTCCGCGATCTTCACCACCGGACGCTTGAGAAAATTTCCAACACCGTTAATGAGCGGATAGTAATACACGATATTTGTAATCTCCGCTGTGGCGACTGACAGATTGTCCACCACGGTGATTTTCTCTGCTTTTTCCAGATACGGCGTGCCGGAAAAGCCGATGACTGAATTGACCGTATCATTTTCCGCCCAACGCGTGACAACAGCGCGCAGTTTGATCTCATCGCTGACAGCGTGGTGCACCTCGTCAATGAAAATCGACAGAGCGGGGAGTTTGCCGATCAGGTTGCGCAGTTCATTCGCCTGACGATCTTTTTCGTCATCACTTTCCTCAAATAGGTTGATTTGACCTTGACTTTCCTGAATACGGTCGAGAATGACTTTTTCCGCATTAGTGACGGCAACCAGACCGAACAACTCCGACAGCGGCTGATGGTTTGCAATTTTCTGCACATTCGGGTTTTTCGTCTTGTTGGACTTCTTTGCCGTTTTGCTCTGATCCAGTACCTCAAAGGAGATCATGCGCTTGAGTTCCGAAGCGGCCGGTTCGGGAATGACCCATGTAGGATCAAAGTTTTGAATAGTTTTCAGACTGGGGACAACGGAGGACTTCAGGCCGGAGGGCGCAAAGATAATAAAATTATGTGCGAAGGCAGAATTTTTCGGCTCATTCCGTGCAAAGTATAAGTCCAGATAGATAAAAGCCGCCATCAGATAGGTCTTGCCTGCGCCCATGGGGAGGCTGAACAGGTAGTCGGTGTACGATAGTCCATAAAAGGCTTTGTGGAAGAACGCATGGCAATCAATGCTTTCCGGTTCTTTGCGGATCTGCCGTTCCAGTTTTGCAGAAACTTGCTCTCCGGCATCATTTTTAAGGCGGGCATACTCGAATAGTGCCGCTGCCGCTGGGTTAGAGAAGAGATACTCTCGAACTTTGGAAGAGAATTCAATTTCGTCCAAAGAAAGAGTGTTAAATGCGCCCTGACGAAATAAATCAGCCAACGGTTTGCAGCCGCACGCAATCTTCAGAAACAGATATGTTTTGATAGCCTCAATCTGTGCATCGCGCATCTGGCCGGTTCTTTCGATATAGGCGATGTCACCTTTGACAGTACAATCGTTGGATGCCAGCCATTCATTCCGCTTAGCTTCGATCATTTTATAGAACATCAGGCATCCCCCTTTATCCAAACTGCATTAATAGATTGCCAGCTCATTAGAAACTCCTCTTCAGCTAAAAAACATCTCCAAACTGGCTCAAGAAAGTATTGCAACCCTGTAATTGCCGTTTTAAAAGGAATCTCCGGATTGCCTAATGTTTTTAGAAAATATCTCCATTTGATTTGCATATCCTCATCTTTGGCCAATGCAATGATGCGTTCAAAACTGTCCTTTTCATAAGCAGTACCACGATTCTGGAGGGTCTCCTGAATTGCGGTCTGTAGTTTCAGTCCATCAAAGTCGAAGGTACGGGACAGGTAGTAAATATCATAGAAATCCTTCATACGACCAGTAAGTTCAAAGCGTTGCAGAATAGCGTCAAACTTCTCGGCGATAGTGCTCTCCAGAGAATAGGTAAGGATCTCCGGCTTTTCATATCCATCCAGCTGCGTTTGGATATTGCGTCGCTCCGGTCGAGGAACGATAACATCACCAACACCGATGTCCACATTGAAAGGAACTCGCACATTCTTTATGTAGCCAGTGATCTGAGTGCTTACGCCATGATATTTGCGCTGCACCGCAATAGGTTCAGCTTTAGAAGCTTTGAAAGTCACAAAGTCATTTCCTGTAGGAATAACTAAAACTTCTGCAATGATTTCATCCATCCGGGCAAGATCATTGCTCAGGCCTCGCATAAGAAAGTCTACATCCACAGTTGCACGGCTTTCAAAGTTGGTAAGGGTGTAAATGAAGAGGCCGCCCTTTAACACAAAGTTTTCGGCATATTGAGATGCTGCCAGCTTGCGTAGAAACTCCTCTTGGAAGAAGAGCTGCAGACATTGTTGATAGCTAATCCCGGAAGCCTTAGCTTTATTTTTCAGTTTTGCAAGAACGGAAGCAGCAATATCAGCCATAGTTTATCTCCTTACTCTTCTTCCGGGATGGGGATATAGACCATCTTTAGAGGGATCATCTTACGGTACTTATCTCCCAGCTGACCGTAGTATTTCAAAACCAAATCAACCAACTCTGTTCCGTTGATTCCACGAATGATAGGGGTGCTCTCTAAGTACTTTTGCGCATTCTTCGTGTAGTTGGAAAGCGTAACAAAAAGGCCATAATCTCCTTCACGCATAGCACCCTTGAGAGATTGAATGGTAGTTTCTTTTATATCGCCGTCCTGACTTTTTACCTGCACAAGAATGCGGGGAGGAAGTTCGTCTTTGTATGCAGTAATATCAATGCCGCTGTCACCGCCTTGGGGAGAAATCGCACAACGGTAACCCATCGCACAAAGCAAATCAGCAACAAATTCTTCGAGCGCATAACCTTTCAGTTTTTTACTCAGTTCTTTTAGAACAAAATCTCTGGTAGACTCGACAATGTCTTCAGCGGTGGCTGCAACGGTTTCATCAGGTTCCGCCATTGCTGCGGTCGGTTTAAACCCCTTATCCAGAGCCTGCAAATACTCATCCGCATAATTCTTGAGCAAAAAGAAAGATAATGCCGAACCAAGCTCATACAATGCGCCTTGAGAGAACGCAGTGCGGGGAAGGTGCTTCAGCCATTTGACCTTTCGCTGCTGAACATACAAAGCTGCGGTTGGATTATAGATGAAATCGCTTTCAACAACTCCGATGTTTATCTTTCTGTCTGATTTGGACGGATAGACAACATAGTCACCAATCATCATCTCGTGAACAAAACGATACAGCATACCCGCACTGGTGGGCACTGCGCCTTTTTTGCCGTCAGGATAGGATTTGATATAATGGTTCTTATATGCTTCGCGGGTAGCTTCAAGTTTGCTGCAATCACCGAACTCCTTCCAACCGATTGCGACAACATTATCGTGCAAAAACAAGGAATCATCCGTTGTGTGAATACCCCAGATTCTCAGTTCTTCATTTGCCATCACAGCCACACTCCTATCAAATCTTTGGCAATCTTCTTTACTCGCAGAGGTGCAGCATATTCCATAAGCCTGGGAATACTTTTACTGGTATCGCTGATGTAACCCTGAATCGCTTTATTGAAAATCTCTTTGTCCATTTTGTTGCGATAACGCAGACAATCACAAATCACGCGGTCTTTATCATAAATGCGAACACAATGCCCATCTATCTCTCCGGTAGTTAGGCCGATTTCCAGCACAGCAGGCTCCACATAGTAAGGCTTTACAAACGGATAATCGACTTTGAATCGTGATTTGCCGGAGTCTTTACTAACGGCCAGATGCCAATCTCCAGGTGTGCGGTCGCTGTACCCGTAATAACGAAGGGCAGTCTCCATACAAAGAATTGCATCAGGGAAAAGACGATTGATCGTACTTATCTCACTGAAGTCGTCTTGGTCAACCCATTGGTAATATCCATAACGAACCTTCTCAATATACCCCTCTTGAATGAGCTGCTGTATCTTGCGGTAAAGAACATTTTCTTTCTCAAGTTGATTTGTTCTCATCATGCCGCCGTATCGTTCGAATATTTCCTTGTAATGCTCTACACCGTTCATGTGTACAACACCTTTCTGACTTTTCGCCATTTTAATCTCTGAAGCGGACGAAGTAATGCAATTACATTATATCCTATGTCAATTCGCCTGTCAACATTACTTCTGTCATAAATTTTTTAAGAGCGGATAAAGTTGTGCGAAATCGCACAACTTTAGTTTGTGCTGACGCTGGTAGAAATTTGCGAAACCAACGCTGTATCGAAATCCAATGCAAAGTAAAATACCCGCAAGCCACCAAACAGATGACTTGCGGGTATTTCGTTTATTCCGTACCGGTAGTGCCCCTGGGGGTTCACTTCGTTTCCCTATGAGATGGAGGCGTTGGGCCCGGGAATCTGTTTTTCACTTTTCGGAAAACACGTCCCAGTTTTTCACGAAATACTCCACGCCGGAGTAGACGGTGGTCACCAGGATGACCCCCTGGCACACCAGGTTCAGCCAGTGGGGAATGCCGAACAGAATCAGGCAGATGCACACCATGGTGCTGGCGGTTTTGACCTTGCCGGACCAGCCCGCGGCGATGACCCGGCCCTTTTCCACGGCGATCAGCCGCATACCGGACACGGCAAACTCCCGCAGCAGCACGGCGGCCAGGACCCAGCCCATCATGTCGCCGGTTTCCACGAACCAGCACAGGGCCGCCATCACCAGGCACTTGTCCGCCAGGGGGTCGGCAAACTTGCCGAAATCCGACACCTGGTTATAATGCCGGGCAATGTACCCGTCCAGCAGGTCCGTCAGGCAGGCCACGATGTAGATGGCCAGGGCCACATAGCGGCTGCCGGGAAAGCCCCAGTAGGCCACCACCAGAAACACCGGGATCAGGAACACCCGGAGCAGGGTCAGTTTGTTGGCTGTGTTCATAGGCATGGTTCATTCCTCCGTTCGTTCACCGGTAAGCTCGCCGTCCATGGCGCCGGTGATGCGCACACGGACAAAGTCCCCCGCCTCCACGGGGCTGTCGGATGTGAAGTAAATGCTGCCGTCGATGCCGGGGCTTTCGGCGTAGCTGCGGCCCACATAGCTCATGGACTGGCCGTCCCATCCGTCGCACAGCACCTCCACGGTGTCGCCCATGCGGCTGTCGTTGAACTGGTCCATGACCTGGGACTGCACCTCCATCACCAGCTCCGCCCGGCGCTGGGCCTCGTCGGCGTCCACCCGGTTGAGCATTTTCGCCGCCGGGGTCCCCTCCTCCGGGGAGTAGGCAAAGGCCCCCACCCGCTGGAGCTTCTGCTCCCCCAGGAAGTCGCACAGCTCCTCAAAGGCGGCCTCGTCCTCGTAGGGCAGGCCGGTGATGAGGCTGGTGCGCAGCACCACGCCGGGGATACGGCGGCGCAGGCCGGCAAACAGGGCCTCCAGCCCGGCCTTGGTCTCCCGCCGGCGCATGGCCTTCAGCACGGTATCGTTGCAGTGCTGGATGGGGATGTCCAGGTAGTTGCAGATCTTCTCCTCCCCGGCGATGGTGTCGATGAGCTCGTCGGACAGGTTGTCGGGGTAGAGATAGTGCAGCCGGATCCAGTGGAAGGGCAGCCTGCACAGAGCCCGCAGCAGCTCCGGCAGCTTCCGCTCCCCGTACAGGTCCATGCCGTAGCGGGTAATATCCTGGGCGATGACGATGCACTCCTGCACGCCGTCGTCCGCCAGGGCCTGGGCCTCCTGCAAAATGTCCTCCATCCGGCGGGAGCGGTAGTTACCCCGCAGGGAGGGGATCACGCAATAGGCGCAGCGGTTGCTGCACCCCTCCGCAATCCGCAGATAGGCATAGTGCCGGGGGGTGGACAGCACCCGGGGCAGCTCCTCCACCGGGCCGTTGATGTCCGCGAAATGGCGGCACTCCCGGCCCTCCATCACCTGCTCCAGAGCGGGCACGATGTCGCCGAAGCAGCCGGTGCCCATGATGCCGTCGATTTCCGGCAGTTCCTCCAGAATGTCCGCCTGATAGCGCTGGCTCAGGCAGCCGGTGACCAGGATCTTCCCGATCTGCCCCTCCTCCTTCAGCTGGGCGGCGGACAGGATGGTGTCGATGGCCTCGCTTTTGGCGCTGTCGATGAAGCCGCAGGTGTTGATGACCACCACGTCGCTGCCGGGGCAGTCCTCCTGGACGGTGATGCCCGCCTGCAGGCACAGGGCCATCATCTGCTCGGTGTTGACCCGGTTCTTGTCGCAGCCCAGGGATACGAATGATACGTTCATGCTCTGTTTCCTCTGATTATTCGGGTATTGAATGCTGCCGGGGTGTCTCCGGCAGGTGACTGCTTTCGCCGCCAGCGGGAGCTCATTCCTCCATGTCCCGGTCCAGCCGGGCCAGGGCGGGGCGGATATCCTGCCATTGAAAGCCCCGGCGCTGAAGCGCGGCGGACAGCCGCTGGAGCGTGGCCCGGTCCGGCGTCTTGCCCCGGAGCTTGGCGGCCAAAAATTTGTCGATGGCCTCCTCCGGGTCCGGCAGCTGGGCCAGGGCGTCGTCCCACAGGTCCCGGGGCACCCCCCGGCGCTGCAGCTCCTGGCGGACGCGGCCGGGGCCGTAGCCCATGGCGGCGTAGTGCCGGGCGATGACCCCGGCATAGGCGGCGTCATCCACCGCGCCCAGGTCCGCCAGCCACTGGGCGGTCTCCTGGGCCTCTTGGGGGTCGGCCCCCTTCTTCACCAGCCGGTCTGACAGCTCCTTCCGGGACAGCATCCGGCCTGCGGCCAGCTCTGCCGCCCGCTGGCGGGTCTGGGACCGGGCGGCGGCCCGGCGCAGCTCCTCCAGCACATCCTCCGTCAGCTCCTGGCCCGGGCGCAGGTCAAACCGCAGCAGCTCCTCCGGTGTGATGCGCAGCAGGTCGCCGCCGGTGAGATACACCAGCACCCGGTCCTTTTTGTGCAGGGACGGCTGGATGCGCTCAATCCGCGTCATCGTCGAAGTCGTCGGCGGACACGTCCACCGCCCGGCCGGCGGCCTTGGCGGCAATCTTGGACTGACTGCTCATCAGCTTGTGGAAGTCCCGGCGGATGGCGGCCTCCAGCTTGTCGGCCTCGTCGGGGTGATCCCGGAAATACTGCTTGGCGGCGTCCCGGCCCTGGCCCAGGCGGATATCGCCCATGTTGAACCAGGAGCCGCTTTTCTGGACCAGGTCCAGCTTCACGCCCAGATCCAGCATCTCGCCCAGGCGGCTGATGCCCTCGCCATACATGATATCAAACTCCGCCTCCCGGAAGGGGGGCGCCACCTTGTTTTTCACCACCTTGGCCCGGGTGCGGTTGCCGATGATCTCGCCGCCGGACTTCAAAGCCTCGATGCGGCGCACATCGATGCGGACGGAGGCATAGAACTTCAGGGCCCGGCCGCCGGTGGTGACCTCGGGGTTGCCGTACATCACGCCCACCTTTTCCCGCAGCTGGTTGATGAAGATGACGATGCTGTTGGTTTTGGCGATGACGCCGGTGAGCTTGCGCAGGGCCTGGCTCATAAGCCGGGCGTGCAGGCCCACGAAGCTGTCGCCCATCTCGCCCTCGATCTCCGCCCGGGGCACCAGGGCAGCCACGGAGTCCACCACCACCACGTCGATGGCGCCGGAGCGGACCAGGGCCTCGGTGATCTCCAGGGCCTGCTCGCCGGTGTCCGGCTGGGAGATGAGCATATCCTCGATCCGAACCCCCAGCGCCCGGGCATAGGTGGGGTCCAGGGCGTGCTCGGCGTCCACAAAGGCCACCTCGCCGCCCAGCTTCTGGGCCTGGGCCAGAATGTGCAGGGCCAGGGTGGTCTTACCGGAGGACTCCGGCCCGTAGATCTCGATGATGCGGCCACGGGGCACGCCGCCGATGCCCAGGGCCAGGTCCAGGGCCAGGGAGCCGGTGGGGATGGCCTCCACGTTGGTCTCGGCGTTTTCGCCATAGCGCATGATGGAGCCCTTGCCGTACATCTTCTCGATCTGCTGCATGGCCGTCTCCAGGGCCTTTTTTTTGTCGGAACCCGCAGGGACTGCGGCGGACGTATCCTTTTTCGCTGCCATTTTCGTCTCCTCCTCTAATTGATTGCCATAATGCTATCACAAATACTGTCCGGAAAAGCGGACAGTCAGATCTCCTGATACAGGGCTCCCAGCACCACCCGGGGAATGCCCGCCGGGTCCGGGAGAATTTCCAGGTCGCCGAAGCCCACGCTGCGCATGAGCCGCAGCACGTCGTCGGCCTGGCCGATGCCCACCTCGAAGCACAGCCGGGACCCGGGATGCAGCACCGAGCGCCAGTGGGCGCAGATGGCCCGGTAAAAGTCCAGGCCGTCGGCGCCTCCGTCCAGGGCCATGTGGGGCTCGTAATCCCGGACGGAGGCGTCCAGCCCGGGAATATCCCCGGAGGGAATATAGGGGGGATTGCTGACGATGCAGTCAAAGTCCCCCAGCCGCTGGAGCGGCGGGTGCAGGGCGTCCAGCTGCATGGCCGTCACCCGGCCCGTCAGGCCGTTGCGGCGGATATTCTGGCGGCAGATGCGCAGGGCCCCGTCGCTGAGCTCCCCCAGCACCACCCGGGCGTCCTTCACCTGGCTGGCGATGGCCAGACCCAGGCACCCGGATCCGGCGCACAGATCCAGCACCCGGGGGCCGTCCTGCTGCGCCAGCCAGTTAATGGCGGCCTCGGCCAGGGTCTCGGTGTCGGGCCGGGGGATCAGTACGCTTTCGGAGATGTCCAGGGGCAGGCCGTAGAACTCCCACTCGCCGATAAGGTATGCCACCGGCTCCCCGGCCAGACGGCGGCGGGCCAGGGCCCAGGCCGCCTCCTCCACCTCCGGGGACGCGTACAGCGCGCCGTCCCGCAGCAGCCGGGCCTTATCCTTTCCGGCGGCGAAGCACACCAGCTCCCGGGCCTCCAGGGTGGCGGCCTCGATGCCCGCCTGCCGCAGCTGACGCCGGATATCCAGTGTCAGGTCGTTGTATGTAGTAGCCATCCGGTCCTCCTGCCGTCATACGGAATACAATCTGCTCCAAAATGCGGTGCAGCGCATTTTGGAAGGCGCTTACCACTTGTCCTTTCCCTGCTCCTCCGGCAGCACCAGCTTCAAGGCCTCGATGGCCACCTCCAGCATGGAGTCGTCCGGCTCGTTGGTGGTGAAATTCTGAAGCCACATGCCCGGGGCGGACAGAATACGGGTGACGGCGTTGTCGTGGCGGCCCACAAAGCGGTTGAACTCATAGGTGACGCCCACCACCGGGATCAGTAGCAGCAGGTGCATGCCCACCCGGACCCACAGATTCTGCCAGTTCACATAGCTGAACACGATGCTGCTGCACAGGATGGACACCACGATCACCACGAACAGAAAGCTGGTGCCGCAGCGGGGATGGTGCTTGGGCTGGATGCGGGCGTTTTCCACCGTCAGCGGCAGCCCCGCCTCATAGCAGAAGATGGTCTTATGCTCCGCCCCGTGATAGCAGAACACCCGGCGCACGTCCTTCTGCCTGGAGCAGAGGATCAGGTACCCCAGGAAAATGGCGATCTTCACCGCCCCCTCAATGAGGTTGTGGACGGCGGCATGCCGGGCGTGGAACAGCCCGGCAATAAACGTGGGCAGCAGCATAAACAGCAGCAGGGTCAGCCCCAGGGACAGGATCACCGACACCCACACCAGCACCGACTGGAGCTTCTCCGCCGGAACGTGCTCCTCCAGCCACTTATCCAGCTTGGAGGGCTGGGTATTTTCATCGTCGGGATAGTAATCGGCGGAGAACATCAGGGCCTTGACGCCCCGGACCATGGAGTCCAGAAACGTGACGGCCCCCCGAATGATGGGCCAGCCCAGGATGGGGTACTTGTCCTTGACCAGGGTCAGCTCCTCCACCCGGGTCACCAGGCCCTCCGGCGAGCGGACCACAATGGCCTGCTTCTCCGGCCCGCGCATAAGGATGCCCTCGATCAGGGCCTGGCCACCGATGGACGTGCGGAATTGGTTGTTTTTTTCCATGGGGAATGGGTTCCTTTCCTGTTTGAACAGTATAACACAGCGCCCGATGGAATGCAACAGGCGTTCGATTTTTTTATAGCTCCTCCCCGGCGATGGGCAGGCGGATGGTGACGATGGCACCGCCGCCGTCGGCATTGCCGATGTCGAAGGCGCCGCCGTGGCGCTGGACGATCTCGTCGCACACGGCCAGGCCGATGCCGCTGCCCCGGGCCCTGGAGGACCCCTTATAGAATTTCTGCTTCACAAAGGGCAGCTCCGCCGGAGGAATGCCGGGGCCGTAGTCCCGGATGCGCACCACATAGCACTCCCCCTCCCGGGTCATGTCCACGTCGATGCGCTTGCCTGCCCCGCCGTGCTTGGCGGCGTTGTCCAGCACGTTGCAGAACACCTGCTTCAGCCGCTGAGGGTCGCCGGAGATAGGGTCGGTATACAGCTCCTGCCCGCTGTGGTAGTTCAGCTGGATGCCGTCCTGGCGGAACAGCTCGCGATAGGTATAGATGGCGTCCTCCAGCTCCGCCTGCAGGTCCATTTCCTCCACCTGGAGGGTAAAGCGGCCGTCCTGCATTTTGGAAAATTCCAGCAGCTCCTCCACCATGCCCGTCAGGCGGCGGGCCTCCTTGACAATGATGCGCAGGCCACGGCGCAGCTGGCGGGGGTCGCCGGTCTCATCGCCCAGCAGCGTCTCGCCCCAGCCGCTGATGGCCGTCAGCGGGGTGCGCAGCTCGTGGGACACGGAGGAGATGAACTCCGTCTGTATTTTTTCGCTTTGACTGATCTTCAGGGACATGTTGTTGATGTTGTCCACCAGCTGGCCCAGCTCGTCGGAGTATTTGTTGCTGATCTGGATGCCGTAGCTGCCGGAGGAAATGCGCTTGGCAGCCTCGGACACCTCAGCCACCGGCTGCACCACGTTGTTGATGAAGATCAGGTTGGACACGAAGATCAGGAAGATCACCGCCGCGATGACGGCAGCGATCACCAGCACCGTCAGCCAGAGCTGCTGGTTCATCAGATGGGTGGAGGTGACGTAGCGCATAACGCCCACCACCGCGCCGTTGTAGAACAGGGGGCTGGACACGGCCAGAATGTTCTCGCCGGTCAGGGGGTCCCGGCCGGTGAATGTGGCGGTTTTGCCGGTTTCCACGGCGCGATTCACATCCATCGTGGCGGGGGTGCTGCCGGCCACGGCCCCTTGGGTGGACAGCTCCACCTGGCGCTTGCCGTTGATAAATTGCAGCTCCACGGTCTTGCCCAGGCTGTCGCTGGTGGCAAAGTCCGCGGTGTACTGGGCGGCCCGGCGGTAATACTCGCTGTAGCTGCCCATGCTGTAGGCGCTGAAATAGTCCGCCCCGGATTTTGCCTTGGCCTCCAGGGTGGAGCGGGCCCGGCCATAGAGGTTGGAGCTGATGGTCACAGCGGTGAGAATCCCCGTCAGGGCCAGAATGATGACGATGGGCCCCACGCTGCTGGCCAGCCACCGGCGGCGCAGGCCCCGGAGCTTCAGCCGCTTCCCCCCGCCGGGGGTAAACAGCCGCAATCTGTTGTCCGTTTGTGTTCCCATGGTATCAGAAGCCCCACTTATAGCCAAAGCCCCACACCGTGGTGATATAGGTGGGGTTGGTGGCGTTGTCCTCGATCTTCAGCCGCAGACGGCGGACGTTGACGTCCACGATCTTCAGCTCGCCGAAATAGTCCCGGCCCCACACCAGGTCCAGGATCTCCTCCCGGGACAGGGCCTTGCCGGGATTTTCCATAAACATCCGCATGATGGAATACTCCACCTGGGTCAGCTTGATGCGCTGGCCGTTTTTCTCCAGGGTGCGGTTGCGGGTGTTCAGCAGGAAGGGGGGCTGGCTGATGGTACCCGCCGGGGGCTCGTGGCTGGCGCCGCCGCTGCGGCGGATCAGGGCGTCCACCCGGGCGGTAAGCTCCGCCGGGGAGAAGGGCTTGGTCACATAGTCGTCGGCCCCGTTCATCAGGCCCGTGACCTTGTCCATCTCCTGGGACCGGGCCGTCAGCATGATGATGCCGATGCGGGGATTGGTGGCCCGGATGCGGCGGCATACCTCGAAGCCGTCGATGCCCGGCAGCATCACGTCCAGCAGGGCCACCAGGGTGTCCGGATTGGCGTGGAGCTTATCCAGGGCCTCCTCGCCGGTCTCGGCCTCCACCACCTCATAGCCCGCCCGGCGCAGGTTGATGACGATAAAGCTGCGGATGCTGGCTTCATCCTCCAGGACCATTACCTTTCTCATGGATCTGACGTTCCTTTCTTCCGATTTTACGCGCCCCACCGGGCCACGATCAGGTTAAAGCACTGGCGCAGGGTCTCCTCATCCAGGCGGCAGGAGGCGGCGCCGTCCAGCAGCTCACCGGCATAGGTGACGCCGTTCTGACGGCGCAGGGCAATGCGCCCGCCCATCATGGCGCGCTTTTCCCGGTTGTCTCCGGTAAGGGTATACAGGGCCACCACCGGCTGCCCGCTGCACAGCAGCACCACCTGATTTTCATACGCGCCGTTGTCGGCGGTGGTGTAGGTGATCCCTCCGCCCCATCCGTCCGGCAGGCGGAAATACCACCCGGCGGCCAGATCGTGATACGTTACGGTCAGACTCGCGCTGTCGCCGTCTTTGTCGTAGGAAATCCATTTTACCAGTCCCTTGGCCGCCGCCGTGTTGGCTGTGTCGGCCTTGGCAGGCTGCTCCGGGGCCGGGATCTCGATGCAGCCGTCGCCGTCGATATCCTGGGGCGCCAGCTGCATATAGGGGTATACGGCGGAGGTCAGGCCGGCAAAGCGGTCCTGGACCACGTTGGTCAGGCCGCCGTTCTCCTGCCAGATCAGCACATCCGTCATGGCCATGCCCTGGCTGTTGACGCCGGTGGCAAATACGGCGGGGGTGCCGTCGGAGAGGCGCCCGGCAACAATGCTGCCCCGGCTCAGCTCCGCCATGGTGCAGCTGAGCACGCTGCTGTAGCTGGCGGAGATCACGTCGTCCTTCCGGACATACAGGCCCGCCACAGGCTGGCCGTCGTTGTCCGAGCGGAACAGCAGCAGGCTCTTGACCCCGTCGCCGTCCAGGTCCGTGACGGTGAAGCGGGTATAGCCGCTTTGCAGCAGCACATAGGGCTCCGGCTGGGGCACATATACAGCCACGGTCTGCACGTCGGCGCTGATGCGCCAGCCCACGATGATCTCCTGGTGGCCGTTGCCGGTCAGGTCCTCATACTGGACGCTGTCGATGGCGGTGCCGCTGCTCTCGATGACGCACAGCTGGTGGTATGACTCGTCCTCCGGCCGGAAAATGAAAATTTTCAGGGGCTTTTCGTCGCCCTGGAGCCGCATGAACACCAGAGCCTCGGACTGACCGTCGTTATTGAGGTCCACCATCTGAACGGACTGGATATTCTCCCCGGCGCTGGGGGCGATGAGCTCATAGCCCTGCTTCTGCAGGTCGTCCAGCTCCTGGGACAGGCCCGCGTATTCCGCCGCCACCCGGGGCAGGGTGAACAGGTCCTCCACCGACGAGCGGAAAATGCACCCCGTCAGCGTCAGCGTCATCGCTGCCGCCAGGGCCAGGGCCGCAGCGCGGCGCAGCAGGTGTTTCATGGGACAGTTTCCTCCCTCCGGTCCGATTTTTTGACGCATATATCATACCACAGCTTTCGCCGCTTGGGTACCCCTGTTTTGTCCGGTGTTACAGAAAATTTACAGTCCCGCAGCCAGGAGTCCCCGGGCGGCAGACTTTTTTTGGCAAATTTGGTTGACTGTTCGTTCGCTCTGTGATATAATCAGTTTGCCGGATATTATACGACACTGTGTTCAATAACTCAAAATGACGGCTTATCTGTCGTCCCGGCAACGGAAAGGAGAAATCATATGGAAACGTCTTACACCGCGTCCTCTGCTTCCCCCGCCGTGCAGCTGCCCACCAACCGCAGTCTGCTGAAATTCGTTCTGCTGTCCATCATCACCCTGGGCATTTACGGCCTGGTGGTCATGACCAAGATCAGCACCGAGATCAACACCATTGCCGGCCCCTATGATAACAAAAAAACCATGAACTACTGCCTGGTGGTCCTGATCTTCTCCTGGCTGACTATGGGCATCGTGCCCCTGGTCTGGGCCCACCGTTTCTCCAACCGCGTTGGCAGTGAGCTGCTGCGCCGGAACCTACCCTATCAGTTCGACGCCGGAACCTTCTGGCTGTGGAACGTGTTGGGCTCGCTGATTGTTGTAGGTCCCTTTGTCTACACGCACAAGCTGCTCACCGCTATGAACATGCTCTGCACCGACTATAACGCCAAGGGCTGAATTTTCCCCGTATATCGCAGGCAAAAAAGAGACCGGCTCCCGCCGGTCTCTTTTTGTTATGATTCCATCTCCGCCAGGGCGGCGTTATACAGGTCGTTGCGGGACAGGCCCGTCTCCTCCGCCGTCCGGCGGACGGCGTCCTTCATCCGCCCCCCCTCCTGCCGCAGGCGCAGCACCTGCCGGACTCCCTGCTCCAGGGTCACGGCGGGCCCGGCGGCCCGCTGGGCCCCGGCCACCACCAGTACATACTCCCCTCGGGGCTCCTTCTCCTGATACAGGGCCACCGCCTGGGACAGAGTGGTGCGCACCGTCTCCTCATGGAGCTTTGTCAGCTCCCGGCACAGGGCCACCGGCCGGTCCCCCAGCACCTCTAGCATGTCCGCCAGGGTGGGCCGCAGCTTGTGGGGCGCCTCGTGGAACACCATGGTGCGCTCCTCGCCCCGCAGCTCCTCCAGCCGGGCGCGGCGCTCCTTTTTGTTGGCGGACAGGAACCCCTCGAAGCAGAATCGTCCGGTGGGCAGCCCCGACACCGCCAGGGCGCACACGGCGGCGCAGCAGCCGGGGATGGCCTGCACGGTGATGTCCTGCTGTCCGCACAGGCGCACCAGGTCCTCTCCGGGGTCGCTGATGGCCGGGGTTCCGGCGTCCGTCACCAGGGCGCAGCTCTCCCCCGCCAGCAGACGCTCCGCAATGGCGGGGCCTGCGGCGGCCCGGTTGTGCTCGTGATAACTGACCAGGGGCTTGCGGATGTCGAAGTGGTTCAGCAGCCGCAGGGACACCCGGGTATCCTCGGCGGCGATAAAATCCGCCGTCCGCAGTGTTTCCACCGCCCGGGGCGACAGGTCCCCCAGGTTGCCGATCGGCGTTGCCACCAGGTATAAGGTTCCAGCCATGGTATCTTACTCCTTGTCTCGAAAATAAGCGCGGCGAACATCCTCCGTCTCGCCGCCGTCCGGCCCCCGCAGCAGCAGAGGCGGCTCCGCCGTCAGCCCCGGCCGTCCACCCAGCCGGGCCTCCAGCAAAAACAGGCTCGGCGAGGCCGCCGCCGTGTGGTGCACGAAGCGCAGGCGCTTGGGCTCCAGCCGCACCCGGCGCAGCTCCTCCATCACGTCCGCCAGCCGGTCCGGCCGGTGGACCAGGCAGAAGCTGCCGCCCCAGGTCAGGGCCCGGGACGCGGCGGCGCACAGCTGGGAAAGGGTGCAGTCCGTCTCCGCCCGGGCGGTGCGCCGGGCGGCGTCCGGGGCCACGGCTCCGGCCCCCGGCGGGAAATACGGCGGGTTGGACACCGCCAGCCGGAACCGTCCCGGCGGCAGCAGCCCCGGGTCCCGCAGGTCCCCCTCCAGGCACCGCAGCCGATCCTCCAGGCCGTTTTCCGCCGCCGTCCGGCGGAAAAGCCCGCAGGCGGCGGGCTGGAGCTCCACCCCGGTGACGGTCAGCTCCGGCTCCCGGGCCAGCAGCAGCAGACCCAGCAGCCCCGTGCCGGCTCCCAGGTCGCACACGGTCATCCCCCGCCGCAGCCGGGGAAAGGCCCCCAGCAGAAACGTATCCGTGGAGGGGCGGAACAGTCCGTCGGCATATGCGAATGTATACCCGCCGGGCCAAAGCCGGTCCCAATGCTCCATGGTGCTCCCCTCCCCGGTGTTTTCCCCTATTGTAATATACTTTTTCACAGGACGCAAGGCCATCCCGGCCCCCGGGACTGTGAACCGCCACGAAAAATGAAAGTTTACAGATATTTCATCCGGACAGGGGGTTGCATTTTCGGATTTTCATGATACAATAATGCCATAATCTGAATGGAGGTGCTACTATGGCTTATCAGATCGGCTCTGCTTGTGTCAGCTGCGGCGCTTGCGCTGACGTCTGTCCCGTGGGTGCTATTTCCCAGGGTGACGATCGTTATGTGATCGATGCCAACGCTTGCCTGGACTGCGGTACCTGCAGTGATACCTGCCCCAACGGCGCTATCAATCCTGCTGACTAATTACATCAGTCTGAAAAAATCCCCGGTGCCTGGCACCGGGGATTTTTTTGTCTGTTTCCGGGGATCAGCGGCACCTCTGGGCGGCCTCGCGGCCGGCCCGGAAGGCCCGGATGTTCAGCTCTCGTACCTTTTCCGGCACGGTGTCGGCCACCACCTGCTCCCAGTCGATCTGGGGACAGCCCAGGCTGTCGCACATGGCGCCGAACAGCACCACGTTCATGCACCTGGCGTTGCCCAGGTCCAGGGCGATCTCGCTGGCGGGGACGGCGATGGTACGGAACACCTTTTCCATGGCCTCGATGCAGCCGTCCGGATACGTCTCGGCCCCGGAGGCAATGGTGGTGGATTTGATGGCATAGTCATTGATAACGGCCACGCCGTCGGGCTTCAGGAACTCGGCGTAGCGAACGGCCTCCATCCGCTCCAGGGCCACCATAATGTCCGCCTCGCCCTTGCCGAACACGGGGCCGTAGACCTTGTCGCCCCAGCGGACCTGGGTGGACACGGAGCCGCCACGCTGGGCCATGCCGTGTACCTCGCTCTGCTTCACATCGAACCCGGCCTGCATGAAGCCGTTGGACATGATCTTGGAGATCAGGATGGCGCCCTGACCGCCCACGCCCACCAGCAGCGCACTTTTCACGTTGGACATGTTACTTTTCCTCCTTTTCGATGGCGTCGAAGGGGCAGACCTGGGCGCACACGGTGCAGCCCACGCACTGGGTGCGGTCAATGACGGCCTTGCCGTTTTCCAGGGAGATAGCCGGGCAGCCCACCTTCAGACAGCTGCGGCAGCTGCGGCACTTGTCGGCGTTTACATGGCACATGCCCTTGCGGAACTTGTCCCGCTTGATCAGCAGGCACGGACGGCGGGTGACGATGGCGGGCTGCTGCCCGGCGTCCAGGGCGGACACCGCCTGGTCCACGGCGGCCTTCATGGCCTTCAGGTCCTGGGGATCCACCGTCAGCACCGGGGCAAAGCCCAGGGCCGTGAGGATCTTTTCCACGCTGAGAAGTGCGGTGGGGTCCCCCTGGAGGGTATAGCCGGTGCCGGGGTTGTCCTGGTGGCCGGTCATGCCGGTGATGCGGTTATCCAGCACGCAGGGGATCATGCGCCCCTTGTTGTACACGATCTCCGCCGCGCCGGTCATGCCGCTGTGGAAGAAGGTGGAATCGCCCACCACGCCGAACACCACCTTGCCGGTGACGCCCTCTTTTTCAAAGCTCTTGGCGATGCCCATGCCGGCGGAGAAGCCCGCGCCCATGCACACCACGGAGTCCATGCAGTTCAGCGGGGCGGCGCAGCCCAGGGTATAGCAGCCGATGTCGCCGGTGACCACATAGTTCTTGTTCTTGGACAGGGTATAGAAGAATCCCCGGTGGGGGCAGCCGGGACAGAGGGCCGGGGGCCGGTTGGCCGGGGCCACGTCCACGGTGCGGTAATCCGCCTTCTGGCCCAGCACCCGCTGGCGCAGCAGCTGGGTGTTCAGCTCGTACAGAAGGCCCGTCAGCTCCTTGCCCACGCAGGGGATGCCGGCGGCCTTGATCTGGTCCTCCATAAAGGGCTCCAGCTCCTCGATGACGTAGAGCTTCTCCACCCTGGAGGCAAAGTCCCGGATCAGGTCCATAGGCAGGGGGAAGGTCAGGCCCAGCTTCAGGAAGGAGGTCCCCTCCGGGAACACCTCCTTGGCGTATTCATAGGCGATGGAGGCGGTGATGACACCCACCCTGCCGTCGCCCATCTCCAGCTTGTTCAGGCCGTTTTCCAGAGCCCGGGTGCAGCCGTATTCCCGCAGCTTCTCCAGCCGCTCCTCCACCAGAGGGTGGTTGGCATAGGCGTGAGCCGGGGTGCAGACGAACTTGCGGACGTTGCGGGCATAGGGCGCATGGATGTGCTCCGTGCGCTGGCCAAACTCCACCAGGCCCTTGGAGTGGCAGACCCGGGTGGTGGTGCGGTACAGCACCGGCGTGTCGAACAGCTCGGACACCTCGCAGGCCAGGGCCACAAAGTCCTTGCACTCCTGGGCATCGCTGGGCTCCACCATGGCGATCTTGGCAGCCCGGGCATAGTGGCGGTTGTCCTGCTCATTCTGAGAGGAATGGCAGCTGGGATCGTCGGCGGTGACCACGATGAACGCGCCGCCCACGCCCATGTAGCCGGCGGTGAACAGGGGGTCCGCCGCTACGTTCAGGCCCACCATTTTCATGGTGCAGAAGGACCGGGAACCGGCGATGGACGCGCCGTAGGCCACTTCGGTGGCTACCTTCTCGTTGGGGGCCCACTCGCAGTACACATCGTCCTTATACTGGGGCAGATTCTCCAGAATCTCGGTGCTGGGGGTGCCGGGGTAGGCGGAACAGATTTTGATCCCGGCCTCATAGACGCCCCGGGCGGTGGCCTCGTTGCCGGACATCAGGTGCTTCATGGTGATCTCCTTCCTTTCTATACGCAGTGGGGTGGTTATGATGTGGAAACCCGCCGGGGCGGCCCGTCCCCCTTCCCAAATGTGACGGGCCGCCGCCGGTGGACGGAAAAATGCTCAGTATGCCAGAGGCTGGGCCTGGCCGTGGAGCACCCGCAGGGCGCCCTCCGCCAGGGAGCGCATCTCCTCCTCGCCGGGGAAGCGCAGCACCGGGGCGAGCCCCCCCACATAGGCGGTGATATCGTCGCAGAAGAACTGCTCATAGGCCATGCCGCCGGTATAGGCGATGGCGTCCACGTGGAAGCGCAGCACCGCCGCCATGGCGCCGATGTCCTTGGCCAGCTGATATACCAGGGCCTGGTATGCCTCCACGAATTGGGGGTCGCCCTCCGTGACCTTGGCGCAGATGACCCGGAAATCCGTGGTGCCCAGATAGGAGAACATCCCCGCCCGGCGGCCCAGGGTCTTTTTGACCTGGTCCTTGCTTCTGCCGGAATAGCAGTAATCGATCAGCTGGTTCACCGGAAGGCCGCCGGCCCGGTCCATGCCCATGGAGCCCTCGTCCTTGACGTTGAACACGTCCACCACCCGTCCGTGGTGGTGGGCCGCCACGGACACGCCGCCGCCCAGATGACAGACGATAAGGTTGACCTGCTCATAGGGTCTGCCCAGCGCCGCCGCAGCCTTCCGGCCGATGGACTTCTGGTTCAGGGCGTGGAACTGGCTCAGGCGGCGGAAATCGGCAAAGCCCGTGTAGTGGGCCACGTCCGTCATCTCGTCCACGCACACCGGATCCACGAAAAAGGCGGGGATGCCCACCATGTCGCCGATGCGCCGGGCCAGATACGCCCCCAGGTTGGAGGGGTGCTCGCCGTAGGGCGCGGTCTCCACGTCGTGCATGACCCGGTCGTTGACGGCGTAGGTGCCGGAGGGGATGGGCCGGTACAGGCCGCCCCGGCCGCACACGGCGGCAAAGTCCGTCAGCCGAAAGCCGCCCTCCGTCACGGCGTCCAGAATGGCCTTCTGGCGGAAGTCCGCCTGGTCAATGACCCGGTCGAACCGGTCCAGCTCCTGGGCAGAGTGGTCGATGCTCTTTTTGAACAGCTGCTCCTCCTCGTCGAAAACGGCGATCTTGGTGCTGGTAGCGCCGGGGTTGATGATCAATACCTTCATAGGCGGGCTCCTCTCCGGAACGGGTTTTCACCGAATAACTTAATGAACAGTTTTATTATGGCAGTCCCGTTCCCGTTTGTCAACGGTGATTTCCGGGGATGGGAAAACCTTGTGGGACCCCACAAAAAAACCGCCCCCGGACCTGTCGTTTTGACAGGCCCGGGGGCGGGCGGGAACAGGGTTATTGCAGATTCAGGCGCTTTTTCAGCGTCAGAAGTGTGAGAATGTAGTACGCCGCGCATTCCAGGACGCTCCACGCCGCGGTACCCCAGATCACATAGGACAGGAGCGCAGCCGCAGGCGGATCCGCCCAGAAGTCGGGGTCCACATCAATGCGTATGCCTGCGGCGGTGACCACGGACAGAATGGTCTGCACGGCGATGCCGAAGCCGATGTAGAACACCACCGACAGCAGGAGCTTGTGGTTGGAGAAGCTGTGGCCCAGGGAGATGGCGGCATAGAACCGCAGATACGACGCCAGCCCGGCGGCCAGAAGCAGCACCACCAGGCCCACGATGCATCCGGTGGCGTTGCCGCTCAGGGACTCCATCAGGGACCGCAGCCCCCGGAATATGCCGGCGAACAGGTTCTCGCCGCCCGTCACGGACAGCACCATGGTCCACATCAGCGCCGCCAGCACTGCCGACAGGATGCCCCATGCCATGGACACGATGAGCTTGGACCAGATCAGCAGGCTGCGGCTCACCGGCAGGGTGAACATCAGATAGCCCTCGTCGGTCATCAGGTTCTTATAGAACCGGTACACCATCAGCACCAGGGTCAGCAGCAGCACGCCGAAGGTGGTGAAGGCAAACAGCGTCATAAACAGCGTCCGGAAAATGGACAGGACCGTGCTCTCGGGATAGCGGCCCATCAGGGAGCCGGTGACGCTGGTGCCGCCTGCCGTCACCAGCAGCAGGGCGTATACCGGCAGCATGATGCGCCCGGTGGCCCGGAACTCGTATTTCAGCAGCTTACTCAGCATAGCGGAACACCTCCCGGAACAGCTCGTCCACGCTGCAGCCCTTTTCCTGACGGATCTGGTCCACCGACTGCTGCAGAAGGACGCGGCCCTTGTTGATGAAGATCACGTCGTCCAGCACGTTCTCCACGTCGGCGATCAGGTGGGTGGAGATCACAAGAGACGCGTTCTCATTGTAGTTGGTGAGGATGGTGTGGATGATATAGTCCCGGGTAGCGGGGTCCACACCGCCGATGGGCTCATCCAGCAGATACAGCCGGGCCCTCCGGCTCATGACCAGGATCAGCTGCACCTTTTCCCGGGTGCCCTTGCTCATCTGCTTGATGCGCAGCCTGGGGCTGACGTCCAGGGCCGAGAGCATGTGCTCGGCGGCGTCCCGGTCAAAATCGGGATAAAAGTCGCCGAAGAAGTCCAGCAGCTGCACCACGTTCATCCAGCCGGACAGATACGTCCGCTCCGGCAGGTACGAGATCAGGCCCTTGGTCTCCGGCCCCGGGGTGTGCCCGTCGATGATGACGGCGCCGCTGCTGGGCACCAGCAGGCCGTTGGCCAGCTTGATGAGGGTGGTCTTGCCGCTGCCGTTGGGACCCAGCAGGCCCACAATGCGCCCGGGCTCCACCGTCAGGCTGACGTGGTCCAGGGCCCGGGAGCTGTCAAAATATTTGGTCAGCTCCCGACATTCCAGAATTGCCATGTTATTCCTCCTCCCATGTGTCCAGCAGCGCTTTCACCTGCTGCCGGCTGTAGCCCAGCTGCGCCATGGACGAGAGATACTCCCGCGTCCGGCCCCGGGCCAGTTTCTCCTTGGCGCTCTGGATCACGGACAGATCCTCCGTGACAAAGCGCCCCGCCGTGCGCTGGGTATGCAGCAGGCCAGTGCCCTCCAGCTCCGCCAGGGCCCGCTGCACCGTGTTGGGATTCACCCCCGCATCCGCCGCCAGCTCCCGCACGGTGGGCAGCCGCCCGCCGCTGGGAATGGAGCCCGACAGAATGGCCAAGGTGATCTGCTGGGTCAGCTGGGTATAGATGGGTTGGTCGTTGCGAAAATGCCACTCCATGGCCCCGCCTCCTTGTATGATTGAACTATGTAAGTAATACAATAGTACAGTAATACAATTTTGTCAAGCCCCAAATGTAAATTTTTTCCCCATCGGTTGACGGGGCGGGCCGGGAAAGCTATACTGGAAGATGAAAAGAGGTATCCACCCCCTTCCGCGAGAAAGGAGAGTTTTTCATGAATCACAGCTGGAACCACGACCCCTTCCAGGGGGGCGGGCCGGTGCCCCACCGGCCAAAAAAACAGCGTCGGCCCATCGGCTCCCCCGTGGGGCGGACGCTGCTGAACCTGGCGGTGACGCTGATCTTCGGCGCCGTTTATTTCTATATCGTGCTGCCGCCGCTGAACCTGCATTCCGGCGAATTCTATGTGTTCGTGCTGCTGCTGTGCGCGGTATACTGCGGCTGCGCCATTCTGACCTCCGGCTTTCAGGGCAGCGGGGCCAAGGGCTACTTCGGCTTCGTGAAAAAGCAGTGCACCGTGCCCTTTGTGCTGGCGGCGGCGCTGGCAGTCACGGCCATTGTGGGCACGGCCGTCGGCTGGGAGGTGTTCCGGGCCGGCTCCTACCGGGACCTGCTGACCGTGGACAACGGCGACTTTGCCGCCGAGGTGGAGGAGATCAGCTATGACCAGATCCCCATGCTGGACCGGGACTCCGCTGAGAAGCTGGGCAACCGCAAGCTGGGCGAGCTGGCGGACATGGTGTCCCAGTTCGAGGTGGCCGGGGACTATACCCAGATCAACTACAAGGGCCGCCCGGTGCGGGTGACGCCCCTGCGCTACGGCGACTGGATCAAGTGGCTGAACAACCGCTCCCAGGGCCTGCCGGCGTATCTGGTCATCGACATGGTGACCCAGAATGTGGACGTGGTGCGCCTGGATCAGGGCATCCGCTACACCACGGCCGAGCACTTCGGCCGGAATCTGAACCGCTATCTGCGGTTCCGCTACCCCACCTATCTGTTCGACGCCCCGGCCTTTGAGATCGACGAGGACGGCAACCCCTTCTGGGTCTGCCCCCGGATCAAAAAGACCATCGGCCTGTTCGGCGGCACGGACATTGCCGGAGCCGTGCTGGTCAATGCCGTCACCGGTGAGTGCACCTATTACGACGCGGCGGATGTTCCCTCCTGGATCGACCATGTGTACCCGGCGGAGCTGATCATCCAGCAGTACGACTATCACGGCACCTATGTCAACGGCTTCATCAACTCCCTGTTCGGCCAGCGGGATGTGACCGTCACCACCGACGGCTATAACTATCTGGCCATCGGCGACGATGTGTATATGTACACCGGCATCACCTCCGTGGTGTCCGACGAGTCCAACATCGGCTTCATCCTGTCCAACCAGCGCACCAAGGAGACCCGGTTTTACACCGTGGCCGGAGCCGAGGAGTACTCCGCCATGGAGTCCGCCCAGGGCCAGGTGCAGCAGATGAAATACGCCGCCACCTTCCCCCTGCTGCTGAACATTGCGGACCAGCCCACGTATTTCATGGCCCTGAAGGATGCGGCGGGCCTGGTGAAAATGTACGCCATGGTCAACGTCAGCCAGTATCAGATCGTGGCCACCGGCGGCGACGTGGCAGAGTGCGAGAGCAACTACCGCCAGATGCTGGCCCGGTATAACCTCATCGACGACTCCGACGCCAACATCCCCGCCGACACCCAGGAGGCCGCCGGCGTCCTCTCCGATATCCGCACCGCCGTGATCGGCGGCGACAGCCGGTATTACCTGCGGCTTCAGGGCGAGTCGGTGTACTACGTCATCTCCGCCGCCGACGCGCCCCAGGTGGTGACCCTGAACACCGGCGACCGGGTCACCATCACCTACCGTCCCCAGGAGGGCGCGTCCATTCTGGAAGCCACCGCCGTCACGCTGGTGTCCGGCAGCAGCGGTACCGGCACCGTTGACAACCCCACGGACCCCATCAAAATCAACCCCGCCCCGGGCATCGGCGACATCATCACCGACCCCGGCGACGGCGGACGGGTGGAACTCCCGGTGGAGCCGCCCCCCGAGGAGGTCCGGCAATAACGGCAGTCCAAAAGGACCGGGCGTCAGCCCGGTCCTTCAGCTTGTCAAGAGAGTTTTTGCTCCTGCCCGGCGGCAGCTCTGCATTTCGCAGGCATGGCGCCATACCCCGGAAACGGTGTCAAGGTTTACAAAAGGCATTTTTTCTGCTACAATGGAGTCTGTCACAAAATTTACGCCCCCAAGCATCCGAAAGGAGATTTTTATCATGAACAACGAGCTCAAATCCATCCTGTCCCGGGTGGATCATACCCTGCTGGCCCAGAGTGCCACCTGGAACGAAATCAAGGCCATCTGCGACGACGGCATCCGGTACGGCTGCGCCAGCGTGTGCATCCCCGCCTCCTATGTGAAGCAGGCGGCGGAGTATGTGGCGGGCCAGATCGCCGTCTGCACCGTCATCGGCTTCCCCAACGGCTACGACACCACCGCCTCCAAGTGCTTTGAGGCCACCGACGCCGTGAACAACGGCGCGTCCGAGATCGACATGGTCATCAACATCGGCTGGGTAAAGGACGGCCTGTACGATCGGGTGCTGGACGAGATCCGCGCCGTAAAGGCCCACTGCCAGGGAAGGCTCCTGAAGGTCATCATCGAGACCTGCATGCTCACCGATGCCGAGAAGATCGAGATGTGCCGCGTGGTGTCCCAGTCCGGCGCGGAGTATATCAAGACCTCCACCGGCTTCGGCGGCGGCGGAGCCACCCGGGAGGACGTGGCTCTGTTCAAGGCAAACGTGGCCCCCCATGTGAAGATCAAGGCCGCCGGCGGCATCGCCAACCTGGACGACGCCCGGGACTTCATCGCCCTGGGGGCCGACCGTCTGGGCACCAGCCGCATCGTCAAGGCCGTGAAGGCCATGGAGCAGAAATAAACACAATACAAGGAGGAACTCAGTCATGTCTACCCCCCACAACAGCGCCGCCCCCGGCGCATTCGCCAAAACCGTGCTGATGCCCGGCGACCCCCTGCGCTCTCAGTTCATCGCCGAAACCTTCCTGGAAAACCCCGTGCTGGTGAACAACGTCCGGGGCGTCCAGGGCTACACCGGCACCTATAAGGGTGTGCCCGTGTCCGTGATGGCCTCCGGTATGGGAATGCCCTCCATCGGCATTTACTCCCACGAGCTGTACACCCAGTACGGCGTGGAGAACATCATCCGCGTGGGCTCCGCCGGGGCCATGCGGGCGGACCTGGAGCTGGGCAGCGTGGTGGCCGGTCAGGGCGCCTGCACCAACTCCAGCTTTGCCGACCAGTATGAGCTGGGCGTCCACTATGCCCCCATCGCCGACTTCGACCTGCTGATGGCCGCCGTGGAGTCCGCCCGGGAGCTGGGCGTGAAGATGCCCGTGGGCAATCTGTACTCCTCCGACACGTTCTATGACGCCGCCGGCCGCAACGATCGGATGAGGAAGATGGGCGTCATGGCCGTGGAGATGGAGGCCGCCGCCCTGTACTGCACCGCCGCCTACCTGGGCAAGCGGGCCCTGGCCATCTGCTCCATCAGCGACAACCTGGTGCTGGGCACCGAGTTGACTCCCGAGGAGCGCCAGACCACCTTCACCAACATGATGAAGATCGGCCTGGAGGCCGCCGTGAAGATGGCCCAGGATTAAGTCCCGCAAAAGACAGAAATTAGCACAAAAAGGTTGCACTTTTTGGCCTGCTCTGCTATAATGTGCCCATAGGGGTACTTTGTGCCCAAAAATAAAAAGGAAGGTAGATTCACCATGAAAAAGTTTCTGGCAATGATCCTTGCTCTGGCCATGGTTCTGTCTATGGTGGCTTGCTCCAAGCAGCCCGCCAAAGACCCCAACCAGGGTAACACCGACAATCCTGGTCAGACCGAGACCATCACCGACCCCGACAAGATCAACGACGAGATGACCTCCGAGGACGGTAAGTACGAGATCGCTTTCATCACCGATGTGGGCCAGCTGAAGGATAAGTCCTTTAACCAGGGCACCTTTGACGGCGTGAAGCTGTACGCTGCCAACAACAAGCTGTCCTACAAGTATTATCAGCCCGCCAACAAGGACCAGGCTACCGATGACGACCGCTACGAGGCCATGAAGGCCGCCGTGGAGAACGGCGCCAAGGTGGTTGTCTGCGCCGGCTTCATGCAGGAAGGCGCTCTGCGCATGGCCGCCAAGGAGTTCCCCAATGTCTCCTTCGTGTTCGTTGATGGTTATCCCATCACCGAGGAAGCCGGCGTTGACGGCTCCCCCGTTCTGAAGAACGTTGCCGGTATCGCCTTCAAGGAAGAGCAGTGCGGCTATCTGGCCGGTTACGCTGTCGTCAAGGAAGGCTTCACCAAGCTGGGCTTCACCGGCGGTGGCGGCGGCACCAACCCCGCCTGCTGCCGTTACGGCTATGGCTTCGTGCAGGGCGCTGACGCCGCTGCCAAGGAGCTGGGCGTGAAGGTCGATATGAACTATTCCTGGCAGTATGGCGCCAGCTTCTCCGCTTCCCCCGAGCTGCAGACCATGGTTTCCGGCTGGTACGAGGCCGGCACTGAGGTCGTGTTCGCCTGCGGCGGCTCCATGTTCGCCTCCGTGGCCGCTGCTGCCGGCGCTGCCGACGGTAAGGTCGTGGGCGTGGACGTTGACCAGTCCACCGAGTCCGACACCGTCATTACCTCCGCTATGAAGGGCCTGGCCGACTCCGTGCAGTGGGCTCTGGGCAAGTTCTACAGCAACGAGTTCGCCTCCATCGGCGGCGTGGGCACCTCCCTGGGCGCCAACGAGAACGCTGTGGGTCTGCCCACCGCTACCTGGTCCCTGACCAAGTGGACTGTTGACGAGTACAACACCATGCTGAAGGATATCGTTGGCGGCAAGATCACCATCGACAGCGATTACAACAACCTGAAGTCCACCGACAACGTCACCCTGAACATCATCTGATCGTCAGATCAACGTATCGGTACATAAAAAGCAGGAGCGCTCCGGCGCTCCTGCTTTTTCCTGTCCATATCCGCCGGTTTCACCGCTTGTCCCCGGGGCGGAACAGCAGCGCTGCCAGAACGCCGAACACCACGGCGGCGGCAATGCCCCCGGCAGCGGCCGTCAGGCCGCCGGTAAGGGCCCCCAGCAGCCCCTGCTCCGCCACGGCCTTCCGCACACCCTTGGCCAGGCAGTAGCCGAAGCCCGTCAGGGGCACCGTGGCCCCGGCCCCGCCCCAGTTCACCAGGGGCTGATAGACTCCCACCGCCTGAAGAAGCACCCCGGCCACCACATAGCCCGTAAGGATCCGGGCAGGGGTCAGCCGGGTGCGGTCAATGAGGACCTGTCCCACGGCGCACAGCACCCCGCCGCAGAGAAATGCGTTGAGATATTCCATGGCTCATCCCTCCTTCTGGGCGGAAAATACCACCGCGTGGCAGATGCCGGGAATGCTCTCCCCCTGAAAGGAGGAGGTAGGGCTCAGCAGAGCTCCGGTGGGGGCAAACACTACCCGCTGCCACCTGCCCTGCCGCATACCGCCCAGCAGATACCCGTTCAGCACCGCTGCCGAGCAGCCGCACCCGGAGGCCCCGGCGTGCATGTCCTGCTTATCCAGGTCGTACAGCAGCATGCCGCAGTCCTGATAGTTCCGGGACAGGTCCACGCCCTCCCGGCCCAGCAGGTCCGTGACAATGGCATGGCCCAGGACCCCCAGGTCGCCGGTGACGATCAGATCATAGTCCCCGGGGCCGGTTTTCGTCTCCCGGAACAGGGCGGACAGGGTGTCGCAGGCGGCGGGGGCCATGGCGGCCCCCATGTTGTTCACGTCGGTGATGCCCTTGTCCACGATCCTCCCGCAGGTAACGTGGGTGATATACGGGCCGTCCCCCTGGTCCGCCAGGATGCAGCAGCCGGAGGCGGTGGCGGTCCACTGGGCCGTGGGGGTCCGCTGGCTGCCGTAGGGCACCGGCATGCGGTACTGCCGCTCGGCGGTGCAGAAATGGGAGCTGGTCATGCAGGCCGTCATCCGGGCGTGGCCGCCGGAGATCAGCAGGCTGCCCAGGGCCAGACTCTCCCCCATGGTGGAGCAGGCCCCGTACAGGCCAAAAAACGGGATATCGAAGCCCCGCAGGCCAAAGGCGGTACCGATGCACTGGTTCAGCAGATCCCCGGCCAGGACGTAATCCAGGTCCTTGGGCATCAGCCCGCCCTTTTCCAGGGCCCGCTCCAGCACCCGCTGCTGCATGGCGGACTCCGCCTGCTCCCAGGTGTCCTTTCCGAAAAAGGAGTCCGGGCACAGCTGGTCAAAGTGCTCCGCCAGGGGACCGTTTCCCTCGAACTTGCCGCCGATGTTGGCGTAGGACACCACGCTGGGGGGCTGCGCCAGCCGCACCGTCTGGCGGCCCAGGCGTTTGGACGTCATAAAATCACCTCTTGCCCATAGTCTGCCGCGCAGTCGCCCCGGATATGCAAAAAACCGCCGAGCCCAACGCTACGGGCTGATAACGAAGTATTAAAAGAGCTTAGTTACCAGGCGTAGCAATGGCAAGGAAAATCACCAAGATTAGTTCATTATGAACTTTTCTCGGTGATTTTTTTATATCCGTACATTCGATTTACGCTAATTCTCCTGCTACAATAATTGCAGAAAATCAAAGGAGAAACAGCGTATGAAGCAGAAATACTATGTAGAACTGAACCGGCAGGAGTGGCGGCTTATCATTGAGGGGCTGAACCGGTTCCGCAACAAGTTGATTGCGGCGGGACGGTACACAGATGCCGTAGATGAGATATTAATCAAAGTCGCCAAGGTAAAGCCGCAGAAGTCAATGTTGTGGGGATGGAGGCGCTAATGATGGAAAAGTACATTACCGATGAACGCACAGGGCTGAAGTATGAACTGATCGGTGACTACTACCTAATCGCCGGGGACGATGAGCCAGAGCAAGAACAAGAGCCAATCGGAATATGGGGACATCGGCACCTCCGCTATCTCAAGGAGCATCACCGTGTGCGATATGCTAACCTGCTGACCAGCGGTAAAATGAACGCCTATCTCGCAGATATTGACCGGCAGGCAGAAGAACTTTTTCTTCGGCTTGTAAAACAGATGGCCGAATCGGAAGGCGTAACGGAAGCCCTCAAAGCAGAAAACCAGATGCTTTGGGTGCAGAAAATGAACAATCTTCGAAACGCCGCTATGGAAATCCTTTCAAACGAGCTTATCTACCGTTAGAAATGACGACCATCAAAAAAGAGCATAAGTGTGTTTACAGGAAAGCCGGTGGATGCCGGCTTTCTTTTTCTGCGGTGAACCGAAAAAGGCCCACAGGATGTTCTATCCTGATAAGCGGAGGTGATGGAGAGGTGACTGCAAAACGGGGGCTGTTCTGGTATGTAGACGGGGAATTGCTGTGCTTTCCCGTTTCCGGTGACGAAGCCGATACGGTCGGCAACAATCATCGGCGGTTTTGGGAAACGCTCCCGCATTCTCTTACATGCGGAATGCCCTACAACTACTTTCCCCGTGGGCGGGTAGAGCTGCGGCACGGAAAAGCCGTCGTCTACCTGAATCCCTCGCTCTGCACACCGGAAATTGATGCCCGGATTCGCCATGCCTTTTCGCTGCCCGATGAGATGCAACTGTCGCTCAAGGCGGACGGAAGCCGGCACTATCGCAGTATTCAGAAGGAACAGGAGGGATGAGCATTGGACATACAGCCAGAGAAAACCTGCTGCTTTACGGGGCATCGCCCCCAATTTTTTCCCTGGGGCAGCAACACCGGTGATCCCGCCGCTGCCAAAATGCTTCGTGCGTTAGAGAGCGAAATTTTGCAGGCCATTGCCGACAGCTATACGACATTTCTCTACGGCGGTGCGCTGGGAGTGGACGCTTGGGCGGCGGAGATTGTGCTGCGGCTGCGTAAGAATCTGCCGCTGACGCTGATAGCGATTCTGCCCTTTCCGGGCTATAACGCCGATGTAACAGAGAATTCCTATCGGCAAACTATAGCGGCATCTGACCGCATTCTCTGTGTGGAACCGGTACGGCGGATGGCTGCTTTGGCGGCCCGGGACCGGTATATGATTGACCGCAGCAGCCGCCTGATCGCCGTCTACGATGAGCATTCCCGGATCCATAGCGGAACCTGGCGGGCGCTGTGCTACGCAAGGAAAAAGCAACTGGGCATCCGGCAAATTCGCTGGATGGAGTACCTATAAAGAGGCGAGTACAGATGGACATTTTCAGATTTATAGACTCCGCCGACATCCGGCGATACCTGGTGAAAATTCAATACCGATTCAGTACAGAGGAAAAAATGCTCTTGATCTGGTACTGCAAGTCTGCCACACTGAATGAAAAAATCGCCGCATGGCAGGAAATAGTCGGGTATGTGCCGAGTTGTCCTTGGGACGACGCTTGGGATATCCGAGAGCGGGTAGCTGCCTACATCGAACTGCAGGAAGAAATGTTGGGACAGTTTCAGTCGGCAGACAGTTACGTCTATCAATACAAATTGATAGACAGTTTGACGGGAGAAACTGATTCGGGCAGCGTGTATCGCAGTTATAAGGATTGTCTTGCTGCCGCAATACATGCGGCACAGGCTGCGGGCTGCTGCAAACTGGAGATCCGCAAGGAACCGCTCAATGCGGCAGAGCACAGCCGTCGGATAGGCACCTGTCTCTTCAATCAGGACGGTGAGATCATGCAAATTAATTGCCTGCCGACGGATGCCGAAGATATGATGACCTATCTTCTCTTTGAGGAGATGTGGTTTGCATTCCCTACACCGTTTCATAGCGGCGACATTGTCTGCTCTCGATTTTCTCCCAATGAACCGTTTGTCCTGACGGACATGGTCACTTGGGACTCTGAGCGAATGATCAAGGAATTGCCGCCCAGCGAGTATGACCGGCAGGTGTTGGATTGCGCCGAATGGACAGTAGAGCGTCTTCTCAAGCAGGGCGACAGCCGTATCATGGGCGCCTTTGGGTATCGCGCGGAAGGAAACTTGATTCGTCGGGAGAAAGCACCCATCTGTGATTATCTGGACCTGGAATATTACCGGGGATCGCTGGATCAATCTCATAAAATCTTGCAGCCTGTCAGCACCTATCTCAAAGGAAATTGCGGAATCGAATTTTTACTGAACGCCTATTGCCTGCTTCGGCAGTCGATACTGCTGGAGCAGGCAGAATGAACAGGAGGAAAAGAAGTTGGACATTTATCGTTTTATTGATTCCCGTGATATGCGGGAGCACCTGCAAAAGCTGAACTATTCATTTACCACGCCGGAGGCGGCTTTTCTGGTGTATTGGTGCAAAAACGCTGCACTGGAGGAAAGAATTGCCGCATGGCGGGAGATCATCGACACCATGCCGAACTGCGCTATGGCGGAGCGGATGAATCTGGAGGCCATTCCGGATTTTCACCAGTTTCTGCGGGACTATATTGACCTGCAGGAGCGGGATCTGCGGCGCTTCAAGGAGCCGGATGGCTGCGTCTATGTCTGTGAGCTGTCCCGGCGGGGCGAATTATGCGGAGATATGGAGTTCGGCCCGTTCAGTGATTTTGAGCACTGCCTGTCCGCAGCGATCCGGAGGGCGGCAGAGGAAGAAACAGTCGGCCTCCGCATTTTCAAGCGTCCCATGGATCCCGGGGAGGATTCGCCGCGGGAGGATTATTGCATCCTGACCCTGCAGGGAGAGGTGTGCCAGCTGGAGTGCAGAGCGCTCAACGACCGTGACACGGATCTGTCCATTGCCTTTGAGGGTATGTGGTTCGACTTTCCCACCCCGTTTCACGCCGGGGACATCGTGTGTTCTCACAGATGGCCCGACGAGCCCTTTGTGCTGACCGACCTCTGCACCTGGAACGCTGAAACCCTTCAGCGGGAGCTGCCCGTTTCGGGATACTCAGAGAAATGGCTCAGCAACCTGGACCGCACACTGGCAAGAATGCGTGCCAAAGGCGATGTCAGCGACATGACCTGCAGTGGAGGATACACCATGTCGGGCGACCCGGGAGAGACTATACCGTTTGTGTTTCACGATCATCTTCTCCACAATTATTTGGATCTGGAATACTACCGGGGGCCGCTGAAGGGCATTCACAAGCTGCTCAAGCCCATCAGCGACTTTCTCAAGGGCGACCGCAACATTGAATATTTGCTGAACACCTACTGCCTGGCGCAGCAGCAAGCAATGTTGGAGAACAGCATCGCATGGCTTCGGAACTGTTATAACAAGGAAGCACTCGCAGATATTGGCATTCTTCCCAAAAATGAATCGTCCCGGGAGGAGCCATGAAAATCTGGCTGGATGACATGCGCCCGGCGCCGGAGGGCTTTGTATGGTGCCGGAGTGTCAACGAGGCAAAACGCCTGATCCACCGTGCGATCGAACCCATCACGCTGGTGGATTGCGACCACGATCTGGGCGACTACGCCTGCGATGGCGGCGATGGGATCAAACTTTTGGACTGGCTGGCAGAAACCAGGCAATTTCTTCCTGTCCGTATTCACACAATGAACCCGGTGGGGCGGGAAAATATGGAACGTCTGCTTCGGCGGTACTGGCCGTAGGGCGAAAAAGTCGCACAGAGTGCACTATCCTGTCCATATCAAACGAAAAGGAGAAAACACTATGGAACACGAAAAGCAAGTGGAAGTCGTCAAGCAGGCGCTGGAGCTGGAAACGCAGATCCAGGTGCTGGAGCAGTTTCTGCCGGAGGAGCGGGCGGAGACCTACGCCGAACCGGAGCCCCAGCCGCCGGTGCGGCAGGAGGCCCATTACACCGAGCCGCCTATCCGGCACGGCTGCAAGGTCAACTGGCTGCTGATGCTGGGGCCTGCCGGGATCACGCTGGCCCTCTCCGCCTTCAGCAACAGCGCTTTTCTCGTCTGGATGTTTGCACTGACGCTGTTTGTCTGGGTGCCTGTGTATTACTTCGCTCTTTACCGCAAGCAAAAGGCGGCAACCATCGAGAGAATCCGCAATTCCGCCGAATACCAACAGCAGTGCACGGCCGCCCGTATGGCCACAAACCGGCAGCAGCTGGATTTTGACGAGGCGTACACCAAGGCGAAGGAGGAATATGACTCCGTGCTCCTGCCCCGGTATCAGGCCGCCCGCAGCGCATGGGAAGCGGAGCATCAGGCGCAAATCAGAAAAGAGGAGCAGGAGTTGGCCCAAGCAAAGAAGGAACTGGCGGCGCTCTACGGGGAGACCCGCATTGTTCCGGCCCAGTACCGGCGGGTGGACGCCCTGCAGTACATCTATGACATGATCTCCACCTCGGACTACGATGTGCGCCAGGCGATTGAATACTTCGACAAGAGCCAGCAGCGGGCGCTGGAGGAAATGCGCCTGCAGGAGCAGCAGCAGGCCAACGCCCTGGCCATGGAGCAGAACGACCTGCTGGATCGGCAGAACTCCATTGCGGAGAAAGCCCGGCGGGACGCCAACATCGCTGCGGCAGTGGGCGCCGTGCAGCGGCACAATACCAACAAGGCCATCAAAAAATGGATGGAGAAATAAGCAGCGGCGGCAGGTATATCACCTGCCGCCGTATGCGTTTTATTGGGGCTGGGAGAAGCCTAAGTCGTGCCCGATTTCCCAAAGCACTTTTCCAAAGGCCGGATCCTTATGGAGCTTTTCGGACAGACGCCCCATAAATTCGCATTCTCTGGGCAGCTCGCCCGCGTAAACCCTGGTTCCATACAGCGGCGAAAGATACCACGATGCGTAATAACAGTTGAAGAAATAATGCCCGTGCTTCAGCGCCCCGAATTCGATGCGCCCGTTTTCGCCGGGATACAAGCACTGCACGCCGCAGCAGTCGTTGCCCACCTCGGTCAGAATACAGTAATGCGGCTCCGAAACATAGGGGTCGCAGCTGACTTCCAGAATGTCTCCGGGGCGATACGGTACCGGCAGATTCAAATGGACAGAGTCTCCTCCGAAAGCGCCCTCCGCCCACACACGCCGGCGTTTTTTGGGATCGTGCATAAAATACTGTACTTCTCCATTTGGATCGGCGGCAAAGGTGTATTCGGGGCATGCAAATCCTTCAGGCTCCGATGCGCCGCCCTGGCGATACTGCTCTATACGCCAGTATGCTATGGCCTTATCGCCATCCTCCCAGTATTTGGGAATGGCACGCTGAACTTCCTCTACAGATAAGGCGATATAGGGACCGTCAAGCTGTTCGCCGTCCTTCCAAAGCTCCGCCGAAAACGCAGCTTCCTTGCTTTCCAGCGCCTGCAGCGCCGTTTTCAAACAGGCGCTGTAATCCCGAATCAGACCGGCGTCTTCGCTGTGTGTCATATGCTCGGACAGGCGCTCTAAAAGCCGTCCCTTTTCCGTGAGCGCAATGGGCGCACCGCTGATGATATGGGCATAGTCGGTGGTTTGGAGCTGTTCCGGGCAGGCCAGCAGGTAGGCGTGCAGCTCCGGTGAGCCGGACAGCAGGCCCAAAATTTCTTCAAAAATGGTCATTGTACTACCTCCTTTAGGGGAACATGATCCAAAGTATGTCCGGCCTCGTCCGTCAGATATTCATTGTGGCCGGTGCTCTCCTGATCCCACAGTACGGTTACGGTGTCGGCGTCGGCGGCACGGGCTTCGGCAAACGCCCGGATCAGCGGCAGCCAATCAAAATCCGCCCCAGACACTCGAAAGTAGAGATCCCGGTTTCCGGGTACGGTGTCATACAGTCCGCCCAGACGCACCCGCAGAAATTCGCTGTTCAGCGCCCGGTTTACGGCGGCGTTCAGCTCCGGCGGCCGGGCCGGGTCCACATAGAAAAGCTCCCCGGCGTGTCGCTCCACGAAAGCGCGGCTAAGGAAAACATAGGGCCGCTCCCGGATGGCCAGCAGCAGGTTCCGCACCAGATTGCGGTTGGACCGTAGCGCCACACCGTAGGCGGCGATCAGGTCCAGGCACCGCCGCCGGGTCTCCTCGCTTTGGGTAGCATCATATAGCCATTCGGCGGCGTAGAGGGTCTCCTCCACCTCCGCCGGGTCGGCGTTTCCGTAGTAGTGCCATTGACAGGGAAATGCAATCCCGTCCCGCCGCAGCATCCAGGCGGTAGGGGTCTTATTCATACACATCCGCTCCTTTCGGGGGATAGTGTAGCATGGCGGGTGGGGTAAAAATAGGGCAGCATACTTTATGCTGCCCCTCAAAATTACCGATTCACTCGGAATGCATGACCATATACCCAAAGTGCCCGGTCTACATCACGGCACTCCTGATACACTGTTCCAAAGACGCTTTCCAGTTGTTCCATGAACGGAACCATATGGGTATCAAAGACCCGTTCAAATGCATGGGAATTCTTCCATGGCAGTTCTGTCACCGCTACGGCTTCACCCGGCTTTTTATCTCCACAAATTGCCTGAATTGCCATCCAGGCGAACCGGTCATAGATTGGGTATTTCCCGCGGGAGATAAAATACAGCAAAGTAATCAAGTAAACGGTCCCAAGGCCCGTGACATTCAGGTTTCTTAACTCACAAAGCACCTTCTGCGGGGCTATCATTGCCATTTCTTCAAGGCACGTTATATTATTTGAAATGTATTCCGAAATCGTGCGGATGTCAAGCGGCCGGTTATAGCGGTACACCTCAAACCGCTCGGCATTTTTCCAGTCTTTTGCATACACAAACCCATTTTTACTCTCCGAATGCTTGATTTTCCCCAGCTTCCAAGCCAGAATGCGAACAACATCCAGAGGCTCCTTGACCCCATTTTTCAAAAGCTCATCCATATAATCCTCGATGGGCCTGCTGCTTTGGCCAACACGAGGAATGTATCTGGGGCGGTCTATGTAGTAGCTAGGACCGTATTTTTCAACAAATACGGTCCTGTCGATCTCATTGCCATCCAGTGTGTAAAACTTCATTAAAATCCCTCCATCAATTATATTTCTCCAACGCCTTTTCCAAAGCTTTTTTGACCTTTTCCCGCAGGCGCTGGGGCTCCAGCACCGTCACATCCGGGGCGAAATTCAGGGCAAACTGCTCCATGGCCATCTCATTGGTGTAGGCCGTCACGGTAACACCGGCGTCGTCCTCGTCGGAGAAGGTCACCTCTGTGCCAAACAGGTCGATGACATCGCTGACCATGGCCTTGGCCACCCGAAACACCGCCCGGACATTGTCGCTGGCATACATATAGGGGTGCTCCTTCATATAAGTGGCCAGATCTAGCGTCCGGCCGTTGGCCCATTTCAGGTGCTCAAAGGGTTTGGCGGGCTCGTCCAGAATTTTCAGCTCCGTGATGCGGTCCAGCCGATAGTTGGAAATGTCGTCATACTTGTCATAGTTACAAATCAGGTAATATTTCCCCTCCTTGGCTGCCATTTGGTAAGGAGAGATGATGTACACCCGCTCTGTTCCGTCGGGGCGGGTCTTGATATGGTGCTGCTTGTCCGTGCCGTATTCCAGATACTTGAAGCTGACCTTCCGCCCCCGGCTGATGGCCTCGTCCAACAGCTCGATGGTGAGAAAGAGCTGCTTGTTGTCGGTTTTGTCCTCCGGCAGGCGGGCAATGTGCTTCACCCGGCTGCGGAAATACACATTGGACAGGCCCTCCAGCTTGCCCACCAGCTCCTTGCACTGGCTGTAAGGAACGTGCTTGGAAAAAAGCAGGCTGTCAATGAGCAGCCGCAGCTCGCCGTCGGTGAAGTCCCGCTCCAGATAGAAGTCCGACCACAGGTAGCTCTCCTCCGGCACGCCGGTCTTGGGGTTCGGCACCATTCGAATGGACTCGCTGTACTCGATGTTGTAGCCGCAGTCCATGAGGTTCAGAATGTTCCGCCGGATGGCTTTGCGGTCGGCGGTCATGTCGTATTCGGTTTTCAGAATTTCAGCGATGTCCTTCTGGCTTAGACGGTGCTCCTCGTCGGAATACTTCCGCAGGATATCCAAAATGTTCAGAATCAGCAGTTTTTTCGGCTGTTTCACAGGCATGGGATCACTTCCTCTTTTACCATATTCTATCACGGTATATCTTATAATACAAGATGGCGTGGGGCAAAAACAGGCCACAGAATACCGGAGCAGGCACACATGGTGCTAATCCGTGAAGGCTCCACACTCCGCACGCACAGCGATTTGCTCGCTAAGCCGGCGAACCTCCTTTTCGCAGGCCGCCAATTGATCCGAATAGGAATGATCCGGTGACCGCACAAGGCTCTGAAGCGCCTCTTTTCTGGAAACCACCTTGTCCAGCTGTTCCTTGTCCTGATCCGCAAGCTTCTGAAACTCTTTCAAGGTGTTGATCACACGGCGGGCATTGCCCGCCGGTGTGTCACCCATGGGAACAAGGTATTTTTGTTCCGCATATTTCAGCAGGATATAAGGCTTCTTTTCATCTTGCTTTTCCGGAAGCTCCATGCCCATGCCTAAAAGCATTGGCATCTGGGATCCGTCTCCGGAGATGAGAAAGTCATCTGTCAGAAGTGACTTGATTCGCTGATAGGCATTCTTGCGTGCATCGGCATCATATTTTTTCAGGGCGTCTACTGCGGCTATCGATGTTTCCCAGCGCTGCCTGGCCGCTTTGATTTTTTCATCGATTTGCGCAAGCTCCTTTTTCTGCTCTGCAAGAGTCTGTCGCTCCCTGGACAGCAGAATTTTCAGGTTCTTGACCTCGTTTTCTTTTTCAGCCAGCTGTTTCATCAGCGGCTCAGCCAATGCAAGCGCTTTCACCTGTGCATAGGTCAGCACCTGGTTCTCCAGATCCTCAATAGAGCGCTGATAGGTGGTTCCTGTGAGAAACTGTGTAATAAAGCGCTGCTTTGTTTCTAAAATCTGCCAGGAATAGGAATCAAAGCTGCTTTCGGTAATGTAACGGTAGATGATCACATTTTTATTCTGATTGCCCCGGCGTAGGATTCTGCCTTCACGCTGTATCATGTCCGCAGGGCGCCAGGGCACATCCAAATGGTGAATGGCTTTCAGCCTCTCCTGCACATTGGCCCCGATACCCAGCTTAAAGGTCGAACCAATCAGAATGCGTATGTCCCCCGCATTGAATTTACGAAACAGCTCCAGTTTGCGGCTTTCTGTATGGTAGTGATGGATAAATACGATCTGCGCAGCCGGAATGCCGCACTGTACCAGATTCTCCTTCAGTGCATCGTAAACATTGAATGCATCACTCTTTGGGGTAGCGTAGTCGCAAAATATCAACTGCGTCATCTGGGGATACTTGTTGTACAGCGCCGTCACACGCTCCACGCATTGACAGATTTTGGAGCTCTCACCAGTCGGCTGCTCTTTTCCCACCAATCTCAGGTCAAGCGCGGCTTTTCGCCCGTCTGTGCTGACCTTCAGCATATTGTCTATGCGACGGTCCACCGCCTTGCCGCGAATTGCCTCGGTTCGTTCACATAGGGAATTCATATAGGCAGTGAGTACCGGAAACCTTTTGATGGTTACATCTGTATAGCTCTCCAGCTTCGGCATTTCTTCCGTGTCGTCCATCGCATGAAAAATGGCGATTTGCGAGAACATCCGTGAAAGCTCCGGAAGATTAAAAAATTTGGAGAACCTTCTCACAAAACGGAATTTGGAGGTATCCACATCGATCTCGCAGAGTTGCTCGGGTAAAGCAAAGGTTTTGACCCAGTTATCAAATACATCCAAATGACTCTTTTCCAATTCGTCATATTGCAGATAAAGCTGCATGGCATAGGCATCGGAAATGGAGTTGCACAGCGGCGTGCCTGTGGCGAGCACCACCCCTCGCCCACCATTTGTGCGCTGAACATAGCGCACCTTGTGCAGCAGATCCATACATTTGGATGAACCTTTGGTGTTGATACCATTCAGGTTTTTCAGTTTTGTCCGTATGGGGATATTTTTGTAGTTGTGCGCCTCATCCACAAACAAGGTGTTGATCTCTAATTCGTCAAAGGTTATATCACCGGTTTGGGGCGTCGTCATGCTATCCAAAAACTCCCGGGTCAGCTTTTTGATATACTTCTTTTCCCGGTCAATCGTATTGGAAAAATCCGTCCGCTGGCGTGCATCGAACAGCACATCATTCAGGCGGTTCAGCTTTTGCTTCATATTGTCAAGCACAACATCTTCCGACAGGGGAATCATTTCAAAGCAGCTATATGCCATGATGATCCCATCATAGTCGCCGTCGTGTATCTGTTTCAGTACCTTCTGCCGCATCATCGGCTTAAAGGACTTCGGTTCGACGGCAAGAACCTTTGCTTTCGGATACAGGTCGGTGAATATCTTTTCCCACTGACCAACAATATGATTCGGTACAACAAACAGATTCTTCCGTGAGATCCCCTCCGAACGCATTTTCATGGCTGCGGCAATCATGATATAGGTCTTGCCCGCCCCTACATCGAAGGCAAGGAGGGTGTTCGGCGAGGAAAGGATCTTCTGCACAGCATCCTTTTGGTAGCCATAAAGGGTAAACGCCGGCGACATGTCCGGAAATTGCAGCGCGCTTCCGTCATACTTCTGCGCTTCATAGCCGGTAAATATGTTGTTATAGGCTTCTTCCACCAGCCAACGGCGGTCCTCGTCAAGCCAGATCCACCGCTTGAATTCTTCATTAATCAGGCGCTGCTTTTCCAGGGCAGCCAGGGTATCCCGCTCGTTGTACTCCGTTCCGTTATCAAGCAGCTTGATCTCCCGCAGGTTCAGTGTATTTTCCATGATGCGCAGTGCATTGTATCGTTCAAGTCCGTACTTGAACATCGCATTTTTGCTGTTTAAGGAAGCCAGATAGTCCTTATTGTAGATGCACCAGCTTCCGGTTACCTCTTCGTATCCCAAAAATCTGGAAAAATCCGTTTCACTCTCCAGAATATGAGCAATGAAATCCGCAATAATCTGTTTGCCGACCCAGGGAACGCCCAAGGAAACCTCAATATCTGTGTAGGGGATCGCATGCGGTGTTCTGCCGACCGTTGGCGCTCGGTATAGCTGTTCCTTGTGCTCATGCACGGCGGCCGCTTGCCGATAGAGCTCAATCCACTTATCCAGCGTCATCTGCTCCAGATTCTTTTCCGACAGCATATCCACAATTTCCTCCGCCGGAAACCTTTCACCGTCATTGTAATAGAGCGTATGATCCTGCGCGTCATAAACGGAATAATCTCTTTGCAACAGTTCCCGGGTAATTTGCCGCCCTAAAAGGCCGGGCTCCACTGTCGAAGCCAACTGCTCTGATATGTACTTACGATCCCTTTGCGCATAAAGGGGCATATTATTCCGAACCAGAAGATTCTTGAGCTCCAGCTTCCACAGTATGGTAAGCTGGTTTCTCCGGGACACCTGCTGGTTGCCGAGCGCTTTCCGAAACAAAGTGATATTGTCATTTTCGATACACAGGATGCCCCAGTGGTTCGGCACATGATACTGCGCAGACTGACAGTGGCTTTTGCTGACCACCAAACAGTTTTCGTCAAAGAACCGGTCATATGCTTTTATTTGGCCGGCCAATCTGAAATAGTTGTCCAAGTCGCTTTTGATCTCATAGCCGGTCAGCCTGTCCGTTACCGCCATTACATCACAGATCGAAGTGCCTATGCTCTTTTCCTGATAAATGCGGATCTCGTGATTGGATGCCTTCAGGTACGCGATCAGAATATTCCGAATGGCCTTGTCGTTCATAAGTGCCTCCTATGGTGTCAGTCTAACCATAGTGTAAAATACCCGGTGAGGCGAAAATGCCCCACCGGGTATGATTGCCCTTATGCGTTCAAAGTCGCCAGCATGCCTTCTGTAAACTCGTCATTCTCCTTGATTCCCTTACAAATTTTATTTATATAAAACATTAGGTCAGTTTACAAGGAACTACACGCAGACCACGAAACGGGGGCTGCTGACAACAAATAAAGGCTGAATATCAAGCACCGGGAAAGTGCGAGATATTCAGCCTGTTTTGTTGTCAGGGGTTTCCAAAGGGGTTTGCCCCTTGGCACACGACTTTGCTCGCAAAGTGTAGTGTGTTATACGCTCTGTCGGCGTTGCTGCGAAAATGCGGTTGCCGCCGGGGAGGGCAAGGGCATTTTTACGGCAGGAAAGCAGGGCTGTGATTGCGTGGCGTGGAGCCGCAAGCGCAGGACTGGTTTCGCCAGCAGACAGGGCGTATATGAAAGCCCCCGTCCCTTATCCCACGCCGGACTTCGGGACAAAATGTCCCGAACTTGTGGACACACTCACAAAAAAGCAAACAGATTTTTCTCTCAAAATTGGAATGGGCGGGGAAGCCATTTTAGGGCTTTGCTATCTCCCTGATAAATGAGAAGTTAAGTTTCGTCCATATATATTTTTACCTCGATGTATTCATGATTTCTTGCATAAGCAAACGACGCTGATTTTCTGATATAGTCAAATATATTTTCGTCTAAATCTTCGTCCCATGTTGTTTCGCTGAAAATTTTATTTTCAGCGGTTGGCTTATACAAGATGACTACATGGATTTGATAAAACTCTTCATCATCATTTGAAAACTGTCGAACTAATGAAATTTGAAAAAATGGTTCTTTTGAAAAAGCAGTAAATGTTCCGGTTTCAAATAAAACCATATCTTCTTCAAGCGGTGTGCTGCACATCTGCTCAAAAACATCAACTATTTCTTCCACAGACATTTTATCCGTTATCTTATCTTCTAAAAACTTAATCAAGTTCTCCATTGATTTTCCTCCTGTAAATTCTTATTTATTGTTCTCTACTTCCGTCCCCGCTGTGGATTTGGATTTTTCAGCAAATCTGACTTATCAGTTCTTAGAAATGGGCGGGAAGCCATTTTAGGGCTTTCCCGCCTTGATTGCCCATTAGCAAAGACGGGCGGGGCTGTCAACGGCGGCGCATGAAATGCGCCGTTCATCTTGACCGTTGACTGGCTCGACTGGCTTTGCTATCTCCCCAACAAGTTATTGTTTGTTGTTTTTCCAATTATCTAAACGGGCTTGCATAGTTTCTCGCCATTCTTCACTTGGACAAGCAGTAATCAATTTTCGATACTCTTCACTTGATGGCGCTTCTATCAAATAAGACTCTACCAATTTTAGCAAATCCCACTCTACTCCATACATTCCACCTTCGGGGAAAATGTCAATCAATACGCCTACTTCTTCTCTTGTCAATGGCGTTTTTACATTGGAGAGCAATTCGTCATACATGTTGATGGTTTCTACTGTAGGGTCATCTTTCACTGCGTCTGGCATTTGACCGAGAAGTTTCAATTTTATAATTGCCTCCTGCACCTTTACTCCCTCCAATTTCTCGTTCTCTATTTTCTCCCCCGCTGTGGGTTCGGATTTTTCAGCAAGTCCGACTTCTGTGCAATCTTTTTCAGCCACTTCTTTTCTTCCTCGGACAGCTTCTTCAAGTTCAATTTGAGCCGCTTACAGATAAACGCCAAAGCCGCTTGCTCCGGGTCGCTGTCTGGACTGGCAGTTTCCTCGGCGGTCTGCAAGAAATCTTCCAGCGGATTGTCCTCCGGAACGCTGAAAAAATCGTCCTTATGGGCTTCCCGCAGGTCAAGGGCTATCTTGTTTATGTCTTGCTGTATCACATAGCGGCAAAAGCTGTCATCGTCAATATGGGCGGCGACAAGCTGCCTTAACTGCGGGTCGGACAAGCCGGGATTGTGCTGCTTCATAATGGTTGCGCTCATAATATCCACAATGGCATTTGCGCTCTGTACCTGCTTGACTGCCGTTCCGTTCACATAGATTTCAAGGTCAGCCATCAGCCGGGGGAAATCCGGGTGTACCGCCAGCTCACACAAGAGGGAAGTATCCACCCGCCCACTTTTCAATAGTTCAATCATATCATCACTCAAGCGCAGGTCTGCAAGATCGGCGTTTGGGTGATTT